>ODAK010001759.1_pt1 | contig 23260 bp, 18 predicted proteins | sample 1539591 | NCBI WGS metagenome assembly ODAK01 (sample SAMEA3539303, study PRJEB22396) | soil metagenome | biome: tundra; feature: field; material: soil | place: USA | collected 2010-05 | depth 0.15 m | reverse complement strand
GTGGTCGACGGGCTGGACCGGGTGCCTTATCGCGCTGACACTAATGCCCTGACCCTTGAGGTGGGGCAGGGCTTCAGCGGGCTCGCGGGGCCCTTCTACCAGCCGATGGCCGAGCTGTTCGTGGTGGATATGGTGCTCGCTAAGCCGCTCGCGGCCGGCGAGACGGCCACGCTGGAGTACTCGACGAGCTTCCATTACGCGATGCCTCCCGCTCCGGAGTTCCGTCGTATTGTGCAGTATTTCGTCGAGAACCTCGATATACGCGTGGCGTTCCATCCGGACAAGCTGCCGCGCAACGTCGTGTGGGCGGTCTGGGACGGGATGGACGGCCCGATCGTGGAGCGCGAGCCGGTAAACCTGGACAGTCAGTTCGCCGTCCACCGCTACTTGCGCCTGGCCGAGAAGACGGCGGTCGGCTTCCACTGGGACTGGTAGCTCGCCTGACGTTTTGCTCCCGGGCCGGGCATGGCACGATCTACAGAGTGCGGAAGGACGAAGGCGCGGCGACCACGAGCGCCGAGTTGCGCGCCCATAACCTCGCCCGGCTGCTGCGCGCGGTCCACGACGGCGCCGGCCAGCTCACCCGGGCCGAACTCACCCGGCAGCTTCACCTGGCCAGGGGAACGGCCACCGTCCTGGTCAGGGACCTGGCGGGACGCCAGCTCATCGAGGAACGGCCCAGCCCGGCCGACGCGCCGGCCGACCTGCGGGTGCAGCGCACCAGGGGACGCCCGACCGGCGTGCCCTCGGCGCATCCGGCCGGACCCGTCGCGCTCGCCGTCGACCTGCGGGATGACTCCTTCACCCTGGCCGCCTTCGAGCTGACCGGGCGGAGCAGCGTGCTTGACCGCCAGGAGCGGGGCGCATCTTCGGGCACGGGGATGCTGGCCGAGGTCGCGGCCCGGCTCAGCCGCCGCCGCCGCCAGTTCGGTAACCGGGTGGTCGGCATCGGCGTCGCGGTCCCTTCGCCGGTGGACGGCGGCACGATGGTGCAGCCGACCCTGTCCGACTGGCAGGGCGTCGACGTGGCCGCGGCCCTCGGGACGTCCGGGCCTGATCCGGTCCTGGCCGGCAACGACGCCACCCTGGCCGGGCTGGCCGAGGCGCGCCGGGGGGTGCTGCGGGGTGTCTCGGTCGCCTTGCACCTGCACGTCGCGACCGGCATCGGCGGCGTGCTGCTGGTGGGCGGCCGGCCGGTGACCGGTGCGCACGGTTCGGCGGGCGAATTCGGGCACATGCCGCTGGCCGGCGGCCTGGAGGCGTGCCGGTGCGGCTCGGCGGGCTGCTGGGAGCTCGACGCGGGCGCGCGCGGGCTGCTCCGGGCGGCCGGCCTGGGGGAGCAGGGCGACCGGATGATCGCCGCCGAGCACGTCATCGCGGCGGCGGCCACCGATCCGGTCTGCGGCCAGGCCCTGACGCAGGTGGCCGGGGCGCTCGGCCGCGGCATCGGCGCGCTGGTGAACGCGCAGGACCCGGAGGTGGTCGGCCTGTCCGGCCTGGCCGCCGAGGTGTTCCAGGCCGCGCCGGCCGCGGTGCAGGCGGCCTACCTGGCCGCGCTGATGCGGTTCAGGCGGCCGCAGGCGCCCGCCCTGCTGCCGTCCACGCTGGGCGACCTGGGGGTGCTGACCGGAGCCTCCGAGCTGGTCTTCGACGCCTTCCTGACCCCGCGCGGGCTGGCCGCATGGCGGCCGCCCGCGCAGAAAACCGCGTGACTTCCGCGCCATGAGCTGGTAAATTCCCGTCCTCGTGGCTGCGTCAAGTTCAAAGTCAAAAGACCATCATTCCGAACGATCCGGCGTTGATCCCGTCCTGACCGCTGAGCGCACCGAGTTGCGGCGCTCCCGGGAATTCCTGCACCTGATGCGCGAGGACGTCCTCTCCCTCAAGGCCATGGGCGGCGACCCGATCTCCGAGGAATACCTCAAGGCCGACCTGTATCACCGGGCCGAAGCGCTGAAAGACATCCCGGACGCCCCGCTGTTCTTCGGCCGGGTCGACTACGCCAGCCCGCCCGAGGCGACCAGCGACACCGAGGAGTCCCTGGCCGGGGATTCCGAGGCCGGACAGAACTTTCACATCGGCCGCAGGCACGTGCACGCACCCGATGGCACCCCCGCGGTGATCGACTGGCGGGCCCCGGTGTCCAGGCCGTTCTACCGGGCCAGCGGCGCGGACCCGATGAACCTGGCGCTGCGGCGCCGGTTCGGCTTCTCCGGCGGCGAGCTGACCGCCTATGAGGATGAGCGGTTCACCATCGGCCGTTCGGAAAAAGAAGACAATAAGCCGAGTCAGATTCTGCTGGACGAGATCGGGCGGCCGCGGTCGGGGCCGATGCGGGACATCGTCGCGACCATCCAGCCCGACCAGGACGACATCGTGCGGGCCGGGGCCGCCCAGACGGTCTGCGTGCAGGGCGCGCCCGGGACCGGTAAGACCGCCGTCGGCCTGCACCGGGTCGCGTACCTGCTGTACGCGCACAAGGAGCAGGTGCGGCGGCGCGGCGTGGTCATGATCGGGCCGAACCGCGCCTTCTTGTCCTACATCCGCAACGTGCTGCCCGCCCTGGGCGAGATTGACGTCACCCAGACGACCGTCGGCGAGCTGGTCGCCGGGTCTGCCGGGGCCGCCGGGGCCGCTGGGTCCGGCGGGGCCGCTGGGCCGGCACCGGTGCGCGGGACCGACACCGAGGCGGCCGCGATCGTCAAGGGCGACGCGCGGATGGCCGAGGTGCTGCGCCGGGCGCTGTGGGCGTCGGTCCGGCGGCCGGCCGGCGCCGTGGTGCTGCCGCGCGGGTCGCGGCGCTGGCGGCTGGCCGCCTACGAGCTCGAGGAGCTCACCCACGAGCTGCGCCACCGGGGGGTACGGTACGGCGCGGCCCGCGAGCTGCTCGAGCACCGGATCGCGCACGTGATCCTGACCCAGATCGAGGCGACCGGAGAGGCCTGCGACGACCGGACGCACGAGGCGGTGCGCCGGTCCCGGCCGGTGCGGGCCGCGGTGGACGCGATCTGGCCGAAGATCGATCCGGTCCGGCTGGTGTTCGGGCTGCTGTCGTCGGCGGTCGCGCTGGCGCAGGCGGCGCAGGGGATCCTCACCGCCACCGAGCAGGCCGAGATCGTCTGGCCGGCCGCGCCCCGCGGGCCCGGTTCGGCCCGCTGGTCCGCGGCGGACCTCGTGCTCATCGACGAGGCGCGTGACCTGATCACGCGGACGCCTAGCCTGGCCCACGTGGTGGTCGACGAGGCCCAGGACCTTTCGCCGATGGAATGCCGGGCGCTCGGCCGCCGGTGCTCGACCGGTGCGGCCACCGTGCTCGGTGACCTGGCGCAGGGCACCACGCCGTGGGCGGCGCCTTCCTGGGCCTCGCTGCTGTCGAACCTGGGGAAGCCGGATACCGAGGTACGGGAACTGTCTATCGGATACCGGGTGCCCCGGCAGATCCTGGACTACGCGTCCACGCTGCTGGCCGTCATCGCCCCCGAGCTCAGGCCGGCCTCCTCGCTGCGGGCCGATCCGGGCGCCCTTGACCTGGTGCCGGTGGCGGCCGGCGCGGTGGGGCCGGCCCTGGCCCGGGCCTGCGAGCAGGCCTGCGCCCGCCCCGGTTCTGTCGCCGTCATCGCCGCCGACCCGCAGGTTCCCGCGCTGGCCAGCGCGCTGCAGGGCGCGGGGCTCGAGTACGGCAGCCCGGGTTCTGACGCCCGGCTGACGCTGGTGCCCGTGACGCTGGCCAAGGGGCTCGAGTACGACCACGTCATCGTGGTGGAGCCGGCCCAGATCGCCGCCGCCGAGGCCAGAGGGCTGCAGCGGCTCTACGTGGCGCTCACCCGGGCCGTCTCGCGGCTGACCGTCTTGTATGCTGAACCGTTGCCCGCGCCGCTACGGTCGTGATTTTATGTCCGCTCGAATGCGCTTTTCGTGAACCGGAGCCCGGTTCCGCGCGTCAGCCTGGGTAGGGAAAAACGGGGTGCCGCGCTGACGGCCGAACTGATGGCCCGGAACAAGGTCACGGAGCGGCGAATTTCCCCATCTGCGTTGCGCGGCCGCCGCTGGAGGCGGCATCCTGAAGAGGCGGCAACATCAGGTCTTCGTATGACTACTATAAGTTACAATGGTGATAACGGTGGAAGCCAAAGGGGCCCGCGAGCCCAACCAGATTCAGGCTGTTTATCTGGAGAAGCTAGCCGACGAGTTGATCGATCGCGGGCTGGAAGCCTGGTTGATGGCGCCTCCTGGGCGTATCCCCAGCCTGTACGTGGTGAATCCGGCGGCGCGGGCGCTTGAGGAAAGCGTGGTCGTCGCCTGCGGCAAGGACGGCATGTGGTGGTTCTGGTGGTCCTGGGCCGAGCGGATCGCCATCGCCGATGACATTGACCAGGCCGCGGCCACGATCGTCCGCGTGCTGGCCTCCGTCCGCCGCCAGGACTGACCGCGCCCGTGATGTGATGGCCGGGTGGACCTGTACGCGACGTCGGCGGCGGAGTTCGCTCAGCTGTCCGGGCCAGGCCAGCTACACCTGGGCCGCCTGGGCGCAGGCCGCGGCCCAGCCGAGCCCCGTGTCCTGCGCCCCGTGTCCTGCGCCCCGTGTCCTGCCGCAGGGGCCTCTCCCGCACCCCCAAGCACTCCGCCGAGGCCTTACCCCAGCCCGGTAGTGCATGGTTGTGGCACCCTGCACATTCTTCTGTGCAGGGTGCCACAACCACACCAAAAAAGCATGCTCGGCGGACCCGCTATTCGAAGGCGGGAGAAGTCACATCCGGAACGTCCGTCCCAGAGCTTCGTCGCGGTCCCTGACGAAACGCCGGGCCAGCGCCGAAGCGGGAGCCTACGACTCGAACGCGTGGCTGACGCCCGGATAGACATGCAGTTCGGTGGGAACTCCGGCTTGCTGGAGCCGCTGGGCGTACTCGATGTCCTAGTCGATGAGCAGGCCCAGGTCGCCCACCGCCAGGTAGGCCGGCGGCAGCCCGGTCAGGGCGGTGGCGCGGGCGGGCGCGGCGTAGGGCGACCCGGTCGGTACCGGCCGCGTCGCCGTTCCCGGTCGATCTGCTCCAGATCGCCGCCGCGATCATGGCTCTATCTGGGTAGCTTCTAAGGCGCCGGCTTGCAGGCCGGGGAAGGCCTGGGTGCGGCCGCGCCAGTACGCGGCGCGCCCCGCCGGGCCCTGCATGGCCAGCGCGCCGAAGTCCCGCAGCCGCTGATCGCTGACCGCGACCAGGCCGAGGTAGGCCCGGGTCACCCCGTCTTCCAGGTAAGCCGCGAGCGCCATCGCGCTTGTCGCGTCGTGTACCCGGAAAGGAAGCTGGTAGAAGGCCTGCGCGGCGACCGGCGACGCGCCGAGCCGGGAGATCATGGCGGTCAGCGCGTCGCGAGCCTCATTGTGCGCCGTCCAGTCCTGTTCGGCCGCGTCCTGCCTGCTCCCGGTCAGGTGGGCACCGGCCACCCCGTAGCCGAAGATGGCCGCGTCCTCGGCGGCCAGTGCGGCCCGCAGTGCGGCCGCCGCGGTGATCGCCGCCATCAGCGCGCCCCCGGGGCGCCGCGGTGGTGCCTGGGCATCAGCTTGTCCCTATCCGCCGAGCGCGGTCACGTGGGTGGCGTCAGAGGCGGCGATGCTCGCGAAGAGCTGGGCCAGGGCCGGCTCCACGGTGGCTAGCCGCTGCACCAGGCGGGTGGCGGAGGCGTGTTCCGCGGCGCGCAGCCGGGCGATCGTGACGTGGCCGGGCGCGGCGCCCGCGCGGCCAGAAGATCGGCCAGAAGATCGGGGCGCCGGGCGCGGCGAGGCCTGCGCACTGGCCGTCCCGGCGGTCGCGCTCGCCGAGGCGGTGGCGGTCCCCTGGGGCTGGACGAGCCGGGCCCGCAGCTGCGCCAGGTGCTGCTCATGCTGGGTGAGCAGCGGCTTGAGGGCCGGCGACCTGGCCGTGGCCGGCGAACTGCCGTCCAGCGCCGTCTGGTACAACGAGATCAGGTTTTCTTCCGCCGCGATCACCGCTTGGAGCGTGACCACGTCGGGTGCCAGGCGCGGCCGTCCGGCCAGCGGATCGGGCCCGGTGAACATGTCCGAGGACCGGCAGCCGGCGGTGGCGAGCAGCATGGGCAGCGCCGTCGCCGAGGCGAGCAGGATGCGGCGCCTCGGCAGGATGTCGGGCACACCGGCAAGCTACCACGTGCGGCCGGCCGGTCCTCTCGGCGTCAGGGTCAACGGCCAGATAGGCTAGGTCCAATCCTGCAGGTCGTGGACGAGGAGGTCGTGATGCCAGGAGGTCCGCGTCACCCGCCGAGGCCGCGCCAGGCGATGGCCGGCGGCTCCGTCGACGAGAGCAAGGTCGCGGATGTCATCGAGCCCGTGGTCCGTGCCGCCGGCCTGGACCTGGAGGCGGTGCGGGTGACGGCGGCGGGCCGGCGCAGGCTGCTGCGCGTCGTGGTGGACAGCGACCACGGCGTCAGCCTGGATGACGCCGCGACGATCAGCCGCCAGCTGTCGGCCGCGCTCGACTCCGTGGCCGTGATGGGAGAATTCCCCTATACGCTTGAGGTTTCTTCACCCGGTGTCGACCGTCCGCTGGCCGATCCAAGGCACTGGCGGCGCGCGGTGGGGCGCCTGGTCCAGGTCACGGTCGCCGATTCTGGCCTGGTCCGGGGCCGGATCGTCGCGGCTGACGCCGATGAGGTGACCCTGGACGTCGACGGTGACCCGAAGGCCCGCCGCCGTTTCGGTTACGCCGCGCTCGGCGCGGGAGCCATCCAGGTGGAGTTCGGGCACCCGCCAACTGAGCTTGGAGCGACTCGCGATGGACATTGACCTGAGCGTGCTGCGGAGCCTGGAGAGCGAGAAGGATATCTCGCTCGACCTCGTGATCAAAGCCATCGAGGATGCCTTGCTCGTGGCCTATCACAAGGCAGAAGGCGTGTCGTCGTCCGCGCGCGTCGAGGTGGACAGGAAAAGCGGGCACGTCACGGTCTGGGCCACCCAGCCCGGCCCGGACGGCACGACGGCGCGGGAGTACGACGACACGCCGGCCGGGTTCGGCCGGATCGCGGCGACCACCGCCCGGAATGTGATCTTGCAGCGGCTCCGTGACGTCGAAGACGAGGTGACCTTCGGCGAGTACGCGGGCCGTGAGGGCGACATCGTGGCCGGGGTGATCCAGCAAGGCAAGGACCCCAGGACGGTGCTGGTCGACCTGGGCAAGCTGGAGGCGGTGCTGCCGCCTGCCGAGCAGGTCCCCGGCGAGCGTTACGTCCACGGCGAGCGGCTCCGCTGCTACGTGCTGCATGTGCGCAAGGGGCATCGCGGCCCGTCCGTCACCTTGTCCCGCACCCATCCGGGCCTGGTGAAGAAGCTGTTCGCGCTGGAAGTTCCCGAGATCGCAGGGGGCGCGGTGGATATCGTCGCGATCGCGCGCGAAGCGGGTCACCGCACCAAGATCGCGGTTCGCTCCCACCAGCAGGGCGTCAACGCCAAGGGCGCCTGTATCGGTCCCATGGGCAGCCGGGTGCGGAACGTGATGAGCGAACTGCACGGCGAGAAAATCGACATCGTCGACTATTCCGAGGATCCGGCCGACTTCGTGGCGAACGCGCTGTCGCCTGCCCGGGTGAGCCGGGTCAACGTCATCGATCTCGCGGCCCGCGAGGCGCAGGTCATCGTGCCCGACTACCAGCTGTCCCTGGCGATCGGCAAGGAGGGGCAGAACGCCAGGCTGGCCGCCAGACTCACCGGCTGGCGGATCGACATCAGATCCGACGCCGCCCCCCCGTCGTCCGAGCCCCAGTCCTCCGGGTCTGCGTCTTCCGGGTCCCCGTCCCCCCAACCCCAGCCAGCAAGGACCCAGCCAGCTGGGTCCCGGTCGGCCGCAGCCCGGTCGGCCGCAGCCCGGCCCGCCGCAGCCCGGCCCGCAGCAGCTCAGCCGGCCGCCACCACGTCGGCCGCCACCACGTCGGCCCCCACCACGTCGGCCCCCACCACGCCGGCTGCCACCACGTCGGCCGCCGCCCAGCCGGCCGCATCCCGGTCATCAGAAGCGCCGGCGAGTTCGTTAACGTCAGCAAACCCGCCAAACCCGTCCGTTTCCCCCGAAACTTCAGCCTCGTGAGACCCGCTGGTACCGTTTTACCTGGCCTCGGGGATGTGCGGAGGCGGTAGACTTAGCGCTGGAATGGCCATACGAGCCGAGCAGCATGCCTCAGATACGCCTGTGGTGCGTACCTGTGTAGGCTGCAAGGAGCGTGCGGCCAAGTCCAGCTTGCTTCGCCTGGTAGCGGTTGAGGACGTCATCCGGCCTGACCCGCGAGCCCGGCTGCCTGGCCGGGGTGCATATTTGCATCCCAGCCTGGCGTGCCTGGGACTCGCGCGGCGGCGGCGGGCGTTCTCCCGGGCGCTGCGCACACCGGGATCTCTCAGCCTCGTCTCCCTCGCTGAGTATCTTGGCGGCGCGGAATCTCCGGAATAGCATGACCACGGCGGAACAGCCTGGCTGGGCAGCAGGTTTTAGGTAAGTAAGGAACACCTGTCGGAAAGCAGGTCGAGAAGCTGATGAGCGCCCGATGAGCACGCGGCGATGATCACCATAGGCTGAGGCCCGCCCGAGCACGCTCTGCCCGGGCCAGGGTCCGGTATAAGGCCCGGGAACGGGCCGAGACAGGAGCGTAGTGGCGAAGGTCCGGGTTTACGAACTCGCGAAAGAGTTCGGTGTTGAGAGCAAGGCCGTCATGGTCAAGCTCAATGAGATGGGCGAGTTCGTAAGATCAGCATCCTCGACGATTGAGGCGCCCGTGGTTAGGCGGCTAAAGGAGGCGTTCGCCTCCAAGGCGACCGAGCAGCCGGCCCAAGGGTCTAGGCCCAGGCCAGCATCACCATCATCGCGTGGCGCAGGGGCGCCCGCCCCGGCACCGGCTCAGGCGGCTGCACCGGCTCCGGCGGCGGCCGGGGTTTCCGGCGGCAGCGCCCGTCCGGGACCCGGACCGCAACCCGTCGTCGTCGCGGGCACGGCCGCCCGCGACGACAACGTCGCCGTCGTCGGCCTTCCGTCGGCGCCCAGAAGCGCACCAGAAGCAGCGACCGCGCCCGCCAACGGTACCGTCGGGCGCGCGACCGCACCCGACGCCGCCACCGCGGGCGGCTCGGCCGGCGTTTCCGGGGAATCGGCCGACAGCGCGGCCCGCCGGCTGCCGCCGGTGGCGCAATCACCCGCGTCCCGGTCCGGGCCGGGCGATCCGAGAAACCAGGCGACACCAGGCGGCTCCGGTGCCCCGCGGGTTCCTGGACCGCCGCGCACGCCGGTCACTCCGGCGGACTTCAGGAGTGCGGGCACCAGCCCGGCTCGTCCCGCGGCCCCGCGGCCCGGCGCCCCCGCCGGGCCAGGTGGGTCCGGTGCGCCTGCGGGCCAGCGCCCAGCCGGCCCGGCCGCCCCTGGGGGCCGTCCGGACCAGCCGGGTCAGGGATCCGGACCATCTGGGGCGAGGCCCGCCTCGCCGAGGACGTCCGGCCCGGGTGCGCCCCGGTCGGGTGCGCCCAGGCCTGGCGGAGCAGGCCAGCGGCCCGGTGGCCCGCGGCCCGGCCCGAGGCCGGGCAATAACCCGTTCAGCTCGACGGCGACCGGCATGGGCTCGGCGCCTCCGGCGCGACCCCAGGCGCCTGGCGCCCCTGGCCAGCCGGCTCATTCTGGCCGTCCGGGACAGCCTGCGGGTGCCCCCGGCGGCGCCCCGGGCTCAGGCGGGCCCGGCGGGTTTGCCGGTCCTCGTCCGGGCGGGCGCGGTCCCGGCCGTCCCGGCGGCACCTCCGATGGCGGCCCGCGCCCCGGCGGTCCCCGTCCGGGAGGTCCCCGGCCCAGCCCGATGAACATGCCGTCCCGGCCGGCCCCGTCAGGCACCGGGCGCAGTGGTCCCGGTGGCGCGCGCGGTGGTCCCGGTGCCGGTGCCGGGGCAGGTGCCCGGCCCGGTGGCGGCGGCGCTGGCCGCGGTCCCGGAGCCGGTGCGCGTCCTGGTGGTGGCGGCGGTCCGGGTGCGGGTGCTCCTCGCACCGGAACCGGCGGTGGTCCGCCCCGTCCGGGTGGCGGCCGCGGCCGCAGCGGCACCCAGGGCGCCTTCGGGCGGCCCGGCGGGCGGCCGTCCAGGGGCCGGAAGTCGAAGAAGCAGCGTCGTCAGGAATTTGACAACATGCAGGCGCCGTCGATCGGCGGCGTCCAGGTTCCGCGCGGCAACGGCCAGGTGGTACGGCTGTCCCGCGGCGCGTCGCTGAGCGACTTCGCCGACAAGATCGGCGCGAACCCCGCGTCGCTGGTCCAGGTCATGCTGCACCTCGGCGAGATGGTGACCGCCACCCAGTCGGTCAACGACGAGACCCTGCAGCTGCTCGGCGCCGAGCTGAATTACAACATTCAGGTCGTCTCGCCCGAGGAAGAGGACAGGGAACTGCTCGAGTCGTTCGACATCGAGTTCGGCGAGGACGAGGGCGACGACGCCGACCTGGTGGCCCGGCCGCCGGTTGTCACGGTCATGGGTCATGTCGACCACGGCAAGACCAAGCTGCTCGACGCGATCAGGAACACCAACCTGCAAGCCCGCGAGGCAGGCGGCATTACCCAGCACATCGGCGCCTACCAGGTGACCACCGAGGTCGACGGCGAAGAGCGCAAGATCACCTTCATCGACACCCCGGGTCACGAGGCCTTCACGGCCATGCGAGCCCGCGGTGCCGAGACCACCGACCTGGTGGTGCTCGTGGTGGCGGCCGACGACGGCGTGAAGCCGCAGACCACGGAGGCGCTGAACCACGCGCAAGCGGCGGGCGTGCCTATCGTGGTGGCGGTCAACAAGGTCGACAAGGAGGGCGCCGACCCGCAGCGGGTGCGGGCCCAGCTGACCGAGTACGGGCTCGTCGCGGAGGAGTTCGGCGGCGACACGCAGTTCGTGGACGTGTCCGCGACCAAGCGCACCGGCCTCGATAAGCTCCTCGAGGCGATCATCTTGACCGCCGACGCCTCGCTCGACCTGCGGGCTAACCCCAAGCAGGACGGGCAGGGCGTGGCGATCGAGGCGCACCTGGACAAGGGCCGCGGCCCGGTGGCCACCGTGCTGGTGCAGCGCGGCACGCTGCACGTCGGCGACTCGATCGTCTGCGGCGAGGCGTTCGGCCGGGTCCGGGCCATGCTCGACGAGAACGGCGACCCGATCCCCGAGGCGCCGCCGTCCCGGCCGGTGCAGGTGCTCGGCCTGACCGCCGTTCCCGGCGCGGGCGACAACTTCCTTGTCGTCACCGACGACCGGATGGCCAGGCAGATCGCCGAGCGCCGGGAGGCCAGGGAACGGGTCGCCCAGTTCGCCCAGGGCCGCAGGCGGGTCACGCTCGAGGACCTGGACCAGGCGTTCAAGGCCGGTGAGCGCGAGGAACTGCTGCTCATCATCAAGGGTGACGTGTCCGGCTCGGTGGAAGCCCTGGAGGATGCACTGCTCCAGCTCGATGTCGGCGAAGAGGTCAGCCTGCGCGTGATCGGCCGCGGCGTCGGCGCGATCACCCAGGACGACGTCAACCTGGCCATCGCCTCGGACGCGATCATCATCGGCTTCAACGTCCGGCCGGCCGGCCGGGCGGGCGAGCTGGCCCAGCGCGAGGGCGTCGAGATCCGCTACTACTCGATCATCTACCAAGCGATCGAAGAGGTCGAAGCCGCGCTCAAGGGCATGCTCAAGCCCGAGTTCGAGGAGGCCCAGCTCGGCACGGCCGAGATCAGGGAGGTCTTCCGGGTGCCGAAGATCGGCAACGTCGCCGGGTGCATCGTGCGCTCCGGCCTGATCCACCGCGGCAACAAGGCCCGGCTGATCCGGGACGGCGTGGTGATCTCCGACAACCTCACAGTGGAGTCGCTGCGCCGGTTCAAGGAGGACGCGACCGAAGTCCGCGAGGGTTACGAGTGCGGTATCGGCATCGGCTACAGCGATGTCAGGATTGCCGACACGATCGAGACCTTCGAGATGAGGGAGAAGCCGAGGGCCTGACCAGAGGTACCCGCCGAGCCGGGCCTAGCTACTCGGGCAGGAGCGGAGTGATGCGGTGTATGTCGGGGCGCTGACGCTGGACCTGCTGCTGGGTGACGTTCACTCGCTGAAGGCCAAGCGCGGCGTCGTCCGGCCACTGGTCGCTGAGCTACGCCGGTGCTATCCAGGTGTCGCGGTCGCCGAGACCGGGCACCTGGATCTGCACCGGCGGGCCGAGATAGGCGTGGCCGTGGTATCGGCGACGGCCACCAACGCGATGAGCGTGCTTTCCGAGTGCGAGCGGATGGTGGCCGGGCACCCTGAGATCGAGCTGCTGTCGGCACGGCAGCGGCTGTTTAACGAGGAGGAGTGACGGCATGGACGCCGCGAGGGCGCGCAAGCTCGCCGACAGGATCAGCCAGATCGTCGCGGAAATGCTGGAGCGACGGGTCAAGGACCCCAGGCTCGGCTTCGTCACCGTCACCGAGGCCCGGCTGACCAACGACCTGCGTGAGGCCACCGTGTACTACACGGTCTACGGGTCTGACGTCGAGCGGGCGGACACGGCGGCGGCTCTGCACAGTGCCACGGGCATCATCCGATCCGAGGTGGGACGGCAGATCGGCCTGCGTCACACCCCGTCCCTTGAGTTCGTCGCCGACGTGATCCCGGACACGGCCAAGCGGATCGAGGACCTGGTCAGCCAGGCCAGGACCGCCGACGAGGAACTCGCCCGCAGCCGCGACGGCGCGGTTTACGCCGGCGACCCCGACCCGTACCGCAAGCCGGCCGAGGACTCCGACGAGGACGACTACGACGCGTGAGCGAGCCTCAGGTCAACGTGAGCGAGCCTCGGGTCAAAGGGAAACCCGCCACGAGCGTTCCCAGCGGCCTCGTCATCGTGGACAAGCCTGGCGGCATGACCTCGCACGACGTGGTGGCGCGGATCCGGCGGCTGGCCGGAACCAGAAGGGTCGGCCACGCCGGCACCCTGGATCCGATGGCGACCGGCGTCCTGGTGGTGGGCGTGGAGAAGGCCACCAGGCTGCTCGGATACCTGACCCTTACCGAGAAGGAGTACGCCGCCACGATCAGGCTCGGCCAGTCGACCAGCACCGATGACGCGGAAGGCGACATCATCGGCACCGCGGCAGCGGTGGACGTTTCCGCGGCAGCGCTCACTCGACAGCAGCTGGGCCAGGCGGTGGCCGGCCTGACCGGCGAGATCCAGCAGGTACCGCCCGCGGTCAGCGCCATCAAGGTCGAGGGCCAGCGGGCCTACCGGCTGACCCGGGCGGGCGCGGCCCCGGAACTGAAACCCAGGCCGGTGACGGTCTACGAGTTCGCGGTCACGGCGGTGCGTCCCGAGGACGGGTTCCTCGATGTCGACGCGACCGTGCGCTGCTCGAGCGGCACCTACATCAGGGCCCTGGCCCGTGACCTCGGGACCACCGTAGGCACCGGCGGGCACCTGACCCGCTTGCGCCGGACCAGGGTGGGCGGTTACGGACTCGATCAGGCTCACACCCTGGATCAGCTGGCGGAGCGGTTCGAGGTGCTGCCGCTGGCCCAGGCGGCCGCGGCGGCCTTCCCGAGCCGGAACCTGACCGCGGACGAAGCCCGCCGGCTGGCCCACGGCGGCCGCCTCGCCCCCGCAGGCCCCGCAGCCCCCGCCAGCGCCACCGGCGCCAGCGTGGCTGACTCGCGGGCGCCGGTGGCCGCCTACGCGCCCGACGGCACGCTCATCGCCCTGCTGACCGAAGAGTCGGGCCAGGCGCGCCCCCTCGTCGTCTTCGCATGAGACCGGCCACGCCGGTTGCCTTGGCCGCCACCTGCCGGTGTCCGTCGTAACCTGATCGCGATCCACCGCCGGTGATGGTTAGGCTGGTGTCTGGCGACGAAGGAGGAACGGGGAATCGTGTACCGCTGGTACGGCTTGGCTGAAGTGCCTTCCGACTGGGGTAGGTGCGTCGCGACGATCGGCGTGTTCGACGGCGTGCATCGCGGTCACCAGCGCATCGTCGGCCGGGCCGAGCAGATCGCGCGAGCGCAGAACCTGCCGGTGGTCGTGATCACCTTCGACCCGCATCCGGATGAGGTGGTCAGGCCGGGCTCGCACCCGCCGCTCCTCACCACCTCGCGACGGCAGGCCGAGCTGCTGGCCGGGCTGGGCGCCGACGCCGTGTTCGTGCTCCCGTTCAGCCTGGAGTTCTCCCGGCTCAGCCCGGATGAGTTCGTCCGGGTCGTGCTGTCCGAACGGCTGCATGCCGCGGCCGTCGTGGTGGGGGAGAACTTCCGGTTCGGCCACAAGGCGGCGGGCGACGTGGCCCTGCTCAAGCAGCTGGGCGAGAAGTACGACTTCACTGCCGAGGGCGTGCCGTTGCTGATCGTCGACGGCGTGACGATTTCCTCGTCCTACATCAGGGAGCGCCTGGCCGCCGGGGACGTGGCCGCCGCCGCTGATGCCCTCGGCCGCCCGCACCGGGTGGAAGGCATCGTCGTCCGCGGGCACATGCGCGGCCGGAGCCTAGCCTTCCCGACCGCGAACCTGGAAACGCCGCCGCACACGGCTACTCCCGCCGACGGCGTGTACGCCGGCTGGCTGATCAGCCTGGACCTGGACGGTACCGAGACCAGCCGCTGGCCGGCCGCCATCTCCGTCGGGACCAACCCGACCTTCGGGACCGGCGAGCGCACCGTCGAGGCGTACGCGCTCGACCGGGATGACCTGGATCTCTACGGGGCCCACGCCGCGATCGACTTCGCGGCCAGGCTCCGCGGCACCGAGCGGTTCGATTCCGCCGAGGCCCTGGTTGCCCAGATGCGGCAGGACGTCAGCCAGGCCCGCGCCATAACCGCCAGCTGAGCCGCCCCTTCATGTGACCGTCACCTTCCTCTCATAGGGTCCACATCGTGAGTGTGGAGGATCGCGACCAGATCAGGCATCCCCGCGGAGCCGGCGGCCCCGACCCGAGGAACCCGCAGGGCCCGCCGAGCCGGGCGGAGCGCCGAGCCGAGGGCGGCGTCGAGGGCAATGCCCGGCTGACCGCCGCCAACGCCGCCGTGCTGCTGGTGCTGCTGGCGATCGAGGGTGTCACGATCTTGCGGATCCGCCCGCTGCTGTCGCCGCATGTGTTCATCGGCATGGTGCTCATACCCCCGGTGCTGCTCAAGGTAGCCAGCACCACCTGGCGTTTCGCCCGCTATTACCGCGGTGCCCCGGCTTACCGGCGCAAGGGACCGCCGCCGGTCCTGCTGCGCCTGCTCGGCCCGGTCATCGTAATCCTCACCCTGGTGCTGCTGGCCAGCGGGGTGGGGCTGATGCTGGTGGGCCAGTCGTGGCTGCCGCTGCTGCTCAAGGTGCACAAGGCCAGTTTCGTCTTGTGGTTCGGCGCCACCACCGTGCACGTGCTCGGCCACCTGGGCGAGGTGTTCAGGCTGGCGCCGCGCGACCTGCTGCGCCGGACCCGCCGCGATGTCAGCGGGGCCGGCCTGCGGTCGTGGCTGATCGCCGCCAGCCTGGTGGTCGGCGCCGTGCTGGGATTCCTCCTGCTGTCCCGGGTCGGCCCCTGGCTGGCGGCCGGGCCGCACGGCGGTCAGTAACTCATAGCGACGCGTAGAGGGCCCTCTCGAAGTCGTTGTACAGCCTGACCGCCTCGGGTGTCACGAACGGCAGGAAGTTGCTGTAGATAGACCCGCAGACGCCGGCGGTGCGGTCGATCCAGAACTGGGTGTTGCACAGGCCCGCCCAGGCGCCGGAGCCGGCCCGGCGCATGCCCGGGATGCCGGCGGTGTTGAGCAGCAGCCCGTAGCCCCACTTGTAGCCGGGGCCGGCCCGGAAGGTGCAGCTCGAGGCGGGGTCAGCGGTCGGAAGCTCGGCTGGGAAGTCCAGGTCGCCGATCTGGTTGGTGAAGGCCGCGTCCACCGTCTCCGGCCGCAGGATTCTGGTCCCGTCGAGCTCGCCGCCGCGCAGCAGCGCCCGCTCGAACTTGATGTAGTCGCTCGGCGGCCCGTAGAGCCCGTGCCCGCCGGCCCACCAGTCCGGCCCGGTGATGCCCTGCTTGATGGCCACATCGAGGCCGACGCCGGTCACCGCCTCGACCACCTTGCCCAGCCAGTCGATGTTGATGCCGTAGATGAACGCCTCGCCCGGGTCGGCCAGCATCGGGGCGGTGAACGAGGCCCGCGATCCGGCCACCACGTTCGGCACCCCGGTGATCTTCTCCCAGCGGACCAGTCGCTCGCTCCAGAACCAGTAGCCGAACCCGGCCGTGTGCGTGATCAGGTTCTTCACCGTGGCCTGCCGGGCCGGCGACCGCAGGACCGGGGTGTCCCCGTCCAGACCGGTCATCACCTGGACCTGGCCGAACTCCGGGCAGTACTCAGCGACGGGCGCGTCCAGGTCGAGGTGACCAGCCCCGATCCCCCTGACCGCCCCGGTTACCCGTCGGCCAGCACGGCCTGGAGCGCGGCCCGCACCGGAGCCAGCCGCCTGGCTGCGGCGTCGCGGGCCGCGGCGAGCGAGCGGCCCGCGAGCGGTTCGGTGATCTCGATGTAGCACTTGGTCTTCGGCTCGGTGCCGCTGGGGCGCAGCACCACCCGGCCGCCGGGCAGCCAGAAGATCAGCACGTCCGAGGCCGGGAGCGGCAGCCCAGCCCTCCCAGCCCTCCCAGCTCTCCCAGCCCCGCCTGGCCCCCCAGCCCCGTCGGGAGCTCCGTGGCCGCTCGCCAGGTCGACCACGCTCGACACCAGGCTACCACCAAACTCCGCCGGGGGATCGGCCCGGAGCCGGCTCATGACCCGGGCCGGTTCGGCGGTGCGCAGCGTGAGCTGGGACGTCAGGTGCACGCCGTGCGCCGTTTCCAGCGCGTCGTACACCTCAAGCACCGAACGCCCGGCGGCTTTGGCGCTGGTCGCCAGCCAGAGCATGGCCAGCGCGGCGCCGATGCCGTCCTTGTCTCGCACCACGTCGCCGACCGCGTAGCCGAGCGCCTCCTCATAGCCGAAGATGAAGCGGGTCCCGGGCCGGTCGTCGGCCGCCCGGGCGATCCACTTGAACCCGGTCAGGGTCTCCGCGTATCGCGCGCCGGCCGCCGCCGCGATCTTGGCCAGCATCGTCGAGGACACCACCGTGGACGCCACCAGCCTCTTCCGCGGCGCGGCTTCCGCCGCCGTCCGCTCCCGCGGCCCATCCGGGGTCCCCGTCCGCTCCAGCAGGCTGGCGCCGAGCAGCGCGCCCACCTGATCTCCGGTCAGCACCCGCCAGTCGCCGTCCGGCTGCGGCACGGCTATGGCGAGCCGGTCGCCGTCCGGATCGCTGGCCACCAAGAGCTCGGCCCCGAGCCGCCGCGCGTCGGCCAGGGCCAGGTCGAGGGCGCCCGGCTCCTCCGGGTTGGGAAACGCGACGGTCGGGAAGTCCGGATCGGGCTCGGCCTGCGCCGCCACCACGTGCGGGGCGGCGAAGCCCGCCTGCCGGATCGCCTGCAGCATCAGGTCCCCGGCCACCCCGTGCATCGGCGTGTAGACCACGTTTAGCGACGGCCCGGCACCCGGCCGGGCCGCCGGGCCCGCGACCGCGTTGAGGTACGCCCGGGCCACCTCGTCGCCGTGCCGGATGATCAGCGAGCTCCCGGCCTCGGCCACCGGGATCAGCGACAGCGGGCCGAGGGCGGCGATGCGCTGCTCGATTTCGGCGTCGGCAGGCGGGACGACCTGGGCGCCGTCGCTCAGGTAAAGCTTGTACCCGTTGTCCGCGGCCGGGTTGTGGCTCGCGGTGATCATCACCCCCGCCGCCGCCCCCAGGTACCGGACCGCGAACGCCAGCAGGGGCGTGGGACAAGGCAGCGGAAGCACGTGCACCGCAAGGCCCGCCCCGGCCAGCACCCCCGCCACCTCCCCGGCGAAGTCCGCCGACCGGTGCCGCGCGTCGCACCCCACCACCACACTGATCCCGGGCCCCGCCCCAGTCCCCGCGGGACCCGATCCAACCCCATCACCCGCACCGGCCCCATCAGCTTTGTCTCGAAGCAGCCACCCCGCCACGGCCGCGGTCGCCGCCCTGACCACAGCCCGGTTCATGCGGTTCGGCCCCGCGCCCACCGCCCCCCGCAGCCCCGCCGTCCCGAACTGAAGCCGCCCCCCAAACCGATCCCGCAACTCCGACGCCGCCTCTGAACCCGCACTCCCCGCATAAGCACGATCAAGCAGCGCCCGCAGCTCCCCCTGGTCACCCGCGTCGGGGTCATCCGCGATCCAGGCCTCGACCCTAGCCCGGAACTCAGCGTCAGCCGTCACTTGCACCACTCAATTCACTCTGCTCCCACCCCACAGCACCGCCAGTTAAAAGATCGTGGAAGATCCGGCCTGACATGGAAGATCAAGTAGCCCGTTCACAGGGAACTCGTACCCCGGAGCCGTTCGGCATGAATCTACGCCTTGACGTACGGGATGCCCTCGGCCCGGGGGCCGCGGACCTTGCCGACGAGCCCGGCGAGCACCACGATCGTGACGATATACGGGGCCATCAGCAGCAGGTTCGACTGGATCGGCGTGTTGAGGGTGGACAGGATCGACTGCAGCTGCGTTGTGAACCCGAACAGGAGCGCCGCCCCGATCGCGCCGAACGGCGTATACCGCCCGAAGATCATCGCGGCGAGCGCGATGTAGCCCTCGCCGGAGGTCATGTCCGCGCTGAACGAGCCGACCGAGCCGATCGTGAAGAAGGCGCCGCCGATGCCTGCTATCAGGCCGGCCGCGATCACGTTGCGGTACCTCATCGCGATCACCGGGATGCCCACGGTGTCGGCCGCGGACGGGTGCTCGCCGATGGCCCGGGTGCGCAGCCCCCACCGGGTGGAGAACAGGCCTACCTGGACGCCAGCCAGCGCGATGTAGGTGATGTACAGGAAGATGGTGGCGTCGAAGAAGACCGGGCCGATGATCGGGATGTCGCCGAGCAACGGGATCCTGACCGCGGAGAACGTGGGCGGCGAGTTCAGCGTGTTGCCGTAGGGCACCATGAGGCCGTCATAGAGGTACCCGGTGATGCCGAGGATCAGCGTGTTGAGCACCACGCCGAGGACGACCTGGTCCACCCGGTAGCCGATGGCGAAGATGGCGAGCAGCATCGCGACCAGCGAGCCGGCCAGCGCTCCGCATACGAGGCCCAGCCACAGCGAGCCGGTGACGCTGGACACGATGGCGGCGGTGAAGGCGCCGAGCAGCAGCTGGCCCTCGATGCCGACGTTGATCACCCCGGAGCGGGAGCACACGACGCCGGTCAGCGCCCCCAGCATGATCGGGATCGAATCGTTAAACGTGCCCTGTAGCTGGTTCACCACGTTGAACGACGTGGCCAGCCCGGCGTCGGCCCAGCACAGCAAGGCGAGGACCAGCAAGAAGATGACGACCCCGATGGTCACTCGCCGCAGCGTCACGCCGAACGGAAGGAAAGCGCGCAGCGCGGCCATCGCGAGGCTCAGCGCGCCGCACACGTAACAGGTGACGGCCGCGGGCAGGGTGAGGTTCGGCACGGTCACCTTGGCGAACGGCTGGGAGAACGCGAAGGTCGCGTCCCCGTGGTGCGCGTACAGCCCCAGCACGAAGATGTCCACCAGCCCGAACACGGCAAACATCGCCGGCGCCAGCCACCGCCGGAAGGCGCTGCTCGGGGGAAGGGCCGCCAGGTCCAGGTCCACGGGCGGCACGCGGTCCGCTAGCGTCATGCGTTCCACCCCTTGGACATGACCCCGCCCACGCCGCCGGCTTTGGCGGCCCGCAGCCTGAACATGGTCCGGATCAGCAGCGGCGCCGCGACGAACAGGACGGTCGTCCCCTGCAGGACTTGCACCATGTCCACCGGAGTGCCGGTGGCGACCTGCATGAGCGGCGCCCCGGCGTGCAGCGCGCCGAAGAGCAGCCCCGCCAGCACGACCCCGAGCGGCCTGCCCAGGCCGAGCAGCGCGACCGTGATGGCGTCGATGCCGTAGGTTCCGTAGCTCTGGAAGTTGAGGGTGAAGTCGGTGCCCTGGATGACCGTGGCACCGCTCAGCCCGGCCAGCCCCCCGGCTATCAGCATGACGAGCACCCAGTTCCGTTCCACATTCATGCCTGCCACCCGCGCGGCGCTTGGGTTCTTGCCTAGACTGCGGAACTCGAAGCCCGTCGTGGTCCGGCTCATCAGCCACCACACGCCCGCCGCGCAGGCCAGCGCGATGAGGAAGCCCGCGTTGATCCGCAGGTGCGAGCCGAACAGCAGCGGGAGGTGCGCGTTCCCCGCGATGGGCGCGGTGATCTCGTCGGTGGTGTGCGGCGCCTGGATCAGGTAGCCGAAGGAGAGCAGGTAGGCCAGAAGATAGACCATGACGTAGTTCAGCATGATCGTGACGATGACCTCGTGCGCGCCCGTTCGTGCCTTGAGCTCGCCGACTATCCAGCCGATTCCCGCGCCGCCGGCGAAACCGCCGAGCACGCAGACCACAACGTGCACGCCGAACGGCAGGCTGACCCCGTAGCCGAGGTAGGTAGCGACGATCATGCCGCCGATGAGCTGGCCCTGCGCGCCGATGTTGAACAGGCCCGCCTGATAGGGCACCGCGACCGCAAGCCCGGCCAGGATCAGCGGCGTGGCCTGGACGCACGTCTCCGACAGCGGGTTGAACACGGCGGACAGGTAGCCGTCGTGCACGGCCGTGCCGAACGACGCCTGCTGGAACAGCGCCGCGACCGTGTGCGGGTTGAAGATCGATCCCTCGAACATCTCAACGTAGGCGCCCACCGCGGTATCCCAGGCCGCCGCGAGCGCATGACCGGGATCGGAGAAAAAGTTGCCCCAGGCATGCAGCACCATCGTGTTGGTGAACGCGTTCAGCAGTCCGCCTACCACGAACGCGACGAAGAGGGCCAGGATGATGACAGTGGCCGTATGACCTTCAAGTACCGAATCCCGCAGGCTTTGGCCGAACGAGACTGGCTGCTCCTGCCCGGTTTCCTTCTTCGCCACCGTGGCCGGACCCCCCGGCCCTACCGGCTCCGCAGGACCTGCCGGCTCCGCCGGACCTGCCTGATCGCTCATTGTTCAGCCTCTGGTGTAGCCGTCGGGTCGGCCGGGGTGGGTTCCGGTTCAGTTGCCCCTGCCATCAGCAGCCCCAGTTCCTCGGCCGGCACCGTCGGCGGACGGAAACCGGTGATCTTGCCCTCGTACATGACCGCGATCCGGTCCGCGAGGGCGTAGATCTCGTCGAGTTCGGCGGAGACGATGAGCACGGCCACGCCCTTGTCGCGCTGTTCGACGATGCGGCGGTGCACGAACTCGATCGAGCCCACGTCCAGCCCGCGGGTGGGCTGGCTGGCCACGAGTACCTTGTGCTCGCGTCCGAGTTCCCTGGCCAGGATGACCTTCTGCTGGTTGCCGCCGGACAGCGTGCCCACGGGCGCGTCCACCGAGGTGGTACGGACGTCGAATTCCTTCACCCGCTCGGCCGCGTTGCTGGCGATGGCGTCCAGGTTGAGCCTGATGCCGGACGCGTACGGCGGCCGGTCATACGTATCAAGCACCATGTTGTCAGCCACCGGGAAGTCTCCGATCAGCCCGTCTTCCTGCCGGTCCTCGGGGACGTAGGCGAAGCCCGCGCGCAGCCGCTGCCGTGGCGTGGCCTGGGTGAGGTCGCGGCCGTTCAGCGTCAGCTGCCCCGAGGCCGTCGGCCGCAGCCCCATCAGGGCCTCGCACAGCTCGGTCTGCCCGTTGCCCTGAACCCCGGCCATGCCGAGGATCTCGCCCGCCCGGACCTGGAATGACACCCCGTTCACCCACACCCGGCCCGTCTCGTCGGTGACGGTCAAGTCGGCCACGTCAAGTACCACGTCGCCAGGCTTGGCGGCCTCCTTGCTGACCCGCAGCTGCACGTCCCGGCCGACCATGAGCGAGGCGAGCTCGTCCTCGGTGGTGCCGGGAGGCCGCTGGCCGACGACCGCGCCCCGGCGCAGCACGGTGATCGTGTCCGCGATCGCCTGGACTTCCTTGAGCTTGTGCGAGATGAAGACGATGGACCTGCCGCCCTCCTTCAGCTCCCTGATGATCCGGAACAGGTCTTGCGTCTCGGCCGGGGTAAGCACCGCGGTGGGCTCGTCGAGGATCAGCACGGTCGCGTCCCTGACCAGGGCCTTGATGATCTCGACCCGCTGCTGTAGGCCGACCGGCAGGTTCTCCACCAGGGCGTCCGGGTCTACCTCCAGGCCGTAACGGCGGGAGAGCTCGCGCACATCCTGCCGTGTCTTGCGGCGGTCGAGCAGACCGGAACGGCGGGTTTTCTCGATGCCGAGGGTCACGTTCTCCGCGACGGTGAACACGGGCACGAGCATGAAGTGCTGGTGCACCATCCCGATGCCGGCGGCGATAGCGTCCCTGGGGGAGTGGAAGCGGACGGCCTTCCCATCGAGCAAGATCTCGCCCTCGTCGGGCTGCAGCAGCCCGTACAGGACGTTCATCAGGGTCGTCTTGCCGGCGCCGTTCTCGCCGAGCAGCGCATGCACCTGACCTGGGGCCACCGATAGGTCGATCCGGTCGTTGGCCACCAGCGGACCGAAACGCCTGGTGATGCCCTTCAGCTCAAGCTCCACGTCCGTCCTTCAGTTCAGCGTCCCGCGCCCCACCCACCGCCCCTGCCCCCCACACCTGGCAGCGATGCGCGCGACGCCGCACCGCTGCCACATCCGCCGTTTCTTGCCGCCAGGCTCTTACACCGGGCTCTTGGTCGGCGTCTGGATGCTGCCGTTCTCGATGCCGGCCTCCACCTGCTTCAGCTCGCTCTGCAGCGCCGCCGGGATCGTGCTAGCGAAGTCGTGGAACGGTGAGAGCACGGCACCGCCGTTGGCCAGGGTGCCGACGTACGTGCCCCCCGCGAACGTGCCGTTGGCCGCCGCCAGCACCGCGCCCTTCACCGCGGGCACGATGCCCTTGGTGACGCTGGTGATGAAGTACTTGCAGTACGTCGGCGCGCTGGTGCAGCCGTCGGTGTCCACCCAGAACATGTTCACCTTCTGGCTGCCAGCCGTGTTGTCCGCATCCTTGACCGCCGTGGCGGCGCCCTGGCCGACGGCGCCGGCCACCGGGAAGATGATGTCGGCGCCCTCGGTGATGAATGTCTGGGTGAGCGTCTCACCCTTGGTCAGGTTGGTGAAGTCGCCGGTAAAGGAGCCCTTCTGGGTCTGCTCGTTCCAGCCGAGCACCTGCACCTTCGTGCCGTGCTTGGAGTTGTAGTACTGCACGCCGTCCCAGAAGCCGTCCATGTAG
>ODAK010001758.1_pt1 | contig 23263 bp, 19 predicted proteins | sample 1539591 | NCBI WGS metagenome assembly ODAK01 (sample SAMEA3539303, study PRJEB22396) | soil metagenome | biome: tundra; feature: field; material: soil | place: USA | collected 2010-05 | depth 0.15 m | reverse complement strand
CATCCAGGCGGAAACGCAGTGCATGGGCCGATTTCAACGTCGATGAGCGCCGTCAACCTACATTACCCAGGAGCGGGAGGCCCGGTAGCCGGCAATTCTCGCAGGCAGCCAGTCCTTAAGTTCTGCGGCCATATAAAAGGTGGGCCGAAGCAGATCGTTGCCGGGTGCAATCACGCCTTCGGCGACCGCGGTGGCCGCTAGGTCTGTCTCTGGGTAGATCCGAATGCCCACCGAGATCTTCAGTGCGTCGAGATCCAGGGAATCGACAAAAGCAAGGCCCTCTTCGACCGTGTCTCTGGTTTCACCCGGCCCTCCCAGCATCAGAAAACCCGTACGCCGGATACCGACGTCCCGGAAGATTGCCGCAATGGTCCGTACCTCCGCGGCCCGGAACTTCTTATGGAACCGCGTTAACACACAGTCCGACCCGCTTTCGAAGCCCAGGCTGACCTCCTGGCAACCGGCCTTGGCCATCAGTTCCGCCAGTTCGCGATCGACCCACTTGGGATACACGATGCACCACAGGTTGACATCCAGGCCCCGCCGGATGATCTCGCGACAGTAACCCTTGGCATACGAAGGCGGAATGTTGAACGTGTTGTCCACGGTGCAGAACTTGCGGAAGCCCCGCGCCGCTACCCGCTCCATCCATTCCGCAATGCTTTCCGGAGACCGCCGGCGGATCCGCGTTCCCTCGATCGACTTGGTGGCACAAAAGCTGCAGCCCATCGGACAGCCCCGCTTCCCTTGGACCGGTATCCAAAGTTCGCGGCTCTCGGGCGCGGTGGGGAGCCAAAGCTCGGGCTCGGGAAGCGGCAGATCATCCAGGCTGGTGCTGAAGATCCTGCCAGGGGGAGGACGATCCGGTAGGTACACGCCGGGCAGCCCATAGGGGTCGGTGCCACTCTCCAACCGCTCCAACAACTCTGGGAATACGGCCTCGCCTTCACCCCGGATTCCCATGTCGGCCTGGAGGAACCGCAGCGCGCTCTCCGGAAACATGCTGTAGCCGGGGCCGCCCACGACGATCGGGGCGGTGGACATCCGGCGGCAGTCCGCCACCACTTCGCGAGCCGCCGGCAGCAGGAACCTCGGGTTGGCCATGTTCTGGTCGTCGATGTTGCGCACCGAGATGCCGATCGCCCCGGGCCGGAACTCTTCGATGTCCTTCCGGAGCGCCGCCAGCGGATCGCGTTCGAACATCAGGTTGAGCAAAACCGTTTCATGCCCCGCCCGACGGCAGGCGGCCGCGACAAACGCCGGCCCGAGCGGCAACGGGAGGATGGCCGTCCTCTCGGTGTTCGCGGAAATCAGAAGGACCCTCATGGTGTTTCCTCCGAGGCCGCGTTCCGCGTCGCCGTGCACAAATCAGCGGGATGATGGCCAGGAACAGGAAGCCCATGGTGCGGAAAGCCTCGACAAAGCTCAACAAGGCCAGCGGCGGCTGGACCACCTGATACAGGAGGCCCATAGGAATGGACGGCGCTGGTCTGGATGGGCGGCAGCCCTCGAGTATGCTTCACGAACGCTCTCCCGGAGTCTTGAATCCGATTCCACACCTTCAGTTTCCCACTCGCGATGCGTTCCAAGGGTGCCGATTGACCGTGGGCTTCATGACCTGCCAACAATGAGGCTGATTCGAGAAATCACCGATCAGCTTCGGATGGTCCGCGGGGTCGGTGACAAAGATGACCACGTCGAAGGTGGCTGTACCGTTGCGGTCGTTTCAGGCAGGAGTCAGCAGAACCGATCCAGTGAAAATCTGCGGAGTTGTGCCCCAACTTAACAGCGGCCCGGAGTTCACCGAGCGGCGGCGGCCGGTAGTGAACCCCGTCGCAGCTACCCCAGACCACGTTTCGGCCTCGACGAAGGAGGCCCACCCTTCGGGCTCAGAGGTTGCGCTGGGTTGGCTCGGAGCAAGCGGTCTTCCAACGGCGCCCGGTCAAAGCGCCGAATGATCGCCTGCATCTCATCGGCGTTCGGAGCTTCAACAAAGGCGAATCCTCTCGACTCGTGGGTCTCGTGATCGCAAATTACCTTGATTGAATCGGCAGCCAGATTCTCTGAGGCCAGCCACGACTCGATCCCCGTTCCAGGCCAACCACCTCTGCCCTACCCCAGCCTTCCGCCCCCATCTCTCCTCTCCGGCTCCGTCTTCCCTTTGTCCCGCGTGGTGACAAGCTTCCCCTGGGGCACCTGGCCGAAGACATCGCGCTTACGCAGTCACCACTGCCCCCGCCTCATCATTACAGTCACCTCTTTCCCCGACCACGTCACAAAAAACTGCCTCCCGCACCTCGGGCAAGGATACGTCCTCTCGTTCGTTGTGACAAACCGGAACCGCTCCGGCGGCGTCATCGCCGCGGTGTCCGGCAGATTCGACCACGGCACACCAAAGGTCAACTCACATTTGTGGCACTCGACCGACATCACCGCGGACTGCCTTTTATTAGCGGGTCCGCGCGCTATCCCGAGTTCGGCTGGCGTCAACTTGCGCGTGTAGCCCCGCGGGTGAAATAAATGCCACAGCCGCCCCCTCTTAACTGGCGGTGCGGGATACGCCTCTTCGGCGGATGAACGTTCGACGCTGCTCGTTCTGGTCACGGGTACCTCAAAGGGAGCAGGCTCTGGCGCTCTCTTTGCAGGTGCGCTCACAGCCGCCCTCGCAGTCCTTGCACGCCGGTATTCCGCCATCTCCGCCCCTTCCCTGGCGATCGCCGCCGAGGTTTGCGCCGTCTTCGCCTGAACCTCCGTAAGATTCACCTGCACCCATAACTGGTGAATTTCAGCCTCCTGTTCGGCGGTAAGCGGTCCCAACTCGCGCCTCCGTCTTGCGTCCTGATACGTCGCTCGCGCGGATTCAGCCGCCATCGCCGCCCGCTCCGCCTCCGCCAACGCTCGGTCCGCACTCTCTATCCGCACCCGAAGGTACTCTTCTTGCTCTTTGCGCGCCTTCTCGGCCTCGGCGCCCACCCGTTCCACATCCTCTACGCCTGCCTGCGTCTTCCATTTGAGATCCCAAACTTTCAGCGTCCCATCGTCGCCTGCCGAAACCGCGTTCCGGCCCTCGCTGTCCACGCAAATGCAGTTTGCAAATCCGGGATGCCCCGCCAGCGTTGTGATCCGGACGCCCGTTGCCGCATTCCACAGCCCAATTGTTCCGTCCTCGTGCGCCGAGCACGCATACCGGCCGTAACCTGCGAACGATACCCACAGCACTCCTTGCATTGGCCCTTCGAATTGCCGCACCGAACGACCCGTCGCAGCATCCCATAGAATCATCGATCGGTCTGCGCTGCCTGAGAGCACCTGCATCCCATCCGGACTGAAGCATGCCGAGTAAACTACCTCCCGGTGTGCGTGCATCTCTCGAATCTGTTCACCGTTGGAAACGTCCCATAGCTTCATCTGAGGCCCGAACTTGTCCGCGCTCGTCGTAACGGCTCGCCGCCCATCCCCGCTCACCGATACGGATTGCAGCACGGCGGTGTGCCATCCTACCCATGCTGGGCTCCCGGACTCCAAATCCCAGCACTTCACATCCAGTGATCCAACTGTCAACACCCGGCGTGCGTCTGGAGTCATGCAGACCCCAATAATCTCGTGTTGGTTCTCGGCAAAGTTCTTAACACACGCCCCCGTCCTGACATCCCACACCCTGCAGGTCTTGTCCTGCCCGCCCGACGCCACCAATCGCCCGTCGCGGCTGATAACAACCGAGTACACCCAACCTCTGTGACCTGTAAGTGTCCTCGTGCACTGCCCCGTTCCTAGATCCCATATCTTGACGGCCTGATCTTTGCTTCCCGAAACGGCCAGTCTTCCATCTCCGCTGATGGCGACTGAAACAACCTTGTCAGTGTGTCCACTTAGAGCACAAACTTCTCGCGCGCCGATTAGTTCCGGCGTTGTCATACTAACCTCCTTACAGACCTGGCGGTCGTTCGAGCTGCCGTAAAGATCTTAACGCCTCCGTAGCCGACGAAGCCTCTCCTCACTCAGGAAAGCCGCATTCGCATCCCCGCGCATCTGATCCAGCGCCCGGCTCTTCTCGAACTCTGCGATAGCCCTCTCGATCTCCCCCCTATCCTCCCATAGGTCGCCCAACCTGAAGTGACAGTCGCTCAGAGCGCCGGGCGCTTCGGCGTTCGGCAGATTGTTAAACATGGCAGCCGCCCTCTCGTACTCCGCCCGCGCCTCGTCGCTCCGACCTTGCCAATGCATCAGCAGACCCAGTTGATACCGTGCGGTCGCCGCATTGAACGCACGCTGTCCCCGCGTTTCGCCTTCGATACTCTGGCGGTAGAGCGCCTCAGCTTCGTTTAGACATGGACACGATCGACCCGCCGCTCTCTCCTCTTCTGTCAGCTCCAGAAACTCCCGCCCGGCATAGAATCCGTAAGGGCTCTTTTGATGCCACTTCTTGGCGCTGACATACAGCTTATAATAAGGGTTGCCCAGCGACAGCATCCACTCCCGAAGCGACATACTTTTCTCCTACATCGGCGTCCGCCGGCTGAGATCTCTCTTCTTGAACGACACCGCTACGGCATCCTGCGCCAGCAGGAATCCGAATCCAGCCCCATCTACAGCCCACAGATAAGCGGACGCGACGCTGCACCGCAACAGATACACAGTTACTCCGGCCAGACCCGCCGCTGCGACGAGGTTAACCGTTGCCAGCCCTCCTGCCTTCAGTGCGTTCAACCGGAAGCGCGAGCTCACCCACAGCTCCACGGTAAACCCGAGCCAGAACGCCGCCAGCAGCACAGTCCACTCCGTCATTCCGCGCTCACTCAGCCAAACGCACGCGTCGAATCCCACCGAATGCAGGTAATACAACAACGCTGCGAGTGTCCACCCAGCCAAGGTTCCCAGTGTCCCAAGAGTCGCCAGGACAATACGCGGCCACATAAACACGGCATAAATCGCGGCTCCAACTCCTCGCCCAACCAGCGAGACGGACCGCTGGTACACCAAGCCCTGTGCAAGCTGGCGCGGCGTGTCTTCCCTGAAGTCAATGATGCGCAGTAGCGACCCGTCCACCGTCTGCCTCGGCTGCACAACATTCTCAACCACGCCCGGCGTTCCCGCCGGCAGTTCCCCAACCGCCAAATCCGGATGCCGCACGACGATCACCATGGGGGCCCCGCAGTATTCCTGCCCCCTCAGTGCCGCCTCCAGTTCAGCCGCCGGCCAATAGCGCGGTGCCGTGATCTCGTCTTGAACGGAAATAAAGATGGTCGCCTCCGCCAGTTCGTCCTTCAGCTTGTGCCGCCAGCTCATGCCCACAAAGATTCCCGCATCGATGAAGCTCGGAATCCGCCAGTTCGTCAGTTCGCTCTGGATCTCGAACGCCGTGCGCCTGCCCCATTCCGACGATCGCGCGTAGCTGATCAAAACCCGTGCGGGTAACCCCAGTACAGGGACTGTTGATGCATGATAAGCCGGCTGCCCCGGCGTGAACTCCACCCCCGTCAACTCCACTGCGACACTCCTCCGCTTCTCTTGCGCCAGATAACGCCGCACCGTGTCCATCAAGAAACCAAGCCCAAATCCCCCCAGGATGTACTGCCAATACTCCAGCAGTGTTGCACTCGGGATCCATCGCAAAAACCAAGGTGAGGCCAGCAGCACTCCCCACCGCAACCGCCCTCCCTTTCCTACCCGAGCTCCCAGCGAAAGCAGGCACAGCACGGAATAGAAAAGCAGCTCTCCCAGCGCCGCCACGATCCACGGCAGCCACTGGTTTCGCAGCGCCTCCCCATCCTGATAGTGAATCGTCAGGTAAGCGATTCCCCAGAACATCAGCCCCAACTGCGCCACGTCGAACAGCCGCAACAACCCGCACCCCGCCGCCTTGAGCCGCAGAAATCGCATGCGGTCGTGAATCTCCGGCAGATCGCGCAAGTAGGCGTCGATCGCGCGGTCCAGCTCATCCAGCCGATCTGGAGCGTCCGGAAAGTGAACCGTGTCCAGCAGGTCCTGCACCGCCGTGGTGCCGTGCGCACGCAGATCCGCGAACGAGAGCCCGTGCAAATGTACAAAAAGCCGGAAATCCGCCCGCCGGCTCATCAGCAGCATGCATGCGCGCACCACCTCGGAGAAGCTGCGCTCCTTCAGTGCACGCTCCGAAACTACCAGCACGCATCCGCAGATTTCATCGCGCTCCAGCAGGTAGTCGATGGTGTCCGGCCCACTCGCATCTTCCATCGGCACAATTCCGCTCAGGAGCTCCCGCACGCCGCTGTGCGCGAGATGCTCCGCCGCCGCCCTGCATTCCCCGGCCCACGAGAGAACGCAGAGTACCATCACACTCCTCGAACCCGGTATTTCACCATCTTTCGCTCCACCCGCCCCTTGCAAATCCTGGCAAGCAGATAACAGCATAGCGTTCCCAGCGCCCCGCCTAATAACACCCGCTGCTGCGCCGGCCGGAACAAGACGCCGGGATAAGTGAACCAGGTCAAAAACTCCGGCAGGCTCGCTCCCAGAACGTATCCCTGAATCGCCCCCAAGGACCCTCCGGTGATCAGATACGCAAACCCCGGACTAATCGCCCGCCGCACCTGGAACTGAACCACCACTGCGCACACTCCGGACCCAAACACAATCCCAACCCCCAAGCCAAAAGCCAAAGGCTTCACGAACGCGCTAACCGGTATCCCCTGGACTGCCCAAACATCCGGCAACGCAGTCACCAACTGTACCAACGTCGCCACCGCCCACAACACCATCCCACGCCGCACAAAAACCCCAAAGAGCTCCTGCGTCAATCGCTCAGCTTCCCTCTCATCCATAACCACCAGCCGACCGCAGATTCTACCGCTTTCCACACCGGTTGTCACACCAGCCCGCCGCCCCTCACCTTAGCCCTGCAACAATTCTCGGGAGTCAGTTGCCCACCACCCCTCCAGAATCTTAACGGTCATCAGAAAACGTAGAGTTTTACCTGTCCGCCGGCAATGCGGCGCACGCCTTGGCGCAGCTTGAGGCGGAGGTAGTCGAGGTAACTCTCCGGAGCAGGATGCGCGAGGAGTTCATCAATGACCGGCCGGAAGTAGGCGAGGGAGCGGATCGGGGAGAGCCGGGGAGCATCTGCTGGGCGAATCAGGCGGCGGCGCTTCGCTCCGACGGCGTTCACCTTCTGACGGGAATGGTGTTCGGCTTCTTGGCCGGAATCCCCACTCCGAACAGCCCGCGTCATTATCCAGCGAATTAGGCCAGATATCTGCCGAGCAGACAGGCGTTAGTGCCGGTCAACATCCGCAGCACCCGAAAGGCGCCGAGGCTGATCGCGGACAACTTCACCCTTGCATGGGTGCGGCTGCCAGTGAACCGCTTAGCAGTCAGCATTTCTGGGGCGTGATGAGCAATGGCGCGACCCTGGACACACACACAGCAGTCGGCTGTATTTCGGAGTTCGATTGGGGTCGATGGAAGCCGTCAAGTTCGTGGAAGGCATTTTGGCATGGCGGCGGTTCTGCGGTTCCTCAAAAAGAATCCTTTGAGGTTCGAACAGATCATCGACAAACCCCGCAAAGTCCTGAGCTCCCCATTCTGAGTTCGGCGCTGCTGAGACTGGGCGGCAAAGGCCATGACGGATCAAACCCCACGGAGGCGACTCAGAGGAGCCGAATACCTGCATAGTGTGCGATCGCCCCTGTCAGCCCCCACAGATTGTGGTACACTTACGAATAGGGCTGAAGTTAAGAACATGGCCTACCGCAACAAAACGTACGTCATCTTCGACGGTGACCGAGATATCTGGGCATACGGCTGGATGAAGGGATGGAAGGCGCTCCCGACCGTCGACTTCGACTTCTACGACGCTCATGACTTGGGTTCCGAACTGACGGACCGCGCCTGCGAATCGACTATTAAGAGCCGCCTTCGTAACCGTTTCACTTCGGCCAAGCAAGTCATCGTTCTGATCGGGGAGAACACACGCTACTTGTATCGCTTCGTTCGTTGGGAGTTGGATGTCGCCGTTGAACTGGAACTGCCCATCGTGGCCGTGAACCTGGACGGCAAGCGCTTTATGGATATTGACCGGTGCCCCCCGATTATTCGCTCGGAATATGTGGTCCATGTGCCGTTCAAGCGAGCGACATCAAGTACGCGCTCGACAACTTTACACGCGAATACAACTCACGGATCCCTGGGACGTCTGGGCCGAGGCATTACCCCGAGAGCGTATATGAATCTCTGGGCCTCAATGTTCCTTCACCACCGAAGGTGACGCCTCTCCCGTCGCCGCCGCTCACCGCGCCGCCGCCCGTCAACTACCTCTCTGGCCTCTTCTCTGGATCGGCGCCGACCCCCAGTCCGCTGTTTGGGTTGCGCGATCTGGCTGGCCTCGGAGGTCCGTCTCAGACTCCGCCCGCCGATCTGTCAAATCTGTTCTGGCTGAAGAACCTTCTGAAATAGAGTAGGCGACCGTAGTCGCAGGTGGAGGGACGCAGACTCATTCCTGAGCCGGTACACGTAGGTCTCTTGCCGTTAACCTAATCCAGGAAAAAGACGATATCATCTGTCTTCCGGAACCAGCGTCATGCCCATAGCCACGCGCACCTTTCGCGTCTTCGTCAGCTCGACCTTCGAGGATCTGAAAGAAGAACGCGACGCCCTCCAACGTGACGTGTTCCCCAAATTGCGCACTCTCTGCGAGCAGCACGGCGCACGGTTCCAGGCCATCGACCTGCGGTGGGGTGTGCGCGACGAATCGGCGCTCGATCAGAAGACCATGGAGATCTGCCTTCGCGAAATCGAGCGCTGTCAGCGTACAGGTATCAAGCCCAACTTCATCGTCCTGCTCGGGCAGCGCTACGGGTGGCGACCGTTACCGTCTCGGGTTGAGGCGGGAGAGTTCGAGGCCGTCCTGGGGAGAATCGAGGACGGGGAAGACCGAGCGCTTGCGGAGAGCTGGTACCGGCGAGACGACAACGCCGTGCCACCGGAATACCTGCTGAAGGCGCGGGTTGGCGAATCGGCGCAGTCTGAACGATGGCAGCTACTCGAGGCGCGCCTGCACAGGATACTGCGCGATGCTGCGCAAGCAGCGGGCTCGTCTGATGATGCGCGTGTGAAATTCGAGGCATCGGCCACGCACCAGGAGATCCTGAAGGGACTCGGCGCGACGCCGGAGGACCGCCGGCACGTGTTTGCGTTCTGCAGGGATGCCTCAGATAAGGACTGCGATCGCGATCTTGTCGATCTGAAGAGAGTCCTCCACGAGAGACTGCCTGTCGGCAACGTTCTGAACTATGAACCCGGCGACTTTGCGAAGCTGTGCCAGAAAGTGGAGCGGACCCTGCGGGCTGTGATTGAGAGCGAAGCGGCAGGTTTCGAGTCGCGCTCGGCGCTGGCTTTGGAGATCGAAGCACATGACACCTTCGCGCGTGAACGGGCTCTGGTGTTCGGGCGGGAGGATGTGCTGGAAGGCATTGCCACCTACCTCCGTGAGGGCGGTCCCCGGCCACTGGTGCTACACGGCCCCTCAGGGTCCGGCAAATCCGCGGTGATAGCGCAGGCATCGGAGCGCGCGAGTTCTGCTCACACATCCGCTGTGGTGATCCGCCGCTTTGTCGGCGTTTCGCCTGAATCGTCAAGCGGCCTGACGCTGCTGCGTAGCCTCTGCGACCAGGTCGGAGAGGCGTATCGGATCGTCGGCGAACTGCCCGTGGACTTCAACGGTGTGGTGCGCGCGTTCCACGAGCGGATAACTCAGGCCACGTCGGACCGCCCGCTCGTGTTCTTTCTTGATGCGCTGGACCAACTCGGAAAGGACGATATTGCGCGCTCGCTCACCTGGCTCGGTGGGGCGCTCCCGTTGCACTGCAGGATTGTGATCTCCACAACGGACCTCAACCCCGCGCTTGGCGAATGTAGCATCCTCCAACTCCAACTCTTGCCGCAGCCAGAAGCCGCCACAGCACTGGATCATTGGTTCAACGCAGCTCGCAGGCAACTTCAGCCGGGCCAGCGTGAACGACTTCTGGCTGCCTACGGCCGCTGCGGACTGCCACTCTATCTGAAGTTGGCATTTGAAGAAGCGCGGGGTTGGGCCTCGTACCAGGAGCCGGAAGAATGCCCGCTCGGCGACGGAATCGCAGGCGTAATCGACTCCTTGCTCAGCCGCCTATCGCTCGAAGTGAACCACGGTCCGCTGCTGATCAACCGAGGTCTCGGTTACCTAGCCGCGGCCCGGTACGGCCTGACCGAAGACGAGATGCTCGATGTGCTTTCTGCGGACGAGGAGGTTTGGCGAGACTTTGAACGCCGCGCACATCACACCCCGTCCGAGCGCCGGTTACCCGTGATTGTTTGGTCACGACTATTTCTGGATCTGTCGGCGTACCTTGCGGAGCGCTCCGCGCCAGGTGGCAAGGTGGTGAGCTTTTACCACAACCAGTTTACCCGCACTATTGGTGCCCGATTTCTAGCCGACAACGACCGCCTGCAGCGTCACAAGCGACTCGCTGTGTACTTCGCGAGGCAATCGAACTGGCTCGACGCGAACAGGACAGTGCCCAACCTGCGGAGGGTGACTGAGATGGTGCGCCACGAGATAGCAGCCGGTATGGTGGATGAAGCCGGAGCGACGCTAACCGATCTTGACTTCCTCTCCGCCAAATGCTGTGGCGGTCTCGTCTTCGATTCTCAAGAAGATTACCGCCGGGCCATCATCACGTTGCCGGAGGCTCAGATGGCTCTGCAGGAAGAAACACGCCGGCAGGCGGAGGTGGGGCGCTGGACCAAGGAAATCATCGAGTATTCGCGGCAATGGACCACTGGTGAGGGGCGGCCGCGATTGCCAGAGATGATTCGTTCGGTGAGACTCTCCTCGGAGGCGGAGATAGACTCCGAGCGGCAACGGATCGTTGAGAACCCGACGCGGCTAGACCGGCTGCGGGCTTTCGGCGGGTTCGTGGAGCAAGAGACATACACGCTGCTTGAGTTTGGAGCGCACCCTGGTTTCTTGCTTCAACATGCCTTCAACCACTCTCCGGAGGGACCGGTGCACGGTGCAGCGGGTCGGGCACTGGTGGCCGTGCACTCTCCGTTAATGACGCGCGCTTGGACGGCGAGGGACCGCTATAACCCAAAGCCGGCGCTCCTGCGGACGCTGGAGGGGCATACTAATGTGGTGAGGTCCATAAGCGTGACGCCAGACGGGCGGCACGCGATCTCGGCCAGTGGCGACTGGACGTTGCGGGTGTGGGACCTGGAGACGGGAGCCTGTCTGCGAGTGCTGGAAGGGCATACAGCTGACGTCGTAAGCGCAAGCATGACACCGGATGGTCTACGCGCTGTCTCCGCCAGCGATGACAGGTCCGTGCGGTTGTGGAACCTACATACCGGAGCTTGCCAACATGTACTTCACGGGCACACAGAACGGGTAACGAGCGTGAGTGTAACACCGGACGGACGGCGCGCTGTGTCGGGGAGTTGGGACAAATTCGTGCGCGTGTGGAATTTGGAGACAGGACAAAGCTTAAGCACCCTGGAGGGTCACACAGACGTGATCAGAAGCGTGAGCGTATCTCCGGACGGTCGGCGCGCGGTCTCGGCCGGTGATGACAGGTCCGTGCGGGTTTGGGAACTGGACACGGGGCTCTGCCTGCGCGTACTGGAAGGGCACGCAGATTCGGTGAAGAGCGTCACCGTGACACCGGATGGCCGGTGCGCTGTCTCCGCCAGCGACCGAACAGTTCGGTTTTGGAGCCTGGAGACCGGGGAGTGCATGTGTACGCTAGAAACACAGGCAAGGTGGGTCACCTGCGTGAGTCTGACACCGGACAGACGGCTTGCCGTGTTAGCTGCCGACCAGACATTGCAGGTGTGGGACGTCGAGATGGGAGCCTGCCTACGGGTGCTGGAAGGGCACGGTGCTGTAGTCGAGAGCGTGGGTATGACGCCGGATGGCCGCCGCGCTGTCTCGGCGGGAGGTTGGGCCAAGACGGTAGGGCTGTGGGATCTAGAGGAGGGGGCGTGCCAGCAAGTGACACCACCGCCCAGAGCTCCAAGTAGCTGGGTTAACAGCCTGAGCGTCATGCCGGACGGTCGCCGTGCGGTCTCCGCTAGATCCGACGACACAGCGTGGGAGTGGGACCTGACTGCCGGGGAGTACCGGCCTATACTTGAAGGTCACACAGGTTTCCTCTGGAGCGCATGTGTGGTACCCGACGGTCGGCGTGTGGTCTCGGCCCACGGTGGGGATAAGACGGTGCGGGTCTGGGACCTCGACTCCGGGGCGTGTGTGCAGGTGATGGAGGGTCACACGGAATGGATCACGAGCGTGAGCGTATCACGGGACTGCCGTCGCGTGGTTTCGGCCAGTTATGACAAAACGATTAGGGTGTGGGACCTGGAGACAGGAGCTTGCCTGCGAGTGCTGGAAGGGCATACGGATGCGGTCCGGAGCGTAAGCCTGGTGCCCGACAATCAGCGCGTCGTCTCCGCAAGTGCGGACCACACGGTCCGGGTGTGGACTCTGGAGACAGGAGCTTGCCTGCGGGTGCTGGAAGGGCACACGGATGACGTTTGCAGCGTCAGCGCAACACCAGATGGCCGACGCGCAGTCTCGTGCAGTGACGACAGGTCTGTTCGTTTGTGGGACCTGCAGACGGGGGCATGCCTCCGCGTGATGAAAGGGCACGCCGACAGGGTGCAAAGCGTAGCTGTGACACCGGACGGCTGGCGCGCGGCCTCGACCGGTTTGGATTACACAGTTCGAATGTGGGAGTTAAACCGCGGTCACTGCGTAGCTATTGTGCGCCTTCCGTCGCCGGGCATGGCTATCTCATTTTCTTCCGCCCTAGGCCTAGGCCGACTAGTCGTCGGCGTCTTCAGCGGTGACGTTCTCACGTTCGATCTGCATGGCCTGAATTCGGGGTGCGAGGGAGTAGGAGCATGCGACCATGCTCTGGATGAGTCGAGCGTCAACTACCAAGGGATTGCGACGTGTTTCCTAGAGCGCTTGCGAACGCTGCGGAAGAGGCTGCAGGGGCGGAGATGACAAAGCTGTCACCAGCGCAGCATCGCTCATCGCCGCCGGGACCCAACCGCCGGTTTTTTGTACTTTGTCAACGAGTTCGGCATTCATGCTAGAACCCAAGAGTGGCCGCACCACCATCAAATGACATTGAATCGGTCGCCAACAGCCGTTCCCGCGCTGAGTCACTGGAAGCCGAGATAGGAGAACGCATGCAAGATTGTGAGGAATCCTGGAAGCCTGGAGCAGAAGGACGTGAGTTCTCATACGTTGATCGGCCAATCGTAACGTCACGAAAAATGAGCGAAGCGGTTGAGACCACGTCGTTTGGCCGGTCACACGGCCTATTGACCCATCCAGTCTTTTTATGCGCCGTTGACCAATTGCATTCATTGGAGTTCCGCTCCGCGCGTAGCAAAGATTGGCTGGTCAATCGGCAAACAAGCGTACCTCCGCCCCGGCTGGGGTTGGTATTGACCTGCACCCAAACACTTTACCAGTGATAATAGAGGATTCTCCGGGAGTGAAACTAAGGCGAGGAGTGAGGGCGTGATTGATAATGACCAGTTCACGTCCCGAATGAATCGAAGGCTCGCCATAGGTGTAATCGAAACAAAGATCACCGAGGCGGCCGAGACGCTCCAGGACTTGGTCGTCGCGGTAGACCATCGTGCCAGGCGCGCGGCGTTCTACAACGGCAACTGGCACGCGCCAAGTTATTGAGAATTGGTGCACTATGACCAGCACGGGAGCTAACGCGCCTAGGACAAATGTTTCCGAGGCTGCAGGACGGGCGGAACAGAGCACGGTACATATATTCGCATTCCTCCTCGGTAACCTGGCACGGCAAAAAGACGCTATCATCTCTCTACCGGACCACCCATGCCCGTCGCAACCCGCACCTTTCGCGTCTTCGTCAGTTCGACGTTCGAGGATCTGAAAGAGGAGCGCAACGCTCTCCAGCGCGAGGTCTTCCCGAAGCTGCGAACTTTATGCGAGCAACATGGCGCGCGATTTCAGGCGATCGACCTCCGTTGGGGCGTCCGCGACGAAGCGGCGCTCGATCAGAAAACCATGGAGATCTGCCTGCGCGAGATCGAGCGCTGTCAGCGTACCGGTATCAAGCCCAACTTCATCGTCCTGCTCGGCCAGCGCTACGGGTGGCGGCCGTTGCCGGCACCCTTTGGAATCGCAGCATCGACTTCAATCGCGAGCTCTGAGAAAATACTGGCTGAGAGGATCTGATATGGCGCCAGAGAAACCGCTCTGCCTGTTCATCGCGCCGCTCAAAGGCGACGATAGCGTGACCCGCGAACGGTCTGAAGACGTGTATGCTTCGTTGGTCGTGCCTGCTGCGCAACAGGCTGGTTTTCGCTCGGAATTCATCCTGGACGACGCTCCCGGAACGATCATGAATCACATTGTCCGCAGCATCAAAACAGCGCGCGTCGTGGTGGCCGACATCACTTCAAACAACTTCTCAGTAGGCTACGAACTGGGGTTCGCGCATATGCTAAGAAAGCCAACGATCCCTATCATTAGGAACGGCAGCGCCAAACCGTTCGACGTCCAGACGATGAGAGCCGTCGAGTACGACTACGCGAACAGGGGAACGCTCCGAGGTGTGATCCCTCAGTTGGTCGAGCAATTGATGCGGGTCAAGAAATCGGCGCCAATAATGTTCGACAATCCGCTCCAGAATGCGCTTAGGGCCGTTGAACCTCCCCGACCGACTTCCCCGCCTCCGGTAACACCGACCGCGCCACCACCAATCCGTCTCGTGCCTCCTGTACCAACTGAAACAGCTCCCCGTTCGGTTTTCAACTCATTGCCTGGCGTGCCGACGGAACCAGAGCCGCGAGCGCGGTTTCTGGCCGGTCTATTCAAACCTCCTGACAAATCGTAGCGCGAAGACCGGCACGACGTGCGGAGCGCCACCTCGAGTCCCGTCACGTTGGGCTCCGTCTACGGCGATATCCGATCGGGGCATTCGGGTGTGAGAGTCCTGAAATAACGGTACCATTGCTTCTCAGGGAGGAGCGATGCCCACTGCCGACCAAAGTACGCCTGTCCGCCTCTTCCTCTCCTACTCGCGGTCGGATGACGAGCCGTTCGTCTGGCGGCTCCACGAAGGGTTGAAAACCGCAGGGTTCGACGTCTGGTTCGACCGGGTCTCGATGCCGTCGCGCCAGTTGGCTTTCTCGGCCGAGATTGAGACCGCGATTACGGCTTGCGACCGGCTGGTCTTGGTCGTAGGCCCGAGTGCCGTTGCCTCGGACTACGTGACCCACGAGTGGCGGTTCGCGTTTCACCAGGCGGTGAAGTGCGTCAACCCAATCGTTCGGCTGAACGGCACGGACGCGGCGGGCAAGCCCACCGACGGTTACGATCTGCTCCCCGAAGACCTGCGCGGTCCCCACGTTGAAGATTTCCGCGACGACGCGCAGTTCGACCTGCACCTGGCCAACCTGATGCGCCAGCTTTCAGAGGCGCTGCCGCCGCTGGGCAAGCTGATCGCCGTGCCCACTCTTCCGGATCACTACCTGGAACAAGGTGATCGCATCCGCAGCCTGCGTGACATGGTGCTGGCGGACCTGCGGAAGCCGGTGGTGGTGAGCGGCGCCTCGGGGCGGGTGGGTCTGCACGGCATGGGCGGCATCGGCAAGAGCCTGTTGGCGAACGCTCTGGCGCGCCGCCCGGAGATCCGCTGCGAGTTCCCGGATGGGGTGTTCTGGGTGACGCTCGGGCAACAACCGCTCTTGGTGGAACTGCAGCGCAGTGTGGCCAAATCGCTTGGCGACGACGCGATCTTCACAACCGCGGAACAGGGCCGGGAGCGGCTACGTGAGTTATTGAAAGACCGCGCTGCGCTGCTAATTCTGGATGACGCCTGGCAGCACGAGCACGCGGAGGCGTTCAACGTCATCGGTCCGCGTTGTCGTCTGCTGCTGACGACACGCGATGCCGGCCTGGTAACCGCGCTCGCGGCCAAAGAGAATCACTACCAGGTGCAGTTGCCGACCGTCGCTGAGGCGCGTGCCATGCTGGCCAAGGCTGCGGGCATCGAGAACCTGAATGCCCTGCCGCCCGAGGCCGACGCGGTGGTGAAAGAATGCGACCGCCTGCCGCTGGCCCTGGCGCTATGCGGCGGCATGGTCTACGGCGGAACCTCGTGGGCGGACTTGCTGGAAGCGTTGCGCGAGCACGACTTGCGGTTCCTCTCCGACACCCATCCGGGAGAAGAGCAGCACGCCAACGTCTGGAAGGCGATAGACCTCAGCGTCCGGGTGCTGCCCGAAGACGAGCGGAGCCGCTTTGCCGAGTTGGCGGTCTTCGCGCTGGATATCGGCGCGCCCGAAGCGGCAGTGGAGACGCTGTGGGAGCACACGGCGGGGATGGCGCCGCGGTATGCGCGGAAGCTCCTGCGCGATTTCGCGGCACGGTCGTTGGTCCAGGTCGATGCTAGCCGAATGACCCTGCACGACCTGGTGCACGATTTCGCTACCGGGATGACGGCCGACGTGGCCGCACTACACCGTGTGCTGCTCGATGCCTACCGGGTGAAATGCTCGGCCGGTTGGGCGAGCGGGCCGAATGACGGCTACTTTCTGGAGAGGCTGTGCAGCCATATGCTCGCCGCTGGCGAGATGGATGACGCCGTCGCCCTACTCACCGGACTCGATTGGATCGAGACGAAATCCCGGGTTGGCCTTGTGAGCAGCCTACAGCAGGACTATGTCGATGCCTTTTTCAAGCTACCAGAAGCCCAACCGCAGTTGGACCAGGATGCAAGACGCCAGGCCGACGCGGCCCGTTGGACGAAGGTGCTCATCGACTGCGCCGAAAAGCGAAGGCGACCCTTACTCGAAGAGATCCCGGCATCCGTGAAGCCGCGGAACGAGAAATCGCTAAGAACCGAGGTTGATCGAATCAAAACGATCCCGACACGGCTTGATGAGATCCGGGCGTTCGCGAGCTTTGTTACAGCGGAAAGCCACAACCTGATGCTCTTCGGGGCGTGGCCTGGCTTCGTCGTTCAGCATGCATACAATTCGGCTAATGCTGGGCCGGTGGCACGGCGAGCTGCTGCGTGCGGCTCCGACACTTTCCAGTTATTGCTCCGGCACCGCTTGGAATTTAACCCGCTGCCCGCTGCCTTGCGAGTAATAAAGGGGCTTGGTGCCGAGTTCGTGAGCGCAGCGCTCACGCCGGACGGCCGACGGGTGGTCTCTGCGGACCGCGATAAGAGACTGCGGTTGTGGGATTTAGATTCGGGATCTTGTCTGCGCACTTTGGAAGGCCATGGCGACTGGGTCTGGAGTGTGAGCGTGACACCGGACGGGACGCGGGCGATCTCGGTAAGTGAAGGTGGGGAGCTGCGCGTCTGGGACTTGGCGACCGGGCGGTGCCTTCAAATTTTGGACGGGCACAGCGACGAAGGCTGGAGCGTGAGCATGACGCCGGACTGTCGACTGGCGGTGTCGGCGGGTCGGGGTAATACCATTGGCGTTTGGGATCTGGAGAAAGGCGTTCGCGTGTACACATTGGAGGGACACCGCGAGCGGGTGGACAGCGTGAGCATGACACCGGACGGGCGACGCGCGGTATCGGCTAGTGCGGACGCGACGCTGCGGGTGTGGGATCTGGATAAAGGTAATTGCCTACGTACTTTGGAAGGGCACAGAAAGTGGGTCACTACGGTGGGCGTTACGCCGGACGGACGGCGGGCGATCTCTGGGAGTCACGATAAGACACTTCGGTTGTGGGACCTGGATTCAGGGGCATGTCTGCGAATCCTAGACGGACATGGCGACGAAGTCTGGAGCGTTGGTCTGACGCCGGACGGGCGGCAAGCGCTTTCGGGGAGCTGTGACCGAACGTTACGAGTTTGGGACTTGGAGACGGGTGCGTGCTTGCGGATTTTGAAAGATTCCGCCGGTGCAGTCTGGAACGTGAATCTGACGCCCGACGGGCGACGGGCAATCTCGATTGGCGCCCGCAACTTAATTCGAGTTTGGGATCTGGAGACGGGACTGAGCGTGCCGGCCTTTGACAGGCACGGGGCGAGCATTCGAAGTATAAGTGTTGTGCCACCTGGGCGGTCGGCAATCTCGGGGAGTTGGGACTCGACACTCAGAGTTTGGGACCTGGAGACTGGGGCCTGTGTTCGTACGCTAAATGGCTACGAAAGCGTTGTTGAGAGCATCAGCGTGACGCCCAGCGGAAAGCTAGCAGTCTCCGCGGATGGACAAACAGCACGAGTTTGGGATCTGGAAATGGGAGAGTGTTCCCGCGGGTTCGAGGGGAACGTCCCGATTCTGGGCGTGACTATTACTCATGACGGTCGTAGAGTCGTATTAGCATACTCGAACGCGAACTTAGAAGTTTGGGATCTGGAGACGGGAGGCATGTGCAGCTTGGAAGGGCACAGCGGGCGCATCAACAGCGTGTGTGTAGCACCGGAGGGGCGGTACGCGATATCGGCTAGTGCGGACGCGACGTTACGGGTGTGGGACTTGGCGACAGGCAATTGCATACGTACATTGGAAGGCCACTGCGGTCGTGTTAACAGCGTGTGCGTAACACCGGACGGGCGGTACGCGGTATCGGCTGGTGAGGACGCAACGCTACGGATGTGGGACTTGGCGACAGGCAATTGCATACGTACATTGGAAGGTCACTGTGCCGAGGTTAGCAGTGTGACTCTGACTCTAAAAGGCCGCCGGGCAGTATCAGGGGGCAAGGATGGGAAGTTGAGGGTTTGGGACCTCGAGACGGGCTTATGCCTTCGGACATTGCATGAGCACACCGACGAGATCAGTAGTGTAAGTGTAACAGACGATGGCCGGATGGCGGCTTCCGTGTCTGTGGACCGAATAAGGGTTTGGGATCTGGAGACAGGCTGGTGCGTGTCCACATTTCAAGTGTGTGGCTCCGAGCTAAGCAATGTGGCTATCACACCAGACGGCCGGTGGATGGTTTCAGGAGACGAAGGCGAGAAGTTACGCGTCTGGGACCTAGAAAGGCGGATCTGCGCCTGGACGCTCGAAGACCGGAGCCACGGCAATGTGATCGTGCCGAGCGCTAAATGGCGAGTGCTTTCAGTAGCTGGGAGAACGCTGCGAGTATGGAATTTGGAAACGGGAGAGTGCGAGCGAGTCATTCAAGCGAACGACTGTTCTATTTCGAGTGCTAGCGTGACACCGGACGGCCGACGCGCAGTGCTGGCCTGTGTGAATAAGATGTATGTTTGGGATCTGCAGACCGGCCGGTGCCTGCGTAGCTTAAGAGAAGGGCAGTCCTGCAGCATTGAAAACGTGAGCTTGACGGCCGACGGCAGGCGCGTGGTGTCAGTGGGAGCAAGTTATGGCGGAACAATGCGGGTTTGGGACTTAGAGACTGGAGAGTGCGTTCGTAAATTGGAAGACTCCGAAAAAATGGGAAGTGTGGCCTTGACACCGGACGGACGGCTAGCGATATCAGGGGGTGTCGGATGGGATACGGCGTTGAGGATTTGGGACTTGGAAACTGGAGAGTGCCGGCGCATCTTAGAAGGCCATGACGCTTCCGTCGTGAGCCTAAGCGTAACTCCGGACGGACGCAGGTGTGTGTCAGCCAGTGAGGACGCGACCTTGCGCGTTTGGGATCTGGAAACGGGGGAGTGCTTGAGCACTTTGGTAGGGCACCGCGGTCCGGTCAATGGTGTGAGTGTGACAACGGATGGCCTGTGGGCGGTCTCGGCAGGCGAGGACGCGACGCTGCGGGTGTGGGATCTCGAGACAGGTTCTTGTCTAGCCCTCGCCACCGGGAATGCCCCCTGGACCGTGGTGACTGCCGCAGCTCGTAGGCTTGTGGTGGCTGGAACCAGTGGCGGCGACCTCGTAATAGTTGAGATTTGCGAACCCAATGCGGGCAGGCCGCCTGATTAAGTGAAAGACATCATCTCTTTTCTCGACGCCCGTCCGAATCTTCCTTTCTTACGCCCGCTCGGACGGACGAGCCTTTCATCCGGCGCCTTTATGACGGCCTGAAGGCCGCCGGGTTCGACGTCTGGTTCGACCGGATCTCGATGCCGTCGCGCCAGTACACTTTCTCCGCCGAAATCGAGACCGCCACATCCGCTTGCGATCGCCTGCTGCTGATCGTCGGCCCAAGCGCCGTCTCCTCCGACTAGATCACGCACGAGTGGCGATTCGCTTTCCACTAGGCTTTGAGGTGCGTCGACCTCATCGTCCGGCTCAACGGCACAGACGCCGCAGGCAAGTCCATTGACGGCTACCCGCGTCTGAGGACAGCACGTTGAACGTGTGGGACTTGGCGAGGGGCGGCGAAGTGCGCACGCGGCCACGTGTTCTCTCTGCTGAGCCTTCTGGCGCGGCGGTGACGCCGAACGGAAATCTGGGTCCATGGGGATTTCGTCGGCATGCTGTGGTGTCGGAACTGGAAACGGGCCGTTGGGTGCGCAGGCTGAGAGCTCATGACAAGCCCGTTTTTGGGCGTGGCGGTTACGCGGGCGCTGGCTGTGCGTGGTATAGGCTCGACGAAAATGCCGTCCCGCCGGAGTACTGTCTCCAGCCCCGGACCGGCGAGTTCGCGCGCCGGCTGTGTGGACTCCGGTCGAGCAGATGCTGCGCGAGGTCCTAGTACAGGCCGCGCGGGCCGCCGGATTGCCGGAACGAGAACTCATCAAGTATGAAGCCTCGGCCACGCATCAGGAGATCCTGGCGGGTCTGGGCGAGACCGAGGCAGACCGGCATGGCAACGGCGAACGACATGACCTCGGCAGGCGGCCCCCAAGACCACCATCATTGAGCGTTGGGGACCAATCGCGTGTCCGGCCACGTGCGAATCGGATGATGTGGTCTGCTATGATTCACTACGAGTTCGGCACGACCAGCTCCGAGGATTGAACTATGTCGGCCAACGACGACGAAGCAAGCGCGCTCCCGAATAGCGTTATCGATCTCCAGCGGAGACTGAGCATTTCTGAGCTGAAGCTGGAGGATGAGAAGGAACGGGAGTGGTATCTCGAAGGAGAGAACGAAAGACTACGGAGTGAGATTCGTAGGCTCCGGCAGGAGAACGAGGGTTACTGCAGGCTGATGGAGTCGGAGCGTTGGGCCAGACCCGGGGAAATGTGCGTCCGGCCGCGGCTCGGACCGGCAGCCTTGCGTGTGAATGCGCGCCACGGCTTCATCATCATGCCGTTCGGCCCGCAATGGGCAAGTAAGGTGGATGCGGTTGTGACCGAGGCGCTTCGCGCCTGCCGCATGAGGTCGCAGCGTGCAGACCGCCAGTCTGGACGCGAAATCATGAAAGAGAGTTGGATTGCCATGTGTGCGGCCGAATTGGTTGTGGCCGACATGACCGGGCGCAACCCCAACGTGATGTACGAACTCGGACTGGCCGACGCTGCCGGTTTGGACGTCATCCTGATCGGTCAATCCGCGTCCCCCGACGATGTTCCTTTCGACCTGCAGGGGCACCGTATTCTGGTCTATTCCGCCGCTCAACCGGAGCTCATGAAGGACGCTCTAGTGGTGTTGATTGATGAGGTCAGGAAAGAACGGACAGCCAAATCTCAGAGGGGGGCCTGACTTCAATGGCTACCGTCTTAATGGTCACCCCCGAGGCAAGCCCGTTTGCCAAGATCGCCGGGCTGGCTGATGTGATCGCGGGCCTGGCCCCGGCTCTTCACTCCTTGGGCCACGAGGTTGCGGTCCTGTTACCCCGCTATCGGTGTGCTTTTCGCGATGCCGACCGATGTTTCGTGCCGGTGCTCGATGTCCGGCTCGGTGTGAATGAGTACCGTACGGCCATTTATGAAACCCGCGATCGCGGTGTTTCTTGGTTTTTCCTCGACTATCCCGCCTTATACGATCGTCCGGGCATCAATGGTGACGGAGGCGTGGATTACCCCGATAACCACATCCGGTACGCGGTCCTGTCCAAAGCTGCGTTGGAGTTTTCTCGCACAACCTACCGCGCCTCAATTCTCCATTGTCACGATTGGCAGGCCGGACTTGTCCCGGTTTACCTCAGACAAGAAGCGGAAAGGGACCATTATCTTGAGACCCTCCGGAGCATGTTTACCATTCACAACCTCGGTTACCAGGGGTTATTCCCGGAGTCTGCCCTGTCGGAGATTGGCCTGGACCGCACCCTCTTCCACCTCGACGGCATCGAGTTTTACGGCAGCATAAGCATGCTCAAAGGCGGAATCCTGTTCAGCGATATGGTCACCACCGTGAGCAGGTCGTACGCGCGGGAGATCCTGACGCCTGAGTTCGGCTTCGGACTGGATGGCGTCCTCCGCAGCCGAAAGGACAAGCTCTTCGGAATTGTCAACGGTGCCGATTTCACCGAGTGGGACCCAAAGAGCGATCCTCGCATAGCCGCCAACTATTCCGCCGGCGACGTGTCTGGAAAGCGGGCTTGCCGTTCAGACTTATTGCGCGCAGTGGACTTGCCGGAGGCAGGCAGCACCACTCCGGTGGTCGGTTTCACGTCCCGCTTTGCGAAACAAAAGGGCTTTGACATCTTGGTTGAGGCTCTCCCTGACCTGCTCCGGGAGCCCATTCGGCTGGTCATTCTTGGTACGGGCGATAGAGGATATGAGGACGTATTGCGCTCTCTCGCCGCAAAGTACCCGGAACGTCTGGCCTTGATAGTCGGGTTCAACGATGTTCTGGCGCACAAGATCATAGCGGGAGCGGACATGTACCTGATCCCGAGCCGTTACGAACCCTGCGGGCTCAACCAGATTTACGCAATGCGCTACGGAAGCATCCCCGTCGTTCGGGCAGTGGGCGGCTTGAACGATACGGTCGATGAATCGGTCGGCTTCAAATTCCAGGAGCACAGCGCGGGGGCGTTGCTGGATTCCATGAGAGCGGCGATGGGGCGCTTTACGGCGGATCCGGAAGAGTGGGAGGCCATGAAACTGCGGGCGATGCGTAAGGATTACTCGTGGAACTCGAGCGCCGCCGAGTACTCCCGCCTGTACCAGGAACTTGCCGTTGGAACTTGAGGTCGAACCATGACTCTCTCTTCGAGCATCGCCGCGAATTGGCTGTCCAGGCTTATGGGCCTGTGCTTTCGGCCGCTGGTTTCGCAAGCGTGAAGCCCATTTCGGGCACCTTCGCCAGAACGGTTTCGTGAGTCAATCGGTCCAGCGGCGTTTCACGTGATGGGCGACGGAACTATCTTGGTGAGGTGGACCCCATCGTTTGGACAAAGTTTTGCCTGTCCTTAGATGGTGCGGCG
>ODAK010001757.1_pt1 | contig 23277 bp, 23 predicted proteins | sample 1539591 | NCBI WGS metagenome assembly ODAK01 (sample SAMEA3539303, study PRJEB22396) | soil metagenome | biome: tundra; feature: field; material: soil | place: USA | collected 2010-05 | depth 0.15 m | reverse complement strand
ATTTGCGCCAGGCTAAAACCGCACAGCAACACCAGCCAAAGCTTTGTAATGCGCTTCAGAGTGCAGGCCCTTGATCCCCGCTGAATTGTGGTCGTGCTGTTTGATCGTCGGCTTCTTCCGCGGCTGTCACCGACTATCTCTTCCTTCGCCATAGATCCTGTCCTCTCTCTTGCCCTACCACTCCTCTAAACAACACTGGGGAATCAAGGAAAGTCGGTGATTTAGGTCACAGGGTCCCGGGACGAACAGAAAGAAAAGGCCGAGGCAGCGGGCCTCGGCATTTTCGGTCGGTGTTCATTCCTCGCGGTTTTCAGGTCTGCACCAGCGTTGGCTTGCGCGCCTCGAGCAGACGTTCACCGCGCAGGACAAAGCTCGTCAAGAGCCAAGCGGCACTACGCACCCCGCCGTGGATGCAAGACCATGTCGCGCACCTGGGCGAGCACACTCGACAGCTGCATGGCGTTGAGCTTCGAGGTGAACTCCAGCAGTTCGGCCACGAACGGATCGGCCAGCAGCTCGTTGATTTCGTCGTCGCGCGACGGACCGCACGCCCGCAGCAGGTCGGGGATGCTGACCTCAAGCGCCATCGCCAGCCGGTTGAGCGAGGACAACGTCGGCGTCGCCTTTTCGTTCTCGATCTTGGAGACGTAAGTACGGGGGACGCCCATCCTCAGCGCAAGCTGGCGTTGGCTTAGCCCGCCACGCAGGCGCAAGCTACGAATGGCCTGCGCCACCCGCACTTCGCAGTGAGAGGACGTTGCCGGGACCGCAATCTGGAGAGAGGGCGCCAGGATTGGCTCGGGCTCATCCTCATCCAGCGATGTGCGGCAGCGACGGCAAAGATTGTTGGCAGTCTTGAACTGGACCAGATGACATTGGTCGCATCTCACCACTTCCCGGGAATCTACCGGCGCGAGAGTTGTGGCCATTCGGGTTGCAGGAGTGCCAGAGCAGGCACAGCATTCAACTTACGCGTACTTTGCGGCATTCCTCTGCTAGAGTCAAGTGTATTGTCGGGTGAAAACCGAAAAAGCTGTGCAAATCCGGCAATCGCACGCCAACGAGGTGGAAGAAAACCGCATGAAACACAGGAGAAACACGGAATGATTCGCTCCGATGCTTGGTGTTTACTAACTGAGTTCACCCAGTCAGAAAGTTTGCGCAAACATGCCCTCGCGGTGGAGGCGTGCATGCGCGCCTACGCCCGGAAGTTCGGCGACGACGAGGAGCGCTGGGGTATCGTCGGGCTGATTCATGACTTCGATTACGAGAAGTATCCCACCGCGGAAGAGCATCCCTACAGGGGAAATGAAATCTTGAAGCAGCGGGGCTATCCCGACGACGTCCGCAGGGCCATCATGTCCCACGCCGACTACACCGGCGTGGCCCGCGAATCGAATCTTGAAAAAGCGCTGTTTGCCTGCGACGAACTGGCAGGCTTCATCACCGCGACGGCGCTAATCAAGCCCAACAAGTCGCTGGCCGAGGTGGATGCCAGGTCGGTTCGAAAGCGCATGAAGGACAAGGCCTTTGCGCGGTCCGTGAGCCGCGAAGACATTATCAATGGCGCCGCTGGCTTGGGCGTCGACCTGGACGAGCACATCGCGTTTTGCATTGAGGCAATGCGCGGGATTGCCGGGGAGCTGGGGCTGGAGGGGACAGGGCCCATTTCCTAAACATTTCCTCGACTTCTTTAACGGAGGCGAAGTTCCCGGCATCGGCCTCTCGCAAGGCTTTCTTGATCTCTGCGATCTGCCATTCATTGAAGCTCAGGAATTCCCGAATCGCCTGTCGCGCAAGGACGCAGCGGTCGCGTCGGGTGGTCTTGGCCAGCCTATCTAGTCTCTTGGAAAGCTTGGCGTCCAGATGCAATGTGAGAGTGTTTGAATTTGCCATAAAGACGGTCTTTCGATCATAAGCCTGCTAACGCACATCCGCGCGCATGAGATATGCCCGGAAACGTAAATTCTCTGTGCCTCTGTGTCTCTGTGGTGAACCTCTGCTTTGTTGTCCTGCCCCGGAACGTTCGTGTTACAACTTGAGCAGCCCGCTATGAACAGCAAACGCGCTACCATCATATTTCTTTCCGTTCTGTTGCTGATTGTTCTCGGGCTCACGTTTGTTATTACGCAATCTTTCCTGAAGCCGTTCGCCTTCGCGATCATCCTTGCGGTCGTCTTTTATCCCCTGCACGAACGCATTTTGCGAAGGAACAAAGGGCGGCCACGCAGTTCCGCACTGCTTACCACCCTGCTCCTGCTCCTGCTGTTTGGGGTGCCGAGCTTCATCATTGCCGTGTTGGCGGCAAACGAAGCACTGGTAGCGGCGCACTACCTGGGTCGCAGAAGTATCGAAGAGGGCGGATTTCCATCGCTGATCGTGACCCTGGCTAACCGCCCCCTCAGCTATCTTGGCCGGTGGGTCGACCTTTCCAAATACGATCTGAACGCCATGATCAGTGCCAATGCGCAGAAGGTCAGTGTCTGGCTGGTCGGCTTTGGGGCGAACGTTTTGAGTGGTATCGCCCGCTTCATCACCGACGCGCTGATCACGTTCGTGGTCGTGTTTTTTCTGTTTCGCGACGGAGCGGAGTGGGCATATCGCGCCGGAGCGCTGCTCCCGCTTTCGCGCGAGCAGGTTGTGCGTTTGTACCGGAATATCTCCGACACCATTATCGCCAACGTCTATGGCATCCTCTCGGTGGGGGTGGCGCAGGGCACGCTGCTAGGTGTCGTCCTGCGCCTCATTGGTATGCAATCTGCTCTATTGCTGGGCTTGGCTACCGGTTTTGCGTCCATCATCCCAGTTGTGGGCTCGGCGCTGATTTGGGGGCCGGTCGTGATTTACCTGCTGGTAACCGGCTTCATTGGGAAGGGCCTGTTTCTGCTGGTTTATTGCATCGTGGTGGTCAGCAGCGTCGATAACATCCTTCGCCCGTGGATTGTGGGCGGCCACGTGGAGTTACATCCGCTGGTCTTGCTCTTCTTTATCTTTGGCGGCGTAGAAGCGTTCGGTTTCCTGGGATTGTTTCTGGGGCCGGTTGTGGCGTCAGTTCTGGTGGCGGTCTTTGATATTCTGCGCGAAGAACTGAACCACGACAAAACCTTGCCCGCCGTGGGTGAGACGTGAAGCCCTAGTCGCCGGAAAGCGGAAAATACAGCTCGCCTTCTTTACGTTCTCCGATGTCCTTCAGCGCAGCGATGGCGTACTCCTGGAAATGCGGGGATTTGCGGTGGGCCTCCAAAGCGGCCTCGTCGCGATACTGCTCGTAGATGAAGAAGCGGGTGGAATCCGTCCGATGCCGATGGACGATGTACATCAGGCAGCCCGGCTCTTGCCGTGAGGCAGTCTGGAGTTTGCCGAATATCCCGGCGACCTCGTCTTCATGCCCCGGTTTTGCCATCCAGGTCACGGCCAGTACGACCATCCTGTCCTCCAAGTTACTTATTTAGGTTTTCCACTGACGCGGTTTAGGGTTTTCGCGAACTCGATAACGAACATGGTCTGCTCGCGGTCGGGGCCGGTAGAAACGATGCCGACCTTGGCGCCCGATTCCTTTTCCACGAATTCCAAATAGCGTTTTGCCTTCGCCGGTAGCCGATCGTAGTTGTCAATACCGAACGTGCTCGCCCGCCATCCCGGAAGCTTGGTGTAGATCGGCTCGATCTGTTCGTATCCCGACGCCTGAGCGGGAATTTCTTCGGTTTTCTTCCCGTCAACCTTGTAGCCGACACAAATCGGGATTTCCGGCTGATCATCCAGCACGTCGAGCTTGGTCACGACCAGCCAACTAGTGCCGTTGATCATGTTGGAATAGCGCAGCAACGGCAAGTCCAGCCAACCGGTCCGTCGCGGGCGTCCGGTAACGGCGCCGAATTCGTTGCCTTTCTTGCGCAGCGCCTCGCCGACCTCGTCTTTCAGTTCGGTGGGAAATGGGCCTCCGCCTACGCGAGTGCAGTAGGCCTTGGTTACGCCGATCACCATTTCGATTGCCGTCGGGGGCACGCCAGTGCCGGTCATCGCTCCTCCGGATGTCGCGCTGGACGAGGTGACGAACGGATACGTCCCATGATCGATATCGAGCATTGTGCCTTGCGCGCCTTCGAACATCACCGACTCGCCCGCGGCGATGGCCCGGTTCAAGAGCAGCGCGGTATCGGTCACGAAGGGAGCCACACGGTCCGCGATCTCGGCGTAGTCGGTGAACATCTTGTCGGGATCCAGAGGCTCGCTGTTAAACAGCGCATGCGCGATGGTGTTCTTCTCGCGGCAGGCATTCTCAATGTGCTTCTTCAGCAGCGTCTTGTCGAGCAGGTCCTGCACCCGCAATCCGCTGCGCGCCATCTTGTCCTCATAAGTCGGCCCAATACCACGCGAGGTGGTGCCAATCTTCACGCGACCGGGAGCATTTTCCGATGCCAGTTCAATCATGCGATGGTAGGGCAGAATCACATGCGCGCGGTTGCTGACAAACAGATTGCCGTCAACGTGCACGCCGGTGGCGCGCAGCGCATCCACTTCCTTCATGAAAGCGAAGGGATCGAGCACAACCCCGTTGCCGATGACGCCGCGGCAACCCTCACGCAGCACTCCGCAGGGGATGAGCTGGAGGATGAACTTCTTGCCCTTGATGGTGACCGTGTGTCCGGCGTTGTGGCCGCCCGAATAACGCGCGACCACATTGAAGCGTTCCGACAGAACGTCAACGATCTTGCCCTTACCCTCGTCGCCCCACTGTGCGCCGACAATCACTGCTGTCTTGCCAGTTTTCAACTTCATGCTCCATTTGCGGGCGCCCGGTATCGAGCGCGACGACCGCGCAGATTCGCACACAACTCGCCTCTGGATTGCAAAACAAGATCAAGATTCGGGGAAGTTTAGAAAGACGAACCGCGTACTTTAGATTTTACAGGTTGAACGGAGAGTGGCGCAATGTGCACAGAAATCTGTACAAACCCTAAACCTCATAGCGTTCACCCAATGGGACGTTGCCGCCGTACACTAGCAGTTTATGCCCGAGCTTCCGGAAGTCGAAACCATCGCCCGCGGACTTAACCGGCGGATCGCCGGGGACGTGATTGACTCGGTTTGGCTGGGCGAAAAGCCTGAGCCGCTGAAATCGCCTGCCGCGGAGATCGCTTCCGTGCTGGAGCACCAGCGAATCGTGCAAGTACGGCGCGTGGGCAAGCACATTGTTTTCGATTTGCAGCGTTCCCGGCGAAACCCGTCCAGAAAAACGGCTGCCATTGACGGGCAATGGATTGTGCATCTCGGGATGACTGGCCGGCTTCTGATCGCGTCTCCGGAGATCGCGATGGCCAAGCATACCCACGCGGTGCTGAAGTTGGCCTCAGGACGGGAGCTGCGTTTCGTGGATCCCCGGCGGTTCGGCCGCTTGGCCGTTGTGCGAATCGAAGCAAAGAGCGCCACCGGATTTGCCGCGCCCGGCGATGAGCCGCTAAAGTCGCAGGTCGGGCCATTCATCGCTCTCTTCCGCGGCCGCAAAACTCCTATCAAGAGCGCGTTGCTGAACCAGAAGCTGTTAAGCGGTGTGGGAAACATTTATGCTGACGAGTCGCTGTTTCGCGCTGGGATTCGGCCCCGCAGGCGAGCAGCGTCGCTGACGCGCACCGAGTTGCAGAAGCTGCATGTCGCACTGCAAGCGGTCTTGCGCGAAGCCATTAAGCTGGGCGGGTCGTCGGTAAACGATTACGTCGATGCGGACGGCCAGGAAGGATTCTTTCAACTGCGCCATCGGGTGTATGGCAGAGAGGGCGAGCCCTGCCTGGTATGCGGCACAGCCATTAAGCGGGTTATCATCGCAGGACGGAGCAGTCATTACTGTTCGCGCTGTCAGAAGTAAAACAGTTTCAGAATTGGTGTAGTCCGGCGAATCCGGGTAGAGAGGCGCTTCAGTTATATTGTTCGTCTGTTTCAGGAACTGAAGCCGTACCTCTTCAACGCGCGAGATTCTCATGAGAGGCTGACTATGGGCATTTATTCCATCGGAGTTGATCTGGGAGGGACCAACCTGCGCATCGCCGCCGTTGATACCGACGGCAAACTGCTGGAGAAGCTGACCACCGGGACCGAAGTAAGCCGCGGTCGCGACTGGGTCATCGGCGAAATGTGCGATGCGATTCAGTCGCTAAAGGTAAAGTTCCGCGACTCGGGACAACTGGCGGGAATTGGTATCGGGGTCCCCGGATTTATCGACATGGACACTGGCACCATCATGGAGTCTCCCAATCTTCCAGGCTGGGCGAACTTTCCTGTGCGCGATGAGATTCAGCGCCGCCTGGGAGCGCCCGTCATTCTGGAGAACGATGCCAACTCCGCGGCCATGGGAGAAAAATGGCTGGGCGCAGGCCGCGATACCGACCATATGGCCATGTACACGCTTGGCACCGGGGTCGGAGGCGGCTTGGTGCTGAATGGCCGCCTCTGGCATGGCATGAACGGCATGGCAGGAGAACTCGGCCACTTCTGCGTTGAACCGGAAGGGCATCCCTGCGGTTGTGGAAGCCGGGGCTGCCTTGAGCAGTACGCCTCAGCGACGGCCATCGTGCGCATGGCGCATGAGGCGATCGCCAGCGGACAGGCGGACGATCTGGCCCGGGCTACACGCGGCAACGCCGAGTTCAATTCGCGGGTCATCTACCAGTTGGCAATTCAAGGCGACGTGTCGGCGCAGCGGATCTATCAAAAGGTGGGACGCGCGTTGGGTATTGGTATCGGCAGCATGGTCAACGCGCTGAATCTGCCCATGTACGTGATCGGTGGCGGAGTGGCCAGTGCGTGGGACGCTTTCGCGCCCACCATGCTGGAGGAATTGAGAGTTCGTTCCTTTATCTATAAAGTTACAGCCCCTGAGGGCATGATGCCGGGGAAGAAACATACCATTGTTACTCGTGCCCTGATGGGTAGTGATGCCGGACTCTACGGCGCGGCCAGATTGCCCATGCTGGCTTCGCTGACACAAACTGAGCCGACCCGCAAGCAGTAATTTCATGGATTCAGTTCCGCGTCTAGAGATTGGTACGATACCAAACATAGCTTTAGTCTGCGCAAGCCCATACGCCTTTCGCACCACTTAGGTGTGTAGGTTGTTGCAAAATTAACTCATTAGCAAAAAGTCGCTAGACTAAAATCAACGATTGTGGTTCATACTGTTGCAATCATCCAGGCTGACCTTCAGCCTACTTCTCTTTTCTGTGGGATGTATTGTGTCACCGGAACTGGAACATATCCGCCGTGAAGTGGAACGCCTCACCAGTGCCATGTCACGGGACGACTGGCGCTATGCCCCGCCAGGCAAGTGGAGTTGTGCTCAGATCCTGGAACACCTTCAGTTGAGTTACACGGCCACTAGCCTTGGAGCCCAAGCCGCTCTAGAAACGGGAAAGCCCCTTGGAGGCCAGCCTAAATTGAGGGATAAGCTTGCGACCTTCTATGTGGCCAGGATGGGATTCCTTCCCACCGGACGGATGGCCCCAAAACAGAGCGTGCCTAAGAATGGTTCTGGAGTGGAGCCTTTGCGGCAGTTCAACGACGCCCTGGTCGCGATGGATGCGGCGCTCGCCAATGCAGAGAAACGATTCGGAAGCGTGGCCAAGATCCTCGACCACCCAGTCCTCGGTCCTTTGAACACGAAAGACTGGCGCCGCTTCCATCGTACCCATGCCCGGCATCACCTGAAGCAAATCGCGAAACTATTGAGGCAGGCCAGCTCTGCCCGCGCCAGCTGATCACAGTAATTCTCAGCGGCCTCAAAAAAAGCTCAGATACCAGCGCCATATTGACTCACCGAAGAAGACGGCGGCAAGGGAGCACGTGCCAAGAAACACGCCGAACGGGAGTTCCTGTGCGAGAAACATCTCTCGGCCAGAAGACCGTGCCTTTCCATCAGGCGCTTCGCTGATCTCAGGCGTGTTGCGGGGGCGCCGCGCGAACAGGAAGGCAGCATAGATTGCGCCCGCCAAGGGTGCAGAGAAAATCACAACCAGCGTAAGCTTCAGCCCCAGAAATGCTCCTACCATGGCCATTAATGCAATGTCACCGAATCCCATTCCGTGACGTTTGCGCAGCAGGTAATACAGCGCCCATGCCAGATAGAAGAAGCCAGCCCCAACAACCGCAGCGATGGTGGAATCGAGTAGTGCGAGTTGTGCGGGCGTCGGAAGCTGTGCGCCGTACGCGCGCAGAAAAAATTGTGCTCCCGTGCTGTCGGTCGGGGCCAGCCAGGAGAGCGCCAACCCCAGCACAATGCCGGGATAGGTGAATTCCCGCGGCAGCAGGCCGGTCTCAGCATCCATGAAAATCAGTCCCACCAGCAGGAAACAAAAAATGCAGAATTTTGCGGTTACCAACGCCGGACCGAATGCCACGTAGCACGTGGTGAACAGCGAGGCGGTCAGAATTTCGACCATGGGATAACGCAGTGAAATTCGCCCTCCGCAATCGCGACAACGGCGGTGCAGCAGTAGCCAGCTTAACAACGGAATATTGTCAGGCCATCGCAGAAAAGCGCCGCAGGCAGGGCAGTGAGACCTGGGGCTGATGACTGACTCATCGCGTGGGATGCGGCTGATGCAAACATTCAGGAAACTGCCGAATGCCAGCCCCACGACGAACAGCGCGCATTCAAAAGCTAAGTTCAAAGCGTGTTGTGGACTGTCCTCTCCTACGGCTGATGAAAGCGCAGCAGGTCGCCGCTTAGTTTCATTTCGCACGGCTCGTCCGGCGGCATCTCACTTATCCAGTTCACCAGTTTGCGATTGACCAGCCGGGTTTCGGGTGGACAGCTTTGCCACCCACCGTTTCCCTTCTGTTCACGAATCGCCATCCGATAGCCTGCCCCGTTCTCTGCGGGATCCTCGTTCTTCCAGTCGAATAGAGCTGCTTCCAGATCATCGGAAAGCGTCTCATTGGGATGAAGACAGAGAATCCAATCATGTTTCGCGTCCGCGGCATAGGCGCCAAACGTGACGCCAGGAATCGCAGTCTTGAGAGTCGCTCCATGCTCCCGCGCAACCCGCGAAGTATCATCTTCCGAGCCATCGTCAATCACCAGCACCTCGTCACAAGGACGAAGCGAGTCTAACGTGCGACCCAGGCGAAGCGCATCATTGTGGGTGTGCAACAGAGCGGTAATTTTAGGCATTGGCAACTCTAGTGAGAATATCGCAGCCGTGAAAGGCTGTGTACAAACCTAGACGCGAAAAAGGCGCAGCCGGGTTGTGACTGCGCCTGCAAATCGCTTTGAGCAATCGTTTACGACACTGGTGTACGTCCCGCGTTACGCTCATTGTCCGATTGCGGCGTAACCGTCAATGCGTTGATGGTCTGGAAGTTCAACACCGCCTCAGCCGGCAACTGGATCTGCTGTCCTTTTTTGGAGGCTGCAACCCCGGTTCCGGCGCCCGCCCCGGCTGCTGCGCCGATTGCGGCGCCTTTGCCACCGCCAAAGATGCCGCCGAGAATGGCGCCGGCGGCAGTACCGACACCCACCTTGGTCGCCGTGCTCTTGCCCTCGCCGTTTCCCGCGCGGGTCCATTGATTGGTCTGAATGTTGTAAGACCTACCGTCCACCGATAGCGACGTCAATTCCAGCGTTAGCACCGAATTGCCGGCGAAGCGGCCAGCGCTTTTCACCTCGGCCACTCGGCCTACCACTTCCGCGCCCAACGGAATCACGGTTTCGCCCTCAAGCACAATCGGGTTGCTGAGCGAACCATGAAAACTGTCCCCGACCTGGTTTCGCTCGGAATCGAGGGGATTGTCGAGCCTGATTGTCAATTGCGTTCCAGCCGGTATTTTGACCTTCTTCGCAGGAGCGGCTGGCTGCGGTGGAGGGGTCTGCTGAGCGGACGCAGCAGGCCCACCGTTGTCAGCCACCAGGCTGCCGGGCGCAGAGTTAGCCGCGTCGTCTTCGCCTCGGGGACGACGGGCGCCGTCGGACTCGGTTTCGCCATACAGCTTGCCGGACCTGGCAGGAGACGGCTTAGATACCATTCGCCGGGACGGTTGCGTCGCCCGCCCCGGCGCCGATACCTCGGCCTGCTGCACCTGAAGGTTATTGACCACCGTCTTTACGCCTTCAACTGTGGCTGCATCGCTGGCCGCTGCGGTACGTTCGTTCTCGTTGCTAACGTCGCCGCTGAGTGTGACCACGCCGTTAGAGGCCTGGACCTCGATCTGACGACTCTGAATGGCCGAATCGCTGTAAAGCTTGCTTTGTATCTCAATCGTAATCTGGGCGTCGGTGCGGGTTGCTTTGCGGGAGCACCCGGCTAAAACGCCGAGCCCCAATGCCAGCATCAAAATGGCATACAGGGATGTCTTGGCCCTCATCATCGCTATCACTCCTGAAGGTGTTCTTAATCCTGAGACACAAAACATAAACACTCTTCTGTCAGAGTTGTCGCGCTGGGTTTAAACCGCAATGTCGATGGTGAAGACCGAACCCAGGCCGAAGATTCAGCTCCAGCCACGACCAACCTAATTCTGCTGTTCAGCCAGGTGATTGTTGATCGCAAATAGCGCCAGCTCCAGACGGCTGGCAACTCCCACCTTGTCGAAGATGTTGGTGAGGTGATGTTTCACCGTATCTTCGCTGAGCGCAAACCTGCGCGCAATCTCTTTATTGCTGAGCCCGGCAACGATCGCCGCAAGAATCTCCATTTCGCGCTTGGTGAGGCCGAAGTTTCGCGGCGGTTTCTCACCCGAGGCGTTCGTTCGCATGAAGTCCACAATGTCGCCGACGGCTTCCCGTCCGATCCAGTACTGACCGCTCATTACGGTGCGAATGGCCTTCATCAGCAATTGGGTGGCGGCTTCCTTCATGACCACGCCCCGCGCCCCCATCTGTAGCGCCTGCACAATCTGAATGCGCTCCACCGCCGCCGTCAGCACAATAATCTTGGTCTTGACTTCTTCCTCCATGGCGGAGATCTCGCGCAACGCATCCATTCCCGGCACCCGTGGCATGGCCAAGTCCAGCAGAAGGATGTCAGGAGTTTGTTGGCGGGTTTGAGTGACGGCCTCGGCGCCGTCGGCCGCCTCGCCCACAACTTCCAGCTCCGGTTCGGCCTCCAGCAGGCGGCGCAGGCCATCGCGGAAGATGGTGTGGTCATCGGCGATTACAATGCGCACAGACTCTTCGTTCTTAACCATAAGACTCGTTTCCTTTCTGTGGAACGGTGATTTCCAGCTTGGAGCCGTGGCCCGGATTCGATTCAATCACCATGTCTCCGCCCACTGCCCGGACTCGTTCCTTGATAACGGTCGGTCCGCGGCGCAGTTCGTCGAGCTCGCTCAAGGTGAAGCGGCCAGCAAAAGGAAAGCCCTTGCCGTCATCGTCAATGACCAGCTTCCACGCACCGTTTTGCGAGCCAAAGTGCACCATTGCCGACTCCGCACCGCTATGTTTCCGAATATTGACCAGACCCTCTTGCACCACTCTTGCCAGCTCGCGGCAGGTAGTGGCGGGAAGGGTAACTTCCTGCAATTCGGACACAAACCGGGCGGCCACTCCGGTGTCTCTGGAAAAACGTTCTACGACTTGGGCAATAAAGTCAAGAAATTGGTGCGGCCCAACATCGGGAGGCCGCATGGTCTGCATCAGCTCGCGCAGGTTCAAGACCTCCTGGCGCAGCAAACCCTGGATCCGCCGCAATTCCAAGGGGAGTTCAGAATCATTGGCGCCACGCCGGCGCAACACGTCAATTTGCATCTCGATGCTGATCAGCGACTGGATCACGGTGTCGTGCAGCTCGCGCGCCACCCGTGCCCGTTCAACCGCCCCGGCACGAGAACGAAAACGGCGAAACAGATAAACAGAATACAACGCGGGTGCAACCTGGCGCATGATGTTCTGCGCAAAACGAAGTTCACGTTCGCGCCAGCGGCCCACGTAACCGTTTACCACCACAAACCGGCCGGTCCAGTCCCGTTCTATCTCATGGCTTACCACCAAAACCGAATGGGCCCCCGGGACGGGCATCGGGAGGTGCCGGAGCTGAGAAGCTTCGAGCCGCCGTCCTTCGTCGTCCAGGGCGGCGATACTGTATCTCTGCTTCTGACCCGTGCTCTGCATGTAGAAGGTGTGAGGATAACCCCGCATGAGCTCGGCCGCATGTTGCGCTGGAGCAATCTCTCGCCCTTCGATGGGCCGCGCCGGAGAGGCGAGGGTCACCCACTTAAAGGCTCGCCCCGTGCTGCTCTGGGAGGCAACTTCGTACACCTGCTGACTGTCAAAGACCCGACCTAGTTCAGCCAGTGCGTCGTACAGGGCCGCTGCGAAACGACCGCCAGCCCAGGCCCGCGATAAGAGCCGATTGGTCAGATCGATCTCGGCTCGCAGTTCTTTCTCCCCTTCAGCGAGAAAGCCGAGCAGGAATCCCGTCAACAACAGAAAACCACAGCGCAGGACAATCCGCGGCGCGTCCACGTTGGTAAACAGCATACGCTGTAGGAGGGGCGGGCCGTGCTTCACGATTGCCGCTTGAAATAGCAGCAGCCCGGCCCCGATCATGGCGGTTGCCATGGTTTCCACAAAGCCCCATCGGAAAGCCGCCGCCAGCATCGCGAAAAGGAAGAAAATGAAGAAGATACTATTGGGCGCATCGGTGAACAGGCACAAGAGTGCGGGCCAGGCAATGTCGCTCACCTGGGCCCAAAGCACGAAGGCCCGAGTCGGCACCCGATGCATTCGCAATAGCGCCAGCAGCACCAGACTGTGGGCACTGTAGCCCAGCAAGACAAATTGTCCGAAGTGGTAATACGCGCCGCTCGCGACAGGGTGGATCTCCCAGGCGATCAGTGAGGTAAGTGCCAGAAACAAACGTGAAAACGCCAGCACCTGCTCCACACGACCGTCTTCATACCCGAGTCCGGAAGCTCGGAGCCGGGACAAAAACCTGCGAGAAGGCTGAAGTGGCGGCAAGAGATGTCCCTTCACGCGAAAATCTTCGGGGAGTGGCACGATTATGCCACTAAAGCGCTAAACCGCAAACGTAAATCGAGTGCTGGCAGGCAGAAAACTTGCATTTGGAGATCGGCGGATAGGGGATTCAAACCTCGGAATTAGCTTCAGGACGCTGAAATCGATCAAGCAACTCGAGGCAGAATCACTCCCTTTTGTGACCCGCCTCACTGCTTCCTGTGAAGGCCGGAGCTACGTTAAAGGTTGCAGAGCAAGGAGTTTGGGCGCAATATGGCGTCGCAAGAACGCCGCAACCGCTTTCGCAAGATATGGTGGGACCCGAGGGGGAAAATCCTGCGCCCTGATTCGCACCTCCCGTGGAGATGCAGGAGTTTTTTGTGGCCGGAAGGGGGTACAGATTATGAACTCCAGATTGTGGGCGAAAGCCCTGTTCCTCGCTGCCGTCGTGGCATTGATCTCATTCGCGGCTTGGGGGCAGCGCGCGAGCAAGACGGGCCCCAAGTATGACACGGCCAACGAGGTGAAGATAAAGGGCGTCATCGAAGAAGTCCGGGAGGTGCCGGGCGAATTCGAGGGTGTCCACCTGGTGGTCAAAACCGACACCAAGACGGTCCTCGTGCACGTCGCTCCCAGTGAGTTCCTCAAAGAAATTGATACCTCGTTCCAGAAAGGGGACCAGGTGGAAGTGGTGGGCGCGAAGGTTCCGGATGCCCCGGAAGAAGAGATACTGGCCCGCGAAATTACGGACGGAAGTAACACGTCGACGCTGCGCGACAATAAGGGTATTCCGATCTGGGCAGGATGGAAGCCCTCAAAGTCTACGGGCAAATAGGCGTTAGTCTGGTGGGAGCCCCCGCATTCTAAGGAAGGCTTTATTTTTCGACCCGCACAAATTCGCCGCTAGTGGCATCCACGGCGATCCGCAGCTTGGCTTCATCCTGACTACTTCCATAGATAACATGCCATAGCAATTGGTTCTTCGAGGTGTCCCAGGCGAGGACGAAGAAGACCGGCTGCTTGGGGTCCTTTTGCGTGAGCTTTTCGCCACCGTGCTTTTGTGCCACTGAATAAGCAGTATCGCTCTCCACCTTGAGAAATCCGATATCGAATACCTGGGTCGAGGTGTTACTCGGATTCCAAGTGTCTTCCGCAGAAAAGCTGAGGCCGGCTTCGGGAGCGTCAGGCCCCACCAAACCTGACCAGACAAACAGTTTCATCATGCGCTTGGCGGGAGACGCGAAGGAGGCGCGCCATAGGCCGCTCTTCCCTTCCCTGGTGGGAGCGTCGACGGTAAACTGCGACTGCAAACGGAACGGCTTCACGTCAGCTGCCCACAGGCGGGCCGACAGATACAGCTTCTGGAACGCTACCCGTCCGGTTTCGTATTCGGCTTGTTTGGCGGCAGGTTTGGCCGACGGGCGCGATTCATTGCTGCTGTCGGTTTTGTTGCTCGTAGAACAGCCAGCAAGCAAACAAAGCAGCGCAAGGCAGGGAATGACGATCTTTCTCATGAGGTCCTTAACTGCAATTTGTAATTAGCAATTAGCCGTTAACCTTTAGCCATCAGCCATCAGCCATCGATCTCTTCAGCGGATGCAATTCTGCGGCCTGCGAGTTGCTGATTTCTAACTACTAAGGTCTAAAGAGACTGTGTCGCGACCTCGTATGAGGTTGCCACAGCAGAACGAAGCACATAGAAACCAGCCCCGAATGGGGCGAAAGAGCTTAGCCCAGCGCTTCAGCGCTGGGTAGAGTGGAAAATAAAACCGAGTCCCGTAGGGACGGCAGAGGTCGCGACACATTCTCTAAAAGCTAACCGCTCACTCAGTACGCCAGCAGGACGACACCAGCCGCCACGAACCCGGCAGCCAGCCAGCGGCGATGGTCCACACGCTCCTTCAAAAATACTCGCGCTGCCAGAGCGTTGGCGATAAAAGTGAGCGATGCCGACGCCGGGCCGACGACACTGACATCAGCCCACGACAGCGTCACCAGCAAACTGGCAAACGCCAACGCCATAAACAGCAGTCCAAGCATGAATTTTGGGCTGGTGACCACGCGCCGTACCACTTGCAAGAGGCCCTGCGATTTTCGGACCGCGCCCAAGTCGCCAATCTCCTTCATCGCGCGGGATTGCAATACGTCGCCGGAGGTGGCGGTGACGACGATGGCCGCAATTCCCGCCCAGGTGGCGGTGGTCGTCATGCATCCCTCCTGGCGCCGGTTGCCAGGGGAGGGTCTGCCTCAAACTCGTGCCCGCCAGACTCCTCGAGCTTGGAAAGGGCAGCTGCTGCCGGTGTCAGTGCAGGTCCGCCTGCCACAAAGCCGACTCCCGCGGTGATCAGCGCGATTCCCAGCCAACGCCAGAGGGTCACATTTTCATGCAGAAAAAACTTGCCCAGCAGCGCCATCAGTACATAACCGAGTGCGGTGGCCGGAAGCACGTACGTCAGATCGGCCCAGGAGAGCGCGGTGAGGTAGCTGCACAGGAACACCAGCAACAAACCAATGCCGGCCAACACCCAGGGATTCCACAGGGAAGCAAACAGTTGGTTCCAGTTCGCCGAAGTCACTGCGCCAAAATCCTTCATGCCGCGCCCCAGGCAAACATCGCCACCGGCGCCGAAGATGACGACCGCGAAGAGGACAAGATACTTGCGAAAGGTCACGCCAGCCTCTAGGCGCTGACCGGTTCAACGGTTTCCGATTTAGCCCCGGTATTGGATGTTCCCCCACCAGGAGGCGGAGGTGTTAAACCAGCGCCCTGCTCCTCGCGCGACTCTTTCACCGAACGATTACGCGCCGCGCGCAGCTTGAGGAACGACTTCGCTTCGGTGTAGAGGCGCTTGCGGTCGGTTGAGTTGAACGCCGCTCTCCTTACGATCCGGAAAATCGCCTTGGGACGGAAGTAGTACTCGTCGTAGAAACGGTTCACCATTTCCAGGATGTAGTCGCGAGAAATCCCCGGGTACTCAATCATCGCGACCTGGTGACCCATGGCGTCGACCATCTGGGAGCCTTCTGCCTTAAGGAAGCCGTTTGCCTTGGCAAAATCGTAGAGTTCCGTTCCCGGATAGGCATGCGCCAGCGATACCTGAATGGTATCGACGTCCAGTTCCTTCGCGAAATCGATGGTACGCCGGATGGTTTCCTTGGTTTCGCCGGGCAGACCGAGGATGAAGTCGCCGTGAACGATGAGGCCGAGTTTCTTGCAGTCCCTGGTGAAGTCCCGCGCCCGTTCGACGGTCGCGCCCTTCTTAATGTTCTTGAGGATTTGCTGATCGCCCGACTCGTAGCCCACGATCAACAGGCGGCAACCGGACTCTTTCATTGCCTTCAGCGTCTCGTAATCCGTGGTGACGCGTGAGGTGCAAGACCAGGTCAGCTTCAACGGTTTCAGCTTGGTGCAAAGTTCGATGGTGCGCGCCTTCTGAATGTTGAAGGTATCGTCGTCGAAGAAAAACTCTTTCACCCAGGGCCAATATTGCTTGGCTTTCACCATCTCTGCGGCCACTGCGTCTGTCGAGCGCTTGCGCCACGGATGTCCACTGAGGGTTTGCGGCCACAGGCAGAACGTGCACTGTGCCGGACAGCCGCGCGTGGTGTAAAGCGAGACGAACGGATACAGCAGGAATGGCACGTTGTAGCGACGAGGATCGATGTCGCGCTTGTACACATCCACCACGTCAGGCAAAGCGTCGAGATCGGCCACCGCAGGACGGTCGGAATTGTGAAGTATCTCGCCGTTCGGGCCACGATACGAAACGCCGAGGATCTCATTCAACGGCTTGCCATTTGCATACTCGACCACGGCATAATCGAACTCCCGGCGCACAATGAAGTCGAGTGCCTGACCATCCTTCAGGGACGCTTCTGGCAGGGTGGTCACATGGGGTCCCACAAAGGCGATCTTCAGCCGGGGATTGGCAGCCTTCATGGCAGCCGCCAGCTTGATGTCGCCTTGAAAGCCCGGCGTGCTGGTAAACAGAACCAGGAATTCGTAATCCCTTCCAATTTGGATGGTCTCTTGCGCCGTCACCTTGTGCGGAGAAGCGTCGAGTAGACGGGAGCCTTCCAGCATGCCTGCCGGGTAAGCCAGCCAGACCGGGTACCAATAGGACTCGATCTCGCGCGTGGCCGGCCAGCGCGAACTGGCGCCGCCGTCATAGTTCTCAAACGAAGGGGGATTCAATAACAGAGTTTTCAAAGGCATAGGATTAACTATCGTATCATTTGTCCCGTACCGGCGGAACTTCTTACCTGTGTTTCAGTTAGATACATTTCACCGCCAGCGGGATACATTTTATGGCTGGCAGTCAACGGTTGATTAGCGAGGTGGAATGGCCCATTTTTCCAGTTCGCCGGTAAGCCGGAGCAGCTGCAGTTCGGCCCGGCTGAGCTCAAGCTGAGCGTCAAAATAGGCGGCGTGTTTATCTTCGGCATCGAGGCGGCCATTTTGCTGATCGCGAGTGTTGGCGTTGCCGGTCTCGATTCGGGCCTTCACCGCCTCCAGGTCTCCTTGGGCTACTTCCCATTCCAATTTGGCTACATCTCGTGCCGCGGCCAACTGGCGCAATGACCTCTGGAGCTTCAAGGCATCTTCGCTGATCTGGTTCTTTGTGATCTCTACCTGCTTCTTCGCGATCAAGGCACTGGCATCAGCTTGCTCCGCCTTGGCTTTCTGCACCGAATTGAAGATGGGGAACCTGATATTCAGGCCACCGCTGAAATTGTTGGCAGTGTAGTTACGATAGTAGAGATCGTAGTTATTGTATTTGGCCAGATAAGCGTATTGCGATGCCAAATCGATGATGGGCATCGTAAGCGCCTTGTGTTCGCCGGTAGCTCGCGCCTGTGCCGCGGCCACTTTCTGTTCGGCCTGCTTCACGGCGAGACTGTTCTCCACAGCGCGAGCCGGCAGATCGTCTTCCTGCGAAATTGCGGGCAGCTCAGGCATCGACGCAGGTTCGACCGCGATTGATTCGGCGGGTAATCCCAGCAGCTTGGATAGATGCTCGCGCAGCACGTCGGCTTGTCCCTGCGCCTCGGCAGTTCGCAATCGAATGCGAGCCGCCACCAACTGACTTTTGGTGAGGTCAAGCTTGCTGTCCACGCCCTGCTGCAGGCGCTGTTCGGTCACAAATTGTGCGTTGTCGGCCGCGCTTTGAGCTTCGCCTAACGCCTTCAGCTTGCCGGTGAGCTGATCGAGTTGGGCGTAGGTCAGCGCGGTATCCAGAATGACGGAGTCGCGCTTGTCTTGCACGTCCAGGGAAGTCGCTTTCCAGTCGATCTTCGCAGCCTTAAGGAATTGCCGGAGTGGGGGGTTGAAAAACGACTGGACGGAATTGAAGTTCGCCACCGATGGCGCCGAGCCTTCCAGGGTAAGCGGAAATCCATAGGAGTAGCCGAGGCCGGAACCTATGGTGAGCTGCGGAATGTAGTTTGCCCGCACTTCCTCGTAGGCCTTGCGGGCTCGCCATTGGTTGACTGTAGCGATGCCCATGACACCGCTGTGCAGCAGCGCCAAGTCCACCGCTCTAGGGAAAGAAATCGGTTCCGCAGTAGCGGCGGCATCGGCTGCCGCGCAAGGAACACCAGAAAAGACAAGTGCGCAGGCGAGAGCGACTACCCTCACAGTGCAACCAACCCGAGTCATTCTGTAACCGCGGGGCCTTGGGGGCATTCTTCCTCTACCTGGTAAACGATTTGAGGGCATGGGCTACTGCAGCCGGCCAAGGGCTTTTCGCGCGCGGTCGAAACCGGATGCCAGAGCAAGCGACGCCCGGTATTCCGAGACGGCAGCCGAACTCTGACCCATCTTCTCGTACACCTGACCTAGCAGGTAGTGGGCGCGAAAGGCCGGTGCATCTTCCACCAGCCCGCCAGAGTCGAGATACTTCTGCAAGTATTGTGCCGCTTCCGGAAAGTCACGGCCGCTGAGATGCAACTCATTGGCGGCGTCAAAATAGTTCTCGCCACTACGGCTGGGCTGTGCCGTGGCCGTCAGCACGGCCTTCTGCGCATCGTCGAAGCGCCCGCGCAGACGGAAAAACTCGGCCAATTGCAGCCAATACGTCGCAGGATTGTGGGCCTCCTTGATAGCGCTGCGAAACTGGCTTTCGGCTTCGTCATACCGCCTTTCCTTGGCTGCAACCTGTGCCAGGATCAAATGCGCCTCCGCAACGTCGTACTTGTTGACCTGCGCCGCCTGATCGCGAGCCTTATCGAGGCCCCCATCCATGATGGCGGGAGCTTGAACGTAGTACTTCGACAAATCGTTGCGGGCTTCTACGTTTGCGGGATCCAATTGCACCGCGCGCTCAAATTCGTTCTTCGCCTTGCGCGCCATTCCTGCCGCGCTCAGCGGATTCGCATCCCCCGCCTTCCTGCCGTACGCTCGTGCCAGCCAAAGATGATAACCCGCATCTTGGGGCCGCTCAGCGGTCGCACGTTCTCCCCATTTCACAGCGTCATCCCAGCGCTCCATGGCATAGTAGGCGCGGCAGAGCAGATTGAACGATTCTGCATCGCCGCGGTTGGACAACGCACTGATCGCTTCATTCATGCGGCCAAGCGAGAGAAGCTGCAGGGGCGCAGGATCGGCGGCGCCGACCGTGGTGACCACCAGTAGCAGAAACAGAATAGAGAATTTTGAGTATGAAAGCTTCATGGATTAGCGATTTTCACCAGCATCCCTTCGCGGAGGGACTGCATGTTGATGGCACCCAACGCCAGCACAGCATTGTCAGTGAGGCCGCTGGTGACTTGGATCCTCGTGAGGTCGGCGACTGAGGTCTTCACGTCGCGGCGCTGCAACTCTCCATTCATCACCTGGAATACGAATTGGCCGTTGGCCTCCTGGTGTACGGCTTCTCGGGGCACGGTTAGCGCGTTTTGCTGCCGCGCGATGACCACGGCAACGCTGATGTTGGTGTTAGGCAAGAGCTTGAGATCGCCGTTCTCGACTACACAGGTCACTTCCCCAACCATTCGAGTCCCGCGCTGCACTACCGTGGTCGGCAGGGTTTCCAGCGTGCCTTGCCAGACCCGCCCCGGAATGGCATCCCAGGTGACTTCTACCAATTGGCCCTTGCGCAGTTTGCCGATCTCCGGTTCATCGACGAATGCCCGTACCCGTACCTGGTGTAGGTCCGCCACCTGCACCAGCAAATCTCCTGCGTTGACAAATGCACCTTGCCGCACTGGCAGGGAATAGACCATTGCTGCGCGCGGAGCAACGATGTTTGAGTTTCTCAGCAGCTCCTGCGCTGCCGCAAGCGAGGCACGTGCCTCAGCCTGCTGGGCCGCGACGTGGCCAATTTCCTGTTTTGAGTAGCGGCCATCCAGCTTCTGTTGAAGCAGGTGCACGTTGGCTTCGGCAATCCGAAACCGGTTCTGCGCCTCATCCGCCTCGGCTTGCGAGGCTGCCCCGCTCTGCAACAAACGCTGCATCGCTTGCAAGTTCCGCTGCGCAGCGTCCCGATCGGCCTGGGCTTTTACCAGCGCATTGCGCGTGGTCAGCAATTCATCCTTAGTGCCACCGTTTTCCACGCTGTTCATATTGGCTTCCGCGCCCTTCAACTCCGCTTGGGCTCGGGCTGCCTGTGACCGCGCATTGGCGTCTTCAAGCTGCAGAAGTAATTGCCCCGGCTTCACCCATGACCCCTGCTGCACATAAATCTTTTTCACCGTCGTGGCCATGGGCGCATAAGCGTCGAAGTTGTCCAGAGCTTCGATCTTGCCATTGGTGGCAATGCTTTCGGTAATGGTTTCGCGATCGGCGCGACCGATCCGAACCGCAACGTGAGAACGGTGCAGAGACACGAAAGCTGCCAGCACCACTACCGCCACGGTCAGGCCAATAACGATGCCCCAGGTCCGCCTTCCGTTTACGCGGTGACGGCCGTTCTCATTTGTTGCTGCCATTTCTACTCGAATCTATAAGTATAACGTAGGACACAACTTCCACGTCGGCCAGCCCCAATCTGAAACGCTGAGCATCGTCTCCAGAAGCAGCCAGCGGAGCGTGGCTCGCTCTGGTGATTTCTGATCTCAATGCCGCGTATCGCTACAATAGAACCATGGCAAAAAGCGCACGTTATACGCCGGAGCATGCCGCGGCTGGTCTCTCCGCTAAGTTTCCGGAAATTGAAACGTGGCCCAACCAGTTTCACGGCTACGAGATCCTGATTGACATACCCGAATTCACCTCCGTATGTCCCAAGACCGGCCTGCCTGACTTCGGGACCCTGTGGATTCGCTACGTGCCCGACAAGGCCTGCCTCGAACTGAAGTCGCTAAAGGAATACCTGATCGGTTATCGCAATCTTGGCATCTTCCAGGAAAACATCGTGAACCGCGTTCTCGAGGACGTGGTGCGCGCCAGCAAACCGAAATGGGCTGAAGTCAAAGGCGAGTTTCGTCCCCGCGGGGGTATCGGCACGGTCGTGATTGCGCGCTACCCCAGACCGACGAAGTAGTACCAGCGTTGTTTAGTACGTGCCCTCCCGCCGGGTCCCGAAATACTTACGTATTCCGAACGCGTTGTAGCGGCCGTACGGGCCGTTCGGGCCCAGGTATGCCGGACCTAAGGGCTGATCGCGCGCTCCGAACCGCTGCATCTGCGGATGGGTGGTTACGCGAAATTCAAATCGCTTGGGAAGGTCGATTCCGGCGCCCCAGGAGTACTCCATCCCAATCCCGCTCCACGACCAGGTGTACAGGGTTTGCGGAATATTCTTGCCGAACAGAAAAACGGGATCGTAAAAGACGTGTACCCGGCGCAACACGGTGCGGCCGAACGGACGCAACTCCACCATCCCCGAGATCATGTAGCGCCCAAATGCGCTGCACTGTGAGTGCACGCCACCGAATTGTCCAGCATTGGCCGCGCATAGATTGGGATCAGTCTCATTGTGTGGGGGAGTTATATCGAATTGCGCCCATCCCCAATACCAGTCCTTGGGAAAGAACATGCGGTCGGAATTGGCCGCTGGTTTGGCATTCGCCGTTGGCTGCGAATCGGCCACGGCGTTCACATCGGTTGCCGGCTTCGAATCTTGTGCCAGCAGGGTGACCTGCAACATCAGGCAAACCAGGAACAGCAACAAGCGTTTCATACACTCTCCACGACGATAGATTGGGTACGACTGAGAAGGGTGAGCCAATGCCCTGCCTCGCCGCGCCGCCCGGCGGATGCGGGCAGGGAGATAGCGCGGCTAACAGCCACCGCGCACATTCACTGACCAAGTCTTCTCCACGAGAGAGTATCTCGGTATGGTCAACATGGGAAGGATTTTTGCGGCGGCTAGACAGTCTGCTGAAACAGCACGCTTTCATCTGGATTTGATGGGCGAAAATTCGGCGCCGTAGGCGCGGCTCAGTTTAGCCCAGCACGGAGCCGAAGGCGGAGTGCTGGGTAAAGTTGAAAATAGATCCGAGTCCCGTAGCCGGGGTCCCCAACGAGCGCCGCTTTTGCGCTTGTTGGGGTGGCTGAGGGACGGCACAGTTCTCACCTGCCCTCTGTCGCCGCATTTCGCTTCGAGCGTCGAATCGAATCAACTTCCCAACCCGGACTGGAATCCTGAAAGCGAAAGGCGAATAGCGAATAGCGAACAGCGAATGGCGGCTCTCATGTTATCCTCCGCCCACCCATGTCTGCCAAGACCAATGCTTGGGCCGCACTACTGCTGCTGACGGCGCTGAACTTTCTCAACTACATCGATCGTAACGTGCTGTTCGCAGTGCAGCCATTGATCCAGAAGGAATTCGCCCTCAGCGACAAGCAGGTCGGTTTTCTGACCTCTGCTTTTTTTGTCTGCTACATGATCGCCGCGCCTCTGATCGTTCCGCTGGCCGACCGCTTTCCGCGCCGCTGGATCATGGCGGCAGGCGCCTTCGTCTGGAGCCTGGCGACGCTGCTGAGCGCAGTCACTCACAGTTACGACGAACTTTTGCTGCGCCACGTCATTGTCGGTATCGGAGAGGCAACCTTCGTTGCCATCTCGCCGGCGTTTCTCGCCGACCTTTTTCCCGAGACCGTCCGTGGTCGCGTGATGGGCCTTTTTTACCTCGCCACGCCGGTGGGCAGTGCGCTGGGCTATCTGGTCGGCGGTTATCTCGGGAACCGCTACGGTTGGCGCGCTCCCTTTCTGGTGTCGGCGCTCCCCGGTTTGCTGTTGGCATTCGGCGTTCTGGCACTGCGCGAACCCGTACGCGGCGCCAGCGATCACATGGCCGACAGCTTCGAGCGCGGCTCCCTGCGCGGACTGTTTCACAACCGGGCTTTTTGGACCATCAGCCTGGGAGCGGCCATGATGACCTTCGCCATC
>ODAK010001756.1_pt1 | contig 23279 bp, 17 predicted proteins | sample 1539591 | NCBI WGS metagenome assembly ODAK01 (sample SAMEA3539303, study PRJEB22396) | soil metagenome | biome: tundra; feature: field; material: soil | place: USA | collected 2010-05 | depth 0.15 m | reverse complement strand
CCGGTGCGCGGTGAGGAAATTTGTTGTGGACGAAGGTGGCCGCGAGCATACGGCGTCCTTCACTGTGCGGCACCAGAAATCCAAAGCCCGGTGGAAGCGAGCGCCGCACTTTTTCGTCGTAACCGAGCGTGACGGTCACCGAAGAGCTGTACCTAATCTCACCCAGATCGCGCGACAGGTTCTCATCCACACCTTGCAGCACGGCCGCAGCGGCATGGGTTGGGGTCGCGATGATCACTGCATCGAATTGATCGCTCTGGTATCCGGCAGAAACAGTCCAGGCGTCATCCTGCGGGATCACCGACTGCACGAGCGAAGACGTCTTTAATGCGTTCGCATCCAGACGCGCGACCAGGGCATCGACCATCTGCTGCATGCCCTCTTTCAGCGAAGTGAACAGCGGCCGCGCTGGGACGTTTGCTGCTGCGCCCATTTTCTTGCGAGCCGCGAGCATGGCGCGGCCCAGACTGCCGTGTTTCGATTCCATGTCGGCGAAGCGAGGCAACACGGCGCGCACGCTCAACTGCGAAGCTTCGCCACCGTAAACCCCGGAGAGCAGCGGATCGGCAAGCAAGTCGACCATCTCGGAACCGTAGTGGCGTTCGACCATCTCGGCAACGGTTTCGTCCTCCGAGGCTTTGTGCGGCGGATGAAACCATTCGGCAGCCATGCGTATTTTTGTGCGCCAGGAAAAAAGCGGCGAGAACACGGTGGGCATGATCTTGGTGGGCACCATGAACATGAGCCCATCGGGCATCACCACCAGCTTGCCCCTGGCTACGATGTAGGTCTTGCGCTCAGAGTCGTTCGAGCCGATGAGTTGATCGCCCAATCCAATCTTGCGGCAGAGGTCGGCAGCCCACGGCTTCTCGGTGAGAAACGAATCGGGTCCGGCTTCGACCAGGCAGCCGTCGACGCGGTCGGTGACGAGCACACCACCCAGGCGCGGGCTGGACTCGAATAAAACATACTCGACGGGCGTGCCGGACTGGCGCTTTTCTTCGAGCGTGTACGCGGCCGAAAGGCCGGAGATTCCGCCGCCGATGATGGCTATGCGTTTCATAGCACTTAGCACTTAGCTTTTAGCTCTTGGCTACTGGCTCCTAGCTTCTGAGATGCTCTCTCGTAGAGACGCGGCTTGCCGCGTCTCCGCCCCGCGAATGATCGATACTGCGGGAGACGCAGCAAGCTGCGTCTCTACACTGCGTTATTTATGGCTGCGGACTACTTCCGCAATGGCCTCGGTCAAAATCCGCGAGCCGTTCAACGACTGGGCTCGCCACAGGCGCATGCCTTCTTTTTCCGCGAACTGTTTGAAGGCGATGTCGATGTCGTATAGCACCTCGACGTGGTCGCACAGAAATCCGACGGGATGCAGGAAGACACCGCTATGGCCTTTCGCCTTTAAACTCCTGATCGTTTCCTCGACCGTGGGGCCGATCCATGGGCCGCCTGACATGCCTTGACTCTGGAAGGCGAAAGTCCAGTCCTCGGCTGCAAGGTCCGCCTCTTTCGCTACCAACTGGGCGGTTTCCTTCGATTGCCTCTCGTAGGGATCGCCTTCGGTGATGGTGCGCTGGGGGACGCTGTGCGCGGTGAAGATCACGGGCAGTTTCGCTCCGCTTTCGGCACACGCCTTCTCCCAGCCCGAGCGCAGTTTTTCGGCGAACGCTTTGGCGAGCAGCAGCTGATCGTGCCACCCATCGACGAAATCCAAAGCGAAAGGAAGATTGCTCTCGCCGGCCACGGCGCTGCGGTAGAGTCCAACGCTGGTGCGCGAATTCTGCGGGGCGAGACAGATGGCGATGACGCGCTCGCATCGCTGGCTCGCAATTGCCTTCACCGCGTCGCCGATGAAGGGCTTCCAGTTGCGCATGCCGACGAAGACCGGCATCTGCAACGACTGCGAAAGTTGATCGGCCTGCAAAAGAGTCCAGCAGGGGAGCGGCGAGAAACCGATCAGCGAATAGCGATGGCGAATCTCCTCGACCACCGATGGCGGCAGCGGCCGTCCGCCGGTGACATAACTTAGAAATTCTGGAACCTGGTCGGGGTTCTCGGGGCTGCCATGTGCCAGCAGAAGCACAGCGGTTCTCGTGGGCGGTTGCGAGGAAGCAAACGAACTCACCTGATTGGCGCAATAGCACTGGCCGGCGAGGCCCAGCGGGCAGGCCGTCATTTATGAACTCCTGTCAGCGCCTGAACAAGCAGCTGAAATAGTACTTTCCAGGCGGCAGCCTTACCTCAGCGGCTAAAGCCGCAGTCAGAATAATGCAGTTATCGCAGCGCTGAAGCGCTGCGCCACCCAAAAACAAGCGCGCCATCGCTAAAGAGATGCCCTGATACGAACTTCACGTGTGCTTCTTCTTGAAATCGGCCGAGTGCTCGCGGATGAAATCGCAGAGCGCTTTCACGTTGTCCACCGGAGTTTCGGGAAGAATGCCGTGGCCGAGATTGAAGATGTGGCCGGGGCGTCCGGCGGCTTGGCGCAGAATCTCCTGCGCCCGCGACTTGAGTTCTTTCCAATCGGCGAAGAGCAGCACCGGATCGAGATTGCCCTGCACGGCGCCTTTGAGGCCGAGACTCTGCCATCCCGTGTCGAGCGGAATGCGCCAGTCGAGGCCGATCACTTCAGCGCCACTTTCCTGCATCGAGGGCAGCAGCGTCGAACTGTCGGTACCAAAATAGATGACGGGCGCGCCCGACTTTTGCACGCGTCCCACCAGATCGGTCACATGCGGCAGAACATAGCGGCGATAATCTTCGACGCTCAGGCAGCCCACCCAACTGTCAAAAATCTGGATGGTGTCGGCGCCGGCGCGCACCTGCTCGGCGGAATACTCGGCGGTCACCGCGACCAACTTCTTCATCAGTTCGTTCCACGCGGCGGGCGCGGAGTACATCATCTTCTTGGTGAAAAGATAATTGCGCGAGCCTCCGCCTTCGATCATGTAGCTGGCGAGCGTGAAGGGGGCGCCGCAGAAGCCGATGACGGGGAGTTTGTCGCCGAAGTGTTTGCACACGAGTTTCACCGCTTCAGAAACATAGCCGAGGTCGGCGGCGCGATCGGTGCGCAGGTGGGCAATGTCTTCGGCGGTGCGCACCGGCTTTTCAATTTTCGGCCCCTCACCTGCGGCGAAGTGAAAGGGCAGGCCCATGACTTCGAGTGGGAGCAGAAGATCGGCGAAGATGATGGCCGCATCGACTTTGAGGATCTCGGCAGCTTCAATGGTGACCTGGGCCGCGACCTCCGGCTTCTTGCAGATCTCGATCAGGGAATATTGCTTGCGGACGGCGCGGTACTCAGGCATGTAGCGTCCGGCCTGGCGCATGAACCAGACTGGGGTGCGTTCGGTGGGCTGAGCCTTGGCGGCGCGAACAAACAGAGAGTTTGGGGCAGACATGAACCTTCTAATTTAGCATCTTCCAGTGGAACTGTGGCCGGGTCGGGCTTGCGGCTATTGGGCCAGTTTGCGATGAGAGCGTTAAGCAGCCGAGCGGATTCGACGGGGGAGTGGCTATGGCGATGGAGCCCTCCGGGATGCCATGTTCGCTATAATACTCGCCGTTTTCCAAGTTAATCGGGAACGATTCAATTACTTACCAGCATCGCGGTCCCCACGGACCGAGCGGAAATACGAGCAAGGAGTTACAGAGGTTGGATACAGACACTGCGATCGGCGGCCCTCATGACCATTTCCCTTCCACTCAGGTATCGCTGCTTGAGGCTACCGCTACCGGTTTGTCGAGCGAGGCGATGGATCGGGTGATCGCGCTCTATTGGAAACCGGTTTATCGGTTCATTCGTCTCAAATTCCGCAAAAGCAATGAAGATGCCAAAGACCTAACCCAAGGCTTCTTCGCCGCCGCGCTCCAGCGTGACTTCTTTGCGCGCTTCGACCCAGTCAAAGCTTCGTTTCGGACGTATCTTCGGATGGCCGTCGAACGCTTCGCTGCCAGCCAGCATGCCGCTGCGAACCGGCAAAAACGGGGCGGGGACATCGAGTTCGAAGCAGTTGGGGAACAGGTGGCGGCAACCGAGTCGCCAGATCAGATCTTCGAGCGTGAGTGGGAGCGGGAGTGGCAGCGCCAGTTGTTTTCTCTCGCCCTCGATGACCTGCGGGCGCACTGCGACGAATGCGGCAAGCAGCTCCAATTCCGCGTCTTCCAGGACTATGACCTTGCCGCTGCCGAACGTCCGTCGTACGCCGAGTTGGCCGTGCGACATGGCATCCCCGAAACTTCCGTGACTAACTACCTCGCCTGGGCGCGCCGCATGGTGCGCGAGTTTGTAACCGAACGGCTGCGCGGCACGACATCCGGCGCCCGGGAATTGCGCGTGGAGATGCGGCGCGTATGGATCTAAGCGACTCAGTCCTCGACCATTTGCGTCATGTGGCGGCGTTCCCCGACCTGACCGGAACCCGCTACGAACTGGAATCCGAGATCGGCCGCGGCGGCATGGGCGTCGTCTACGCCGCGCGAGATCGCCAACTGGATCGCCGTGTTGCTCTCAAAGTCCTCGACTTCGCTATGGTTGGCGAAGCCCAGCTGATCGCACGCCTTGAGCATCCTGCTGTCGTGCCCGTTTATGAGACGGGTACGCTGGCCGACGGACGCCCGTTCTACGCAATGAAACTGGTCAGCGGTGCTCGTCTTGACCGCTACCTCGCCGAGCCAACCACCCTTACCGAGTGTCTGCGAGTGATCCGACGGGTCGGCGAGGCGCTAGCCTTTGCCCACTCTCACGGCATTATTCATCGTGACCTTAAGCCTCAGAACGTGATGGTTGGCCCGTTTGGCGAGGTCTACGTCATGGACTGGGGTGTGGACGCCGTAGCGGGGACGCCCGCGTTTCGTGCCCCGGATGACCGCCTGGATCAACGTTCCGACATCTACGCTTTGGGAGCGTTGCTGCAGTTCTTGCTTCACGCGCCGGCTCCTCCCGCCCTCCGCGCCATTGTCGCCAAGGCCATGAGCGCAGATCCGACCGACCGCTATCCCGACGTCCCAGCACTTTTGGCCGATATCGAACGCTTTGAACAAGGGCTGGCTATCGAGGCCTGGTCGGAACCTCTGTGGCATAAATTGCGCCGGTTCGGGTCGGGCAATGCCGTTCTGCTCTGGCTCCTCGTGGCTTATACCCTTGTAAAGTTTCTGCTCTTTTTTCTGCGAAAGTTCTAAAGGAATTCCTGTCAATGCGGAATTCTATGGTAGGAGGGAGCACCGATGAACAAGATCGTGGTCGGATTGCTGTTTGGGGTGGTTCTTGGAGCCATTGACGGCGCAACCGCATGGTTCTATCCGGAAGTACGTTCGATGATGACGGGCATCATGGTAGGGTCATCGATCAAGGGCATGATTGTGGGCCTCTTCAGTGGCTGGTTCGCCCGCAAAGTGCAATCGATGAAATGGGGAATCGTCGTGGGCTCTGCCCTTGGGCTGCTGTTTGCCTTTTTTGTGGCGGCGATGGAGGCGGGGCAAGGCAGGCCTCATTACCTGGAGATCATGCTGCCCGGTTTTGTCGTGGGCGCTATCATCGGCTTCTTGACACAAAAGATCGGCACGCCCGGTCCCGCGAAAAAGGGGGCGTTATGAAATGTCCGCGCGTTGTCGCGACTGCCCTCCTGATCACTGTCAGCGCTCTGGCCCAATTGGACCCCTGGGCGGCTGTGCGCGTTTTTGAAGGAAAATGGGAGGGCCCAGTCACGGGCAAGCCGGGCAAGCAATTCAGCTCCCGCGAGTATCGGTTTGAGCTAAACGGGAAGTTTTTATCACAGCGGGACAAATCCCTGTACGAGCCCAAATCACCGGGAGCGAAGCCTGAGGTCCGCGAGGATTTCGGCTTCTTCAGTTACGACACGAACCTGAAGAAAATCGTGTGGAGGCAATTCCACAGTGAGGGCTTCGTCAACGAATACACGTTGGACTCGGTAAGCGCGGACGCTAAGTCGCTGGAGTTCGTCACTGTGCGTATCGAGAATCTTGCGCCGGGTTGGCGAGCAAAGAAATCATATCGCGTCCTTTCCGCCGACGAGATCGAAGAAACGTTCTCGCTGGCGCCGCCCGGCAAAGATTTTGACGTCTATACGGTAGCGCATCTCAAGCGAGTAAAGTGATGACCGGGTTGTGACGCTGGCGACTTGCCGCGCGGCCTCGCCGCGCGTACCAGTAACGACGGCCCGAGACAGCGGAGATGTGCGCTGCCCGCCAAATCGAACCGGCAAATGGTTTCCCCAAGCCGTGTCCGAGAGCGGTGATGCATTTTGCCGGGGCACTTCTTAAAGGCCTATAATCCGCCGTATCCATGGCGCTGACGAGTGGCTTCAAACTGGGTCCCTACGAAATCGTCGCGCCGCTCGGCGCGGGCGGGATGGGCGAGGTTTATCAGGCGCGGGATACGCGCCTGGACCGTACGGTCGCCATCAAGATTCTTCCGTCGCATCTCTCCGACGATGCGACCCGCCGGCAGCGCTTCGAGCGCGAGGCCAAAGCCGTCTCCAGCCTGAATCATCCCCACATCTGCACGCTGCACGACATCGGCCGGCAAGACGGCATTGATTTCATTGTCATGGAATACCTGGAAGGAGAGACGCTGGCGGCGCGGCTGGAAAAGGGGCCGCTGCCCGTGGCGCAGGTGCTGCAGTACGGGACCCAGATTGCCAGCGCCCTCGACAAGGCGCACCGCAACGGCGTGACGCATCGGGACCTCAAGCCCGGCAACATCATGCTGACGAAATCCGGCGCCAAGCTGCTCGATTTCGGCCTGGCGAAAGCTGCGCTACCGCTGGCCCCTGGAGCGATCGGCGCGACGCTGACGGATGCGACGCCGCAAGCCCATCCGGTCACGCGCGAGGGCGCGGTTGTGGGAACTGTTCCATACATGTCGCCCGAGCAAGTGGACGGGAAAGAAGTGGATGTGCGCAGCGACATCTTCTCGTTGGGCTCCGTGTTGTACGAAATGGTGACCGGGGGCCGCGCGTTTCAGGGCGAGAGCCAGTTCAGCGTAGCCTCGGCCATACTGGTGAAGGACCCGGAGCCGATCAGCACGCTGCAGCCTCTCACGCCGCCGGCGCTGGACCGCACCATCCGAGTTTGTCTGGCGAAGGACCCGGACGAACGCTGGCAGTCGGCGGGCGATCTCTGGAAGGAGTTGCGGTGGATCGCGGAAGGCGGCTCGCAGACCGGAGTGCCGATTGCGGCCGCGGTGCGGCGGGCGCTTCGCCCGCGGATCGCGTGGATCGCTTGGATCCTCGCCACGGTGTTTGCCGTCGTTGCGGCGGCCGCGCTGTTGCTCGCCGCACACTCCGGGCGCCGCCCCGAGCCGCTTTCCTTCCGCCAGGTGAACTTCCGGCGCGAGGCCGTTTTCCAGGCCGCCTTCGCTCCCGACCGAGAGACCATCGTGTACAGCGCCGCGGTTTCGGGCAACACGCCCCAGATCTTCCTGTTGCGCCCTGGCTATCCCGAGCCGCAACCGCTCGGCCCGCCTGGCATGCAGTTGCTCGCCGTCTCGTCCAAGGGGGAGCTCGCCATCCTCATTGGCGCCCGATACGTTTGGTATCGGCTCTTCACGGGCACGCTGGCGCGCATGCCCCTCGACGGCGGCGCGCCGCGGGAGGTCCAGGAGGGGGTGCGGCAGGCCGACTGGTCGCCAGACGGCTCGCAGTTCGCCATCATCCGCGAGGTCGGCGGCAAGGATCGGCTCGAGTACCCAATCGGTAAAGTGCTCCGCGAGGTCAGCGGCTACATGAGCGATGTGCGTGTCTCCCCCCGTGGGGATCGGATCGCGTACTTCGAGCACCCCCGGAAGTGGGATGACCGAGGCTCCGTGAACATCGTCGACCTCGCCGGAAACAACTTCGTGCTTTCGGAAGGCTACTGGAGCGAACGGGGACTCGCCTGGTCGCCGAACGGCGAGGAGGTTCTGTTTTCCGCCAGCCTCAGCGGCGGCAGCTACACCGTGTACGCCGTGACGCCGGGCGGCAGGAGGCGCATCGCCTACCAGGCGCCTGGTGGGCTCACGATCCAGGACGTGGCTCGCGACGGACGGTGGCTCGCAACCCGCGTGGACTACCGCTATGTAGCGATGGTCCATACTCCCGGCGCAGCCGGAAATCAAAACGAAGATCGGGACCTCTCGTGGCTCAATACATCGCATGCGCGCGCACTCTCCCAAGACGGGCAGACGCTTCTGTTCGCCGAGACCGGCCTAGGAAGCAACTACGCCGTGTGCCTGCGGAAGACCGACGGCTCGCCCGTGGTGCGTCTCGGGGAGGGATGGCCCGCAGACCTGTCCGCCGACGGCAAGTGGGCGCTCGCCGTGGTCCAATCCCATCCGCCCCAGCTCGTGATCTATCCCACCGGGGCCGGCCAGACCCAGCAGCTCAAACGGGGCGAGATCGAGAACTACGTGACCGCCCAGTGGTTCCGGGACGGCAAGCGCGTGCTCATCGGCGGCAACGAGCCGGGAAAGAGCGCGCGCTACTATGTGCAGGAGATCGGTGTGCAGGAGATCGGTGCGCAGGAGACCGGCGGGGGCGCGGCGCGGCCGGTGACTCCGGAAGGCACCCGCGACGGGCGGCTCTCCTCGGACGGGAGGCTCGTTCTGGCGCGCGGACCCGAAGGGAAATACTCCGTCTACCCGATCGCGGGTGGAGAGCCGCGGCCCGTGCCGTGGCTCACGGAGACGGACGTCCTTGCCCAGTGGAGCGCGGACGGGCGGTCGGTGCTGGTCTATCGCCGTGCCGAGATTCCCTGCCGCCTCGAGCGCGTCGACCTCGCGACCGGACACCGGACGCTCTTCAAGGAGTTCGCGCCGGCTGACCGCACCGGACTCCTATCCATGCGAGAGATGTTTGTTACCGACGACCTGCGGTCTTACGCGTACACGGCCTACTACCAGGTGTCGAGCCTGTTCGTATCGGAGGGCAGGCAATAACTAATGAATCAAGTGCATGCGAATCAGATCGGTTCCCGAGAGCGGCGCAGCCGCACCGCTGCTGCCAGGCATGCCGCAGCGAATGCCAGCCCAATCCACAGGCCCGGGCTGGCGAGGAACTGACCCGGGGACGGTGTCAGCGAAGCCATCGACATGCCGTTCCCGCTGGACGCGACGCTTCCCGGGCTGCCCAGGAAGCGGTGCCCCAGCAGGGCGGCGAAATGCGAGGTGTTGAAGGCGATCTTCTCGAGAATGCCGATCGCGAGCAGCGGCAATGTTGCCCACAGGAATGCCGCGCGCCGCGCCCAGGCCGAGACCAGCAGCAGCCAGCCCCAGAGCGGCGCCCACCAGAGCGCATGGACGGCCACCAGGTGGTAGAGAAGCATCACCCACATCTGGAACAACGACACGTGGGTCCACAGTGTCGCACTCTGACCGCTTCCCAGCAGCCTGGCGCTGGCCAATAGCAGCATCATCCCTTGCGTGACCACCGTGACCGCGAAGGTCACGAGCGGGAGCACGACGAACGGAATACTCGCCTTCGAGAGCACGGTCGTGAGATCGGAGACCGGCAGCGACTTCCAAAACAGGATGCTGCGGTCGCGTCGCTCGCCCTGCAGCGCGTCGACACAGTAGAACACGCCGACGACGAAGGTGGTGAACATGAGCAGCAGCGCGGCGAAGGTGTACGGCTGCTCGATGAGCTCCTGCTGCTGCATCGGGTCGAGCGACGGGTTATGCAGCTTGCCCGGCAGGTGGATCGTGCCGATCAGCGATGCCACCAGGATCAGCGCTGCGACCGCTAGGGGTGCGAGATAGATCGAACGGCTCTCCCACAATTCACGTCGCAGCGACCAGTACATGCGCCGCGTCGCCGGGATGACCGCGGGCGCGATCACTTGCGATTCGAGGGGAGATTCGGGTATGGCGTTGGATTGAGTATTCATCTAGGCGCTCCTTGTGCCTGGCCGGCCTGATTACCCATCACGGCAACGAACAAGTCGGCGATGCTGGGCGTGCGCACGTCGCCAAGCGCGGCGAGCTGCTGGCGATCGACAGCATCGAACAGAAGGATGCTGCGACCGAGCACCTGGCGCTCGTGCATCGGCTTGAGCGCCCGTGCCGTGGCGACGTGCTCGGGATGCACCATCACTTCCAGATAGCGCGACTCAAATTCTTCCATGCTGCAAGCGAATACGATGCGGCCGCGATTGATGAACATGAGGTCGGTGAGGACGTGCTGGATCTCTTCCACCTGATGGGTCGTCACCACGATGGTGCGGCTGCGGTCGTAGTAGTCGTTGAGCAGCGAATCGTAGAACTGCTTGCGATACAGAATGTCTAGGCCAAGCGTCGGCTCGTCCAGCACCAGCAATCTCGCGTCGATGGCCATGACCACCGCGAGGTGCAGCTGGGTAACCATGCCCTTCGACAATTCCCTGACCTTGCTGGCGTGCCGGATGGTGGTCTTCGCAAGAAAGCCTTCCGCTTTCGCGCGATCGAATCGCGGATGGATGCCGGCGACGTAGTCGAGCACCTGCGAAACCCTGATCCAGCGCGGCAGCACGGCGACATCGGCGATGAAGCAGACATCGCGCATGAGCTGATCGCGCTCGGTCCAGGGGTCGCGTCCGAGCACCTTCAGTTCTCCCTGATACGGGGTGAGGCCGAGAATCGCGTTGAGCGCGGTGGTCTTGCCTGCGCCGTTGGGACCGATGAGCCCGAGGATGCGGCCCTCTTCGACACGCAGATCGACGCCGTCCACCGCGATGGTTGTGCCGAAGGCCTTGCGGAGGCCGCGTGCTTCGATGACTGTCATGACTTCGGCTCCTCCTCTGCATCATCCGGCGACGACCGGCGGTTTGCGGCAGCATCCAACAGCTCTTCCGCCTTCAGTCCGAGCCGCTGAATGGTTGCACGGACTCTGGGCCATTCTTCCGCAAGAAACTTCTGGCGTTCGCCCCGCAGCAGCAGATTGCGCGCGCCCGCATTGATGAACATGCCGCGACCTCGCTTACTTTCGACCAGTTGCTCGTCCACCAGTTGTTGATAGCCCTTCAGAACCGTGAGGTGATTGACCCGATATTCGGCCGCGACATTGCGCACGGAGGGCAGCGGATCGCCTTCCTTGAGAACGCCGTCGAGGATCATCGCGACCACACGGTCGCGCAGCTGGCGGTAGATCGGTTGATTGTCGTTCCAGTCATGGTCCATCGGTTTTCCACGTAGACCTTAGCAGAGATACCGCGCGCCTTAGTTGGTCCGGTGCAGGTCGAAGTGCGCGTGGATCGGCTTGTCCTTCATCATGAACGTCCAATCCTCGGTGTGATGGTTGGCGTCGATGACGGTGAACACCGAATGGTGCATGTGGTACTCCGTGCTCCCGCTGATGTCCTTGAACTCGAACTCGACCGTCTTGCCGTCGGGCGACATCTTGCCGGTCATGCGCGGCCGGTTCCCCGCGTCGCAATAGTGAACCAGCGTGAGCTGGTCTCCGTCCACGTAAAGCATTGTGACCGGATGGTCGTACTTTGTCGCATCCAACGGCGTTCCGGCTTCCTGGAACTCGTGCACGAGGGCGTTTCCCCGCGAGGTCACGCGCAGCGAGGCGTGCATCGGCTTGCCGCCTGACATCTGCGGCATCTCCGGGACGGTGACGGGGCCTTCCCACTCTCCCGCCAGGCTTTTCATGGTTGCGAAGGACTTCTGCGCCTCGGACGGCACAGGAGCCACGGAGGACTTTTGCGCGTCGGACTGCGCGAAAGCCACGGTGGAGAGCGACATCAGAACAACGGACAGCACAAAACGAAGGGATTTCATGTTTCATTCTCCTCAAGAAGTTCATTTCTTCTTTGCTCTCGGGCCAGGGTTATTCGCCTGGCGTCGATCAGTTCAAATGAACCCTAACTACACTGTTATAGTTAACTATATCACTAGTTAACATGTCAAGCTATTTTTTTCTTTTCCCGTCCCGGCAGCCATCTGCATGAGGACAAAGGGCTCTCATGGCCCGATGGCACGAACAGCATTCACTTAAACGGGAGTTCGGGCCTGCCCGCGCGGCGAATGGCCAAATCCTGGTTAGTCGGCAAACCGGAAACTATCGTTCATTGCTACTCGGTCGCGAGGTCGGCTTGCGGTAAACCGACCCTCCACCGGCTTGCGGCTATAATTGCACCCTTCTAACAAAAGGAGCCGCATGCGACCGTTCTCCGCGATGATGTTGATCTTTACCCTAGTTGTTCCTTCTCTGTCTTTCGGTGCCGACCAAGTCGGCTCAAATCAGGCTGCGCTGGTGGGGTACTCGCCACGCGCCAGTCAGAGCGAGCGCGAATGGGAGGCGAAGTTTCGCGCCATCCCCGACCCTACAAACCTGCGTGAATACATGCGGCGGTTGAGCGCGCGGCCGCATCATGTGGGGTCGCCCTACGATAAGGACAACGCCGAATGGATTCTTGCCCACTTCAAGGAATGGGGATTGGACGCGCACATCGAAAGGTTCGACGTTCTGTTTCCGACGCCCAAGGTTCGCCTGCTGGAGATGCTCGCGCCCACGAAGTTCACGGCCAAGCTTGAAGAACCTGCGCTGGCGGTCGATCCAACCTCGAATCAGAAGTCGGAACAGTTGCCCACCTATAACGTCTACTCCATTGACGGCGATGTCACCGGGCCGCTGGTGTTTGTGAACTACGGCTTGCCCGAGGACTACGAGAAGCTCGACCGGCTGGGCATTTCGGTGAAAGGCGCGATTGTGATCGCCAAGTACTATCACAGTTGGCGCGGGATCAAGCCGAAGGTTGCGGCCGAGCACGGAGCCATTGGCTGCCTCATCTACTCGGAACCGCAGGACGACGGCTACACGCGCGACAATGTGTTTCCGCTGGGGCCGATGCGCAATCCGGATGGAGTGCAGCGCGGCAGCGTCATGGATTTTGCTTCCGCGAGCCCGGGGGATCCGCTGACGCCTGGGATCGGCGCGACTCCCGATGCCAAGCGTCTGTCGCTGAAGGAGGCGAAGAGCATCACGAAAATTCCGGTGCTCCCGATTTCTTACGGCGACGCGCAGCCTTTGTTGGCCGCGCTGGCGGGGCCTATGGCACCGGACGGGTGGCGCGGCTCGCTTCCGATTCCGTATCACGTGGGGCCGGGGCCGGCGCAGGTTCATTTGAAGGTCGCATTCAATTGGGACATCAAGCCGGTCTATGATGTGATCGCGAAAATTCCGGGCAGCGTGGCTCCGGACGAGTGGATCGTGCGCGGCAACCATCATGACGCGTGGGTGAACGGAGCCGAGGATCCAATTTCAGGACAGGTTTCACTGCTGGAAGAAGCGCGGGCGCTGAGTCTGTTGCTGAAGCAGGGCTGGAAGCCGCGGCGCACGATCATCTACGCCGCGTGGGATGGCGAAGAGCCCATGCTGCTGGGCTCGACCGAATGGGTGGAAACACATGCCGATGAGTTGCGCGAACATGCCGCCGTTTACATCAATAGTGACGGCAACGACCGCGGCGTCCTGAATATGAGCGGTTCGCACAGCCTGGAGCAGTTCATCAATGGAGTTGCGCGCGACATCGAAGATCCGGAAACCAAGATGACGGTGTGGCAGCGGGCTCAGTTGAGCAAGATCGCCGAAGCAAAATCCGCGGACGATCGGAAGGAATTGCGGCAGCGGGCCGATTTACGCATCGGAGCGCTGGGCTCGGGAACCGATTTCACGGCATTTATCGATCACGTGGGCATCGCCGCCCTGGACATGGGATACGGCGGCGAGGACGAGCAGGGGATCTATCACTCCATTTACGACGACTTTTACTGGTACACGCATTTCTCCGACACGGATTTCGTCTATGGGCGAGCGCTGGCACAGACCGTGGGAACATCGGTGATGCGCCTGGCGGACGCAGAAGTGCTGCCTTTCGACTTCGTGAATTTCGCCGATACGGTCGAGATGTACAGGAAGAATCTGGAGAAGTTGCTCGCCGACAAGCAGGAGGAGATTCGCGAACGCAACCAGGAACTGGACGAAGGAATGTTCAAGGCGACATTTGATCCCAGACGTCCCACGGTTGCGCCGGCGCGGGAAGAGGTTCCTCCGCACCTGAATTTTGCGCCGCTGCAGAACGCGGTGGAGTCTCTTACTCGCAGCGCCAAGCACTACCAGCAGGCGCTATCGCAGAAGCAGGCGAGTTTGGGAGAGGACGCGGTGGCGGCCAAGCTCGGCGCTCTAAATCGAGAGCTGATCGAGAGCGAGCGCCGGCTCACCAATGCCGACGGATTGCCGCGGCGTCCGTGGTACAAGCATTTGCTGTACGCTCCGGGCGTTTACACAGGCTATGGAGTGAAAACGGTTCCGGGGGTGCGTGAGGGGATCGAGCAGAAGAGATATGCGGAAGCGGAGCAGGAGATCGTGCGAGTCTCGAAGACGCTGGAGGACGAAGCGGCGCTGATCGAGGCGGCGGCGCGGGAGTTGGAGAGGGCGGGGCGATAGGCTGAGCGTTCGGCGACCGCTCCCAGGTCTCGAAAAGCGCGAGACCTGGGGCACCCAGTGGTGGTTGTGTTTATGAAGCAGCCGATTGTTCCGTGGAAACCGCTGGAGTGATCAAGGGCATCGCCTTCGTTCTCAAGTAAGCGTCCACACTCGCGGCCGCTTTTCGGCCTTCGGCGATCGCCCACACTACCAACGACTGGCCGCGCCGCATATCGCCTGCCGCGAAAACTCCCGGCACCGATGACATATTGTTCTGGTCCGTGGCCACGTTGCCGCGCGAGTCGAGTTTCACTCCCAACTGGTCGATCATTCCATTCCGAACCGGTCCCAAAAAGCCCATCGCGATCAGCACCAGATCCGCTTCCATCGTAAATTCAGTGCCTGGAATCGGTTCGAACCTTGGCGGCGGCCCGACCCGCACCGCGTGCAGTTGCTGAACTTGACCGGAGTTGGAGCCGGTAAATTTTGTGGTCGCCAGGCTCCAGTCGCGCACGCCACCCTCTTCGTGTGCTCCTTCGATGCGCAGTTGCATCGGCCAGAGTGGCCAGGGCGTCAGGGGCGAGCGCTCGTCGGGAGGCTTGGGCATGATCTCGAACTGGTAAACGGAAAGAGGCTTTTGCCGATGGCAGGTTCCGAGGCAATCGGCGCCGGTATCGCCGCCTCCAATAATAACCACGCGCTTACCGGTTGCCAAAATTTCTGTTTCCGGCTCGATGGTGTCGCCGAGATTGCGGCGGTTCTGCTGCGGCAGGTACTCCATCGCGAAATGGATTCCTTTCAGCTCGCGTCCGGGGACGTTTAAGTCTCGCGGCCACTCCGCTCCGCCGGCGAGCACAATCGCGTCGAACTCTTGCCGCAGATCCTCTACCGCGACATTCTTGCCTACCTCCGCGCCGGTAACGAATTTCACGCCCTCAGCGGACATCTGTTCCAGGCGGCGATCAACGATGTGCTTTTCTAACTTGAACTGCGGGATGCCATAGCGCAGCAGCCCACCGATGCGATCAGATTTCTCGTAGACCACTACGGAGTGCCCCGCGCGGCATAACTGCTGGGCCGCGGCCAACCCCGCGGGACCCGAACCGACGATTGCTACTTTTTTTTCGGTGCGGACTTTTGGCGGCTCGGGATGGATCCAGCCTTGGACAAACCCGCGCTCCACGATATTTTTCTCGACTTGCTTGATCGTGACCGGAGGCTGATTGATCCCCAGCACACAAGACGCTTCGCACGGCGCTGGACAAATCCGGCCGGTGAATTCCGGGAAGTTGTTGGTCGCGTGCAATTGCCGCACCGCTTCTTTCCAACGGCCGTGATAAACCAGATCGTTCCAATCGGGAATCAGGTTGTTGACGGGACATCCCGTCTGGCAGAAGGGGACGCCACAGTCCATGCAGCGCGCGCCCTGGGTTCGGAGCTTCTCTTCGGGAAAATCGAGATAGATCTCGAACCAGTCGTTGACGCGCTGAGAAACCGGACGTCGAGGGGCAAGCTCGCGGTGGTATTCCAAGAATCCCGTGTCTTTACCCATGTTGCACCTGCTCGGGCGGGGAGAGAACGGCGAGCGGCGGACTCGGGATATAAGGCTGGCGGCTGCGGCTCACTCCCAGCACTCGCTTGTGTTCGTGGGGGAAGACTTTGATAAACCGGGACAGCGCCTCAGACCAGTTGTCGAGAATCCAGGCCGCACGCGGGCTGCGGGTCAGTTCCCGATGACGCGCTACGAGATCTTGCACCAGCTTTACTTCGCCGGGTTTTGTTTCAACGAGCCGACCTTCAACAATCTGGGCATCCTGCGCTTCGAGAACTGGCTCAAGGTCAACCGATTCCAGATTGCAGCGCTTTTCGGTGAAGTCTCCGCGCTCGTCAAAAACGTAGGCGACACCGCCACTCATGCCGGCGGCAAAATTTCTGCCACAGGCTCCGAGCACCAGGACCAAGCCCTTGGTCATGTATTCGCAGCCGTGGTCGCCGACTCCCTCGACTACCGCAGTCGCTCCGGAGTTGCGAACTGCAAAGCGCTCGCCAGCGACGCCGTTGAAAAACGCCTCGCCGCTGGTGGCACCGTAGAGAGCAACGTTGCCAATCAGGATGTTGGCTTCGGGGGCGAAACTGGAGCCTCGCGGCGGATAGACGATCAATCGTCCTCCCGACAGGCCTTTGCCCACATAATCGTTGGCCTCGCCTTCGAGCGTGAGGGTGACACCTTTGGCGAGAAATGCACCCAGGCTCTGCCCCGCCGATCCTTCGAGGTGAATCCGGATGGTGTCGTCGGGCAGGCCGGCGGATCCGTGGCGGCGCGCAATCGCTCCGCTCAGCATGGTTCCCACGGAGCGGTGAACATTGCGCACTCGCAGTTTGATCTCAACCGGCTCAAGGGTTGCAATCGCATAATTCGACTCAGCCAGAAGCTTATGATCCAGCGCCTGCTCTAAGCCATGGTTCTGCGCCTGCACGCACCGGCGTGCCACGCGCGACGGCACCTCCGGGTTATAGAGAATGGCCGACAAATCCAGGCCTCGCCCCTTCCAATGATTCACGGCTGGCTGCACGTCGAGCATGTCGACGCGCCCGATCATCTCGTCCATGTGGCGGAAGCCTAGTTCCGCCATGTACTGCCGCACCTGCTCCGCCAGAAAGAAGAAGAAGTTGATGACGTGCTCGGGCTGTCCCTGAAATCGCTTGCGCAGCACGGGATCCTGCGTCGCGATGCCCACCGAGCAAGTGTTGAGATGGCACTTGCGCATCATGACGCAGCCCATCGCAATCAGCGGCGTGGTGGCGAAACCGAATTCTTCGGCGCCGAGCAGCGCCGCGATCACGACATCGCGGCCAGTCTGCAGCTTACCGTCCGTTTGCACGCGGATTCGGCTGCGAAGATCGTTCAACAAGAGCACCTGCTGCGTCTCCGCTAGACCAAGTTCCCACGGAATGCCGGCGTGCTTAATGGAACTTAGCGGTGAAGCTCCCGTGCCTCCGCTGTCGCCGCTGATCAGGACAACATCCGCGTGGGCCTTGGCAACGCCCGCCGCCACCGTGCCCACTCCGACTTCCGCGACCAACTTCACCGCGATGCGGGCTTGCGGATTTACATTTTTCAGGTCGTAGATCAGTTGTGCGAGGTCTTCGATCGAATAGATATCGTGGTGCGGCGGGGGCGAGATCAAACCCACGCCGGGAATGGAATGCCGCAGGCGCGCAATGACTTCATCGACTTTGTGCCCTGGAAGTTGGCCGCCTTCACCGGGTTTTGCGCCCTGCGCCATCTTGATCTGTAACTCATCCGCGTTGACGAGGTAGTTCGCGGTGACTCCAAAGCGCGCCGAGGCGACCTGCTTCACGGCGCTCCGCCGCAAGTCTCCGTTCGCATCCGGCTTGAAGCGCTCTTCATCTTCGCCGCCCTCGCCGGTGTTGGACTTTCCCCCGATGCGATTCATTGCGATGGCCAGAGTTTCGTGCGCTTCTTTGCTGATCGAGCCGAATGACATGGCTCCCGTGGTGAAGCGCTTCACGATCTCACTGGTTGGCTCTACTTCTTCGATCGGAACTGGCTTGGCGCTCTTCTTCAACTTCATCAAACTGCGCAGCGTGGCCATGTTGCTGCTTTGGTTGTCGATGAGGTCGGTGTATTCCTGGAAGGTCTGGAAGCTATCCTGCCGCACGGCCTGCTGCAGCTTGCTGATGGTCAGCGGGTTCAGCAGGTGATACTCGCCGTTGACGCGCTGGTGGTAAGTTCCTCCGACCGCGAGTTCGGTCTCGGACTCGGTCAGGGGGCGGAATGCGTGCTCGTGCTTCAACTGCGCCTCGCGGGCGACGACTTCGAGGCCAATGCCTTCCAAACGCGACGCCGTGCCTGCGAAATAGGAATCGACCAGTTCCCGGTTCAGGCCGAGGGCTTCGAAAACCTGCGCTCCCTGATAGCTCTGTAACGTCGAGATACCCATCTTGGCGAAGGTCTTCAATAAACCTTTATTCACCGATTTGATAAAGTGCTTCACGGCAAGTTCGGGAGTCACACCGTCAGCCAACTCTCCTCGCCGCGCCAGGCTTTCAACGCTCTCCAATGCCAGATAGGGATTGATAGCGCTCGCCCCATAGCCACTGAGCAGCGCGAAGTGCATCACCTCGCGAGGCTCGCCCGATTCCGTAATCAGAGCGACCTGGGTTCGCGTCTCCTCCTGGACCAGCAGGTTATGCACGGCGGCCAGCGCCAGCAGGCTGGGGATGGGAGCGTAATCCTTGTTCACGCCGCGATCGGAAAGAATCAGCAGCGTGTACCCGGCTTTTCCCGCGAGCGACGCTCGCTGGCACAACTCGTCGAGCGCCCGCTTCAGTCCCGCTTCTCCTTCGCTGGCGCGGAACAGCGCGGGCAGCGTGATGGCCAGCAGATCCCCGGTTGAGACCCGGCGCAGTTTCTCCAGTTCGAGGTTGGTCAGAAGGGGGTGGGCCAGCTTCAGCATGTGGCAGTTCTCGGGCGCTTCCGAGAGAATGTTGCGCTCGCTTCCGATGTAGCTGATGAGCGACATCACGATCTCTTCGCGAATCGGGTCAATGGGAGGATTGGTGACCTGGGCGAAGAGTTGTTTGAAGTAGTTGAACAACGACTGCGGCCTGTCCGAGAGACACGCGAGCGGCGTATCCGTCCCCATGGAGCCAACCGGCTCCTGGCCCTTCGAAGCCATGGGGCCGAGGATCATGCGCAGGTCCTCATCGCTGTAACCAAACGCGCGCTGCCGGCGAAGCAGGGTTTCCGCATCCGGGTGATGCATGCGCGAGGGCTCAGGCAACTGATCGATCGTGATCTGATTGTCTTTGAGCCACTGCGCATACGGCTGTCGCGAAGCCAGCCGGTGTTTGATTTCCTTGTCAGGGACGATGCGGCCTTCGACCGTGTCCACCAGAAACATCTTTCCCGGCTGCAGGCGGCCTTTCATCCTTACCTGTTCCGGCTCGATGTCGAGCACACCGGCTTCGGAGGCCATGATGACGAGCTCGTCATGAGTAACCACGTACCGTCCGGGCCGCAGGCCGTTGCGGTCGAGGATCGCGCCGATGACTCTGCCGTCGGTGAATGCGATGGCCGCCGGCCCATCCCACGGTTCCATCAAGCACGCGTGATACTCGTAAAATGCGCGCTTCTCCGGCTTCATGTGGGAATTCCCAGCCCACGCCTCCGGAATCAGCATGGCCAGCGCGTGAGGCAGGCTGCGCCCCGCCTGCACCAGAAGTTCTACAGCGTTGTCGAAGTTCGCGGAATCGCTGCCATCCGGCGCGATGATGGGATAGAGCTTCTTCAGATCGTCGCCAAACAAGGGAGACTGCAGCAGCGACTGGCGCGCGTGCATCCAGTTGACGTTGCCCTTGAGCGTGTTGATCTCGCCATTGTGCGCGATGTAGCGATACGGATGCGCGCGTTGCCAACTCGGAAATGTGTTGGTGGAAAAGCGCTGGTGCACCAGACACAATGCGCTGGTCACGTCGGGATCGGAAAGCTCCTTGTAGAAATTGGTGATCTGCGGAGCGAGGAGCAAACCTTTGTAAACGATGGTGCGGCAGGAGAGCGAAGGGATGTGGAACACACTCGCATCCTCGATGCCGGACGCTGCCATCTCACTCTCGGCGCGCTTGCGCACCACATAAAGCTTTCGCTCAAAGGCGCCTTCGTCCGTGAACCCACCACAACCTACGAAGATCTGCTGGATGTAGGGCTGCGAACCTCGCGCCACGCGGCCAATTGCGGAAGCGAAGCAGGGCGTATCGCGCCAGCCAAGTACCGTCAATCCTTCCTCGCGAATAATGCGCTCCAGAATTCCTTCGCATTGCAAGCGCTGATGTTTCTCCACCGGCAAAAATGTCATGCCCACGCCATAAGCGCCGGGCAGAGGCAGCTCGAACCCCAACTTGCCGCACTCCCGCACAAAGAACCGATGTGGAATCTGGAGGAGAATGCCGGCGCCATCGCCGGTCTCGGGGTCGCACCCACAGGCCCCGCGGTGCGCCAGGTTGAGCAGCACCTGGATTCCCTGGCTTACGATTTCGTGACTTTTGTGGCCGCGGACGCTGGCCACGAATCCGATCCCGCAGGCGTCGTGCTCTTGCGCAGGATGGTACAGACCCTGGGCGGGCGGAGGACCATTCGTTCTTTTCAGACGCGTCGTCATGGGCACATTGGCAGCATTGGCATCGTTGCGGAGTACTGGACCGCTTCCGGATCAGTTGTTCTTGAGTTGGGACTTTGCCCGCAAAAGCTACGGGGATGTCGCACACTTCGGCTCAGGAACACACCTCTGCAACCTTTTAGTTACCGCCAGGCGAGACGTAAAGTACAATTCAGAATTTCGATGCAAAGGATGCAAATTTCAGGATTTCGCGTTTCCAGGGCGGATCCAGCCTAATTTCCCGCGAGACCTGCCGCGTCCATTATAATCCCCGCATAAACTCATATGGATTTCGATCAGCTCACCACGTTTCTGGAAGTTGCCCGACAGGGCAGCTTCTCTCGTGCGGGAGAGAAAGTTTTCCGCTCGCAATCGGCGGTCAGCGCCCAAATTCGCCAGTTGGAGCAGGAGTATGGGGATCGGCTGCTCGACCGCTCGGGCAAGACCGTAAAACTGACCCCGGCCGGACAAGTGCTCTATGACTATGCCGAGCGGCTGAAACTGCTGCGCGAGGAATCGCTGATCGCGGTGGCAGACCACAGCAGCACGCCCCGCGGTACGCTTCGCGTCGGCGCCAACGAGGCTACCTGCCTGTACGTTCTGCCGGAGGTTTTTGCCGAATACTGCCGGCGCTACCCGCCCGTACAGATCAACATTTACCGGAATTTCAGCTACAAAATCACGGAAAAACTGGAGAACGGCTCCATCGAAGTGGGCATTCTGACGTTACCCATCCAGTCTCCGAGCCTGGAAATCCAACCGATCTTCCGCGACAAGCTGGTGTTGATGGTGAGCCCACGCAATCCCCTGGCCAAGCATAAAACGGCGGCCGTGCGTGATATCGTCAAACATCCCCTGCTGCTCCCAAAGACAGGCCACACTCGGAGGCTGATGGACAAGCTGTTCCGCCCTTATCGCGACGAGCTGCAAGTGCGAATGGAACTGCCCAGCATCGGCATAATCAAGAGCTTTGTGGCCGCCGATCTCGGAGTGTCTATCATCAGCGCGTCGTTCGCCCGTGATGAAGTGGCGTCCGGCAGAGTCAAACTGATCGATCTGGAAGATGTTGAACTTTTTCGCGAACTGGGACTGGCCTACCGCCGCGACCGAACACTTTCCTGCGCCACAACGGCATTCATCGATATTTTGCGCCAATTGGCCACGTCGCCGAAAAAGGCGTGAATCTTCAATCTTTCCCGACAGGGATTCGGTCGTGGCACTCTGAAAACCCTGATCGCGTCGTCTGAGGCGTCGGCGAAAGGCAATGAAGTGAATCCATGAAGTCAGGATGCGAAGTTCGGGCCACCCCAGCTACGCGATCTCGCGGGCGGTATCCGCCACTTTTCTCTCCGGCGCGGACTTTAGGTGGTCTGGACCTGTCACTTCCCAGATTCCATCGAACTTCACGAAGTAGGGCTCAACCGAAATGTCGGGGAAGTTTGAGGTGAGCAGTTCTCCGGCGCGGAGGAGTTCGCTGCGGTGATGGTCCGCTTCGGCTTGGCGGTCACCTTTGAAATGGGCTAGGCCGCCGTAGGTGGCGCAGTCGGAGTGGCTCATCACCATGACGCGTTTGGTCTGGTGCAGGCGGATGGACATGCGGACCTGTTCGAGAATGAAGTCCTGTTCGAAGTCGTTGCGCGGGGAGGCGAGGGTCTTGGCACCTCCGGCGACGATGATCATGTCGGCGCGCTCGATGGCTTGCTTCTTCAGGAACTTTCGCACGACCGTGCTGATGCGGTGATCGAAGCAGCAGAGGACGGCGGCACCGGCGACGTACGGGTCGGCGGGCGAGTCAAAATGAAAGACCTTGCGCATGGGAGATCCTCGGTTCGATTCTATTTGCGCAACAGATGCGGTCGCGCTCTGTGGTCCTGACGGGCGCGGACGCCCGTCCTCCCATCGTCATAAGAGTTCGCCTTGTGTAATCCATCCTGTTCCGCCGCTGCATCAACAGTGGCCAAGTGGCCGGGCTTTGCCCGGCCGGACAGCCGAGGGCGGCTGTCCCTACGTGGTTCCTGCTCACGCTCCGCGCTTTGTCTTCAGCTCTGTTAGCAACTGCTCGATGCGGTCTTCTTTTTCCAGGGCGGCTAGGCGGTCTTCTACGTCGTCGGCCAGGAGTTGAGCTTTGGCTCCGCCTATGGCTTCTTCGCGGGCTACTTTTTTCTTCATGCGGTCGAAGGTGGCGGACTTGGCGTTGGCGCTCATGCCGGACTGCGCGTCGGTGGCTCGATTGGCGGCGCGGGCGCGTCGGTGCTGCGCAATGAGCAGATCGGCTTTGGCGTTGGCCTCGGCTAATTTTTGGTCGAGGTTGCGCAGCGCCGATTTCAGATTCTCGACCTGGGCTTTCTGGTCTTCGAGCTGTTGCGCGAAGTTGGCGCTCAGGTCGCGATAACTTTCAACGCGGAGCAGAGCGGCGCGGGCCAGGTCGTCTTGCTTCTTGTCGACGGCGAGCTCGGCCTTGCGCATCCATTCCTGGATTTTGTCGTCGTTTTCGAGTTTCTTTTTGTCGAGCAGATGCTGGTCGGCGATGGCGATGGCCACCTGCGTTTTGACCTGCAAAAGCTGGTTGTTCATGTCGAGGATGACTTGCTTGATCATCTTTTCGGGCTCCTCGGCTTTGTCGATCAGGTCGTTGAGGTTGGCCCGGACTAAGGTGGAAACGCGTTCGAGTAATGCCATAAAACACCTCGTGTAA
>ODAK010001753.1_pt1 | contig 23291 bp, 17 predicted proteins | sample 1539591 | NCBI WGS metagenome assembly ODAK01 (sample SAMEA3539303, study PRJEB22396) | soil metagenome | biome: tundra; feature: field; material: soil | place: USA | collected 2010-05 | depth 0.15 m | reverse complement strand
TTCGAGGCGCACCCAAACTCTTTGAATGCCCGCCTCTCGCTTACTCCGGCCTGGCGGACCAGGAACTAGTCCAGGAACTTCAAGACCGTATCTTAGTTAAAACCCTGGGAAAAAGCGCTTCCGGTCAAAAAGGAACACATTTGGATTTCCAGCCCTAGGCGTGACTGTGGAAGTATTGTCGCTAGCCTTGATCGGAAACGCCTCGGGGCAGACTGCAGGGGACGGAGCGGGGTCGCGATCCGAGGCGTTTTCGATCAAGGCTAGCGACTTCTCGGTATTGATCGGCGGAACATCCTCTCGGGAAGATTCCGATCACTGGGAGGCCTCGAAGATGAATAGTTCACCTTGCAAGATGGCCTTGGGAGGTTATCTGCTGTTACCCCATCCCTTGCTTGGATTCGGCGCAACGGCTTCACGGAAAGTCCGTCACCTTCGGCGTCACGCGCGGATGAATCGCGGTCGGCTCGCCCGTGTCGTTGATCACGTGGTTGATCGCGCCGTGATCGCCCAACGCCACCGTAATTATGTCGTGAAACCGTACCTGCGGGCTCTTCGGCGTTTCAATCGCCCGGGTCAGCACCACGTCCGGAAAAATAAAGACGCTATACACGCCCAGTCCCCACGCCTCATGACTCGTGACTCCATCTGCCACCTTGTATGAAGCCCACCCGTTCACTCCCGGCGCACTCGTATAGTTCGCCTGGTTCGGAGGATCGTAAGGAATCTCGGACTGATAAAAATACGTCCTCCCGCCATTGCCCTTCCACAGAACCTGGAATTGCTGGTGATGCTCCACAAACAAGCCGTAGATGGTGACATCGTTTCCATTCACCACCAGCCCGGTTTCGCTGGTATTCAGTTCCCAGCCCACTCCGGCGCCGTGGTCGGCTCTCCAGATCCAGGTATGGTCCACCAGTGTGTCGTTGCTGTTGATTCTCAAATTCACCTTGGCCCGGCCCACTGCGGCGCCGCCTACGCGAAAGAAAACATCGTGCAGCGTGATCGGGTCCTTCACGTGGCGCGCCTGGCTTCCTTCCGGCCCGACTTCCAGTAGCACCTGAGACTCGCTCGGGCCCGCATCGAAGAGCAGCCCCGCAATCTCGATCCCGTCCGCATCGGCTGTCGTCATCGCCGCCGTGCCCTTCACCGGACGCAGCGTCGCAAACCCCAGCCCCAGTATCACCGTATGGGGCCGTGTCACGCGAATCGGATTGGTCAATTCATAGATCCCCGGAGTCAGGATCAGGTTCTTGCCTCGGGCAAGCTGCGCGTTGATCGTCTCCGCCGTATCCACATTCGGGTGCACAATATAAAACCGTCCAATCGAAATCGTCTCTCCCGTCGTTTCTCCGCTGCGCCACGTAATTCCGACGCTGTCGCTGTGCAGCGCCGGAACCCGCACGCTGAACTCGCCCGCGCCATTCACCTGCAGGAAGGGCTTCTCGCGTACCACTGGCGTCTGCGCCACGTTTGTGTACGGCGGTGAAGGCCATGCGCCGTCCGGCGGATGCACCACCCCGACAAACACCATGTTCCAGTTCGCGCCCGTCCAGCTCTTCCAATCGCAGTTGCGCGAGATCCATTGCTGCTGGCTCCCGGAATCGACATTCCCGTCCACAAGCGAATCCGACATCCAACCACCGCTTGCCCAGCCGCGATGCTGGTGCAGCACCAGGTCGCCACGCACATGCATGCGCCGCAGCGACACCGCCTGCGAGACCGCCCACTGCATCGTGCCGCCCGCCGGCCCTACCGAGAGACCTTCCGCAGCTCTCCAGAAGGTCGTCGTTGCATTGTTGTGCTCGTGGTTCGCATCCGCATGCACGTTGCCCGCAATCCGAGTCGCATCGGGCGACGCGCCAAGCCCTATCAGCTCGGTGTAGAAGCCCACCGGCACGTCCACCGAATAGTTTCCGGGTAGGAACAGCAGCGCATTCCGCTGCGGCCCAAACTCGTTGTGCTGCTGCGTTGCATACACCGCATCGATCTGCTTCTGGATCGCCTGCGATGGCATCGACGGATCGAAGATCAGTACATTGGGTCCAAACTGCGGCTTGGCGCCCTTCGTCGCAAGCGCCGGCAGAGCCGTTGCCAGCAGCACCACCGTGAAGCCGAAGCGTCTTAGAAGCCGAAGCGCGCGCCTACCAGACATAGGTCCCCACAGATTCCGCGGGCAGCACGGTCTGGAAGACCTTTCCGTGGTACTTCACCGCGAAGGGCTTCGGAAAATTTCCCGTGTTTGAAACCACCAACACCACCTTCCCCTCCGAAGTCAAAAAGGCGACGCTGGCCAACTGCTCCATTTCGCTCGAAGCCACCCGCACCGAGCCCGGCGGCACGAACTGCGAGAAATGCTGGACTACGTAATAAGCAACATTCTTAGTTACAGAATCGCCATCCAGGGTGATCGCCCCGGAACATCCGGTGCACCCTCCGTTGTTGGTGTGCGGCCCGTTTTGCGGATCGGCCGCCAAATTCCACAACAGCACATTGCGGCTCCAGTTCCGCGTCGCGCCAATCATCACCCGCCTCACCGGCTCGGCAATTCCTAGCGGTCCTTCGCCGCGCCTCGCCGTCACCGACTGTTCCGTCATATACAGGTTCTTCTTCGGAAATGCATCATGCACCTGCGTCAGCACGCTCGCCTCGCCGCCGTACAGGTGAAACGCCGTCCCATCCACATATTTGCTCGCTGCCGGATCGCCCAGAATCGACAGCGGATACGAGGGCACATCTGGGTTGTGGTCGTAAAGCAGAATCTTCGTCCGGATACCGGCCTTCTCAAAGGCAGGCCCCAAGTCTTTCGCAATGAACGTGTCTTGTTCCTGCGCAAACATCACCATGCTGGGCGTATTCTTCGGATTCAGAGGCTCATTCTCGATCGTGATCGCGTCAATCGCGATCCCCTCTGCTCGCATCGCCTCGATGTACTTTACGAAATACTTTGCGAACGCGCCGTAATACTCCGGCTTGAGCTCGCCGCCCTTCACATCGTCGTTCGTCTTCATCCATGCCGGAGCAGACCACGGCGATCCCAGGATCTTGATCCCCGGCCGAATCGCCAGAATCTCCTTCAGCACCGGAATCACATCCGCGCGGTCCGGCCCCAGGCTCAGCTTCGCCATCTCCACATCGGTCTCGCCAGCTGGCAGGTCATCGTACGAGTACACGCGCTCATTCATATCGGACGCCCCGATGCTCACCCGCAGGTAGCTCACTCCGATCCCGTCGTCGCCCGTCGTAAACAGCTTCTTCAGCAACGCCACCCGTTGCGCAGCGCCCATGCGCATGAGCAGCTGCGCGCTTCCTCCCGTCAGCGCAAAGCCAAAGCCGTCCATTACCTGGAAGTGCTGCGCGTCGTCCACCGTAAGCACCGGCAGCTCACCCGCTTCTGAGGAAAAGTGCAGCGAGGTTGCCTGCGGTGCTACTACGGCAACCCGGTCGGGCGTCGTCAGCCACAGCCGCGCCTCCCGCTCCTGCTGCGCGTTCGACGACAAGGAAGAGAACAGCACGACACAAGACGAAAACAAGACCAGTCTCAGCTTCATGAGGACTCCAGCCTACGAAGGGTACTTTAATTAAGAAACAACAGCCGTGCCAAAATTCGCCAACGATAAGAGCAGGGCGGAGGCGCGCCTGTCAACCCAAGCTGGCGACCACGAATCCGTAGAAGGAGTGGATTGAAGCGGTTGACCAGATCGGAGGCCAGCAGCCAACATCCTCTTCTGCTAATTGTTCGACAACGCAGCCAAAATAGTGGGATAGAAGAGATAGAAGAGTTGTGCTCGGCGGCGATCTATGCTCCCTAGGTCACGAGTATGCAGGTTGTTTGTCGTTGGTCCCGATCGGTACCGAGAAACGGGCTTCGGGACCATCACTCCAGCTGAAAGACCATACTGACCTTCGCGGCTAGGAGGCCGCCAGTATGGCGCATCGGAAGACATCGAAACGCTCCAAGGCAAGAAGTATGCTTCGACTAGCCGATTTGGAGCAGTCGAAGAATGCGGTTCTTCACTCGCTCGGCGCGGCCAGTTCGCAAGAATCATACGGTCACGCCATCGACGAATTTATCGGGTGGTACTGTTCCGAACCACGTCTTGCATTTAACAGGACGGTCGTCCTCCGGTACCGGTTCTTTCTTGAACAGAAGAACCTAGCGCCGTCCACGATCAATGTGCGATTGGCCGCCGTCAGGCGCCTCGCGTATGAAGCCTCCGATACCGGCCTTCTGAGCCCTGACTTGGCCGCAGGAATCCGTCGAGTGAAAGGCGCAAAGCGGCTGGGTGTGCGGATTGGCAATTGGTTGACTGTGGATCAGTCCAAGAACTTACTCGGTGAGCCACCGGCCGACCACATCCGAGGCAAACGTGATCGGGCGATTCTTGCGCTGTTGATTGGCTGCGGCCTGAGACGGGCGGAACTGGTTGGACTGGGAACGCAGGATTTCCAGGTTCGCGAGGAGCGCTGGGTAATCGCTGACTTGATTGGCTAAGGAAAGCACATCCGCACCGTTCCAGTTCCGGTGTGGGCGAAACGCGCCGTCGATGAGTGGACCACGGCGGCCGGCATCAACAGTGGCACGATCTTCCGGCGAGTAAGTCGGTTGGGAAACGATCTGGGACGATAGAATCACACCCAAGGCTGTCTGGCACGTTGTGAGAGCGGCCGCTAAGCGAGCCGACATCAAGGGCCTTGCCCCCCATGACTTACGCCGCACCTGCGCACGGTTATGCCATCTGGCAGGCGGAGAGTTTGAGCAGATTCAATTTCTGCTTGGACACGCATCCGTTGAGACAACTGAGCGGTACCTCGGCTGCAAGCAGAGACTCAGCCATGCGGTAAACGACAACCTCGGATTGGAAGACACCTGAGGGTGGTCACGGCCCCCAAGCCGACTTCTGGCCCGCGTCGTTGAAAGTTTGTTCCGTGACATAACTTCCGGGTGGTCCGTCATCCACGCGAATCGGTTGTCGGTTGTTACGTCTCCAGCTATCGGCCAGCCGTCAATCCTCTATCGGCAACTGGGTCAGACCCGCAGCACCGGTTCGGCCCCTTTCAGCAGGGAGAGAGTCAGTGTGCAATCCGGTTGTATCTCTTCAGAAGCTCCCGCAATCGGTCGTGAGGTAGCGCGATCACTGTATGACCCTTTACACCGGTCATCGTCTCAGCGGCGATCATGGCGTTGACGACCGCTTCTTCAGTGGCTTGCACCGTGGCTAGGAAAATGGGGTTGATCTGATCGTTGGGCAGCATGCTAAGCGGGCGAACACCGCTGTAAGAAGCTGCTCCCGGATTCGCGGTGGAAAAGGCAATGAAGATGTCGCCTGAGCCATCGCCTGAGTAGCTTCCGTCTCGTCCCAGCCCCAGGGTCACACGCTTTGCGACGCGCTTCAATTGGGTTGGAATCAACGGAGCATCCGTGGCGACTACCACGATAATGGACCCCACATCGTCATCCCAGACTTTCGGTCCAGCAATCTCCCGGCCGACCGGCACACCGGCAATCCGTAATTGATCCCGCTGCCCATAGTTGCATTGCACCAGCACGCCGACCGTGTAGCCTCCGTACTTGGCATCGAGTACGCGCGATGATGTGCCGATTCCGCCTTTGAACTCGTTACAGATCATTCCGGTGCCGCCACCCACGTTTCCTTCTTCTACCGGGCCGCCGTGCGCGCTGTCGAGAGCGTGAAACGCATCCTCGGCCTTCACGTGGAATCCGTTAATGTCATTCAAGTAACCGTCCCAAGTCTCGGCCACAACTGGCAGCGACCACGAATAGCTGTCTTTGTCGACGCCATGATGTTTCAGACGCCAGGCGATCACCGCATCACGCACGATACCGACGCTGTGCGTATTCGTGATCATGACAGGGCCCTCAAGAGAACCCGACTCTTCGACCCAGGTTGTCCCGGTCATCTCGCCGTTGCCGTTTTCTGTGAACCACCCGGCAAAGACAGGGTCGTTGGAATCTTTGCCGCGGGGTAGAACGGCGGTCACGCCCGTTCGCACCGGCCCGACCCCCACCTTTGATGTCGCATCACCAGAAATCAGGGTCGTATAGCCAACTTCCAGACCTTTAACGTCAGTGATGGCGTTGAGCGGTCCGGGCACTCCATCGAAGGGAACACCCAGGTCCCGTGACCGAGGCTTAGTTTGAGCGCATGCAAAACCCGTGAGGACTAGACAAACAAGAAACAAACTAGCGTTGTTGAAATCAGACTTAGGCATCGAGGTTTCTCCAGACTCTTCAAAAAGAGTATCCGCTGTGCGCGGACCCCAGCGGACTTTGTTCTCTTGACTTCGCACACATCGTCGCACTAATGTTTTCAACACAACAAACTGGCCAGGAAGATTGTCGGTCTTTGCGGAAGACTCGACGTCAGAGTTCTCCTCTTCGGACCAAGGCTTTCGCCCATTTAATTCCTGCGCAAAGCATAGTACAGACTCTAAGGGAGGCAACGATGCGGTCTTCCATCCAGAATCGGCTGTTCTTGTTCCCGGTATGCTTCCTACTGTCCATTTCTTGCGCCTGGGCGCAGACCGGCACAACGTCCTTGCACGGCAAAGTTCTTGATAGTACTCGGGCCGTGGTGGAGGGGGCCAGCGTAACGCTTGCCAACCAGGCGCAGGGGTTAAGCCGGAATGCTACTACTGCGTCCACGGGCGAATTCGAATTTCTCGCGCTTCCCCCGGGTACCTATGTACTGACCGCGGAAAAAGCTGGTTTCAAGAAATACCAGCAGACCAATCTCCAGCTTCTTGTCAACCTGCCGACTAGCGTGAACGTTGTCCTTCAGGTCGGCGCGTCCACCACCCAGATCGAAGTTTCCGGGCAGGCCCCGGTAATCAACACCGAAGACGCGACTATGGGTATAGCGTTTGGCGAGAATCAGGTAAAGGAACTGCCGCTGGAGGGGCGCAACGTGCCCGACCTGCTTACGCTGCAGCCCGGCGTTACCTATACTGGCAATCGAGCAGACACAAGTACCAACGATACGCGCAGCGGCGCGGTGAATGGCGCGCGCAGCGACCAGGGCAATGTCAGTCTCGATGGCATTCGCGTAAACGACGAGGGCGGCCAGGCCTTTACCTCCGTCTTGCCCGTGACGCTCGATTCCGTACAGGAGTTTCGCGTCACCACCTCCAATGCCAACGCCGACGAGGGAGGAACCAGCGGCGCGCAGGTGGCACTCGTGACCAAAAGCGGCACCAACAGCATCCACGGCTCGGTCTACGAGTACCTTCGCAACACCTACACCAGCGCCAACGATTACTTCAACAAACTGGCCCAACTGACAAATTGCACGCTCCCCAATCCGAATGACTGCAACACGCCTCCCAAGCTGATCCGCAATATCTTTGGCGCCTCCATCGGCGGGCCAGTGAAGAAAGATCGCTTGTTTCTTTTCATGAACTACGAAGGAACGCGACGCGCGGAGGAAACCGTAAGTTCTGGGGAGGAAGTTCCCAGCTTGGCGATGCGCGACGGTGTCCTTCAGTATTTGTGCGCAAACTCCGTTCAATGTCCTGGCGGCTCCAGCTTCGCGGTGCAGGGCCAGAGCGGTCAGACGTACACTCCTGCGCCGGGATACATCGCCCTCGGTGTTCAGCAGTTGAGGCAGATTGATCCAATACACGCGGGGCCAGACGCGGCCACGATGGCATACTTCCAAAGCCTGCCTGCGCCGAATAGCAATGTGACGGGCGATGGCTATAACTACCAGGGATTCGTCTTCGCTTCGCCGACCCATGAGACGCAGAACGTCTACATTGCCCGCGCCGACTACAACATCACGCAAGACGGCAAGCAGCGTCTTTCCGTGATGGGAGCCATGAGAGATGATTCCAGTGATGCCTGCGGCGGCTGCCAGCCCTATTTCCCCGGTCAGCCTCCGCAAGGACAGACTGTCTACCACAACAAGGGGCTCATCGGAAGCTACTCAGCAGTCATCCGTCCAAACCTGATGAGCAATTTCCACTACGGGTTTGTTCGAGAGAGTTTTGGAACGCTTGGCAACTCGTACCAGCCCTGGATCACCTTTAATTTCGGCCAAGGCATCACACGAACTCGAAATTTCCAGCGCCCGACTCATAATTTCTCAGAGGATTTGTCGTGGATTCACGGGAAGCACACGCTCCAGTTCGGCGGATATCTTTTGTTCATGCGTAATCCGCGGTTCGACTATACCTCTTCGTTTGACAGCGGAAATACGAATTCGTCCTTTACTACCACCTCCGGATTTTCCAGTCCCAACAACAGCAGCCCCTTGAACCCGGCGAACAACGGTTATCCCGCGGTGGATCCGAGTTTCGACGTAAGTTATGACTACCCGATCACAGATCTGTTGGGAATGGTTACGCAAGCCTCTACAGTTTTTAACTACAACCGACAACTCCGGTTGCTTCCGGCCAACTCGCCGATCTCCCGGCGATATGCACAGAACAGCTTCGAGCCGTATGTGCAAGACATTTGGAAGGTCAAACCCAACCTCACGCTGACTCTGGGCCTGCGTTACTCGCTCTTCTCTCCGGTGTGGGAGACCAGTGGTTTGCAGGTTTGTCCCAGTCCCAGTCTTGGACAGTGGTTTTCCGCTCGAGCAGCGGCAGGCGCCAGTGGCACCCCATCGAGTCAGGATGCTCCATTGCAAATCGACTGGTGTGGTGCGGCCAACGGAAAAAGGGGGTATTGGAACTGGGATTACGGCAACCTTGGTCCCCGCATCGCCTTTGCCTGGGCACCCAATAAAACCAAAGGTTTCCTGAGCAAGCTCTTGGGCAGCGGCAATAAGTCGTCCATCCGTGGCGGATTCGGGATGGTGTATGACCGTTTCGGGCAGGGCATTATAGATGAGTTTAGTGGGAACTCTTTCGGTCTGACGACGAGTCTCAGCAACCCAATCCAGCCGCTCAACAGTCTGCCTCGGTTGACGAGTGTCAATGTCATTCCGCCAAGCCTTCTCCAGCCCACTCCTGGGGCTCCGAGCTTCCCGGAGACAATACCAACCATGCAGGCGCTCGGTGCGTCCAACTACGGCAGCAGCCTGGATACTTCGCTGAAGACTCCCTATTCGTACACTCTCGACTTTTCCGTAGAGCGCGATCTGGGCGCAGGATTCTCACTGGACCTTGCTTACGTGGGCAGACTCTCGCACCGCCTGCTGAGTTCACAAGATGTCGCCCAACCTCTCGATCTTAGGGACAAGAAATCTGGTCTGGATTACTTCTCTGCCATCCAGCCGCTCGCACGACTCTACGAGTTGCAGGGTGTGACCGACGCGACTTTCAGTGATTCCATGGTCAGCCCGGCCGTAGTTAAGTATTGGACCAACATGCTTCAGGCGCCCATCAACGGGGGCGCTTATGCGCTGGGTGCGCAGACCGGAGGTTGCGGCTCAGGCGGGCCGGCCTCGACCACGGATCCCGTCCTGGCGATCTTCGATCTTTTCTGTGGAGTAGCAGGTGTCGAGACCACCGCGCTTCAGGCTCTTGATGTGCCTACTGTATCTGGATTCGGAAACGGTGGAATACCAGACGCGACCGGCGATCCAAGCTGCGGCCAAGCTGGACACCCACTTTGCCAATACTATCCGGTCGGAGGACCGAACGCCTTCTACAACCCGCAGTATGTGTCTCTAATGACCGTGCGTTCCATCGGATTCTCAAACTACAACGCTCTTCAAGCCACTCTGCGGCATCAGATGAGTCACGGTATTCAGTTCGACTTCAATTACACATATTCGAAGTCGATCGACCTTTGCTCTGACGCCGAGCGCCTCGGAAATTACGGTTCTCTCAACTTCAACGGCGGCTGTCAGATGTTCAATGCCTGGTCGCCGAATCTTTTCCGCGCCGTTTCCGATTTTGATACCACGCACCAACTGAATGCGAACTGGATCGTCGACTTGCCCTTCGGCCGAGGCCGCGCCTTCGCTGGTCGTGTCAATCGCGCTGTCGATGCCGTCATCGGGGGCTGGCAGCTCTCGGGCCTGTTTCGCTGGACCAGCGGCTTCCCCTACACCATTTACAACAATCCCGCCGACTATCCGACCGACTGGTATTGGGAAGGCGCGGCAATGCCAACCGTGTCGCACCTGAAAAGCGGGGCTTACCACCAGGCGGACGGCAACGTGAACCTCTTTCCCGATCCAGCCACAGCCGAGAGTTCGTTCAATCCGGCTCTGCCGGGTCAGGTCGGCGTGCGTAATTTCGTGCGTGGCGACGGCTACTTCGGCATTGACCTCGGGCTTTCGAAACGCTGGAAGATGCCTTGGAATGAAAAGCACGATCTGGCCTTGCGCTGGGAAGTGTTCAACGTGACCAACTCAACTCGCTTCGACTTCAACGACCAGAATTCCGGCAGCGCGAGCGAAAGCAACAACTCCATCGCGGTTCCGAACTTCGGCAACTATACCCACCTGATGACCAATCCTCGGGTGATGCAATTCGCATTGCGCTACGAATTCTGACTTTCAAGCTGTTCAGGTCGTACGTTGGTGTGCTGAGGAAGCAGTGTGTCGTCGAGCTCGCGCAGCGTCATCGTTTCCAAGGTCGATACTCATGAATCATCAAAATCTCCCTTTGTGGCTCTTGCTCCTTGTATGTTGCCTCGTGCTGCCCGAACGAAACCAGGCGCAATCCAGGCCGGCTGCCGATCTCATCATTACCAACGCCAAAATCTGGACGGTAGATAAGTCTTTGCCGACGGCTCAGGCCGTCGCGGTCCTCGGAGACCGCATCGTGGCGGTTGGCTCAAACACTGAGGTTGATGCCTGGCGCGCTCCGCACACACACGTGATCGACGCCGGAGGCAAACTCCTGTTGCCGGGATTCAACGACGCGCATGTGCATTTCGTGTCCGGCGGGATGCAGCTCGACAACATCCAGCTGAACGACGCTACGACTCCGGAAGAGTTCGCGCGCCGCATTGGCGAACGTGCAAGAGTTACTGCGAAAGGTGAGTGGATTGTCGGCGGCAACTGGGACGAAACCAAGTGGAACCCGCCCAACATGCCGACGAAGGAACTCATTGACGCTGTTACCCCCGACACGCCGATGTTTGTGAGCCGCTACGACGGGCACATGGGACTGGCCAATTCCGTGGCGCTGCGTCTCGCCGGCATTACGGCCAAGACTCCCGATCCCCCCGGGGGAACGATAGTTCGGGACGCCCAGGGCAATCCCACGGGCGCGCTGAAAGACGCAGCCACAGACTACATCGACAAGGTTATTCCTCCACTGACCCACGACCAGCGATTGAAGATCGTTAAGCGGGCACTAGCTCATGCAGCGTCGGTGGGCGTCACCAGCGTGCAACACATGGTCGCCAGCAATGAAGACATCGCCGTCTACAGCGAACTTCTGCAGCGTGATGAGCTGACCACGCGGATCTATGTGGCTCCTTCCATCACTCACGTGGACGACCTCGCGAAGCTCGGTATCGGCCATGCCTTCGGCGGACCATATCTCCGCATCGGCGCTCTCAAAGCCTTTGCCGACGGCTCTCTCGGTTCGGGAACGGCCTACTTTTACGAACCATTCCTGAATCAAGGGAACAACCGCGGTCTACTCTCTGATGAAATGCAGCCGATTTCGCTCATGCGGGATCGCTACATGAAGGCCGATGCCGCGGGATTGCAGATCTGCACCCACGCCATTGGCGACGAAGGTATTTCCACCATCCTTGACCTGTATTCCGAGGTAATCAAAAAGCATGGCGAAGCCGATCGCCGGCTGCGCATCGAACACGCACAACATATGGCGGCCAAAGACTTCGAGCGCTTCGCCCAACTGCATGTGATTGCATCCGTCCAGCCCTACCACGCGATCGACGACGGCCGCTTTGCCGAGTCGCACATCGGTCACGAACGAGCCAGCCGCACCTACGCCTTCCGCACATTCCTCGACCATGGCGTGCGCCTGGCTTTCGGCACCGACTGGGAGGTGGCTCCGCTTGACCCGCTTCTGACTGTCTACGCCGCCGTGACCCGGGCCACTCTCGATGGAAGGAATCCCAACGGCTGGTTCCCCGAGCAGAAACTCTCGGTTGCCGAGGCGATCGAGGCCTACACCATGGGCTCCGCTTATGCCGAGTTTCAGGAGAAGGAAAAGGGTTCGATTACTCCCGGGAAATTGGCCGATATGGTCCTTCTCAGCGATGACATATTCTCAATTGTGCCCGAGAAGATCCGCGAGGTTCGAGTGCTGAAAACGTTTGTCGGAGGGAGGCTTGTCTTTGACGCAGCTGCTCCGGGGCAATAAATGGGCTCCGCCAAGAGTGGTCGAGTCGTCGGCAACGGAAGTTATCCAGAAACGGGCTTCGAGGACGTTCGGCCCCACCAGTTTCAGAGGAATCACACTTTCCCTTCTGACTCTTGGCCCGTGGAGGTTTCAACTTTCCGGCGAGAGTGTCCCTCCCTAAAACAGATTACTTCTAGGGTCAAGGTAATCGCCGAACTCGGTCAGAAGCTGATCTTGAGGATCTGACCATTGTTGCCCACGAACCACCCGGCATGCGAATTCGCAAAAGCGACCGCCCAGAAGCCGCTCGCGTTGGGCAGTTTGAACCAGGTGCGCCCTTCATCGGGAGTCCAAGCTGCTGCTCCCGAGTCAAAGTTCGGCTCCGTCTCGGCGGTAATTACGACCGACCGATCGTGCTCGTGGTTGAATTCGTCATCATCGCCCCGACCATCGCGGTGACCACTGCCGCGCACATAGGCCAGGCAGAAAATGGTCCCCTGCACGGGAGGCTTGTTCGTAAGCGTCCACGTCTTGCCGCCATCGCTTGACGTTGCCGCATCGGCAGAACTGTTTGTGGACAAGTCGCCGCCGCCCAGAATGCCATGCCAGGCATCTCGGAAGGCCACCGACAGGCCGCCCGCGCTGGGCGAACTTACAAGCGGGGTGTCATAGGCCTTCCAGGTGTCACCGCCATCGCGGGTAGCCAGGATTCTCGCGATCGTTGCGCCGCCGGTGGTAATCCAGGCATTTTGTCGTCCCTCTGTCGCGATGCAGGTTCCACTCGACGAAAACGATGCTTCCCCCGCCAAAGCAGGCGGCATATTGGCGCTGATGGGCTGCCAGCTCATTCCGTCGGTTGTCCGAATATCGGGAAACACTCCGTCCACTGAATCGCTGTGCGTGATGCCCCGGTCCGGAGTCCAGAACGCGAAACAATCATAGAACGCATTCACGGTCTCATTCGTGAACTGCAAGGCCCAGTTGGCACCACCGTCTTCCGTTTTGTAAATGCGAAAATCTGTGGTGTTGTTTCCAATGGACATTAAGTAAGCGACCTTATCGTTCACGCCTTGCACATCCCTGAATTGCAGGCTCTCGGCTCCCGGTACGACACCGGCTGTCCACGTCTCACCGCCGTCGGTCGTAACCACGTATGTCCCGCCCGTTCCACTTGCCCATACGACGCGTGAGTTCACCGGACTGACAGCAATCAGCAACTGCGTAGTCCCGCTGCTTTGCGGAGTGAGTTTGGGTTGATGAACTTTCCGGTTGTCTTCGGCAAACCCGAGAGTTGCGGAAACAGCAATCAAGAGAATGACTACAAAACGCTTCAACATAGAATCCTCCTCAGATGACCCCGTGTCAGCGTGGAGAGTATAGGAACGTCGCGGAAGGGTGTCAAACTGGCGCGTTTTGGAGTCTTAACGGAGCCCAGTGTCTGAATCGTCGGGGATAGGAGGCCATCCAGAACCCTTCGGGGAAGATCCACGGATGATCTCCTCGAAGCCGACTTCGGGCCCGGAATGATTTCCGGACTTTCCGTGACCTAGGAGCAGTTCGGCAGTTGAGAATTCAAGTCCAGAATGTCACGTTCCACCAGCCGACTTCCCAGTACTGATTCTCCGGAGCCCATCTGGATTACATCCTGATCGCCGACAAGAACTAAGCCGCTAGCGCGACGGAGGCTGCGCAGTTCGGGAATCGGAACATTTCGAAAGAGATTGAGATAGTGTGGGGCACAGAGAAAGGAGATTCCTGTGACTTGTCTACGCACGTGGGAGTCAGAACAATTGGAAGCAGCGTGCACCGTTCACTGCATCCCATGCATTTTCAGAAAAAGATGCCATAACCACCTGCCTCCTCCAAAGACGAGTGCGGCAGTAATCAGGATTACAACGACGAGCGTAACAAGAGAAGATTTCTTACTCATACGTAAGTGCCTCCCGCACCGTGATTTTTGACGCCGACCACGCAGGCAGAAAACTGGCAACCGCAGAGAAGCAAACCGACACGATAAGCCAAATAAACAAGCCCTGAAGTTGAAATACAAAGTCCAGTGCGCTGTTGAACATCAGCCTGACCAGAGCATCACCGACGAACTTGCTGACCGGCCAGGCGGCCAGCGCGGCAAGCGCCCAGCTCAGCACCCCAACCACTACGCCCTCTGTGACAATGATCAGCCAAACAGTCGAGGATCTGGCGCCAATCGCGCGTATCACTCCCATTTCCCGGCGGCGTTCCATCACGTTCAGGCTCATCGTGGTTGCCAGCCCCAGACCACCAACCGCCATGATGATGCCCGATATGACAACCAGGATCACATAGATCATCAGCATGTGCTGGTCAACAGCAAAGCGGAAATCAACCTGGCTGGTGCTGCCCAGAATGCGCACGCCTTCCTGTTTCAGGCTGCGTTCAAGATTGTCCTTGACGGAGTTGATGGAGACGGTCTTGTCCAGGACCAGAAAGGCGGTTGTACGCATTCCCGGATGGCGTTGATCCATGAAGGCCTGCGGGATATAAGCGACGGGAGGAGAGAAAAAGAATTCTCGCGCAATTCCGACCACGTGCCATGAAGTCAACTCCGGTCCCATGCGGAAAGACACAATGCTCCCCACTTTCATCTGCAGGGATGTTGTGGCCAGTGACGTGTTGACTACAACGGCATCAACGTCGCTGGGCAGCAGATCACGCCCTTCTACAATCTCCAGTCTGATCATCTTTGTGCCGGAGGGCACGGCCATTACAGAAAAGCGTTCACCACCCAGCGTGTTACCTCCGTACCGGCCACCTCCAGGATGCGGCGCGAGTAGTCCCTCTGAGATAGACCAACTTTCACTTCGGACTACACCGGGTGTGTTCTTGATGGCGCGTTCGATCTGCTCCGACGGGTACGCGCCCCCGAAGGCAATCTTTAAGTCGTACTTCTCGGAACCAAACCAGTGATCAATCGTTTTGATCATTGAGGCCCGGATGTTGATGCCCGACATGAAGAAGATGCCCCCCGCGGCCAGAGTCATCAGCGTCAGCACCAATCGTGTGCGCCGCCGGAAACTATTGCGAATGGCAAGCAGGAGCGGGCGGGACCGTCCTCCTACCCCTGCGAGCATGCGGTCGAACATGCTGGAGCCGAAAGTGTTGCGCGAGACCCCAAAGTCGGCGAGGGCTTCCCGAACTGAAATCGCGCTGCCTTTCCAAACCGGGTAGGCCGCACCCAGAAGCGGGACGACCAGGCCCACAGTGACGGCCCACAGGTAAACCCACAGAGGCACGGCAAAGCTGGCGATATCGAAATTGAGCAGAACGGCAAGAGCACGGCACAGAGCGCGGCTGCCTAAAATACCCAGGGGAAGAGCAATTGAAAGTGCGGCAATTCCCAGCAGCAGCGCCTGGCTAAAGTAAATCCGGGCTACTTGCCAGCGTGTCCCGCCAATCGCTTTCATCACTCCGATTTGCCGGACCTGCGAAGCCATCATGCCCATGAGCAGATTCACTACAAGAATTCCGCTCATAATCAATACAAAGAAACCGAAGCTGGACATGGTCAGCAGCAAGAGGCCCATAAGGTCGGCATGCGGATGCTTGCCCGGACGAGGAATATCAACGCGACGAACGCTGTTGCCGCGGCTTTCCACCAGATTCTTTACGTCCTGGGCGACACCGCGAATGTGTTGTTCGTCAAGCCGGTTTTCCGCGACCACGATGTTCAACTGGTCCAGATAGGGTTGTTCGCCCAGCCGGGCAAGCGTGTCCAAGGTGATGTAGCCGTAGACACTGTTCTCCATGCGCGCCTGGGGCTGGCCGACATCATGCACGCCGCCGCTCACGCGCAGTGTTTGTTCCTTCCCCTGGCCAATCCTAATCGTCATCGTGTCGCCGATCTTCGCACGCGCCACCCGAAAGGCGTCTCTCTCAATCAGCATTTCTCCAGTGGCTGGAGGCCAAGCGCCTTGCTCCGGTACGAACTTGTTGACGCGGACATTGCCATAGTCCTTCACCACAAAAATCACCAGATTGCGCCACACGGCTGACCCAGTCTTGATCTGGCCTTCCAGGACTCTCCGTGCCTCCGCGTCGCTCACATCGCGGCCGGCGAGCACAGCAGAGATCAGAGCGTCATCCACTGCGTCGGTGTGCAAAGTAGCTGAGGCCGGATTCGTTGCGAGATATCCTCTGTCCAATTCCCGTGTGAGTACTGCATACGCGGAAAGAACGGCGGCAAAGCCCGTGATTCCAATCGCGATCGCCAGCACCACCAGGGCTGTCCGAGTGCTTTCCTGCCAGAAATCACGAATCGTTTTTTTCCAGAGTGGGCTTTGCCAGGGAGCGGTCATCGGCGGCCCTCGGGCACTTCTGCGGGAGTGGGCGCCATGGCGGATGCCAGACTGCCGTCCGTCACTTCGACTTTGCGGTCCGCCAGGCGCGTGATGTCGCGTTCGTGCGTGGCAATCACCACCGTTGTGCCCGAACTCGCCAGCGCGCGAAAGAGGTCAAGCACGGCGGTGGCCGTCACGGAATCCAGGTTGCCCGTGGGCTCGTCAGCCAGAATGACCGGCGGATCGTTAGCGAGGGCGCGCGCGATCGCGGCCCGCTGCTGTTCGCCCCCGGAGAGAGCCGAAGGCAGTTTGTCCGCTTGCGGCGCCACACCGACGCGGTCCAGGAGATCCAACGCGCGTTTCCGGCGCTCCCGGACGGGATAAGTCCGGCAAAAATCCATGGGCAGCATGACGTTCTCCGCCGCCGTCAATGTGGGCAGCAATTGAAAAAACTGGAACACAAACCCCACATTGCGGCCACGCCAGGCAGCCAGACGGCTCTGGTCCAAACCCTGAATGGCTGTTCCGCCAACCTCCACCGTTCCGGATGTTGGGAAGTCAATGCCGCCCAGCAGGTTGAGTAGTGTTGATTTACCGCTCCCCGATTTGCCAACGATGGCCGCAAATTCGCCGGCAGCGATTTGCAGATCAATGTTTCGCAGGGCGGCGAACTCTCCTGCCGGCGTATGGTAAATTTTGCTGAGACCTCGGAGCTTGATCATGTTTCCGATAGTAGGGAACCATGGCTGAATCGTTCCTGAATGTGGCGTTCAGGCTGCGTTCAGCCTGGTTCGCGTTTCCTAAGACAGAACGCAGGAGGCGATTTGCGGATCCTGGTGGTGGAAGACGAGGCATCACTCGCCAGGCAGCTTGCGACCGCTCTGGGCCATGCTGGTTATGCCGTGGACTGCGCTGCCGATGGAGAGCGCGCCCACATCCTCGGACACGACGAAGAGTACGATGCCGTGGTGCTGGACCTTGGGCTACCCAAGATGGATGGCTTAACCGTCCTCCGCCGATGGCGCGAAGCCGGTCTCGCTGTGCCGGTGCTGGTGCTGACGGCGCGAGGAAGCTGGCACGAAAAGGTCACGGGCATTGACACTGGCGCCGACGACTACCTGGCCAAGCCCTTCCGCATGGAGGAATTGCTTGCCCGATTGCGCGCCCTCATCCGGCGCGCCAGTCGGCAAGTCAATCCCGAACTGAGGTGTGGCACCCTGGTCCTGGACCCGCGAGCGGGGAAGGTAACAGTGGATGGTGCCATCGTACGATTGACCAGCCACGAATTTCGCGTGCTGTCTTACCTTATGCATCACCCCGATCGCGTGGTCTCACAGAGCGAACTGACGGAGCACATCTACGCCCAGAGCTTTGATCGCGATTCGAACACGGTTGAAGTCTTCGTCGCCCGCCTGCGGCGGAAGCTGGGGCCTTCTTTCATTGAGACGGTGCGAGGGCTGGGTTATCGCATGAAGGCTGATTCATGAACTGGCTGCGCTCTTTCCGCTGGCGTATTCTTTCGGGCGCTTTTTTCTGGACGCTTGGGCTGATTCCGGTTGGGTATTTGGTATTTGTTGCCGTCCACTACCGAAGCCGCGGGCGAATTACTCTACCTTCCGTTGCAACAGGAACAACCTTGGTTTTTGCGTTTTTCTGCCTGCTGGCGGGGATCTGGCAGATTCGCGCCGGACTCGCACCCTTTGGCCGTTTGCGCAGACAATTGTCCGGCGTGCGTGATGGCTCCGGCCGCAGGATCGAAGGGACATATCCAATCGAAGTGCAGCCGTTGGTGAACGATCTTAATTCCTTACTGGAGCACCGTGAGCAGATCGTCAGGAGGGCGCTGGCGAAGGCCGGCGATCTGGCGCACGGTTTGAAGACACCGCTGGCAGTGCTGGCACAGGAAGCGGACCGTGTGGAAGCCGAAGGGCAGCCCGAAGTAGCCGCTTCCATCCACCACCAGATAGAACGGATGCGCCGCCAAGTTGACTATCATCTGGCGCACGCACGCGCCGCTGGCTCCGGCGGGACGCCAGGCGCCCACTGCGTGGTCTTGGTTTCAGCCGAGGGACTTTCGCGCACGCTGCTTCGGATTTATGCCGCCCGCGGACTTGATATTGAGGTGGACGTTTCTCCCGAACACTCGATTCGAGGCCAGCGCGAAGACATGGATGAGATGCTGGGGAATCTGCTGGATAACGCATGCAAATGGGCCAGGTCAGCTGTCCGCGTGCAATCGTTGCGGGAAAATGGCAGTATCGTCATTCTCGTTGATGACGATGGACCGGGTATTGTCCCGGAGATGCGCGATGTAGTCCTTCAACGGGGAGTGCGCGCCGACGAAGCGGCACCTGGCTCCGGTCTTGGCTTGTCTATCGTGCGTGATCTTGCCGAGGTGTACGGTGGCACCATCTCTCTAGAGAACTCTCCCATGGGCGGCCTGCGCGCGCGACTTCAGCTGCCTGCTTCCTAGGTCCATACCTGGATGTGCGGCATTCCGAGGCGGCAAGAGGTCCAACTCGGACTTGGGCAGGATTAATACCGAGAAACGGGCTTCGAGGAGATGAGAACGCAAGCGCTCGTCGCAGGGACCTCGCTTCCCACATCGGGACTTCTGCGATATACCTTCGCGGTTCGCTCTTGCGGAACTCCCGGCAGGTTCCCTCCAACCGCTAACGATGTTTCGCTTTATAGCCGGCACCTCGCACGGGACGGCCCGGGCGCTCATCGGTAATCGCTCCGTCCCACACCACGGGACGTCCATTCACAAAGACGTACCTCACGCCCACGGAGTAATGCATGGGATCACTGAAAGTGGCGGCGTCGCGGAGGGTCTCGGGATCGAACACCGCGATGTCCGCAAACGCTCCCGGACGAAGAATGCCGCGATCCAGCAATCCTACGCGGCTCGCCGCCAGCGAAGTCATCTTGCGCACCGCCTCTTCCAGGCTCATTGTGTGTTGCGCACGAGCATACATTCCAAGGACGCGCGGGAACGTTCCGAACGCGCGCGGATGCGCCTTGGTTTTGCTCAGAGGACCGTCTTCCGCCTGAGCCTCGGAGTCCGAACCGTACGTTACGATCGGGTTCGAAACCGCTGTCCGCACGTCTCCTTCATCCATGATGGAAATGATCTGCCCGGTGTGGCCGTGATCCGCGATTACGATCTCCATTGCCACGTCTTTGGGATCCTTCTTCCACTGGCGGCCAATTTCCTGCAGCGTCATGCCTTCATACTTGGCGAGTTCGGGATTCATCAAGCCAATCAGCATGATGCCGGAGCCGTCTCCACCCGAACCGAGCCACTCGTTTTCCCAAGTAGTGCTGGGCTGATCCATTTCTTTCTTAATGCGCTCCCGTTGAACCGGGTCCTTGAAGCGGACAATCATCTGTTCGATTCCGCCTTCGGAAACCCACGGAGGGAAAGAAGAAACCAGTCCGTTGCTGGCGCGCGTGTAGGGATAAACGCTGGCCGCCACGTCGATGCCTTGTGCGCGAGCATTCTGAATGCGGCGAAGCACCTCCGGCATTTTTCCAAAATTCTCGTGGTACGCAGTCTTAAGGTGCCAGATCGTCGTAGAAATGTTGGCTCGCCGGGCAATCGCAAAGACCTCGTCCAGGGAGCTGAAGATGGCGTCCGTTTCCGAGCGCTGATGAGTGAAATAGACGCCTCCATACTGGCGGGCGACTTTGGCCAGCTCCACAATCTCATCCGTTGACGCAAAAGTGTCCGGAACGTACTCGAGCGCTGTGCTGATTCCCATAGCACCATCCTGCATCGCTTGGGCGACGAGTTGACGCATCTGCTCAAGTTCTGCCGGTGATGCGGGCCGATTGACCGTTCCCATCACATAATTGCGGACTCCGCCTGCTCCCACGAAGGTGCCCAGGTTGATGGCGGATTTTGTCCGTTCAAAATGATTGAAGTATTCGTCGAGTGTCGACCAATCCACTGTCACGCCATATTTCTTCGCGACTTCTTCGTTCTCCTTTTTCATGCGGTCGTTGACGGGAGCGATCGAACTGCCTTCGCCGGTGATTTCGGTGGTGACGCCCTGCGTGATTTTGCTCGCCGCACGATTGTCGACCAGTACATTGAATTCCGACTGGCCCTGCACATCGATAAATCCTGGCGACACCACGAGACCCTTTGCGTCCAGGCGTTTTCGAGCCGCCGCTTTGCTCAGGTCGCCGATGGCGACTATGCGATCACCGGCAATGGCAATGTCCCCTTCAACCCACGGGGCGCCGGTGCCGTCGACCATGTGCGCTCCGGAGATGATGAAGTCATAGTCCGGACCCTGCGCCGCGGCAGAGGCGGGAAGAAGCAGGAAGATCAAGCCAACGCAACGAGCGCAACGATAGAATCTGCCGTTCATGGTGCACCTCAATCAAGTTGAAATGAACAATCGCGAACCGTTTCCGCGTAGCCCGCACTATTAGCTCAGTGGAGGTATAGTCGCATTATCACGTGCCGATCACTAGCCCGCAACGGGCTTCGAGACCATAAGCCTCCAACTGAGCGACCATTCTCATCGCGGCGTGGGAGGCCGCCAGAATGACGCATCGGAAGACATCGAAACGCTCCAAGGCAAGAACAATGCTTCGACTAGCCGATTTAGAGCAGTCGAAGAATGCGGTTCTTCATTCGCTCGGTGCAGCGAGCTCGCAAGAATCATACGGGCATGCAATCGATGAGTTTATCGGGTGGTATTGCTCCGAACCGCGTCTTTCATTCAACCGAACAGTCGTCCTTCGCTACCGGTTCTTTCTCGAACAGAAGAACCTGGCGCCCTCCACGATCAATGTACGCCTAGCCGCCGTTAGGCGACTCGCCTATGAAGCCTCCGATACTGGCCTTCTGAGCCCTGACCTAGCCGCAGGAATCCGTCGTGTCAAAGGGGCCAAGCGTCTCGGGATTCGGATCGGCAACTGGTTGACCGTCGATCAGTCCAAGACCTTACTCGGCGAACCGTCAGACAGCCTACGGGGCAAACGTGATCGGGCGATTCTGGCGCTGCTCATTGGATGCGGCCTGCGACGGGCCGAACTGGTTGGGCTCGGAACGGAAGATTTCCAGGTCCGCGAAGAGCACTGCGTAATTGCTGACGTGGTCGGCAAAGGGAAGCACATCCGTACCGTTCCGGTTCCAGTGTGGGCGAAACGCGCTGTCGATGAGTGGACCACGGCGGCTGGCATCAACGGTGGGGCGATCTTCCGCCGAGTAAGTCGAATGGATAAGATTTGGGGCGATAGAATTACACCCAAGGCGATCTGGCACGTGGTGAAAGCGGCCGCCAAACGTGCCGACATCAAGAATCTAGCTCCTCACGATTTGCGTCGCACGTGTGCTCGGTTATGCCATCTGGCGGGCGGAGAACTCGAGCAAATTCAGTTTTTGCTTGGACACGCGTCGGTTCAGACAACTGAGCGTTATCTGGGCTGCAAGCAGAAACTGAGCCATGCGGTGAACGACAACCTCGGACTGGAAGACACGTGACACGGTGGTCACGGCCCCTAAGAGGACTTTTAGCCCGGAACAATTTCCGCTTTGCCCGTGGTCCAGGCATCATCCCGCGAGGCGTCGCTAATCGGCGGAGAAGGAGGTCACTTCTGACCCACAAAGCGCAGAGGCTCGTGCTATTCCAAAAACAATTTATGATTAGATGCGAGCCGCCGAAACACATCCTATGCGCACGCAAATCATCCAGGTGCCGTACGACTCTGGCTACAAAAACTACCGCATGGGGCGGGGCCCCGGACACATTGTGCGTCGTCTCAAGGCCGAGATGAACTTTCCGGTGGACGCGCTAGGGGCAGACGGGGTGGAGGTGCAGGACCGCTTCGCGCTCGAGGTCGGCACCTCTTTTGCAGTCGCGCGTGAACTTGCGGAGAAGGTTCGTGATGCGACCGGTCGCGGGGATTTCCCATTGGTGCTAGCCGGCAACTGCATCAGTTGCATAGGCACGCTCGCTGGACTGGGAGACCCGCCGCCCGCGATCATCTGGCTCGACGCACATGGCGATTTCAACACCCCCGAGAGCACCATCAGCGGCTTTCTCGATGGCATGGCGCTGGCCACCGCCGTGGGCAGGTGTTGGGGCAAACTCGCAGCCACCGTCCCCGGCTTCCGCCCAGCGCCCGAGACGCAGGTGGTTTTGCTAGGCGCACGCGACTTCGATGTCGATGAACGTGCGCTGCTCGACCGTTCCGCTGTTTCTTTAATAGACGCGCAACGCATCCGGAAGCATGGCTTGCGTGCCGCGCTGGAGCCGCTGTTGCCGAAAATCCAGACACACACAGATCGTGCGTATCTTCATATCGATCTCGATGTGCTCGATCCCGCCGAAGCGCGCGTCAACCATTTCGCCCCCACGGGCGGCCTGACGTTGGCGGAGCTGCTTGAGATCGTCAGCTTGGTACGCGAACGCTTTGACCTGGCCGCAACTGCTATCACGGCCTACGACCCCGAGTATGACGAAGGTGAGAAAGCGGTAAAAGCGGCCGTGGATGTCATCCGGGAACTAGCTAAATTAGTCTGATGTTTTCCCCGTGACCTTTTTGGCTAGGGTGTTTAGCTTTCCGTCTACTCAGTTGGCGAGCTGTCAGCGAACCGGAAGCTATCCAGAAACGCTAGTGCTGTATCGGACGCGCCCCATATGGAGTTGCAGGTAGATTTCTGGAGGCGTGCGGGGCGCGTCCGATACAGCTGTTTGAAGGAAGCCGCCGGCGAGG
>ODAK010001751.1_pt1 | contig 23292 bp, 26 predicted proteins | sample 1539591 | NCBI WGS metagenome assembly ODAK01 (sample SAMEA3539303, study PRJEB22396) | soil metagenome | biome: tundra; feature: field; material: soil | place: USA | collected 2010-05 | depth 0.15 m | reverse complement strand
CTCCGGGTCGTCACGGACGCGTCGCGCCGCTGCTGGTCGCGCCAAGATGGCATGTTCGTGTCGCAGTGCGACAGCCGCGCGGGATGAGTAGCGGGAGGCCTACGGCACCGCTTGGTCCTGGTTCGCCTCAGGTCGAGCACGGCGTCGGGTCGGCAACGCAATGCGAGACGGCGGCAGCGAGGCGGCGGCTCGCGATCGGGACTGCACGGCGACTCGGACCGGTTCTTACGGGACCCGTAAGAAAGTGGTCGCCCGCGAGTTCTTACGACTTCTTACGGCCGCGGTAAGAACTGGTATGGTCGGTGCCGTGGCGGCGGCGCGTCCAGGCAATCCGTATCGGCCGGGCGTGGGGACCGAGCCGCCGTATCTCGCTGATCGGGAGGCGCAGCTCGAGCGCTTCCAACGCTACTTGGATGCCTTTCCGGAGCGCCGTCAGAACGTTCGGCTGACCGGCTTGCGGGGGGTCGGCAAGACGGTGCTGTTGAAGGAGTACCGCAAGGCGGCGCTCGAGCGGGGTTGGGTGGTGATTCGCCGCGACGTGACGGGCAGGTTGTGCGCCGAGGGTGACTTCGCGGTCGCGATCTCCGACGACCTGCGCGAGGCGACCGAGGCGTTCTCGAAGCTCGCCGTCGTCAAACGCGTCATCACCGACACGCGCAAGGCGATCGGCGAGATCACGGTCGCCGCCGGTGTGGCCGTGACCGTGAACGTCGGCGGGAGCTCGGGTCGAACCTCCGTGCTCGAGGACCGTGTGAGCGACGCGCTCACGCGCGTTGGCCGGCTCGCTGCGGCCGCTGGAGCTGGGGTTGCGTTTCTCTATGACGAGGCCCACACGATCCATGACCGTCCCCAGCAGCATCAGTTCCCGCTCGGCGCGCTGATCGGCGCGTTCGTCCAAGCCCAGGACGACGACGCGCAACTTCCCGTGATGCTCGTCGTCTGCGGCCTGCCGCCGCTGGTCACCAACCTGCAGCGCGCGCGCAGCCACGCCGAGCGGCTCTTCAGGGCCGAGGAGCTCGGCAACCTCAGCCTCACCGCTGAAGCCAAGTCGCAGCCGAGCAAGGCCGCGCTCGCGCTCACTGAGCCGGTCCGAAACACGAGCATCAGCTACAACCCGGCGACGGCTCAGCGCATCGTGCGCGACGTCGACGGCTATCCCTACTTCATCCAGAAGTACGGCGAAGCGGTCTTCGACGCCGCCGTCGACAGCGATGCCCAGTTGATCGACGATCGGCTCTACCGCGCCGTCAAGCGGCTCGTGCAGGACGACCTCGACCGCGAGTTCTTCGAAGGCCGCTACAACGACGCCGCCGCGTCTGACCAGCTCTCGTTGCGCGTCGCCGGCAGCCTCGGCGGCGAACGCTTCCAGTTCGCCGACCTCGCCGCACAATTCCAGACCCGCAAGCCCAACGCCACCCAGCAAAGCGTCAATCGTCTCCTCCAAGGCAACCAGATCTACCGAGTCCGCCAAGGCGAGTACGCCTACACTGCCCCGCTGTTCGGCGACTTCCTCCGCCGCAAACACCCGCGCGCGGATACCGACACCTAACCAGCAGACCTCCGCCCGAGAGACCTTCCGCAGGCCATCAATCGCTCCGGGAATACTCGGGCCTTCGGTGCCTTACCCCGAGGACCACGCCCCTGCAAGATCGGGCCCTCGAGGCCGTTTGCTACGGCGGCCAGATTCGCCTGTCAAGCGCAGCACAAAAACATGCGCATTTACAGGCCCTTCAATAGCGGGGGCGGGATTCGAACCCGCGACCTTCGGGTTATGAGCCCGACGAGCTACCAGACTGCTCCACCCCGCGGCGAACTTACACGTTAGCAACTTCGCCACCTCTTGAGCCCGCAGCGTCGGGCCTTTACGCAATCTCCTGCAACCTTGCATGCACGACGCGTGACCGAGCGGCGAGAATCATCGGATGGCCAAGGTCTTTGTCACGCGCGCCGTTCCCGGCGACGCGCTGCAGCGGCTGCGCGACGCTCATGAGGTGGCGGTCTGGGACGGCGCGATGCCGCCGGAGGCGGCGGTCTTGCGGGAGGCGCTCGCTGATGCTGAGGGGCTTCTATGCCTGCTCACCGAGCGCATCGACGCCGCGCTGCTCGATGCGGCGCCGCGTCTGCGGGCGATCGCCAACTATGCGGTCGGCACGGACAACATCGACCTCAGACTGACACGGGCGCGCGGAATTCCGGTCGGCGTCACGCCGGACGTGCTGACCGAGGCGACCGCGGATCTGGCCTTTGCACTGCTGCTCGCCGCAGCCAGGCGCCTGCCCGAGGCGGCGGCCGCCGCGCGTGACGGGAAGTGGCGGACCTGGGAGCCGGCGCACTGGCTGGGCGCCGAGGTCAACGGGGCGACGCTCGGAATCGTCGGCTTCGGGCGGATCGGCCGCGCCGTGGCGCGTCGAGCGGAGGGGTTCCGGATGACCGTTCGGTCGACCGCCGACACCGAGCTCAGCGACCTGCTCGCCGCGAGCGACTTCGTCAGCCTGCACGTTCCGCTGACCCGGCGAACGCGTCATCTGATCGATGTGCACGCGCTGGCGCGCATGCGCCGGACAGCGATCATCGTCAACACCTCGCGCGGCGCAGTGATCGACCAGGGCGCGCTGATCGACGCGCTGCGCAGCGGGGAGATCGCGGCCGCGGCGATCGACGTCACAGACCCCGAGCCACCAGCTCCAGACGATCCGATCTTCTCCACACCGAACCTTCTCGTCGTCCCGCACATCGGCTCCGCGACCCACACTGCGCGTGCGCGGATGACGGAGCTCGCGGTCGAGAACCTGATCGCCGGTCTTGACGGCAGACCGATGCCGCACCCGGCCGGCTGATGCGCGTCGCGGTCGTCGACATCGGCACCAACTCCACGCGCCTGCTGATCGCCGACGTGGACGGACACGGCCGGGTCTCCGAACTGGACCGTCGCAGTCGCGTCACCCGGCTCGGCGACGGGGTCGACGCGACCGGCCTGCTGTCCGATGCGGCAATCGAGCGCGTGCTCGCCGCACTCGACGAGTACTCGTCGGTGATCGACCGCTTCGCTGCGGACGCCCGTCCGGCTGTGCTCACGAGCGCCGTGCGCGATGCCGCGAACGGCCCCGAGTTCGTCGCCACGGTCGAGCGCCGCTACGGCCTGGAGGCGCGCGCGATCCCGGGTAGCGAGGAAGCACAGCTGACTTACCTCGGAGCCACGAGCGGTCGCGCACACACCGACGAGTCAAGGACGCTCGTGATCGACGTCGGCGGCGGTTCGACCGAGCTGATTCTCGGAGCTGGCCGCGCGGTCGAGTTCTTCGTCTCGCTGCAGGCGGGCGTCGTGCGCCAGAGCGAGCGGCACCTCAGCGAGGATCCGCCGACACTTCGCGAGCTCTCAGCCCTCGGCGCCGACGTCTCGTCACTGATCGAGCGCGAGGTTCCTGAGGCGGTGCGTCGCAGCGCGGCGTATGCGATTGCCGTCGGCGGCACCGCGACCTCATGTGCTGCGATCGACCAGGCGCTCGATCCATATGACGGCTCTCGCGTTCACGGCTACCGGCTCGAGCTGAGCACGCTGAAGCTCCTGCTCGCGCGACTGGCCTCGCTGGAGTTGGCCGAGCGCCGCAAGGTGCGCGGGCTGCATCCCGACCGCGCGCCCACCGTCGTCGCCGGCGTGGCGATTCTGATCCGTGTGCTCGAAGCATTCGAGCTCGACGGGTTCGAGGCCTCCGAGCACGACATCCTGCGAGGCGTCGCGCTGTGGCGCGCGGGAGTGAAGTGAGCGCGGCTCGGCGGGCGCCCAGCCGCGCCTGACGCACGTCGCGACGACCTCAGGCGCGGTCGGCCTCGGCGGCGATCTCGACGAAGACCGCCTCCGCCCGCTCGAGCACCGCCGTTGCGGCCTCGAGCTGCGCGGCGCTGAAGTCGGCCAGCTCTCGCGTCCACAGCGCTTCATAGCGCGACCGGCGAGTCGCGACCAGCGCGCTTCCTCGCGCCGTCAGCGAGACGAGCACGATGCGCCGGTCGCGCTCACTGCGCACACGCTCCACGAGGCCCGCCGTCGCGAGGCTGTCGAGCATCTGCGTCGCGGTCGCGGGAGCCACGTCGGCGAGACCCGCAAGCTCGCTCGCCGAGAGCTCGCCGCGCTCGGCGAGTCCGAACAGCAGACCAAATTGGGCGTAACTCAGCTCACCAGGACGATGCGTGTCGCGCCCCCGAAGGCGGCGCACCGCCCCCATCGCGGTCTTGAATGCCCGCGCGAAGGTCGACACGGCCGCGCGATGCTCGTCGGCCGTGGCGGCCGGCTGGGCGACCACCGCGTTTTGGCGAGGCGTCGCGCTGCTCATATCGCGACCTCGGCGAGCGGCGGCTCGCCGGGGAGGGCGTCGGCCGGTGGCCCGGCGCGGCGGGAGCGTCGGACCGACCGCTCCGAGAGCGTGAGCCAGACGCACGGCCCGAGCGCCGCCACCGAGATCCCGAACGACCACCAGAACGCCGTGCCGAACGCACCGGCCATCCCCGCCGCGGTCGGCGTGTGCCCCGCCGCGATGATCGCCCGCTCGAGCACGACGGCGAGCACGGCGGTTCCAATCGAGCCGCCGACCCGCATCAGGACGTTCAGCTGAGGCGAGGCATCGGGTAACTCGTGGCGCTCGAGCGCGGCGAACGCCGCAACGAACGCGGGCATGAAGGCGAAGCCGATGCCGATGCCGCGCACGAACTGCACGGCGCTGAGCCAGACCAGCGAGGTGTGCGCGCCGATCAGCCCGAGCGGGATGCCCGCGAGCAGCGTGATCAGGACTCCACCGAAGGCGAGCGGCCCGCCACCCACGTTGTCAACAAGCCGGCCGACGAACGGCATCACGAGCGCCATGCCGATCCCCTGCGGACCGAGTAGCAGGCCGGTGTCGAGCACGCTCTCCCCTCGCAACTGCTGGAAGTAGAGCGGCAGCAGGATCAGTGCGCCGAAAAGGGCACCGCCGAAGAAGAACATCACGAGCGAGGCGGAGGCATAGGTGTTGCGGCGATACAGGCGCAGATCGAGCAGTGGCGCCTTCGCGCCCAGGGCGTGCCAGACGAACAGCGGGAGCAGCACGGCGCTGGCGAGTAGGGGAACGATCACCTTCGCCGAGGAGAAGCCGTGGGTGATGCCGATCTCCGCGAGCCCGTAGGTCAGCAGCGGCAAGCCGGTCGCCATCAACGCGAGGCCTCGAAGATCGAGCCGTGGCGGCTTTTCCTGTCGCCCCGCAGAGGGCAGGATCCGCAGCGCGAGCACGATCGCGAGGATGCCGATCGGCACGTTCACGTAGAAGATCAAACGCCAACTCCCACTCGCCAGGATCAAACCTCCGATCGTCGGACCGAGAATCGGCCCGAGCATCGTCGGCACGCCGGTCACGCTCATGACGCGTCCCATGCTCTTCGGCCCGGCCGTGTCGGCGAGGATCAGCTGACCGACCGGCATGATCATGCCGCCGCCGACGCCCTGCAGTACCCGAAAGACGATCAACCCCGTCGTCGATGCCGCGACGCCGCACAAGGCCGAGCCGAGCGTGAACAGAACGAGCGAGACCAGGTAGACGTTCTTCGCCCCGAAGCGCCGAGATGCCCAACCGGTCAGGGGGATCACCGTGGCGAGCGCAAGCAGGTAGCCCGTGATCACCCACTGGATGTCCGAGAGCGGACTGTGCAGCCTCGTGTGGAGGGTGTCGAGCGCGACGTTGACGATCGTCGTGTCGAGGATCGACATGATCGAGCCCAGCACGACGACGATGGCGACACGCCAGACGTAGGGGTCGATGCGCTCGGGAGTGTCGGTCACGGGCAGCCTCTCGCGCACGCCGCCCGCCGCCGAACGTCCGATCGCGAGCGCCGCAGAATCAATCGGTGCCTAAAGATTAGGCGCCGAAGCATCTTTCGTCAAGGGCCGGATCGCCCTCAATCCGCGCCGCCAACCCCATCACGCCGCGTCGTGCGCGGCCGTGCGACGATTCGTGCAGGATTCCCTGCACCCGCGTGAATCCCCGGGGCGGACGGGAAGAAGCCCGGTATGGAGAGAGTGCCCGGGGCGGGACTCGAACCCGCACGCCCTTACGGGCAGCAGTTTTTAAGACCGCCGGCTGTACCGCTTCGCCAACCCGGGCCGGAGCGCCCATGGTAGCCGCTGCGGCGCCGATGTTGAGCGGGGATGAAGCAAACGCCGACACACAACACGTGCGCAACTCCAAGGCCGCTACCGTGTCTGAAGAGATGATTCAGGACTGATCGCGGTGGAGGGCTACACACTCAGACAGCAGCCGCTGGCCGCTCTTCGCGGACCTTCGCCCCTGCTCCGGCTCGCGAGCGACGAGCGCCTGATCCAGCTGACCCGTGGCGGGCAACAGGCGGCGTTCGAGGTTCTCGTAGCGCGCTACCACGCGCGGCTGCTCGCCTTCTGCCGCCATATGCTCCGCTCGCGCGAGGATGCCGAGGACGTCCTGCAGGAGGTGTTCGCCGCCGCCTTCAACGCGATCATGGCTGACTCGCGCAAGATCACCGCGCGACCCTGGCTCTACCGCATCGCGCGCAACCGCTCGCTCAACCACCTTCGCCGCAACACCGCGATCGGCGTCGACTCGATGGACGCGCACTTCGCGGACGCCGGCCAATCGACGAGCGAGAAGGTGCACAAGCGCGAGGAATTCCGCCTGCTGCTCGGAGACATCGGCCACCTGCCCGAAACGCAGCGCTCGGCGCTGGTGCTGCGCGAGATGGACGCGCTGTCCTATGAGCAGATCGCCGTGGCGATGGAGACCACCGTGCCGAGCGTCAAGTCGTTGCTGGTGCGTGCCCGCGTCGGCCTCGCCGAGGCCGCGGAGGCCCGCAAGCTGACCTGCGACGAGGTTCGCCTGGAGCTCGGCGCCGCCGCCGAGGGAATCTCCTCGCTGACCGCCCCCATACGCCGTCACGTCAAGGACTGCGAGCGCTGCCGCGCCTTCCGCACACAGCTACGGGCGAACAACCGCGCACTCGCCGCGATCTTCCCACTCGGCCCGTTCCTGCTCTTCAAGAAGGCAATCCTGCTGAAGCTCGGCCTCGCGAAGTTCGGCGCCGGTGGCGCCGGCGGCGCCGGCGCCACCGCGAGCGCCGCGACCGGCGGTGGCGCCATCGGCGGCGGCACCGCTGTGACGGCCGGATCTGCAGTCTTTGCGACCGGCGGCGGCATCGGCATCGGCACCGTAGCGGTGGGAGCGGCCGCATTCAAGGCTGTGGCCGTGGTCGCCACGGTCGCGGTCGTCGGCCTGGGCGCCTCGAGCGCGTTGCACAGCGCAGCCACCTCGCCCGCCATCAGCCCGGTCGGCGGCGGCGGGGCCGCGATCACCGCCGTGGTGGCTTCGCGTCACCTGCCGGCGCTTCGCGTCAAGCGACACCGCGCGGGCGGTCTGCTGCGCCACCGTCGGTTCGTCCCGGTGCTCGTGCCGGTCCTGTCCCCCGCGAGTCCGATGTCCGCCACCACGACCGCGCCGATCGGCGCCACCGCTCCTGCGGCTACGCCGGCCACGGACGCCGCGCCTGCGCCGACGCCAGTCACCACCACCGCCGCTCAGCCCGATGCCGGCACAACGGCCACGCCAACGACCCAGGAGATCTCCACGACGACGGTCTTCCCGGGAGGAGCGACGAGCAGCGGAAGCAGCGGGCCGATCTCCACGACAGGCACGACCGGATCGACTACGCCGGCGGGCTCGACCGGGACGACCGGGACGACCGGGACGACCGGCTCGACCGGGTCCACCGGCTCGACGGGAGCTACGGGCTCAACCAACTCGACCGCTGCCACGTCGCCGACGCTCGGTCAGCAGCAGGGCGGCGCCACCGCCGCCAGCAGCTCCTAGCACGACTCGGCGAGCGGAGCCGGCGGCGAGACCCGCCGCTCAGTTGAAGCGCAGCCGCTCGAGCGGCTCGAACAGCACACCGACACTCGCGACACTGTCGGGCGTGATCGGCCGCGTAGCGGCCGAGAGCAGGGCCGGATCGGTGAGCATGGAGATCAGAAGACCCTCGCGGTCACCGTGGATCTGCGAGATCTGCGGAGTCAGGAACACGTAGCGGCCCCAGTAGGCTCGCCCGTCGATCGTCTTCTGGAAGGTGAAGGTGTAGCCGGGCACCAAGTTGATGCGCGTTCGTCCCTGGCTCCACAGAACGAAGGTCGGATCGGCGACGCTCAGCCGCTGGATCAGGTTGGCTGCGACGATCGGCAGCAGCCCGCTGATCTCGCCGCCGTAGCTGGGCAGGTGCAGCGTTGTGATCTCAAATGAGGCGGCGAGCCCGACGCTCGAGTTCTCTCGCAGCAGCAGAAGCGCTCCGGGCGGTGTGGGTTCGCGGGTCATTGCGCGCGAATAGCTCGTGCTGAAGCTCACCGGTGACCCCGAAGGCGGCGAGTACACCGGATCATGCAGGCGCAGCGCGACCACCACGATCAGCGCGATGATGACCACCGCGAGCGCCGCGAGGATCCGCGCGACGGTACGCGGCACGCTGTCCATCCGCGGAGCGAGCAATTGGGGCAGCGTCGGGCCGAACTGCGACTTCACCGGCGCGAGACGCAGCAGGCGGCTGACGTCCACCTCAGCGCTCCGGCTCGGCGGTGGCCTGGCCACGGAGCGGCGGCCGCGCAGCGAGCCGGTCCTCATCCACCAGCGCAAGACCGAGCAGTCCAGGCGTCGCGGCGTCGCTCATATCGCGTGGCGCTCCCCGGGAGCGAGCACTATCACCTCACTGGCCGTGGAGTTCTCGACATCCGCCCGGAACGCCTGCACGTCCGCGACGATCGGCGGAAAGGTGTCGTAGTGGCACGGGATCACCTGGCGGGCGCCGATCATCCGCGCGGCCTCGACGGCGTCGTGGCGATCCATCGTGTAGTGCCCGCCGATCGGGATCAGCGCAACATCGATCGCATGACGGCGCCCGATCAACTCCAGGTCGCCGAACAGCGCGGTGTCACCAACGTGGTAGATCGTCGAGCCACCGAACTCGACGATCAGGCCGGCCGGCGTGCTGACGGTCCCCTTGGGCGTCGTCGAGGTGTGCCAGGCGGGGACGAGCTTGGCGCTGCCCCAGCCGAAGACGACGGTGCCGCCGAGGTTCGGGTCGTGCACGTTCTCCAAGCCCTCGTTGCGAAACTCCTCGGCGACCTCGACGATCGCGAGCACCGCAGCTCCGGTGCGCTTGGCGATCGCGACGGTGTCGCCGACGTGGTCGCCGTGCCCGTGGGTGACGAGGATCGCGTCGGCCGCAAGCTCATCGGCGCTCACCGCAGCCTTCGGGTTGCCGGTCAGGAAGGGGTCGATCAGCACTGTGACGCCTTCGTGCGTGAGCTCGAACGCAGCATGCCCAAGAAAACGGATCTCCATTTGCGTCAACTCTCCTCTGTGATGTTCTGATCAGTTGCGGCGAGCTCGCCTGCGAGCTCGAAGCCGACGGCGACGCCGACGAGCATCCCGACGCGCGTCTGCTCGTCAACCAACGCCCGCACGGCCGCCAGTCGCTCACCGGCGTCGAGCTCGCCGCTCGCGCGCAGCAGCTGCTCTTCGTGTGCCGAGCCATACCAGCCACCGTCGGCCAGCGCCCGGTCGAGCACGCGCGCGAGGCTCGGTGCGGCGTGGGTCACGATCTCGGTCGCATGACCGAAGCGCTCGAGATCCTCGAGCCGCGCGACGGCGGCATCGACCTCTTCGGCCGTATAGGTGCGCCTGGCGGGGGCCATCGCCGCATCATACGGAGGGTCGGCGGCTGGCTCTGGAAGCGTCGCCGGCCGCCTCGGCGACGAACCTCAGGACCGCCTGCGTTGCGCGAGCGCAAGCCCGCCCAGGTAGCCGGTGAGGATTCCGACACCGCCCGCGATCGGGTTGGCCTCTGGTCGCGCGATCGGCATCGCCAGCAACACCAGCGCGATTACGCCAGCTCCCAGCAGGTCGCCGCCGTAGTCGTGCCGGCGCCGACGCGCCAGCAGATCCGGCACGGCCCACGCGCACAGCAGCGCGAGCGCACCGCCGTTTGCGCCGGCGACGTGGGGATGCGCGTAGGCGAGCGTCGCCACGTAGGTGCCGCCAACAGCGCCCGCCAGGAAGACGATCGCCACAGCCACGCCGCCGTGGCGGCGCTCGAGCAGCCAGCCGAAGATCGCCACGGCGAACAGCGTCGCGAACTGGTAGATGCCGGCGCCGGTCAGATCTCCGCCGCTCGTCGAGTAGTAGTAGGTGAAGGGCGCGGTGAGCAGGCGCGGCCAGCCGGTGTTGAACGGACTCACAACCAGGTTCGATGGCGTAAGCCAGCCGGCGCGTGTGGCGATCCAGAAGATGGCCGTGGCGACGATGATCGCTCCGGTGACGTAGGGCGCGCTATCGGCGCGGATCCCGGGAATCTCGCCAGGGCGCAACCGTCCAAGCGACGGCGCAGGGACACGCCGCGAGCGACGCGCCGGCTGCAGGCCCTTGTCGAGCTTGGGTGCGCGCTTTTGCAGTCGCGTGCCGCAGTAGGGGCACTCGGTGACGTAGGGGCTCACCTCGGCTCCGCAGTCGGGGTTCTTGCAGACGACGAAGAGATCGGCCCGTGACATCGTGCATTGATTCTAGGCACGCCTGACGTTTCACCCAACCGCTCGGTCGTGCGGGCGCTAGGCTTGAGCGGCCGTGAAGATGCGACAGAGCCTCAATCAGCTCGAGCGCGCGTTCGTCGAAGAGGCGGCGCTTGACCGAGATCGTCGCGAGCTGCTGCGCCGCACGGCGGAGCGCCGTGCGGCCAAGCGCCGCTCCGAACGCGCGATCAAACAGGGGAAATCGCGCTTCATAGTGCTCTCAGTGACGCTCATCGCGACCGCCGTGATCGTCTCGGTCGTGATGTTCCGCGCGCTGTATCTGATTCTCGAATAGGCCCCTGAGCCGCGGTGCGCGCGGGTCCCGCCGCGGGTCGCGGCGGGCGGCGCCGCGCCTACGGCTCGCGGATCGACTCGTCCTCGTGCGACGCCTGAAGCTCGGCGCCGAGCTCTTCCTCGCGCTCGCGCTGGATCGCGACGTAGACCTCGCGGCGGTAAACCGGAACGCTTCTCGGGGCCTGGATGCCGATCCTGACCTTGTCGCCCATCACCGACAGAACGGAGATCTCGATCTCGTCTCCGATCATGATGCTCTGGTTCGACTTTCGCGTCAGGACGAGCATGCCATTCCCTCTCTTGCCGCCGCAGGTTGCGCATTATCTACGTCTGCGCCGCAGAATTGCAAGCGCAGCGACAGGGCGGGCGAGACTTTGCGCTAGGCTCCGCGCCTCGCATGGCACGCAAATCGCTTCGGCCCTACCTCAACCAGATCCGCACTTGGACGCGCCAGGGGCGCACCGACGCCTGGGTTGCCCACCAGCTCGAGGTGACCGTGCAGCAGATCGCCAGCTTTAAGCGCGAGAGCGGGCTGCTCGACGAGGAGCCCGGCGCTGCCGGAGCGTTGCCGGCCGGCTTGGACGAGGAGATCGATCTTCGCGCTGAGGACGACGCGCTGATCGCCGCCGAGCTCGAGGCCGCCGAGCAGGCGCGGCGCGAGGCCGAGGAGGCCGAAGCCGCTGAGGCGGAGCGGCTCGCCGCCGAGGCCGCGAAGCGTGGCGAGGAGGAAGACGCGGCCGCACCGAAACGGCGCGCTCGACGTGGTACAAGGATCCGCCGAGGCAAGGGCACGACGGGCCCGCTCGAAGGAACCTTCGATCACGGCGAGGAGGGCTACGGCCTGTGGCTTGACCCCGCGGTCGCCGACGATCCAATCTACGCCGAGCACTGGGCCGGCCACCGGCCGGTCGCCGTGACGATCGAAGAGGACCAGATCGTCATCCGCCGCAGCGAGTGAGCCGAGCGCTGCGCGCCGCGCAGCTGCCGCTCACCAGCGCACCGGACGGTCCGATGCTTCGCGCAGATAGCGGTTGAACGCCGCGTCGGCGACCCACTGCTCCCACGCTCGCGGCTCACCCGCCGCAGCCTCGATCGCGATCGGCATGGTCCATGCGTTGGAGCGGTCGTAGAGGTCCGCGAGTTCCTGCGCGGTGAAGCTCCCGCCGAGACGGCGTCGCAGTTCGGCGACCAGCCGCTCGACCACGCGGTCGAACGCCCGTCGCCCGTCGGGCGGCAGCTCACGCAGCCGCCGGTCCCCGTCGTGCCACTGCAGGCGGGCGTACTGAAGCACTCAGCGGGCCCGACGACCGGTCCGCGGCCCGACCCGCGGCCTAGTTGTCAGGGAGGCCGTTGACCACGTAGGGATGCTCGCCCGGACGCACGAGCCCGGTGTTGCGAGCCTCGATCTCACGCGTGCTCGGCAGCCCGAGGTCTCGCTTCTCCGTCGTGAGCGCCGCAGCCTGCCGCTGCAGCGCGTAGAGCTGGGCGTGACGCTGGGCGGAGAGATGGACGTCGGCGACGAGCGAGCGCACCGGGCTGATCGCGAGGTAGAGCAGGAGTACGAGCGCGAACAGCATTGCGACGCGCCCGACGCGGTCCCAGCGGATGTGCGCAGCAGGCCCGTGGGCTCGCTTCTGGGGATTTGGGGCGACAGGCACTGCAGACGCATTCGCCTCGGTGAGCCAGGCTCCTGCATCAGCTCCGAAAGACCGTGTGGTCGGGAAGGTCCGTGCGCGCGCCGAGCGCCTGCTCGATGCGCGACGAGGCGCTCATCAGGGCGCCGCCGCGCTCTCGGCTGCCTCACGGAAACGACTCGTGGCGCGACGCAGAGCGAGCTCCGGATCGACGTCGAGCGCCCGCGCGCAGCGCACCAGCTCGAACAGCAGCTCGCCGAGCTCGTCGAAGCGAGCCTCGCGGTCGCGCAGCTGCGAGAGGCGCTGCAGCGATGCCTGCGCCTGCCCGAACGGCGACTCGCCCAGTTCGCCGCCGGCGCGGCGCTGAACCTTCGCCGCGAGCGCCAGAGACGGCAGGTTCTCCGGCACGTCGGCGAACAGCCCGCCCGCCCCGCGTCCCTCGGTCGTGCGCTTGATCTCGTCCCAGTTGCGGCGCACGGCCGCGGCGCCGTCGACCTCCACGTCAGCGAAAACGTGCGGGTGGCGGCGGATCAGCTTCTCCGCGCAGTGATCGGCGACCTGCGCGAGATCGCCGGAGCCGCGCTCCTCGAGCAGGAGCGCCAGGAAGTGCACCTGGAAGAGCACGTCGCCCAACTCGTCCAGGAGCTTGGCGTCGTCTCGCGAGTGGGCCGCGTCGGCTAGCTCGTAGGCCTCGGAGACGGTGTGCGCGACAATCGAGCGCTCGTCCTGCTCACGATCCCATGGGCACTCGCGGCGCAGTCGCCGCGTCAACTCGTCCAGCCGCCCGACCGCGTTCGCAGCCGCGTCGGCCATGCGCTCGCTCAGCCGCTCGCCGCGCCAGTCGCGCCCGTCGACGACGTCTTGGGTGCGTTACCGCAGGAGGGAGACACCACGTAGCCGGCGCGGCAGGTCGTGCGCGCTTCCCAGGTCTTGGTGAAGTCGTTCGTCAGTGTGGCGTTTGCCGCCGTCTGCTGCTGCGAGATCAGCGCCTGCTTGATCGTCGCCGTCGCCGCCTTGAGGCTCGGCACCGAGGCCGCCTTGGAGCTGTCCACGGTGAACACGTAGTAGCCGAACGCCGTCTTCACGGGCCCGGTTAGGACGCCGGGCTTGGCCGCGAAGATCTGGGCGCTGAGCTGTGCGTTCAGCTCGCCCGTGCGCACGCCGAGCAGCTTCCCGCCGACGGTCTTGGTCGTCGGGTCGATCGAATACTTGGGTGCGACGGTCGCATAACTCGAGCCGCCGGCGAGCAGCGCCTTGACCTTCGCCGCGGTCGCCTGGGTGCTGGTCTCGACCAGGTGCAGGTCCCTCGTCTCAGGCGTCGTCAGCTGGACCAAGTTCTTCTTGTAGTACGCGGCGATCTTTGCGTTGGTGACCGCGGACGCATCCTTCTGGACCTTCAGCGAGATCGCGTTCGCGAGCAGGTTGAGGGAGGTGCGCCACTTGAGATCCGGGATCGTCTCGCCGGACTTGGCGAGGAAGGCGTCGAGCTCGGCCGTCGTCTTGAGCGGTGGGGTCGAGGTGTTGCGCTGGGTGTTGTAGGACTTCAGAACCTGCGCGTTGGTGACCTTCACGCCGCGGTCGACCGCCTCGCCTTGGAGCCAGACGGCCTGGATCAGGAAGTTCATGACCTCGTTGAGCAGCGACTGGTAGCTCTGCGCGCAAAGCGCCTTCAGCGAGGACGACGTGGCCGACGCGTTGCCCGCCTGCTTGCGCTCGCCCGCGACACAGGCGGTGTAGTTCGGCGGCACAGGCAGAGCCGGTGCCGCGACGCCGGTCGAGGCCTGAGTCGCGTCGTTGGCGACCGTCAGCCAGTGGTCGAGTGCGGCCGTGGTGACCGGGACGTTGCCGACCTGCGCGACCGCGTCTCCGGGTATGCCGCCGCCGCACGCGCCGAGGACTACGGCGGTGGCGATCGCGGCGCAGAACGCCATGCCGATGCGGAGCCTTCTTGGGAACAACAGGAGGCGCATGCTAGCGAATCGCGGGCGCAGGCCGCGGGGGGGTTCTCTCACCCCCGTGATCCAGTCGCCGCGAGAATCGCGTCGGCGGCCGCGAGGATGTCGGTGAAACGCTCCTGCGGCGCGTCCGAGACGCGGACCGACACCTGCGAGCGGCCGGACTCGTAGATCGCGTTCGGCTGGCGCTTGCGCAGCTCGCGCACCCCCGCCGAGTCGAGCTCGACGGGCGTGACGGTGAGCCTTCCCGTACGAATGGTGACGGTATTGGCGCCCGCGGCGCCGAGCTTGATCCGCGCTCGCGCGATGTCGAGCAGGTGCTCGACAGGCTCCGGCGGCGGCCCGAAGCGGTCCTGCAGTTCCTCGCGCAGCAGCTCGATCGTTGCGACGTCACGAGCCGAGGCGATCCGGCGGTGCAGGTCGATCTTGGCCTGCTCGTAGCCGACATAGTCGGCCGGCACGTAGGCGTCCACATCGACGTCGAGTCGGACCGGTTCCCAGTCGTCGCTGCGCTCGCCGCTTTGCTCCGCCGCGGCAAGCGCCTCGTCGAGCATCTGCATGTAGAGCTCGAAGCCGAGCGCCGCGACATGGCCCGACTGCTCGTCGCCGAGCAAATTGCCGGCGCCGCGCAGCTCGAGGTCGCGCATCGCGATCTGGAACCCGGAGCCCAGCTCGGTGAAGTCCGAGAGCGCGGCGAGCCGCTGCGCCCCCTCCGCGGTCAAGGCTGCGGCGGCGTCATAGAGCAGGTAGGCGTACGCGCGCTCGCGGCTGCGCCCCACGCGGCCCCGGATCTGGTAGAGCTGGGCGAGGCCGAAGTGGTCGGCGCGCTCGACGATCAACGTGTTGGCGGCGGGTATGTCAATCCCGGATTCGATGATCGACGTGCACACCAGGACGTCGGCGTCGCCGCGCAGGAAAGACATCATGCGCGATTCCAACTCGTGGTCGTCGAGCTGCCCGTGGGCTACCGCGAAGCGGACCTGCGGACACAGGCCACGCAGGCGTTCGGCGACCTCGTCGATCGTCTCGACACGGTTGTGCAGATAGAACGCCTGGCCCTCGCGGGCGCGCTCGCGCTCGAGCGCCTGACGCACCAGCGTCTCCTCGTACTCGCCGACGTAGGTCCGCACCGGGCGGCGGCCCTCCGGCGCGGTCTCGATCACCGAAATGTCACGCAGTCCGGCGAGCGACATCTGCAGCGAGCGAGGGATCGGCGTGGCCGACATGGCGATCACATCGACGCGCAGCCGGAGCTGGCGTAGCCGCTCCTTCTGCTTGACGCCGAAGCGCTGTTCCTCGTCGATGATCAACAGTCCGAGGTCCTTCGCACGCACGTCGCGCGAGAGCAACCGGTGGGTGCCGATCAGGATGTCGAGGCGCCCGTCGTTGAAGCGCGCGAGCGCCTCACGCTGCTCGGCGGCGCTGCGAAAGCGCGAGACATGGTCGACGGTGAACGGGTAGTCCGCGAGTCTCTCGCGGAAGGTGCCGAAATGCTGCAGGGTGAGGATCGTCGTCGGGGCGAGCAGCAGGACCTGCTTGCCGTCGGCGGCTGCCTTGAATGCCGCGCGCAGCGCGACCTCGGTCTTGCCGTAGCCGACGTCGCCGCAGATCAGGCGGTCCATCGGGCGCGGCTCCTCCATGTCCGCCTTGACCAGCTCGATCGCCTCGCGCTGGTCGGGCGTCTCGGTGTAGGGGAAGCGCTGCTCGAACTCGCGCTGCCAGTCGCCGTCCGGCGCGAACGCGTGGCCCGCGCGGCGCTTGCGCTCGACATACAGCGAGAGCAGCTCGCCCGCCATCTCCTGGGCGGCGTGCCGCGCCCGCGCCTTGAGCGCGTCCCAACGCGTGCCGCCGAGCCGCGAGAGCGGCGGGTGCTCGCCGCCGGCCCCGACGTAGCGGGAGATCTTCGCGAACTGGTCAGTCGGCGTATAGACGCGGTCGTCGCCGTGATATTCGAGATACAGGTAGTCGCGCGTGACGCCCGCGACCGTCCGCGTCTCGAACCCCGCGAAGCGCGCGATGCCGTGGTCCTCGTGGACCACGATGTCCCCGGCCCGCAGGTCGGAGAACGACCGCAGCGCGCCGCGCCGTCCGACGGATGGCCGAGCCTGCGTGCGGCGGCGGTGAAACAGCAGGTGGTCAGGGATCACCGCGAGGCGCAGGCCCGGAGCGACGAACCCCTCGCGGAGCGTCGCCTGTGCAAAGGTCAGACGATCCTGCGGCGGCGAATCCTCGAGCCAGTCGGCGGTCAGTCGGGCCAGGTTGTGCGCGGCGCGCTCGCCGTCGCCGCGCCGAGTCCAGGTGACCACCGTGCGATACCCCGAGCGCAGGTCGCGCTGGAGCTCGGACTCCGCCTCGGCGAGCGAGCGCGCGACGCCGCCCGCCGTCTGGGCGTGGAACTCGACCGGCGCGCTGCCGGCGATCGAATGAAGACGAATCCGCGCGCGAGCGTCGAGCGCTGCCTCGATCTCGGCCGGCGCGACGTAGAGGTGGTGTGCCTCGGTGTCATGGAAGGCGGCGCACACGTCCGCCCAGTGGTCGCGCAGGGTGGGCCCGATCTCTTCACTCGCCGCAACGATCAGCGCAGCATCGCCGACGAGTTCGAGCAGCGGGCGAAAGCGCTCCAACGGCAGCAGTTCGGCGATGTCGGGGCGCTCGCCCTCGAGCGCGAAGCCGCGATGCTCCAGCGCCAGCTCCGCCGCCGGCGCCACCTCGATTCGCTCGATCGACTCGAGCGAGCGCTGAGTGAAGGTCGAGAAGGTCCGCAGCGATTCGATCTCGATGTCGAATAGCTCTACGCGCACGGCGCGCTCGGCCGTGGCGGCAAACAGGTCGAGCAGGCCGCCGCGCATCGCGAACTGGCCGCGATCCTCGACCTGGGAGACCCGCTCGTAGCCCATCGCGACAAGCGTTTGCGCACACTCGTCGAGATCCAGCAGCTCCCCGACGGCCAGCTCGAAGGAGTGCGGTCGCAGCGCCGGATCGGGCACCTTCTCCGAGAGCGCCGGCGCCGAGGCCACGAGCACCGGCGCGCCGGTCGCTGCCCGCGATGAGGGCTCGCCGGAGGCCAGCGCGTCGAGCGCGGCGATCCGTAGGCCGACGAGGTGCGGCGGCGGTGCGAGGTGCGATTCGTAGGTAACCCCGCGCGAGGGGTAGAAGCGGACGCTGCGCGGCGCGAGCCAGGCCGCAAGATCCGCCGCGAGCTCGCCGGCGGCGCGATCGTCGGGCGCCACGACGATCGCCGCGCGCTCGTCTGCATGCGCGATCAGCGCGGCGATCAGGAACGGGCGCAATGCCGAGGAGCAGAAGGCGTCTCCCCCGTCGCGGGCGAGCGCCAGTCCTTCCTCACTCTCGGCGAGGTGGTCGAGCAGCGGTGCGAGCGTGCTCACTTAGGCCCTGAGCCGCTCGGGCGTGTCGCGCCCCTCACCGCTGACGATCGCCGCGACAACGTCGCTCGCACGCTGAACCAGATCCGCGACCTCCGCCGCAGGCTCGCGAAAGCGGCCGAGCACATAGGCGGCGACGATCTCGGGATCGGTCGAGTCGGGCCGTCCGACCCCGACGCGCACCCGCGCGAAGTCGCTCCCCCCCAGTCCCTGCCGCAGCGACTTCAGCCCGTTGTGTCCCGCGAGCCCCCCGCCGACGCGGCTACGAACCTCGCCGAACGGCAGGTCGATCTCGTCGTGGACCACCAGCACCCGCTCGAGCGGCAGCCGGTAGGCGCCACGCGCCGGACCGCCACTGCGGCCGGCGTCGTTCATGTACGTCAGCGGCTCGAGTAGGGCGACGCGCGGCCCGCCCGCGCCGGCGCGTCCTTCGCGCAGCCGCCCGCGGTAGCGCTCACGCTCACGCCCGAGCCCCCAGCGACTCGCCAACTCTTCGGCGACCGCGAAGCCGATGTTGTGCCGCGTGTCCTGATACTCGCGGCCGGGGTTGCCTAGCCCGACGACGAGCCAGTCGATCGACGGACCGCGCGAGAGGCGCAGGAGCTACTCGCCGTCGTCGCCGGGCGCCGCGTCGTCCGGGGTGTCCCCCGAGCCGTCGGAGGCCGGCGCGCCGCCCTCCGCCTCACCGACAAGTCCGGTCTCCTGCTCGATCTCCTCCTCGCCCTCGAGGCGAAGCCGCGGCGGAATCAGCGTCGCGATGACGATCTCATCCAGATCGCCAAGCAGCGTCACGCCTTCGGGCGCCGCCAGTGACGAGAGCATCAGGGTGTCCCCGATCGACATCTCCGACACGTCGTGGGCGATCGACTCTGGGATGGCGGTCGGCAGCGCCTCGACTTGCACGCTGTGGGTGACCTGCTCGAGCACGCCGCCGTCGCGCACGCCGGGCGAGTCCTCCACGCCCACCAGCTCGACCGCGACGGTGGCCTGGATCGCCTGATCCAGTCGCACCCGGATCAGGTCCACGTGCATCAACTCGCCGCGTACCGGGTGGCGCTGGGTGTCCTTGAGCACCGCCGGCGTCGGACGCCCGCCGTCGAGGGCCACCTCGAGCACCGCGCCGACGGCCGCAAGCGCCGTGCGCAGCGCACGCGCCTCTACCGCGAAGCTGACCGGCTCTCCGCTACCGCCGTAGAGCACTCCCGGGACCAGGCCGTGATGGCGCATGCGTCGCACCGACCGAGAGCCCTGGGGCTCGCGGCTAGAGACATCGAGTCGAGTCAGTGCGCTGCGTTCCATACCGGCCCGGGATCGTATCGGACCACGCCCGCCAGCCGCTCGCGTGAGCGCTCGCGACGGCTCGGGCCAGCCTCCAGGGGCGGCGCGGTCGCCCGTTGGTCGGCCGCAGACCGCCTCAGCAATCAGCGGTGTCGGCTATCTGGACGCTGACGCTCTGCAGGCTGATCGCGAGACCGGAGAGAGCATTTCCGGTGCGCTCGACCTTGACGCACTGCACCACGGGAAGGCGCCGCAGCGACGATTTCCAGGCCACGCGGGTGTCTCCCGTGCTGCTCGTCAGCGCGTAGGCCGTCTGGGACTGATAGGCCAGGATCTGGATGCGGCCGGGTCGTTTGAGCCGTCGGGCATCTGCGATCACGTTTGCCCGGCAATGGCGCTCGCACCCGTGCAGCAGCGCGAGCATCGCGCTCGCATCGCCTCGCGCCTCCGCCTGCAGCACCATCACGACGTCGTCGCGCTCGACATTCTCAACCGCCAGCCAGCGGGCGAGCAGGCCGCTGATCAACAGGAACACGATCACAGCGAAGGCGAGCAGCGGCTTGGCCCTCCGGCGGCGAATCACGCCAGCTCCGCCACGCGCGCTGCCAGGGCATCCTCGAACGCCCCGAAGTCGCCGGCCAACAACCGGTCGAGCGGGCGAGCAGGCGGTGACCCGGCCCGCGCCCAACGCGCCAGCACGCCGTCCCCGAGCTGCTCCGCGGCCTCGGCGGTGAGCACGTCAAGAATCGCCACCTCCGGCCGGTGGGCGACCTCGCCCGCGATCGCGCCGAGCGCGTCCAGCTCGAAGATCGCGAGCGCCTCGTCGTCGCTCAGCCCGAGGCGCGCTACGAGACCGCTAAGCGGCTGGCCCAAATAACCCTCGCCCGCGCCCGCTCAAAAGAGCTGGTTTTCGCCGCCGAACACCTCGCTGACCGAACCGTCGGTGAAGATCCGCCGAATCGAGTCGGTCAACAGCTCGGCGCACGGCAGCACGACCACGTTGTCGGGGGCGCCTGGCGAGATTGGGATCGTGTCGGTGACGACGACCCGCTCGAACGGCGTGTTCGAAAGGTTCTCGTAGGCCGGACCGGAGAAGACGCCGTGCGTCGCGGCTGCGTACACACTCGACGCACCGTGCTCGAGCAGGGTCTGAGCGGCTGCGCACAGCGTCCCGGCGGTGTCGATGATGTCGTCGATGATCACGGTCGTCTTCCCCGCGACCTCGCCGATCACATAGCCGATCTCCGCGACCTGCTGGGCGGGTCGCTCCTTGGTCAGCACAGCGAGGTCCGCGCCGATCTTTTCGGCGAACTTCTGGGCGAGCTTCGCGCGCCCGACGTCGGGCGCCACGACGACGATGTCCTGCAGGTGCAGGTCGACGAAGTGCTGAGCGAGGATGAAGCGCGCCGTCATGTGGTCCAGTGGCTTGCTGAAGAAGCCCTGGACCTGGCCGGCATGCAGATCCATCGTCAGCACGCGGTCCGCGCCCGCGGCCTCCAACACGCGGGCGACGAGCCGCGCGCTGATCGGCTCCCGCGGCGCGGATTTCTTGTCCTGGCGCGAGTAGCCGAACCACGGCACCACGGCGATCACGCGATGGGCCGAGGCGCCAACCGCCGCATCGATCATCAGCAGCAGCTCCATCAGCGCGTCGTTCGCCGTCAGGCCGGTCTGGGCGTTGCCGCAGGTCGACTGGACGATGAACACGTCGGCGCCGCGGATCGACTCCTCATAGCGGCAATAGACCTCGCCGTTGGAGAACGTCTTCAGGGTCGTCGGCCCAAGTTCGACGGCGAGCTTGGCGGCGATGTTCGCGGCGAGCTGCGGCGTCGCGCGACCCGCGAACAGCATCAGCCGCTTGTCGTAGTCGATCGGGAGACTGGTGATGGCTGGCTGCGGCTCAGTCACGCTCATCCGAGAGCAGTCTAATGGTTGTCAGGCGACCGTAGATCGAGAACTGGGCGACGGCTCATCGCTGGCTGCGCCGCTCCCCGTAGCGCTCCACGTTGCGCTGTCGCGCCCTCGCGACGGCCAGCGCGCCGGGCGGCACATCACCCGTGACGACCGATCCGGCGGCGGTCCAAGCGTCGTCGCCCACGGTCACGGGCGCGACGAACGAGGTGTCAACGCCGCCGTGCACGCGCGAGCCGATCGTCGTGCGGTGCTTGGCCGATCCGTCGTAGTTGGCCGTGATCGTCCCGGCGCCGAGGTTGGAGTGCTCGCCGATGTCCGTGTCGCCGACGTAGGAAAGATGCGGAACCTTGGAGCCGGCGCCGATGTCCGAGTTCTTGACCTCCACGAACGTGCCGACCTTCGAGCCCTCGCGCAGCAGCGCGTCCGGCCGCAGGTGGGCGAACGGGCCGACGATCGCCCCATCGCGGACCTCGCAGCGCACGAGGTGGGAGTGCACGACGCTGACCGAGTCGCCGATCAGTGCGTCGATCAGCGTGCTGTGTGGCCCGACGGTCGCGGCGCGGCCGACGCGCGTGGCTCCCAGCAGCTGGCTGCACGGCTCGATCACGGTGTCCTCGCCGATCGCGACGTCGACGTCGATGCTCGTGGTCGATGGCTGGATGATCGTCACGCCCGCGAGCATGTGGCGCCGCTGGATGCGTCGCTGCGCCTCGTCGCGTACGGCGGCCAGGTCGACGCGATCGTTGACGCCCAGCACGACGGCCGCGTCGCCTGCTGCGAAGGTTTCGACCGACGCGCCGCGCGCGAGCAGGATCTCCAGCGCCTGCGGCAGATAACGCTCGCCCTGCGCGTTGTCGGAACCGACGGATTCGAGCGCTTCGAGCAGGGCCGCGCCGTCGAACGCGTAGATCCCGGCGTTGACCTCGGCGATCGCCAGCTCGGCGTCGTCGGCATCGCCGGCGAGCTTCGTCTCGGCGACGCGGACGAAGCGGTCATCGGCGTCGCGCACGACCCGACCGTAGCCGCGCGGGTCGCCGAGCACCGCCGTGACCATCGTCGCGGCAGCGTGCGCCGCCGTGTGTGCGTCAGCCAGCGCGCGCAGCAATTCGGGCTCGACCAGCGGGACGTCTCCGGACAGCACGATCACGACCGCATCACGCTCGATCCGTTCTGCCGCCGAAACCACCGCGTCCGCCGTGCCGAGCGGCTGAGGCTGCACCGCTGTCTCGACGCCGTCACCCAACTCTCCGAGCACTTCGGCGAGCCCGTCGTCGGGGCCGACGACCACCACCAGGCGTCGCGCTCCAGCCGCCCGCGCCGCCTGCACCGGCCAAGCCAGCAGCGGACGCCCGCAGAGATCGTGCGCCAGTTTCGGCCTGCTCGAGCGCATCCGCTTGCCACGACCGGCGGCAAGGATGACAACGGTGAATGCCGACATCTCTTTGAGCCTAACTAGACTTGCGGCGGCAGTAGTTGGGGGGTCGTCTAACCGGTAAGACATCGGCCTTTGGAGCCGGTTATCGGGGTTCGAGTCCCTGCCCCCCAGTGCCCGCCGGCAGGCCTAACGGCGCGGAACGCGCCCGCCGGCGTGTCCCGGCTCGCTTGCGGGTCCGCTCGATGTGCCCACCCCGAGCACACGCATCGCCTTCAACCCGAGGCTCAGCTTCTCGCGGCCGTCGCTCGAGCCGACGTCCAGGCCGCACAGCTCGCGAACACGCTCGAGCCGATAGCGGATCGTGTGGCGGTGCGTGAACAGGCGCTGTGCCGTGCCGGCGACGTTTCCGTCCGCCTCGAGGAACGCTTCCACGGTGGCCACCAGGTCGGTGGCGTACTGCTCGTCGTAGGCCACAAGCGGTTCGACGGTCTCGGCGTAGAAGCGCTGCAGCTCCTGCGGATTCTCGCTCATCGCGCTGAGCAGCAGGCGGTAGGCGCCGGTCTCCTCGAACGCGAGTACGCGGTGCTCCTGATCGCCCTCCGCAACGTTGGCCGCGAGCAGCGCCTCGTCGGCCGCGCGCGCCAGCTCGAGCGGATCGGTGGCCGGCCGGCTACGGCCGATGACGAAGACAAAGCCACCCATACCGGCCTCGAGGTCGCGCAGCACTCCGTCGGCCGCGCGTCGCGCGGCCGCCTCATCCGCGCCCGCCAGCAGCACAATCACCTCGGCGCCAGCGTCCAGGTCGCGCTCCGAGAGCACGGCGACGGCGCTCGGTACAGCGGCGCGCGCCGCGCGCGCGGCG
>ODAK010001750.1_pt1 | contig 23305 bp, 21 predicted proteins | sample 1539591 | NCBI WGS metagenome assembly ODAK01 (sample SAMEA3539303, study PRJEB22396) | soil metagenome | biome: tundra; feature: field; material: soil | place: USA | collected 2010-05 | depth 0.15 m | reverse complement strand
GTGAACCTCGCCTGGCACGTCCACTTCCAGCACTACAAGGACGCCAAGGAGATCAGCTACGCGCTCGCGCCGATCTTCAACGCGGAGATGAAGGAGCTCGTCGCGGCGGGAGCCAAGTTCCTGCAGATCGAGGATCTCGGTGCCTGGCTGCCGCTGTTCACCGACGACCCCAAGGACTACGAGTGGATCGCCGACGTGATGGCGCAGTGCGTCGACGGCGTCGATGCCAAGGTGGCCTGGCACTTCTGCTTCGGCAATGCCTGGGGCAACGCCCTCTCGGGGATCTTCCCCACCGGCTACAAGACGGTGCTGCCGTATTTCTACGACGTGCCGATCGACCAGTTCGTGCTCGACTTCGCAAACCGCGAGATGGTCGACGTCGACATCCTCAAGCAGCTGCCGGAGGACAAGGAGGTCGCGATCGGGGTGCTCGACATCCGCACGACCCAGATCGAGAGCGCCGAGCAGGTCGCCGAGCGGATCCGCAAGGTGATCGCCGTGGTTCCGCCCGAGCGGGTCTACCTGACGACCGACTGCGGGATGAAGCCGCTGCCTCGGATCGTTGCCAAGATGAAGCTCAAGGCGCTGGCTGACGGAGCCGCGATCGTGCGCAAGGAGATCAGCTGAGGCGCGGCGGCAACGACGGGGCGGGCGTGGCCGGGGAGCCCTGAGCGAGCGAGCTGGGCGTCACGCGAGCGCGGCCGCGAAGTCGCTGACCAGCCGGCCGACCGCGCCCTCGCCGTCGGCTCCCTCGCCGGCGGCTCGCACCAGGCGCGATCCGACGATCACCCCATCGGCGCCCGCGTCGGCGGCGGCCGACGCCTGCGCGGGGGTCGAGATGCCGAAGCCCAGCGCGACGGGCACCGCGGTGCTGGCGTGGGCTCGCGCGAGCAGCGGCTCGATCGAGCTCGCGGCGCTGCCGCGCTCGCCGGTCGTGCCGGTGACCGAGACGACGTACATGAAGCCCCGCGCACGCTCGCCGATCGCGGCGAGGCGCGCGTCGGGCGTCGTCGGTGCGACCAGCGGCACCAGCGCGACGCCGACCGCCTGCGCCGCGTGCGCGACGGCGTCGGCCTCCTCGAACGGCAGATCCGGGACGATCAGACCGCTGACCTGACACTCGGCGAGGCGCTCGAGGAATCGCTCGACGCCCGCGGCGAGCAGGATGTTGACGTAGGACATCACGATCACCGGGACCAGCGGCGCCAGCGCCGCGGCCACGTCGAGCACCGCGGCGACGTTTGCCCCGCCGGCCAGCGCGTGGGTCGCCGCGTCGTGGATCACCGGCCCGTCGGCCAGCGGATCGGAGAACGGGATCCCCAGTTCGAGCATGTCCGCACCGGCCGCCGCGGCGGCCTCGCCGATCCGCCGCGAGGTGTCGAGATCGGGATAGCCGCCCATCAAATAGGGCATCAGCGCCGCGCGCTTGTCGCAGGCGGCGAACGCCGTGGCGATCCGCTGTTCGCCCGCCACGCTCATTCGATCGGGCGCAGCGCGAGGACCTCGGCGAGATCCTTGTCGCCGCGACCGGAGAGACAGACCAGATCCAGCGCTCCGCCCGGGTTCGCGAGCGCCCACGCGACGGCGTGGGAGGACTCCAGGGCGGGGATGATCCCCTCCAGGCGCGCCACCGTGCCGAACGCGTCGAGCGCATCGTCGTCGGTGACCGCGACGTAGCGCGCGCGTCCGCTGTCGCGCAGGAAGGCGTGCTCCGGTCCCGAGCCCGGGTAGTCCAATCCAGCCGAGACCGAGTGCGCTTCGAGGATCTGGCCGTCATCGTCGGCGAGCACGGCCGACAGCGAACCGTGCAGCACGCCGGCACGCCCGCCGACGGTCAGCGGCGCGCCGTGGCGACCGGTCTCGATGCCGGCGCCCGCCGCCTCGACGCCGATCAGCTCGACACCCTCGTCGGCCAGAAACGGCGTGAAGATCCCGATCGCGTTCGAGCCGCCACCGACGCATGCGATCACGCGCGACGGCAGCCGGCCGAGCCGCTCGAGCAGTTGCGCCCGGGCCTCGTCGCCGATCGTGCGTTGCAGCTCGCGCACGATCGCCGGGTACGGCGCCGGGCCCACGGCGCTGCCGATGATGTAGTGCGTCGTCGCCACGTTCTCGACCCAGTCGCGGATCGCCGCCGAGGCCGCCTCCTTGAGCGTCCGCGCGCCGGCGCTGACCGCCGCCACCCGCGCCCCGAGCAGCTCCATCCGCTGGACGTTGGGCTGCTGGCGGCGGATGTCCTCCTCGCCCATGTAGACGACGCACTCCAGATCCAGCAGCGCGCAGACGGTGGCCGACGCGACGCCGTGCTGACCGGCGCCGGTCTCGGCGATGACCCGCGGCTTGCCCATCCGCTTGGCCAGCAGCGCCTGCCCGAGGGCATTGTTGAGCTTGTGCGATCCGGTGTGGTTGAGGTCCTCGCGCTTGAGCCAGATCGGGCGCCCGGCGCGCTCGCCCAGCCGCCGGGCCTCATACAGCGGGGTCGGCCGCCCGGCGAAGTCGCGCAGCAGCGCCGCGAGCTCGGCACGGAAATCCGCGGCCGCCCACGCCTCGAGCCACGCCTCCTCCAGCTCGGCCAGCGCGGGCATCAGCGTCTCCGGTACGTACTGGCCGCCGTAGGGTCCGTAGCGATGCGCGAGCGGGCTCATGCGGCCACCGTCTCCGCGGCCTCGAAGAACGCCCGCATGCGCTCCGGGTCCTTGATCCCGGGCTCGGCCTCGACGCCGCTCGCGACGTCGACCGCAAACGGATGGGTCGTGGCGATCGCCGCCGTCACGTGCTCGGCGTCGAGACCGCCGCCGACGATCAGCGGCAGCTTCGAGCGCCGCGCCGCAAGCAGCGACCAATCGAAGCGCTCGCCGGTTCCGCCTCGCAGCCCGGGCGCGTAGCCGTCAACGAGGTGGAAGTCGGTGTGGAAGCGCTCGAGGTCGCGGACGGTGAAGGTCCCCTTGACCGACGCCGCCTTGATCGTCCGCGCCCCGGTCCGCCGCGCGACCTCCGCGCAGAACGCCGGCCCCTCCTCGCCATGCAGTTGGACGAGCGTCAGCCCCACGCGCTCGCTGACCCGCGCGACCTCTTCGAGCGGCGCGTTGACGAAGACCCCGGCAAGCTCCACGCGGCGGCGCAGCGCTGCGCCGATCGCCTCGGCCTCGGCCAGCGTGCAGCGCCGTTGCGATGCGGGGTAGAACACCATTCCCACCGCCCACGCACCCAGCTCGGCCGCCAGCTCGGCGTCGGCCAGGCGCGTCACGCCACAGATCTTCACGCGCGTCGGGGACATCCCGACAAACTACCTTGTGCTCGGGTTCGCGAGCCGCGCGCACCGGGCCGGACTAGCCCGAGGCCGGCAGCACGTCCGGCCGTGTTCCCAGCTTGAGCGCCACCGTCAGGTGCTTGGTGCCGCGAACGATCTCGAGCGTGACGCGCTGGCCCGGATGGTCCGCGATGATCGCGTCCTCGAGCGCCGAGGCGCTCGCGATCTTGCGTCCGTCGGCGGCGACGATGATGTCGCCTCCCTGCTGCACCTGCGTCACCCCGTCGGCGAGCGTCGCCTGAAGATTGCCCGCGCGCAGTCCGGCGCGCGCCGCCGGCGAGCCGCTCTGCACGGTCTGAATCAGCGCGCCGTAGCTCGCACCGAGGTGCAGCGACGCGAGCGCGGGATCGACCGTGATCGTCGTGATCCCCAGGTAGCCCTCGGTCACCTTGCCGGTCTTCTCGATCTGCGGAATCACGGCCTTGGCCGTGTTGATCGGGATGGCAAAGCCGATCCCGACGCTGCCGTTTCCGTTGGTGCCGGTCTGGATCTGCGAGTTGATGCCGATCACCTGCCCCTGCGCGTTGATCAGCGGACCACCCGAGTTTCCGGGGTTGATCGGGGCATCGGTCTGGATCACGTTGTCGATCGCGAAGTTGTTCGGGGCCTGGATCGAGCGCTGCAGCGCGGACACCACACCGGTCGTCAGCGTGCGGGCGAGGCCGAACGGGTTGCCGATCGCGACCGTCGGATCGCCGACCTGAACGGTGCTCGAGTCACCCAGGGTCAGCGGCACGAGCGTCAGCCCGTCGGGGTTGACCTTGAGCAACGCGAGATCGTCGTCCGGATCCTTGCCGATCACCTTGGCGCTGACGGTCTGGTTGTTTGCGAACGCCACCGAGATCTTGACGGCGCCGCTGATCACGTGCGCGTTGGTCAGGATCACGCCGTCGCGGTTGATCACGAACCCCGACCCGGTGTTTGTGCCCCGAGTCGTGCTCGGAAACAGGTCGAACACCGACTGGGTGTGCTGGATGACCGTCGCCGTGATGTACACCACGCCGGGGGCGTCACGCTGGTAGATCGTGCGCGGTGTCAGCTCGCCGCTGGTCGTCGCGCCCGCATTGGCGTTGGAGGATCCCTGCTCGACGATCGTCTCCGTCGTCGTGTTGCCGATTCCGGCGATCAACATCACCGCGGCGACGATCGCGCCACCGACGACCGCGGCGAAGAACGGCGAGGAGAGGATCTTCTTCATCGGCAGCCGTGCAGTGTGACCCGCGGCACTCAATGTCGCCTAAAGGGTGCGGCTGCAAAGCGCCGCGAGCGCCAGCGCCGGATCGGCCTCGCGCATCAGCCGCTCCCCGATCAGCGCCGCGTGCACACCGTGGCGGCGCAGCCGGTCGAGCTGCTCGAGCGTCGCGATGCCCGACTCCGCGACGACGATCGCCTCCTCGGGCATCGAGCCGAGCAGGCCAAAGGTCCGCTCGATGTCGACGCTGAAGTCCCGGAGGTCGCGGTTGTTGACGCCGATGATCTCGGCACCGACGCCGAGCGCCACGTCGAGCTCGGCGTGGTCGTGGACCTCGACGAGCACGTCAAGACCGCGCCGGCCGGCCTCGCTGTGCAAGCTCGCCAGGGCGGCGGGCTCGAGCGCGGCGACGATCAGCAGCACCGCCGAGGCGCCGGCCGAGGCTGCCTCGGCGAGCTGGTAGGAGTCGACGATGAAGTCCTTGCGCAGCAGCGGCAGGCGGCAGGCGGCGTGCGCTTCGCGCAGATCGTCGAGCGAGCCGTCGAAATGCTGCTCCTCGGTCAGCACCGAGATCGCCGCCGCGCCGCCGCGCTCGTAGGCGCGCACGACCTCGCCGACGCTCGATCCAGGCCGGATCGGGCCTGCCGAGGGAGAGCGCCGCTTGTGCTCGGCGATGATCGAGAGGCCCGGTTCGGCGAGCGCGTCGCGGAACGCATGGGGCTGACGATCGCCCGCGGCGTGCAGCGCCGATTCCGGCACGGCGCGCCGGCGTTGCTCGACGTCGGCGCGCGTGCTGGCGAGGATCTCCTCGAGGATGCTCATGGCGCGGCGTGGGTCGCGGCGACGAACCGCTCGAGTGCCTGCTCGGCGCGGCCGTCATCGACTGCGGCGCGCGCCAGCTCGACGCCGGCGAGCAGCGAGGAAGCAGCCCCGGCGGCATAGATCGCCGCGCCGGCGTTGATCAGCGCGAGCTGCCGGGCGGGCCCCGGCTCGCCGGCAAGCACCGCCCGCGTGAGGCCCGCGTTGTGCCCCGGCGTCCCGCCTTCGGGCACGGTTTCGCTCGTCCGGTCGATCCCGAGATCGCCGGGGACGATCGTGTAGGCGCGGATCTGGTGCCCGTTGACCTCGACGATCCGCGTCGCTGCGCTCGCGGATACCTCGTCGAGTCCGTCCTCGCCGGCGACGATCAGCGCCCGGTCGACGCCCAGACGCGCGAGCGCACCCGCGATGGTCTCGAGGTAGCGCGCGTCCGAGACTCCGACCAGCTGGCGGCGCGCGCCGGCCGGATTGGTCAGCGGCCCGAGGAAGTTGAAGATCGTCCGCACGGCCAGCTCGCGGCGGACTCCTGTCACGAAGCGGGTCGCCTGATGGTGGGCCGGGGCGAACATGAAGCCGAAGCCGGCCTCGTCGATGCAGCGCGCGACGGCGGCGGCGTCGAGGTCGATCCGCGCTCCCAGCGCCTCCAGCAGATCGGCGGAGCCCGACGGGCTCCTCGCCGAGCGGTTGCCGTGCTTGGCGACCGAGCAGCCGGCGCCGGCGGCGATCAGCGCCGCCGTTGTCGAGACATTGAAGCTGCGCCGGCCACCACCGGTCCCCGCGGTATCGAGCAGATCCCTGGCGCTCACCTCGACGCGGATCGCCAGCTCGCGCATCGTCTGCGCCAGCCCGGCGAGCTCCTCGACCGTCTCGCCCTTGGTGCGCAGCGCGATCAGAAAGCCCGCTACCTGCGTCGGCGACACCGCGCCGCGCATGATCTCGGCGAGCACCGCCGAGGCCTCGGCGGCGCTGAGGTCGCGCCCGCCGGCGACCGCGTCGAGTGCCTCCGTGACGAGCTCGTTGGGCTGCTCGCTCACGCCGCCTCGCCGCCCAGGAAGTTCGCGAGCAGGGCCATCCCCTCTTCGGTCAGCACCGACTCGGGATGGAACTGGACGCCCTCCGCAGGCAGCTCGCGGTGGCGGATGCCCATCACCACGCCGTCCCCGCGTGCGCTCACCTCGAGGCAGTCGGGCAGCTCCTCGGCGACGATCAGCGAGTGGTAGCGCCCGACCGTGAGCGGGGACGGCAGTCCGCGGTAGACGGTGCGCCCGTCGTGCTCGATGACGCCGGTCTTGCCGTGCACCGGCCAGTGGCGGATGACGCTGCCGCCGAAGGCCTGCGCCAGCGCCTGGTGACCCAGGCAGACGCCGAGGGTCGGAATCCCGGCCTCCGGGAATCGTCGCACCACCTCGAGGGTCATCCCCGCCTTGTCTGGAGTGCACGGGCCGGGCGAGACGACGACGCGGTCTGGGGCGCTCTCGAGCAGCGCATCGACGCTCGCCTGGTCGTTGCGCACAACCTCCAGCTGCGCACCCAGCTCGCCGAGATACTGCACGAGGTTGTAGGTGAACGAGTCGTAGTTGTCGATCACGAGAACGCGCACGCACCGAGCGTAGCTAGTCTCGGCGCGCGCGCGCTCGACACAACTGATCTGGCCTCAGGCGACGGGGATGCTCTCCTTGTTCGCCGCCAGCCACTGCTTGAACGACTTGAGCCCCGGATTCAGCCGGCGGGATGCGTCGATGTCGCGCACGCCGCAGTACTCGGCCTCGAACTCGGTCGTGAACTGGAACATGTTGCCGAGGTCGTCGGCGCCGGGGAAGCCGAAGCCCCGGTAGGCCTCGGGCGTGACCGCGTTGAAGGTGACCTGCTCGCCGAGCACATCGCTGAACGACGCCGCCATCTGATCGCCGGTCAGATGCTCCCCGGCGATCGACACGGTCTTGCCGATGAACGCCGCGCCTCCCTTGAAGATGCCGTAGGCGCACGCCCCGATGTCCTCCGAGGCGATTCCCGCGACCCTGCCGTCGGCGATCGGGAAGGTCAGCGAGAGCGAGCCATCCTCGCCGCGCGCCGGGCCCATGCCGAAGTAGATGAAGTTGTCCCAGTAGAACGAGGTCTGCAGGAAGGTCACCGGTGCGCCGGCGTCGGTGAACAGGTGGTTCGCCTCGCCCTTTGCGTCGTAGTGCGGCACCTTGTAGTGCTCGCCGAGCGTCGGCATGCGGTCGTCGCTCAGCGGCACGAACCGGCGCGTGTCCTCGAGCGTCGACCAGATCACGTGCTCGACGCCCGCGGCCTTGGCTGCCCGCGCCATGTTGCCGGCCTGCGCGATCTCCAGCGCCGGCGTGAAGTGCGCCCAGAAGAAGGTCACGCAGAACGCGCCGTGGGCGCCCGAGAACGCCCGCTCGAGGCTCGCCTCGTCATCGACGTCGCCGGCGACCACCTCGGCGCCCAGCGCAGCGAGCTCCTGCGCCTTCTCTGAGCTTGGATCACGCGTGATCGCCCGTGCCGAGAACTCGCCGCTCGGGTCCGCGAGGATCGCCCGCACCAGGCCACCCCCCTGGGCGCCGGTTGCTCCAACGACGGCGATGACCTTCTTTTCAGGCATGTGCTCTCCTTGATCTGGCTTTGGGTTGGCGCGAGGGGCGTTGCGACAGTCTCTCAGCGTTCATGCTCGCCGGCGCACCTCGTCGGCGATTCGCTGCGCTCCGGGAAGGAAGGCGTCCTCGAGCGGCGGACTGTAGGGGACCGGGGCGTCGGGGGTGGCGATTCGCCAGGCGTCGTCGATGTCGCCGAGGCCCTGCTCGGTGACCACCGCGAGGACCTCCCCCGCCCAGCCTCCGGTCAGCGGCCCCTCCTCGACGACGGCGATACGGTTGGTCTTCGCGAGCGAGCGCAGGATCGTCGGCGCGTCGAACGGCCGGATCGTCTGCAGGTCGATCACCTCCGCCGAGATGCCCTCGGACGCGAGCGTCTCGGCGGCCTCGAGGCAGTCGTCGACGCTCTTCATCGCGGTGACGAGGGTGATGTCCGAACCCTCCCGCACGACCTTCGCCGCGCCGATCCGCGACGGCTCGGAGTCATCGATGAGCCCCTTCTTCGAATACAGCCGCTTGTGCTCGAAGAACAGCACCGGGTTGGGGTCGCGGATCGCCGCCTTGAGCAGCCCCTTCGCGGAGTTCGGCGTCGACGGCGCGATGATCTTCAGGCCGGGCACGCCCATCAGCCACGAGATCGGCATCTGGGAGTGGATCGCGCCGAAGCGCCCGCCCGCGCCGACGACCGATCGGATCACCAGCGGAACGCTCTGGCGCCCCTGCGTGAGGAACCAGTACTTGCTCGCCTGGTTGATCAGGCTGTCCATCGACAGGGCGAGGAAGTCGCCGAACATGATCTCCAGCACCGGACGCATCCCGCTGATCGCCGCGCCGTAGGCGGCGCCGGTCATCGCAAGCTCCGAGATCGGCGTGTCGAACACGCGGCCCGGCCCGTATTTCTCAAACAGGCCGCCCGTCACGGCGAACACGCCGCCGGCGAGCGCCACGTCCTCGCCGAACAGGATCACCGTCTCATCGGCAGCGAGTTCCTCGTCCAGCGCGTCGCGCAGCGCGGTTCTGAACTCGACCGGATCGCTCATGAAGCCTCCCCGGTTCCGAGCAGCGCGGCGCGGCCGCCGCGCGCACGAGAGTAGATGCCGGCGGCGACGAGGATCAGGATGCCCGGTATCCAGTTGTTCCACGACAGCGCGATCTGCAGGAACGGGATCGCCGAGACGATCTCGGTCAGCAGCAGCGCCCCGAGCAGCGCGCCGATGAACGACCCGCGACCGCCGAAGATGCTCGCACCGCCGAGCGCGACGGCGGCGATGCTGCTCAGCGTGTAGCTGGCACCGACGGTCGGATCGCCGTTGCCGACTGCGATCGTGCCGGCGAGCATCACCCCGGCGGCGGTCGCGAACAGCGAACAGCCGACGAACGCCAGCAGGTGCGTGCGGGTGACCCGCGCCCCCAGGCGGTGGGCCCGCGTCTCGTCGGAGCCGACTGCGCGCAGCTCGAGGCCTCCGCGCGAGCGCCGCAGCAGCACCTCGGCGATCAGCGTGATCACGATCGCGGCGATCAGCGCCACCGGCATCCAGCCGATGTCGGTGTTGATCGCGCTGGTGATGTCGATCCGCAGCTCGCCGCCGGTCTGGGGTCGAAGCTGCAGCGCGATCCCCTGAATCACGATGAAGACCGCGAGCGAGGCGAGCACCGAGCTGAGCCGCCCGACGCGCACGAGCAGGCCGATCACCAGGCCGGCGGCGAGACCGGTGCCGATCACGGCGAGGATTCCCAACAGCAGGTCGCCGGTGCCCTGCCCGGTGGTCCAGAAGAAGGACGTCACGACCGCGGTCAGCGCCATCAGCGGCCCGACCGACAGGTCGAAGTTGCCGGTCAGCATCACGACGAGCTGCCCGAGGCTGACGAACGCGAGCGCGCTGGCCAGCAGCAGCGTGCTCTGCACGCTGTAGCTTGAGAGGAAGCGGCCGTTGTCGGCCTGTGTCAGCGCCCCGACCAGCACGATCAGGACGGCGAGCACGACGCTCGGCAGATAGTCACCGGAGACGAAGCGCCGCAGTCGCTGCACGCGCCGGGCGCGCAGCGGAAGCTCGTGATGATGTTCGCCGGCGGAGGTCACGGCCGCCCCGATGATGTTCTCCTCGTTGATCTCGTCGCCCTTGAGCTCACGGACGATCTGCCCGCGTGAGAACACGAGCACGCGATCGCACAGGCCCTGCAGCTCGACCGCGTCCGAGGAGAGCACGACCACCGCACGGCCATCGGCGGCCGCGTCGCGCATCACCTGATAGAGGTCGATCCGCGCGCCGGCGTCCACGCCGCGCGTCGGCTCGTCGGCCAGGAGTACCCGCGGCGCCCCGAGCAGCGCGCGTGCGAACAGCACCTTCTGCTGGTTGCCGCCCGACAGCGAGGAGACGCTGGTCTCGGCGGAGGGTGTCCTGACGCCGAGCCGCTCGATCTGGGCAGCGACGAGCGGGCGTTCGCGCGCACGGCGGACGACGCCCCCCTGCGCCACCTCGCCGAGAGCCAGCAGCGACACGTTCTCGCGCACAGAGAGCGCGAGTATGACGCCCTCACGGTGGCGGTCGCCGGGAAGGTGGATGACGCCGGCGCGGCGCATCCGGCTCGGACGGCCGAGCCTCAGGACGCCACCGTCCACGCGCATCCGCCCGCGCGCGGCGCTCATCCCCGCGAGCGCGCGCAGGAAGGAGCGCTGACCGTTGCCCTCGATCCCGGCGAGCCCGACGACCTCACCAGGCTGGACGCTGAGGGAGACGTCACGGAAGCCGGCGCCGCTGAGGGAGTCCACGTCGAGCAGCGGCGGCGCCGCCTCGGTGCCGGCGCGTTTGCTCGGAAAGACCTGGTCGACGGCGCGGCCGATGATCAGGCGCAGGATCTCGCCCTCGGAGATTCCGGCCGCGTCGAAGGTTCCGCGGGTCTCGCCGTCGCGCAGCACGGTGATGCGGTCGGCGACGCGCTTGACCTCGGGAAGGCGATGGGAGATGTAGACCACCGCGGTCCCCTTGTCGCGGATCGAGCGGATGTTCTCAAACAGCCGCTCGCTCTCAACCCGCGTGAGCGATTCGGTTGGCTCGTCGAGGACGAGCACCTTGGCGTCGAGAGCAAGCGCCTTGGCGATCTCGACGAGCTGGCGGGTGGCGGTGCTGAGGTCGCTGACCCGCTCCGCCGGGTTGATGTCGGCGCCAACCGCAGCGAGCCGCTCGCGCGTCCACGCGGTTGCTCGCGACATCGACGGGCGCAGCGACGCAGGCATCGCAAAGATCATGTTCTCGGTCACCGTGAGGTCTTCGAGGATCGAGAGGTGCTGATAGACGATGCCCAGGCCGAGCGCCTGGGCAACCGACGGTGAAGCGGTCTCGAGCGGCTTGCCGCCGATCTCGCCCGTCCCCGAGTCGGGGACGGTCGAGCCGGCTGCCACCGCCATCAGCGTGGACTTCCCGGCGCCGTTCTCGCCCACGAGCGCGTGCACCTCGCCCGCGAGCACCTCGAACGTCACGCCCTTGAGCGCGACGACGCCGGGAAACGTCTTGACGACGTTTCGCAGGCGTAGAACGACGACCGGAGAATCCACCGCTTGGACCTAGCTGTTGCCACCGAACTGCGCGATCTGCGCAGGCGTGAGCTTGTTGGAGGGATAGAAGTCCGGCGCCGCCTTCGGGTTGCACTGGTAGGGCTTGCCCTTTGCCAGCGTGTCCTCCCACGAGGGCAGGTTGTAGATGTTCGGCTCACTGTTCGGGAGACCCTCCGCGGCGGCGATCGCCTTGCGGGCCGCGATGCGTCCGAGCCAGTTGCGCGAGGAGATCGACTCCAGCGGCACCTTCTTCGACTTGTACAGGCAGGAGAGCCCGTTGGCGTCGAGCGTCGCGATCGGCACGAGCTTGCGCCCGGCCTTCTGGAACGCCTGCGCGCTCGCGAGCGCGTCGGTGCCGTAGTTGGAGATGATCCCGTCGATCTTCGGATACTGCGACAGCAGCGACGCCGTCACGGTCCCGGCCGTGGCCGGATCCCAGTTCGTCACGGGCCACGACGTGTTCCCGGTGAGCAGGTGGATTCCCGGGTAGTTGGCGAACACCTTGATGATCGCCGCCAACTGGTCGGCGCCCACCGGGTTGCCTGCCGGCCCGCCGGTGTAGATCACGTTGCCGTTGCCGTGTAGCGCCTTGACCATCCACTTCGCCCAGAGAGTGCCGGCGTAGCCGTCGTTCCAGTCGACGTAGGCGACGTCGTCCTGGCCGTTGACAGCGGTGGCGTCGGCGCCCCACGTGACGACCTTGACGCCTGCCTTGGTGGCCGCCTGAATCGCCGGCAGAAGAGGCGCACCGGAGTCCGGGATCAGAGTCATCGCCTGCGCGCCCTGCGCAACAGCGGAGTTGATGTTGGCGATCTCCTGCGAGAGGATGTAGCTGCCCTCGGTGGTGATCACCTTGACGTTCTTGCACTGCGCTGCGGTCGACTTGACCGCGGCGTAGGACTCCGCTGACCACGCGTTGAGACCGAGCCCATCCTCGACCGCGAGCGTGATCTGCTTGGTGCCGCAGAACTTGATCGTCTTGTTGATACCCGACGTGGCGACCTCCTGGGCCTGGGTCGGCCACTTCGTCGCCGCAAACGCCGCCGCTGTCGCCACGAGCGCCACCAGCGCCACGGCGATCGGGGCGATCCTCCTACGCAAGCGGCCACCGGCCGCGCGCTGCTTGACCCTTCTCATCTCTGCCTCCTCAACCCCGATGTATTTGACCTGTGATGCGACCGCAGCCACCGACGCTCGGTGCCGCTATGCGTTTCGCCACCGCCGGCGCGGGGTAAGTGACACCGGTGGATGGCCGCAACGTTTGAAAGCTGGGTGACGCGCATCACTGGTCCTGCTCGGCGGCCGGCCCGGCGATCGCACTCTGGACGGCTGCCGGCGGCGTGGGCCTGGCGGTGACGCGAGCCCAGAGGCGGTGCCAGGGCACGTTGCGCAGCAGCATGCCGAGCGCGATGATCGAGCCCTGGATGATGAACTCGACCGACTCCGCGGCGCCATTGGCGGTCAGGACCTGACCGAGCTGCGTCAGGAACACCGCGCCGACGGCCGTCGCGACGACGCTCCCGGTGCCGCCGGCCAGCGACGTCCCGCCGAGCACGACGGCGGCGATCGTCGGCAGCAGATAGGTCGAGCCGGCGCCCAGGCCCGGCGTCGGGAAGTAGCCGGCGATCAGGATGCCGGCGATACCGTAGGCGAGGCTCGCGAGCACGTAGGTCGCGATCACGTAGCCGGTCACGCGAATGCCCGCTGCGCGCGTCGCGGCGGCGCTCGCCCCGACGGCGACGAACCGGCGTCCCGGGATCGTGACCCTGATCAGCACCGCCACCACGATGACAGCGATCGCCGCGACAAGCGCCGTATTCGGAATGTCGAGCGTCTTGTGCGCCGCGAAGCTCGTGAGTCCGGGTGGGCTCGACGCCGTTGCCTGCCCGCTGGCGATCTCGTACACCGTCCCCATCAGCAGCGCGTTGACGCCGAGTGTTGCGATCAGCGGCGTGATCCCGAACTGCGTGATCGCGAGCCCGCTCACGACGCCCGAGGCGATGCAGGCGAGTACGACCAGCAAGATCGCCACCGGCAGGCGCCCGTTGGACCCGCCGGTGTGGACCGTGACGATGACCGTCGTCAAGAGGATCATGCCCGGCACCGTGAGGTCCAGGCCGCGCTGCTGGATCACGAGCGTCTGGCCGATCGCCGCGACCGCGAGCATCGATGCGAACGGCAGCATCGAGAGCAGCGCGCTCTGACTGAGGCTGTTGGAGGCAAACAGCGGGCTGACGGCGAACAGCAGCGCCGTCGCGACCCAGATCGCCGAGTAACGCGGAACGTGCACACGCTCGAGGACCCCGAACGATCTGCGCGGGGCCGGAGCCTGCGTGGTCGCGGACGCCGGGTCTGACCAAGCCGTCTCGTCGTCCCTACTGGGCGGTCCGGCCACCATCGCTGAAGGGCGTCGTTGCGTCGATGTGGCTCGAAGCAGCCGTGCGCGTCGCGACGGCGCCCGAGCAGCCGAGTGTGCGTGGCGCGCTCGCGAGCGCGCACGCGCCGCCGCCGGCTACACCCGGGCGGATGGCCGCGGCAATGCCCGACTTGTACTGGAGACCCCCGTCGAGGGTCGATGCCACCGCGCTCTCCTCCTGTGCGAACGTGCCAGTGAGCCGCAGACGCTAAGCAATCGCGCTCGTGCTGTCAAGTGTTACTGAACGCCCATCCTCGCTCGACGTGTGTACATGTTCAGTGCTGATCGCTGCTCGGGCCGTACCGGCCGAGGGTCACCCAGATCGCGCGAACCTCGACGTCGCCGTCGTTGCGCAGCCGATGGGGGATCGTCGACTCGAAGGTGATCGAGTCGCCCGGCGCGAGCACGTGGTCCTCGAAGCCGACCGTGACGTGCAATGTGCCGCTCAGCACGAGACCGAACTCGCGGCCGCTGTGGCGCATCAGCTTGCCGTCCGCGCTCGAACTGCCGCCCACGCCGTAGACGGCGATCATGAACTCGACGTCCGGTTCGTCCCAGGCCGTCATGCGCTCCCACTTGACACCGGTCTCCAACTCGATCACGCGGCGCTCGTCGGCGCGGTGCACGAGCGCCGAACCGGCGCGCCGAGGCTGTTCGCTCGCGGCGGCCGGACGTGCCGTCGGCGCCGACGGTTCAGGCGAGACCTTGGCCGGGGGCTCGCCGGAGCCGACCAGCTCGAAGATCTCGTCCAGCGAGAGCCCGAGCTCGGAGACGATCGCATACAGCGTCCGGACCGAGGGCTGGATCTTTCCCGTCTCGATCTGCGAGACCAGGCTCGGGGAGACGTCGAGCCGCCGCGCCAGCTCGCGCAGGCTCATGCCGATCTCGAAGCGCTTCTCCCGCAACTGCGCCCCGACCAGCGGGGCCGCGCTCTCGCTCTCGGCGCGCTCGTCGCCGAGCGCGCTCGGCGCGGCTGGGGGATTGGCAGGATTCATCGCATCCAGCGAGGGTCGCCGACCCGCCGCTACTCCTTGAACTCCGAGTGCGGCGCCGGGGTCGGGAACGCAGCTGCGAGCGCGCCTGCCTCGCAGGCCGCGAGCAGCTCGCCGACACCGGCATCGACATCGGCCAGGCGCTGCTCGGCGCCGTCGAGATGCTCGCGCAGCCATCCCCGCGCGAGCTCCAGCGGATCGCGCGCCTGCCACTGCTCGAGCTCGCCCTCGGGCCGATAACGCCCGGGATCGCTGCGCGAATGGCCGACGAAGCGATAGGTGCGCGCCTCGACGAAGACCGGGCCGCCGCCGCCTCGGACGGCGGCGAACACCTCGACGGCGGCGCGCCGCGTCGCGTGCACGTCCATGCCGTCGACGATGCGGGTCGGGATCTCCATCGCACCGGCGCGCGCGCAGATCTCGCCTGCCGTCACCGCCTCCATCGGGGTGTATTCGCCGTAGCCGTTGTTCTCGCAGACGAACACCATCGGGAGCGCGAACACCTTGGCGAAGTTCAGGCATTCGAAGAAGTAGGCCTGGTTGGTCGTACCGTCGCCGAAGTAGGCGATCGACACTCGCGGGCTGCCGCGCATCGCGAGGGCGACCCCGGTCGCGGCGGCGATGCTGCCGCCGACGATGCCGAAGCAGCCGATCACACCGTGGTCGAGGTCGACGACGTTCATCGACCCGGCGCGGCCGCCGTTGACTCCCGTCACGCGCCCCAACAGCTCTGCCAGCAGCGCCTCGGGCTCGGTCCCGCGCGCCAGCAGGTGCCCGTGCCCGCGGTAGGTGCAGGCCACCCGGTCGTCGGGCTCCATTGCGCTCGCGAAGCCGACCGCGACCGCCTCCTGGCCCGAGTACAGGTGCGTCGTGCCGTAGACCTCGCCGCGCAGGAAGAGCGTCTGCACCAGATCCTCGAACCGGCGGATCGTCAGCATCCGCCGATAGAGATCGAGCTGGAAGTCAGCGTCCACCGCGACGCTCACCCCTTCACCCCCGCGGCCACGTAGGCGTCGGGGATCCAGTCGCCGCCGATCCGCGCCCCCGCCTGCCCCCCGGCACGCTCGATGATGCCGTCGCGCGCGTCGATCGCCAGCCGGCGCACGCGCACCGGATCCACGCCGACCAGCACGCCGGCCCGCTTGACGACCACACCGTCGACGAGGATCGTTTCGACGAGCCCCGGATGGGCGTTGTACACGAACGCCCCGACCGGATTGTTCATCGGCGTCATCCCGAAGGAGTCGGCCCGCACGACGATCACGTCCGCGCGCTTGCCCGGGGTCAGGCTGCCGATCTTGGCATCGAGGCCGCAGGCGCGTGCACCCTCGATCGTCGCGAACTCGAGCACGTCGCGGCAGCTGAGCTCCATCGTGCTCACCGACGGCTCGCCGCGCTCGCGCGCATGCTCGTTGTCGAACCCGCGCTGGGTGCCGATCGTGGCCCGCATCGTGCCGAACAGGTGACCGCCGTTGGAGCAGCAGACGTCGATCGAGAGGCTCGGCCGGATTCCGGCGTCCAGCAGCCGGCCGGTGGCCGGCCAGCCGTGTCCCATCTGCAGCTCGATGTCCGGCGAGATCGACGCCGAGGCGCCGGCGTCGGCCATCATCACCAGCTCATCGTCGGCGAGCGTGTTGCAGTGCACGAAGGTCATCGTCGGGCCGAGCAGGCCGGCGGCCGCGAGCTGGGCGATCGGCCGGTTGCGGCCCCATTCGCCGTCGCCCGCGTGGCAGCTGATCCGCAGCCCCAGCTCGGCGGCGAGCCGCCAGTCCTGCTCGGTGACCTCCATCGTCGCGAACTGGTTGCCGCGCGGCGCGAGGCAGAGCGTCACCAGCGCGTCGTCGGACGACAGCCGCCCCTCGCGCAGGCGGCGCACATCCTCGGCCGGGTGCGCGAGCGCGCTGACCGGCTGCCAGTGGCGGTGTCCGCCGCCGTGACCGAAGACGACTCGCGCGCGGGTCTCGACGAGCGCGTCGACGGCGGCGTCGGCGTGCTCCGGGGTGTTGAGGTTGTGCGACCAGTCAAGCAGCGTCGTGATCCCGGAATCGAGCGCCTCGAGCGTGCCGATCAGGTTCGCGGCGTAGGTGTCGGCCGGGCGGTACAGGCCGCTCAAGGTGCCGTGCAGGCCGGTGAAGTAATGGGCGAGCGTCCAGTCGGAGGCGATGTTGCGAAACAGCGCCTGCCAGGTGTGTCGATGGGTGTCGATCAGCCCGGGCAGCACGAGGCAGTCGGTGGCGTCGATCACCTCGGCTTCGCCAACGCCGAGGTTTGCGCCGACGGCGACGATCGCGCCGTCCTCGATCAGCACCTCGCCGGCGTCGAGGTCGCCGAGCTGAGCGTCAACCGTGACGACGGTGCCGCCCTTGATCAGCGTGCGTTGAGCCATGCGTGTTGTCCTCGGCGTGGTGGCGTGAGGTCGTTCAGTGCGCGGTCGAGGAGGCCTCGGTGGCCTTGCCGTTTCCGTGTGCTGCGGGGAAGTCTGCCCCTCGAACATAGGTCTTGCCGGCGATCAGCAGCTCGTCGGCCGGAAAGCGCGTGAGCACCTGCGGCCCATCGGTCGTCACCACGACCTCCTCTTCGATCCGCGCGGCCGAGCGGCCGTCCTTCGTCGGGCAGTAGGTCTCCAGCGCGAACACCATGCCGACCTCGAGCTCGATCGGGTCGTTGAACGAATGCAGCCGGGAGATCATCGGCGACTCGTACAGGCCGACGCCGAGCCCGTGCCCGAACTGCAGGCCGAAGGCCGCGCGCTCGTCGGGCAGGCCGATCTCCTGTGCCCGCGGCCACACCGCGGCGATCTTGTCCGTGGTGACGCCGGGGCGCACCAGTTCGATCGCCGCGTCCAGCCATTCGCGGCAGCGCCGGTAGGCATCGGACTGCGCGGGGGTCGCGTAGCCGATGTTGAAGGTGCGGTAGTAGCAGGTGCGGTAGCCGTTGAACGCGTGGATGATGTCGAAGAACGCCTGGTCACCCGGACGCAGCAGCCGGTCCGAGAAGGTGTGCGGATGGGGCGCGCAGCGATCGCCGGAGATCGCATTGATCGCCTCGACGTGCTCCGATCCGAGCTCGAACAGCAGCTTCATCGCCGCCGCGACGACTTGATTCTCGGTCACGCCGGGGCGCAGCATCGTGTAGATCTCCTCATACACCGCGTCGACGATGCCGGCGGCCTGATCGAGCAACGCGAGCTCGTCCTCGCTCTTCAGCCGCCGCGCCTCGAGCATCACCGGCTGGGAGTCCGTCAGGTGGATCCCCTTGCGCTGCAGCGCAAGCACCGTCGTCATGTCCGGGACGTCGACGCCGATCGGCTCGCCCGCCAGGCCACGCTCCGTCAGCTCGCTCGCGATCAGTTCGGCGAGATCGTCGGGCACGCCGGTGGCGTCCCCCATCGCTCCGCGCATCGGCGGAACCCAGGCCCGCCAGCTCGACTCGGGAAGCCACGGGCAGTACAGCTGGTGATGCTTCGCCGCCGAGCCGAAATCCCAGAGGATCGGGTCGTCCTCGCGAAACAGCAGCGCAAAGCGGATGTTCTTGTCGCGCTCCCAGGTCCCGATCGCGGTGCTCGTCACATACCGCAGGTTGTTGGGGTCAAACAGCAGCAGCGCCCCGAGATCCGACGCCGCAAGCGTCGCCTTCGCGCGGCCGAGCCGATGGCGGCGCAGTCGATCGAAGTCGACGCGCTGCTCCCAGTCGACTGCCATCCGTGCACCACGTGACGCAATAGCCATGCTCGCCTCGACCTCCGGTTGGTGTTCAGCCATTCTGCACAACCGCGGCCGCGGCGTCAACACACGCGACGATCTCGCTCTACTCCCAGTCGCTCTGCTGCCCGGCGAGCTCGATCGCGCGCATCACCGCATGCGCCTTGGACTCGGACTCGCCGAACTCGCGTTCCGGGGATGCGTCGGCGACCGTGCCGCCGCCCGCCTGCAGGTGTGCGACGCCGTCCTTGACCACCACGGTCCGAATGTGGATCGCCGTGTCGAGCTCGCCGGTGTAGCTGAGATAGCCGATGGCGCCGCCGTATCCGCCGCGCTTGACCGGCTCGAGCTCGTCGATGATCTGCATGGCGCGGACCTTCGGCGCCCCCGAGAGCGTGCCGGCGGGAAGCGTCGCGCGCAGCGCGTCCATCGCCCCGACGCCGTCGCGCAGCCGGCCCGAGACCGAGCTGACGATGTGCATCACATGCGAGTAGTACTCGACCGCCATCAGCGTCTGCACGCGCACGCTGCCGTACTCGCAGACCCGGCCGAGGTCGTTGCGACCGAGATCCACGAGCATCATGTGCTCGGCGCGCTCCTTCTCGTCGGCGAGCAACTCCGACTCCAGGCGCGCATCCTCGAGCGCATCGGCACCGCGCGGCCGCGTTCCGGCAATCGGTCGCGTCGTCACCTCGCGCCCGGAGACGGTGATCAGCGGCTCCGGGCTGGCACCGGCCACCTGGAAGTCGCCGAAGTCGAGAAAGTACATGTAGGGACTCGGATTGACCGCCCGCAAGCCGCGGTAGATCGAGAACGCGTTCACCTCGACCGGCGCCGACCAGCGCTGCGAGGGCACGACCTGAAAGACGTCCCCGGCATGGATGTACTCGACGATCCGCGACACCGTCGCCTCGAAGCGCTCCCGCGTCATGTTCGAGCGAAACTCCGGGTTCGGGCGGGCCTCCCGGGGCGCGACGGGGGGCAGCGGTCCGTTCAGGCGCGCGCGCACATCCTCGATCGTCCGGCAGGCCTGCACATAGGCGCCGCGCGGATCCTCCCCGCCGTAGACGTTGACCAGAATCGTCACGGTGTGCTTGAGATTGTCGAACACGACGAGCAGGTCGCTCAGCATCAACGCCATGTCCGGCAGCGCCAGCGCATCCGGACCCGGATCGCCGAGCGGCTCGACGGTGCGCACCAGGTCGTAGCCGAAGAACCCGACCGCGCCGCCGGAAAACGGCGGCAACCCGTCCAGCGGGGCCTGCGAATAGCGCCCGACGGCGGCCGCCGCGATCGCGTACGGGTCACCGCCGTCCGCAAGCCGCCAGCGGATCACCTCGCGCGGGCGAAAGCCGATGAACGAGTAGCGTCCGAACCGCTTCCCCTGCTCGGCCGATTCGAGCAGGAACGCCGGCCCGTCCCCGCGCAGCTTGAGAAACGCCGACACCGGCGTCTCACAGTCGGCGACGAACTCGTGGCGCAGCGGGATCAGGTTGTGGTCGGCGGCGAGCGCGACCACCTCCGCGAGCGTCGGGCTAACGTCGACGAGCACTCAGCACCTGCTCGGCGTCGGCGAGGCGCCGGCCCCGGCCGTGCAGCAGCACGAGCAGGTGATACAGCACGTCGGCGGCTTCCTCGTCGACGCGCTCGTCGCTCTCCTCGCGTGCGGCGCGGGCCACCTCCTCGGCCTCCTCCATCACCTTCTCACCGATCGACGGCGGGTCATCGAGCAGTTCGACGGTGTAGGAGCCGGCCGGGCGCTCGCGGGCGCGCGAGTCGAGCGTGCGCTCCAGCGCCGGCAGCGCCTCATGCGGTGCCGGCGGCTCAAGCTCCCCGCGGTGGAAGCAGCTGCGCTCGCCGGTGTGGCAGGCCGGGCCGGCCGGCTCGACCAGCGCCAGCACCGCGTCGCCGTCGCAGTCGATCCGCAGCGCCCGCAGCGCCTGCGTGTTGCCGGAGCTCTCCCCCTTGTGCCACAGCACCGAGCGCGAGCGGCTCCACAGGTGCAGCTCGCCGGTCGCGCGCGTGCGCTCGAGCGCGAGCGCGTTCATGTAGGCGAGGGTCAGCACCTCACCGCTGTGCCAGTCCTGCACGACGCACGGCACCAAGCCACGCTCGTCATAGACGATCTCGGTATCCATTGTCGTGATTCTCTCAGGCGAGGCGGTTCAGGACGCTCTCGCGCTGCTGCGCCGCAACCTCGGAGACGGTCAGCGACGGGTCTGCCAGATGCGCGTGCGAGACCTCCGCGGCGCTCGGCAGCGTCTGCGGCTCGGGCCAGCTCTCGGGCTCCCACAGTCGCGAGCGGATGAAGGCCTTCGGGCAGTGTGCGAACACCTCCTCGGCCTCGACGACGATCGCGCTGCGCGGCGGCTTGCCGACCGGCTCGAGGCGTCCGAGCAGCTCGGCGTCGGCACTCACACAGGCGCGGCCGCTGACGCGCAGGGTCGTGTCCCGGCCGGGAATCAGGAACAGCAGGCCGAGGCGACCGCTCGCGACGACGTTGGCAAGGGTGTCAAGGCGCCGGTTTCCCGTCGCGTCGGGGATCGCGAGGTGGCGATCGTCCAGCACGCGGACGAATCCCGGCGGGCCCCCGCGCGGCGAGACGTCCCCGCGTCCCCGCTCGTCGACGCTCCCGACCAAGACCATCGGCGAGGCTGCGATCAGCCGCCGGCACATCGCGTCCAAACGGCCGACGTCCTTGCGCAGCGCCGACGCAGTCGGCTCCTCGTAGAGCGCGCGCAACTCTGCTTCGCTTGAAATCGCGCCGGCAAACGGATCCATGGCCCAGATGCTACGGACGTTCGCGGCCGCCGGACCTGCTCGGCGCCGATCGCCGTACCCGCTCGGCCACACCTGCCGCCCGTGCTATTCGATGCCCAGGCGATCCAGCAGGCTGTCGTCGGCGCGCCAGCGACGGCGCACCCGCACCATCAGCGAGAGGTGGACGCGTCCCGCCAGCTCACGCTCGAGCTCGCGCCGCGCGGCGGTGCCGATCGCCTTGATCATCCGCCCCCCACGCCCGACGACGATCGCCTTCTGGGACTCGGTCTCGACCCAGATCAGGGCGTCGATCCGCGTCAGCTCGGCGTCGCGCTCGTCGGCTTCGAGCTCCTCGATCACCACTCCGATCGCGTGCGGCAGCTCCTGAAAGGTCCGCCGCAGGACCTGCTCGCGGATCAGCTCTGCCAGCAGCTCCTCGCGCCCCATGTCGGAGCGCTGCGCCGAGGCGTACAGGAACGGGCTCTCCGGCAGCTGGCTGACCAGGTGCTCGACCAGCGCCGTGACCCCCTGGCCGCCGCGGGCCGAGATCGGGAACACGTCGGCCGCGGGGGGCGCGATCTCCGCGGCGTCCAGCAGCGCGCGCGCCTGGCGCTCCTTGCTGAGGCGGTCGATCTTGTTGACCGCGACGGTCACCGGACCGGGCGCGTCCGCGAGCGAGGCGGCGATGTAGCGGTCGCCGGGGCCGATCCCCTCCTCCCCGTTGAGCAGCATCAGCGCCGCGTCGGCATCGGCCAGCTCGAGCTTCACGCGGCGCGCCATGCGCTGCGTGAGGGCATCGCGCGGGCGCTGAACGCCGGGCAGGTCGATCAGCACGAGCTGCCAGTCCGGGCCGGTCGCGACGCCGCGAATCGCCCGCCGCGTGGTCTGCGGGCGATCGGAGACGATCGCGACCTTCGCGCCGACGATCGCGTTGGTCAGCGTCGACTTGCCGACGTTCGGCCGGCCTGCGAGCGCGACGAAGCCGGCGCGCGTCACCAGCTCAGCAGCTCGCGCTGGAGCACCAGCATCTCGCCCTCGTCGACCTCGTGGTCCATGCCGAGCAGGTGCAGCACGCCGTGCACGACCGCCTCGCGCAGCTCGACCGTGTGCTCCGGGCAGATCACGACATCGCCGAGCTCGCGCGGACCGGCCGGCTCGGCGGCGTCGCCGTCGATCGGGAACGACAGCACGTCGGTCGGGGAGTCCTCGGCGCGGTGCTGACGATTGAGCTCCCTGATCCGCGCCGGCCCGACGAACTCGATCGCCAGGTGACCGTCGGCGACACCGGCGCTCGCCGCAGCAAGCGCCGCGAGCCGTTCGATCTCCGCTGCGGCCAGCGGCGCCGTGCCGACGATATCCAGCTCGATCATCAACCGTTGCGCGCGCGCTTGGCTGCGGCGATCTCCGGCGCGGCGCGCTGAGCGTGATCCTCGTACGCCTCGACGATGCGTTGCACGAGCCGGTGACGCACGACGTCCTCGCCTCCGAGCCGCACGAACTCGACGCCCTCGACCTCGCCGATGATGTCAGCGACGACGACCAGCCCGGACTGCTGCTCACGCGGCAGGTCAACCTGGGTCACGTCGCCGGTGACGACCATCTTCGAGCCGAACCCGAGCCTGGTGAGAAACATCTTCATCTGCTCCGGGGTGGTGTTCTGGGCCTCGTCGAGGATCACGAAGGAATCGTTCAGCGTGCGCCCCCGCATGAATGCGAGCGGTGCGACCTCGATCACGCCGCGTTCGAGATGCTGGGAGACCTTCTCGGGGTCGATCATGTCGTGCAGCGCATCGAACAGCGGCCGCAGGTAGGGATCGATCTTCGCCATCAGGTCGCCGGGCAGGAAGCCGAGGCGCTCGCCGGCCTCAACCGCCGGACGGGTCAGGATGATCCGGTTGACCTCCTTGCGGCTCAGCGCCGCAGCCGCCAGCGCGACGGCGAGGAACGTCTTGCCGGTGCCGGCCGGCC
>ODAK010001749.1_pt1 | contig 23311 bp, 18 predicted proteins | sample 1539591 | NCBI WGS metagenome assembly ODAK01 (sample SAMEA3539303, study PRJEB22396) | soil metagenome | biome: tundra; feature: field; material: soil | place: USA | collected 2010-05 | depth 0.15 m | reverse complement strand
CTCTCGCCGTTTTTTTGATCGCCGTTATGTAGCGTTATTTATGCGCTTCTGTATAGCCGTTCCGCGTATTGACTCATTGAGAATGTCACGTTATCGACCAAGTCATCAAGCGTTCCGTTCAAGTGAATGACTCTCAGGCAATTCTTGTCCGATTCTCGATTGTCGAATGTTGGTTTTGTTGCGGAAACCGCAACAATCTTCCTCGGCAGAGAATGCTTTCTCACGGTTGCAAGTTCTACGTCGTCGATGTTAAGCGTATAAATCTTGTGCCACGGCATGGCGAAGAACGTTTTATACCAATCAGGCAGCGTGTCCGCATCTGTCGTCAGAGATGCGATGAGTAATTCCTTCAACGCGCTTTTGTGCCGTAATGCGGCGTTTTCGTAAAGGTGTTGGAGGGTGCTCTGTGGGTCGAGTGGTGAATCCGGAAAACAAAGATCCCAAATCTTCGCGCGGAGTTTGTCGGGCGTTGGCATTGGTTCGCCCAGCATATTGTTTGCACTCAACGAGAATCCTGCGCCAGTAAAAAGAATCGGACTCGCCTTCTCAAATTTACCCGTTAAATATTGAACGATCGTTGACACGCCGGCATTTTCTCACGATTGAAAGCGCAAGGAAAGCGAATAGATTGATACGGCTCACCGCAAACAATATTTCTGCAGGTCAAATGGTGGCCTGTTTCAAGCTGGCGGATGAGGATGGCTACGGACAATCCCGCCAGCCGCGCGACCGACAATTTGATCAGGCCGTCAATTCAATGAAGTTGGTTTTGAAGCCCGCCAGCAGTTTGGATTTGGCCCGCGCCTTGCCCGCCGCTTTGGAATGCAATTGATAGGCGCCCTTGATTTCTGCGGGTTGCGCCGTTCACGGCCACGATTCAAGTTTCAGCCCGCTGACGCGTCGAAACTCGCGAACGTTGTTGGTGACGAGGATGAGGCCACCGGCGACGACTTGCCCCGCGATGAGCAAGTCTTAAGGCCCGGTGGATGTGCCCTGACGCTCCAGTTCCGCGCGAATGTTCGCAGCGGTTTCCGCGCCCGCGCGGTCAAGCGGCAGTTCAATGACGGCGGAAACAAAGCGCCCGACCTTCTGCCGTTCGTTTGCCGGGTCCAAAGCTCGCGCGAGGCCGCAAAACAATTCATAGACCATGACCATGGAGACGGCGCAATCCGTCGGCGCGATCTGGCTCAACCGTTGCACCATGCCCGGTCGCTGGCGGAGCACGCCGATGCAGGTGTCGGTGTCGAGCAGGTGCGTCATGGCGGACGGCTACAAAGGTTTCACCGGCGGCAGTTGGCCCTGGTCAGGCCGCGAAAATGCCGGGTCGCTGATGTGAATCGAATCAAAAAAACCTGCGGGCCAGGCTTTCGGTTTCAAAGGTTCCAACACAATCGCCTCGCCGTCGTGACGCACGCCAACCGTGCCCGCGGAGAGGTGAAAACCTTTTGGCAGGCGCACGGTCTGACACTCGCCTTCGTGGATGACGGTTGCGGTTTCCATAATCGTGTTCGGTCAAAGTTGCTCGGACGCTGCCAATCTACCACGTTTCATGCCCGCGCGTAAAGCTCGCTGCCCGTCTTGGTTAATCCCCGCCTGCCGCGCGACAGACCGCTTGATCAGGCCGTCAATTCAATGAAGTTGGTTTTGAAGCCCGCCAGCAGTTTGGATTTGGCCGGCACCTTGCCCGTCGCTTTGGAATGCAATTGATACGCGCCCTTGGTGAGCGTGAAGACTTCGATGGCTTTCGCGTCGGGATCAATGATCCAGTATTCCGCCACGCCCGCCTGTTCGTAGAGCGCCTTTTTCTGGATGCGGTCGCGCTGCCAGCTTCCGGCGGAGATGACTTCCATGACGAGGTCGGGCGCGCCGTGAACACAACTGCCCACAATGTGGAGCCGCGCCTGCGTGATAAAAAAAACATCGGGTTGCACGACGCGACGCGGCGTCAGCACCACGTCCAGCGGGCTTAAAAAACATTCGCCCAATCCGACCGGGGCGACGAACAGGTTTAGTTTGTTCCAAAAACGCGCGACGATTCGCTGATGGTCCGGATGCGGGGCGGGTGACATGATGATTTCTCCATTCCATAATTCGACGGGCTGGTTGGTTTCGGGAAGTTCCGCCACCATCTCATCGTAAGTCCAGAGCCGTTGTGAAATGGCTTTGGGTCTGGTTAACTCGGCCACAGTCATGCGTTCAATAAGCGCGCAATGAGCAGGAAAATCAAACTAAATATGCACAGCAGCGGATCGAAACACCGGGAATAGCGGCCGGCGGGATGCGATACCGGGTCAATTGCGAGGCTCTTTCAGAACTGTAGGCGACGACCTGAGAAGTCTCTGATTTGCTTTTTAGATGAACTTCGGAAACAATCATTTTTTTACCGTGTTCACCTCCTGCACCAATTGTCGCGCCGCCTGCGAAATCAAATCCTCCACATCCTCCGCCCAGCGCCGTGCCGGCAGACCATAAACCGTGAAAGCGTAGCAGCCCTCGTAGCCCCAGCGCGGATTCGCGAGCGGCGAAACATCTTCGCGCAGCACGCGCAACGACGGAATGTAAGTCATCACGTCATTGCAATAGCCCGCCACCCACGTCTGCGCCCCGAAATTGCATTTGAATTTTAACGCATAATCCACGACTGGCTCCCCGCCGAGCGTGAGCAAGAGTTGACGATCACCAAATTTCCAGGCCTGCAATGGATACGGATACTCGCGAATGAATGGCTTGCCCGCTTTCAAATCCGCGAGCAATCGTGTCGCCCAACGTCGCGTCGGCGCGGCTGGATCGGATTGCATTTTTTCAAGCTCGGCTTCGGTTGGAGAAACGCCGAGATGCAGCGTGACCATTTCCATTTTCGTGACCAGCTTCGGCGGCAACTTTTGCGGCGGGGCCAGCAAAACTTCTTCGACCGCCGAAGCGAGCATGTTGCCGTAACGCTCGGCCAGCCGGAATTCCCGGCGCGGCAAAGGATTTTGATCGCCGCCGCAGCCCATGAAAAACATCGCCTGCGCGCCCGGATGACTTTTCTCCAGCGCAATCTGCGCATAGCCGCTGTAATCGCCGCACCATTCGTTGATCGCGAGCGCTGTGTTGTGGCACGCATAGCCGCAGAGAATTGCCTTCAAGTTTCCGTCCGGATTGTAAACCGCCAACACAGGCACCGCATGATCCGACGGCCCTTTGAGCGCGCCTTCGTTAATCATCCTCGTCGCGTCTGGCTCGGCATTATTACGGCGGTTCACCGCAAACGCTGTCGTGCCCTGCCCTGCTGCCACTGTGACCGGCGAAAGATCAGCGATGGCGCGACCGATTATTTCAACAATCTGCCCCTCAAGCTTCGTGGAAAATTTCTCGATCAAGTCGCGCTGTGTTTCGTCCAGCGGATAAATGTCGTAAAGCGCATTGCGCAACACCGGCCCGCAATGCGTGTGCGATGCACTCAGCAAAATCTGGTCCGGCGCGAGATTGAATTTCTCCTTCAACGCGGCGCAACTGTGCTGATAAATGTTTTGCGGAATGCCGAGCAGGTCGCTCGTGAGAATGACGGCGCGATGTCCATCCGCATCCTCCAAGGCGAGTGCCTTGATCCATAGCTCCATGATTTTGCCGTCCGCCGGATTGGTGCGGGCCGCGAAACCGGCCATCCACAGGCCAGGTTCCGGCGTGATGCTGGCCTTGGCAGTGCCGGCTTTCCAGCCTGGTTCCGCCGCCAGCAACGAAAATGAAAAAAACAAGACCGCCGCCGCAACACCGTGGCACAGGCGTCTCGCCTGTGATTTGCTGTTGCGAGCCAAACTGAATCGCACAGGCGAGACGCCCGTGCCACTAACAGAAACATGCGTCATGGTTTCGTCGCTTTCGCCTTGGCCATCACGTCGGAAATTTTCACCACCGCGCCGTTTGCATCCTTGCTCGCCTGCTCCGCCTGCATGAAGGCCATGATTTCAATCGTCTCTTCCGGCTGCACCGGCGCGACGCCTGTCTGGAAAAATTTCATGATCTCCACCGCCAGCGGCTCGTAGCCATCGAACGAACCCACCTTCGCCTCGCCTTTGTCGCCCTTGGCGATCCCGTGATAGTTGGCTCCGTAATTTTTTTGCTTCTCCTCGCGATAAATTCCTTTGCGCCCGCCGCTCCAAGTGCCAATGACTTCAATCAAACCATTCGTCCAGGTGCCGCGTTGCACCGATTCGCAGCCGGTGCCCATGACGGTGAACAAAGATTCCACGCCATGAATGCCATACCAAAACAGTTCCGGATGATTTGGCTCCAGTTCCAACGGGCTGGTGGTTTCCGCGTAAGCAACTTTCCCGACGGAACCGTTGCGCACAGCTTGCGTGTCCTTCCCGAAACGCAGGCTGGACGCACTGAAAATTGGCACGTTCGCCCCTTTTGCCAGCCGGAAAATTTCCAGCGCATCCTTCAACGAAGCCGCAACCGGCTTGTCCACGAACACCGGTTTTTGCGCCGCGATGACCGGCTTCATCTGTTCCAAATGCGGTCGGCCGTCCACGCTTTCCAGCAGAACCACGTCCACGTTCGAGCAAAGTTCTTCGATGCTGTCGTAAATTTTCACGCCGTATTTCGCCTGCAAATTGGTCGCCACGTTTTCCACGCGCGAAATACTCGCCGGCAAATCCGGGCTGCCGCCCTTGAACGCCGCGACCACCTTGCCGCCCGGCACATGGGACTTGCCCTGCGGATTGTTGAACGCCTCGGTGAACGCCGCGCAATGCGACGTGTCGCAGCCGATGATGCCGATGCGCAAATCGGCGGCGTTGAGCGCGGCGGCAATCAAAAGGCCGGCGGTGATGAGCAATGATTTCTTCATAAGGCTACTGTGAATGTTTTGTTTCAAAAGGTTGATTAAATTTTCGGCTCCCAGCCGTGACGATATTTTCGCCCGGCCAGTGCGGCGGCTTTGGGGTCGCCGATAATTTTATGTGACGACCGATCAAAATTAACGGTGCGGCCGGTGCGCCAGGCGATGTTGGCGAGGTGGCAAAGCGTGGTGCTTTTCTGGCCTTCACCGATTTCCGCGCGCAGCTTTTCGCCGTTGCGAATGCCGTTGATGAAATTGCCGAAATGATCCGCGTCATAGCCGTAAAGTTCTTTTTCCGCGCTGGGAATTTCGCGCACCAGTTTTTGTTTCAAGTCAAAAATCTTCGCCGTGGTGTTGGTCGTGACCATGCTGCCGTTCTCGCCGAAAAACTCGACGCCGAACGCCGAGTCCTCAAACCCCCGCGGCGCGCAGCTTTGTCCTTCCCAGATGATTTCCTTGTCACCGAAATCAAACGTGGCCGTAATCGTGTCTGGCGTTTCCCAATCATCCTGATAATTGTAGCGCCCGCCGCCGCAGGTGACGCGCTTCGGCAATTCAACACCTAAACCCCAGCGCGCGATGTCGAGCGCGTGAACGCCGTTGTTGCCACATTCGCCGGTGCCCCAGTTCCAAAACCAATGCCAGTTGTAATGGATGATGTTGTCGCGATACGGCTGTTCGAGTGCCGGCCCTTGCCACAACGAATAGTCCAGCCAATCCGGCACGGGAACAATTTTTCCATGGCCGATAGTTTCGCGATGATTCGCATACCAGCCGCGCGCGGTGAAAACTTTCCCGATTTCACCGGTGTGCAGCGCATTCATCGCGTCAATCACCCACGGCCAACTGCGCCGTTGGTTGCCCATCTGCACAACGCGTTTGTGTTTGCGCGCGGCGGCAACAATCATTTCGCTCTCGCGCAAATTGTGGCTGCCGGGTTTCTCCACGTAAACGTGCTTGCCAGCCTTGCACGCGAGAATCGTCGCGGGCGTATGCCAGTGATCCGGCATGGCGATGGAAATCGCATCCACGGATTTGTCGTCCAGCACGCGGCGCAAATCGCGCTCGCCCTGCGGACGGCGCTCCTGTTTTTTCACGACTGCCTCAATGCCTTTCGCCATTGCGCGCCTGTCCACGTCGCAAATGCAGGCGATCTCCACGTTCGCCACTTCAAGCCACGCGGTAATGTGATTCATGCCGCGACCGTTGCAGCCGATGACGGCGACACGCACCCTATCATTCGCGCCGACGACTGCGCGCACCGGCATTGCGCCGAGGGCGGCGATGCCAGCGGCGAAAGCGGAAGTGCGTTTCAGAAAATTTCTGCGAGTCAATGAATCGGTCATAATCGTTGCACTTTCTTCTTCAGGATTTTGATAGATTTGTTTTGGACATAGGTTGGCTTTCCGGGTTCAAGCGGGGACTTCGCGAATTTGTCCCAGCCGTTTGACCAGCAGGCAGACAATGACAAAAGCAATCATGGGCAGCATGGCGTAAATGATAAAGACCGGCGTGTAGGTGCCCACCGTCACCATCTTGCCGACGACCTTGGTCATGATCGCGCCAATCAGCGCGCCGCAGTCACCGCCAAAGCCAGACACCGAAGCGACAACGTGTTTCGGAAACACCTCGGCGGGCAGCGTGACATTGGCCCAGACGCCATGGAAGAACAGCGCGGTGGCCGTGCAGCCGATCGTCAACATGGGGTCGGCCACATAAACGGTGGAAATAAACGCAGCCGGAATCATCAGCGACGCAATGAACATCATCAGCTTGCGGGCGCGGTTAAGGCTCCAGCCGCGTTGTATTAAATACCTAGGAACAGCACCGCCAGTGAGGTTGCCCAAGGCCAACCCCACAAACGGTATCCAGTAGTATCTGGCCATGTCGGTCATGTCGAACCCGCGTTCCCGGTGCAGGAAATCCGGCAGCCAGACGATGATGAAATAAGAAATCGGATCCGTCAACGCCCGCGCCAGAATGCAGCCCCAGGCTTCCTTCATCCGCAAAATCCTCCGGGTGGAAATCCTTTCCACGGTTGCCGTCACGGGTTGATTTTCTTGGATCAACTCCAGTTCTTTCTTGGAAATATGGGGATGTTCTTGCGGCACACGATAAATCAGCAGCCAGAAGATCACCCACGTCAGGCTCAACATCGCCCCGGCCACGAAGGTGTAGCGCCAGCCAAAATGAATCACGATCCAGGCCACCAGCGGTGCCGCGATGGATGCGCCAATGGCGGTTCCGGAGTTGAAAATCCCCACCGCCAGCGCGCGTTCGCGCACGGGAAACCACTCGGATACCGCTTTGACACCCGCTGGAAAATTGGCCGGCTCAGTCATGCCCAGCAAAAACCGGCAGCCCATGAACTGTTTCGCATTTTGCGCCACCGAGTGCAGCAAATCCACCAGCGACCACCCCGAAACAAAGACGGCGAAGCCGCGCCGCGTTCCCAGAAAATCAATCACCCGCCCGCTGACGGCATACATGATCATGTAACCGATCAGGAACGCGGCCTGAATGTTTCCGTAAATTTCGTGCGTCACGCCCAGGTCCTTTTCCAGCCACGGCTTCACCAGCGACAGGGTGTTCCGATCCAGATAATTGAGCGCCGTGACCAGACAAATCAACCCGGCCATATACCACCGCAGATTTTTGATGGGTGGCTTCGCCATGCGGTCAGGTGTCGGACACTTTCAGGTTCGTCAGCCGGCATTCGTTGACGTTCCACTCGGCGGTGACTTTGCCGGATGGTTTGAGTCCGAGATATTCAGCCGGGCGATCGGAAGCCATCGGCAACACTTCCTTCAGAGGCAGTCCGGTGAACTTAACCGTGTTGGCTACCGCCTGATCCAAGGTAATCGCGGAGCCGGCCAGCCAGGGCTTGCCCGGCGGAGAAACCCGACCCTCGGCACTCAACACGACGCGCAAGCCGTTCAGTTCATATTCGCCCGGCGGACAGCCGGCGGCGGAGATGGCGTCGGTCACAAGCATCGTGCGCGAAGAATTTTTTGCGCGGATCATGGACTTCACCGTTGAGGGTGGCAGGTGATGGCCATCCACGATGAAACTCGCGAGCAGTTCATCGGCGGCAAGCTGTTCCCAGATCAGGTTGGGATGGCGCGGCAACGGATTCGCGCAGCCATTGCCGAGATGAGTTGAAAGGGTTGCGCCCGCTTTGATCACGTCGCGGATTTGCGCCGGCGAAGCCGCCGAGTGACCGATGGCCACGCGCACGCCGCGCGCGACAAGGAATTCAGTCAACGGCAACGCGCCAGCAACTTCCGGCGCGAGCGTCACCAAACGGATTTCACCACCCGCCGCTTCCTGACGTCGGAGAAAATCTTCAATCGTCGCCGCCACCACATGCGCTCGCGGATGCGCCCCGCGCGGGCCGTCGTCCGCCGAAATATACGGCCCTTCCAGGTGGATGCAGGCAATCGCCGGATGATTGATGCGGGCCAGATTTTTTGCGCACTGTGCGAAATTTTCGGAGGAAGACGTGATGAGCGTGGGCAGAAAATGAGTGACACCGGTCGCGCGCATGGCCGCAATGGCGCGAAGAATTTCCGGCTCCGTGGTGCGCGGGTTATTGAAGTCAACGCCAGCAAAGCCGTTCACCTGCAGGTCGAACAGTCCGGAAAATGTCACCTGGGTCGTGGGGCGAGTTGTGATTTCCATTCGGTGTTGACCCGATGCGAATCAAGTTAACCGGCACCCGCCAGAGTGCCCTTTGACAGCAACGAGGAGGATTCAGCATCAAGAAAGAACGTGACGTCGGGATGATTTCGTAAAATCGAAGCCGGAGTGGCCGGGCTGATTTTACCTTCCAATGTGGCCTTGACCGCGACAGCCTTTCGCTGGTCAGGAACGATGCACAAAATTTTCTTCGACTTGAGAATCTGCCGGATGGACATTGAAATCGCCTGCTTGGGAACTGCCGCCATATCCTTGAACCAGCCTTCGCCAACTTGCTGGCGACGGCAGGCTTCATCCAAATTGACAATCAGGTAGGGCTGCTCGGTTTCAAAATCGGCGGGCGGATCGTTGAAGGCAAGGTGTCCATTTTCGCCAATGCCGACAAACGCAACGTCCACCGGAGCGGTTGCCAGTTCCGCGCCGACCCGACGGCAAACTTCCCGCGCATCGCCTTCGCCATCGAGCAAATGGTAGCGCGAAATTCCCGCAGGTTTGATCAAACGCTCCAGAAGATATTTGCGGAAGCTCGCGGCATGGGTGATAGGCAGCCCGACGTATTCGTCCAGATGAAACATCTCAACTGCGGACCAGTTGATGCCCGGAGATTCTGTGAGCGCTTTCAAAAAGGAAAATTGCGAAGCTCCGGTTGCGGCGATGATGCGGGCCTGGCCGCGTTTGGAAATGGTTTCTCGAAGCACCGTGGCCGCTACTGAAGCAGCGGCGCCGCCCATTTCGACGCTCTTCTGAAATACTTTGATGGTCATAATATGCAGATCGAAACAACGATAAAAACGCTAACCGACCCCGCGCCGGGTCGTCTTGGTATTTCAGGCGATGACGGCTGGTTATTTGAGAAACCCGCGCGTGACACCGCCAAAAACAGCATCAGTAAAGCAGATATTTTTTGCGCCGGTCACGGAAATTTTTTTCAGCCGGTTTCCACGACGCCACAATTTCAGATGCGGAGTGACCTTCCTCCAGTTGTTTGCGCGGCTGATCCGAACCGTTGACCTTGTCGAACATTCCGAATCCCCTCTTCGTCTCCACCGCTTTGGCAAAAACATCCAGGCCGGCGGCTTTCCGCAAGGCTTCGATCGCGTAAAAATTGATCGCCGTCAACGGAGCCTGCGCCTCATCGGTGAAATGGATTTGCACGCCGCCGACTTCCTCATTTTTGAACGGGCCGTAAAAAGGTTTGTAAACCACCGGTTGAAACCGCACGCCAGCCAGGTGATAACCATTCAGAACCGCCGCGAGTTTGTGCATGTCCACCTCCGGCGCAGCGACACATTCAAACGGCAACGTGTAGCCGATGCCGATGCTGACATTGGTATTGCCAAGCTCGCCGATCATGCCGGTAGCCACTTGGAACAGCGGCGAATCGCCGTGCGGCACATGCGGGGAGGTTGGCACCCAAGGCAGACCGGTGTCCTTCCACGTCATCGAACGTTTCCAGTTCTTCAGCGGAACGACCGTGAGTTTGCACGGAGTCTTGATCCAGCCTTCGCCATTGATCATGCGGGCCAGTTCGCCACAGGTCATGCCATAGACGTATGGCACCGGCCACTTCCCAACGGCGGAACGAAATTTTTCTTCGGCAGTTATTCCTTCCACGCGCAGGCCACCGAGCGGATTGGGCCGGTCCAGCACGATGAATTCAACGCCCGCCTCGCCACACGCTTCCATCGTCATTCCCATTGTCGTGATGAATGTGTATGAACGGCAACCCGTGTCCTGCAAGTCATAGACCAGGGCGTCAATGTTCGTGAGCATCTCCAGCGGCGGCTTGTGCTTCGGATAAAGCGAAAAAACTGTCAGTCCGGTGCACGGATCAAGGCTGCTCTGGACTTTTTCACCCGCCGAAGCTTCTCCGTAAATGCCATGTTCCGGACCGAACAACGCCACCAACTTCACGCCTTGAGCCGCGCGCAAAACGTCAATTGTGGTTTCCAAGTTCCGGTTCACGCCCGACGGATTGGTGAGCAGCCCGACGCGTTTGCCTTGAAGCATCTTGAATCCGCCAGCCGCCAGCACTTCATTGCCAAGTTGAACCGGGCCGGCCCGCAGACTTTTGACGGAACCCAGGGCGGCCACCAGCGTCAGCAGGTAAGTGATAATTTTCATTTCCCCGCCGACTCGTTTTTCGGGTGTGCCGGCCTGGCTTGCGCTGAATGTGGTTTTGCCGCCTTGTCACTGATGTAGCCAATCTGGCTGACCCCGGTCAACGCGACCATTTCCCAAGGCACTTCCCAAAGGCCGCCGATCAGCAGACTTTTCGCGATGAACAACACAAGGATGACGCCAGTCCAGAAAACCATCTGCGCCTTGGGCACGGAAAGTTCCACTTCATGAAACGCGGAACTGTAACTGCTGATCAAGTCTGAAAGGTGCGGCGATTCGGGATTTCGTTTCAGGGCCACGCCGTCCCTTAGCTGCGCCCGCCGTTGCGACCGGGCCGTCATCGAACTGAAGCCGCCCGTCGCCACCGACATCCCCATCAGCGCCACGAGCGTCTCCGGAATATGCGGAACTTCCAGATGGATCAAACCAAAACAAAAAACCAGGCTGCCCACCGCCAGCGTCCAGGCCACCAACTGTGTCCGCCACAACGAAAGATACCCATCCTCGCCGGAGATGAGATAAACCGGACTGCCTTTTTTTTGATAAGACCACCAACAGATGCCTGCCACAAGCGCTCCCACGACGATAAATGTCCAGAAGACGGCGGCCCAGATGCGGCCCAGATAAACCGAATGGCCGAAGAGTGTCGTCAGCGAGGAATTCTGGTTTGTCGTCGCCGAGTTCCAAGACAGTGAAGGGTTCAACCTGATCGCGGCTTTGAACCACGGGACTGAAAATCCGCTCAAGTCAAAAATGAGCATCGTGCCGTCCCGCGAAATGGTTTTGCCCGCGGCGACCTCTGTCCAATCCTGCCCGGGTGCCACCACAATCGGTAGCCAGCGTATTTCCTCGCTCTCATTCGGCTTCGTGATGGCGTGCAAGCCGGTCAACAGCAGCACGGGTTGCGAATCCTCGGTCAAGTTGGTGTTGGCCACATACACCGTCACCGGCTGAGACAACAACTGGCCTTCAGGAATATAGAGGGAGGGTCTGGCATCCTTGCCCGCCAGCGCAGCCAGCGGCAGGAAGCACAGCAGCAGCATTTGAAACTTCTTCATATGTGTGGTCTGGTTTCTTGTGCAGGTTTTATAGGATTGAAATAGGATTGCCACCCTTCACAATCTGCCCTGCTTTGTGCTCACTGGCTCGGCAACTGACTAATCCATTCCCGTCACCAGCTCATTGCTTGCCTGGGCTTTCTCAACTTTTGAACTAATACGCTGATTCTCATAAACTGTCGAGATTTATTCTGTTGAAGTCACGGCTTTGATTTGAGAATGACTGGCAATGGCAGAAGATAATCACGGCACATCAACGACGGCAGGTTCAACCATAAAGTCGTCCAAATAGAAAACCGTTTTCTCATTGGCGTCGCTGGTGAAACCTATCCAGGTGAGCGTCTTGAATTTTGAACTGCCATAGGAAAGGTTCTTCCATTCACGAGGCTCCTGGCCGGAAACGGTGACTTTCAGCGACCATTTGCCGTCGTCAGCGGCGCCAAGGCCGGACGCGACCTCGAACTGAATCCACTGGCCGGTCGGCACGTCCAGCAACTCCTTGTCGCCCACTTTCAGTTTGCCGTCGCCGAGGCGTATCTGCGGACCGGTCTGGTATTCCGCCTTGCTCCAGTCGCGCCACTCGAAGTTCACCTTTGCTCCCGTTTCAAGCCGCAAGGCAAACCGGTTCCGAATGTGGCCTTCCCGACGATCCGTTTTAACATACAGATGCGGTTGCCAGATAAATTTGAGACCCGGCGCGTCAATGATCTTCAAGCTGTGACGACCAGACGCCGCTGTTTCATCGGTTACCAAAATCGAATCGCCTTTGCCGTCCAGATTGACCTCAAAATTTCTCGGCGGTTTCCCGACAGTCTCGCGTTCAAAATCGAAGTGCATCGGCGTCGGCAGCGGAGCCGGAGCGGTTTCCAGCGGCGGATAAGTTGCACGTTTCGCCTTGGCCACCCAAGCGGATTCACCATAGACACCGGCTTGCGAATAATCAAACGGCTTGAATCCGAGCCGCAGCACAGGAGAGTCCGGTTTAAGTCGAAAGTCATGGGCGGCGGCGTTCACGAACAATGGATCGGCGACAACGCTCCCCTGCTCCCGGCCTTTACCAGCCCAGTCTGGCTGACTGGTCATGCCGTTAGTGCTTGTCGGCTCGCTCAAAGTTGTGCGCTGCCATTCCGCCAGCGGCTTGCCGGCAAAGGTGACGGGATAACCACTCGCGTTCCAATAACAGTTGCTGAGTGTCAATTGTCGGTGGTCGGCCCAGGGGCCGGCGAGAGCTGGACTATTATTCGTCCAATAAATGATGTTGTTCTCAAACGTGAAGGAAAGATGTTCTTCCACCCGCGTGGCCTGCAACTGCTGCTCCAGACCATTCACGAAAATATTATTCCGCAGGATGTTTTCCTTGCCGTAGTGCTGGTGAAACCCGCCGGTCTTGGTGTTGTAAACCAAATTATTCTCCAGCAGGATGCCGGAACTGCCTTCATCGGTGTAAAGCCCCCAGCCGCCGTAAGAATAGGAATAAATGTCATGAAACACGTTGCCGCGCACCACGGTTCCTTCCGAAGGTCCAAGTGTATAGATGCCGCCCATGTCACTTAACAATCCTTTGCCAATATGATGGACGTGGTTGTAGGAAATGTCGTTTCGTTTGCAATTGCTCGCGTCATAACCCCAGCGCCAGCCGACGCTGATGCCGGTGTAAAATAAATCAGCAATTTCGTTGTGGGTAATCTGGTTGTCCGAACTAAATCCAATCCATACGCCGACCGCACACGGAAAAATAAAACCACCATGACGAATAAAGTTGTTGTCCACCATGAGATGGCTGGTCGCGGCTGACGCATCTGACGGCATTTGCATTTCGCCGATGCGCACACCTCCGGAGCCGAAATCCTCGATTTGACAATGGCGGATTGCATCGTCCTGGCAGCCACGCCGAAACCAGATGGCGTAGGTTCCAATGTGGCTGATCTGACAATCGTTGAACTCGATGTGCCGGCCACCATCCACCATGATCACCGCATCAATTGAGGCGGCTGCTTGGGATGGTTCAAAGCCAGACGGAGGCGTCAGCCATTGGGCGTATTCAAAGGCCAGACCTTTGAAAGTGACATGCTCGACCAACTTGCCTGCCGCCTGATCGCCTTTGATAACGATGAATTTCTCTGCCACCGGGGCTACCACCTCGGCTTTGCTCATGTCTTCACCGGGCAGTGGAAAATAGTAAAGTGTTCCATCGCGACTAAGAAACCATTCATCAGGAGAATCCAAAAACCGGAGTGCATTTTCGAGAATGAAATGCGAGTCCTTGCGCCACGGGTTCCAAGACTTCATGGCTTCACCGCTGGTGATGAGCGATTGCTCCGATTCATCAATTCCATCCACAAACCGGCGGGTAACATCCCAGTTATGATAAACCACCAGGTTCAAGTCTTTAAGTTCACTGGTGGTGAAACCCGCGAATCTTTTAAAATCGTCGGGACGCAGCTTCACGATTTGACGCGCCGCCTTGGCTTGTTCGCCGGCTTTCGACGCGAGCGGTTCTTCCTGAATGTCCGCCAGATAAAACCAAAACTTGTTGGGTGTTCGCGCGCGGATGGCGCGATGGTCATTCACCCAAAGCTGCTCAAAATACCATTGTCCGGCGGCCACTTCAGGCAGGTGTGCGTGCCAGATGCCATTGCTCCCGGGCTGCCAGCCATGAATGGCGCGGCCACCGCTGAAAACCGGGTGCGCTCCCTTGGCGGCTTCATAGATAATCGGCGCTCGTTCGGTCCCGGAATCCACCGTATTCAATACCAGCGGAGCCGTGATCTGGTATCGGCCTGCCGCCACGACCACTTTCACCGGCTCCGACAACTCACCCGCCTGCTTCAATTTACGGATCGCATCGCGCGCACCAGTGAGCGTGGCCAGCGGACCGTCGTTGTGGGCGGCATTGGGGTGTGACAGTTTGCCGCTCCACGCGTCGTTGCCTTCAGGAGCGACTTGAAACTCCATGGCCCAAGCTGCCGGCGCAATGGCCAGCGGTAATACAAAAAGAGCCAACTTGACCCAGATCAATGCAATTGAACGCGATTGTCCCGCAACAAACCACTGCGTAGGACAGGCGTCGCGCCTGTCTCTATTTTCAAAAAATTGCCCCGCCATTTTGCGATTTATTATTTGTCGCTCGCAACCTGTCATCTCAGCACAATACTCAAAAATTGGAGACAGGCGCGACGCCTGTCCTACGACTTCATTCCGGCTAAGTTGGTTGGTTTGTAAGTTGCAGATATTCATAAGCGCGTCGCAGTTATTCCATCTCACATCATTCAATCTTAACTTCGCCGACTAGATACCAACCTTCCTTTGCTGGCGCATCCATCGCCAGGTTTAGCGGTTTCCGTTGCTTGGTGGGGTCAGTCAAGGCAATAGCAAGTGAGTAGTCACCTCGCTCCAAACTTGAAGGTATCTTGATCAGTCCAGAGACGTCGCGTTCGCCGGGCAGCCATTCGCGCGGGTCGGCGTCGGTTTTGGTGGTGACAACCGTTTGTCCGACAGCGTTGCGCAGAGCTAGATGCAGTTCATAAGGACGGTAGAGTTTGCCCACGCCCACGTTGGCCCACTTCATTTTCAAATGTAAATCCGCGCCGCGCGGCACGGACTGCTCGTGCTTTACTTCGCGCAGCACAAAACGATAGCCGGCCAGCCGGGCGAGTTTTGCAAGCTGGGGCATAATTTCGGGCGGCACCTGGCCAAACATCTCATTGATCATGGTCACATGATTATTGAGCATGAAGTTCACCGCCGCATCAAACGACCAGCCCTTTGACTTCAGGTAATCGTATTCGCCAAACCATTCAAAGACCACCGGTGCTTTTTTCCAGGCATCCGCCATGCCTGGCACGCCGACATAACGCGGCGAACCAATCCAGTTTTGTTCATGCCAGGGCGAGCCAACGCCGTCGCGGCGGATGCCGGTGCCGTGGGCCAGGGCATAACCCATCACCTCGAAATCGTCGGACATGAAAACCAGCGGCGTTTTTGGGAAGGCTTCAAGATACAGGTCTACGATTTGTCGGCGCACGGCAATCGGCGCGGGATGCGGCGTGTGCCACTCGCCCCAGATGCCATAAGAACCAATGTCGAGAAACTCCACGCCCGCTGCGCCATCATAGTGCTTGCCCAGGGCTGTGATGAACGCGCCATGCTTGGCAAGGTAGATTGGGTCGGCATAGTCCGGTTCAATGCGCGGAATGCTTTTCCCGCCGCTGGTCGGATCACTGCCGTCGGCGCGATATTCAACGCCTTTGCACCCGGCGTCAAAGACCCATTTGGGCGTGGAGTAATAACCCTCACTATGAGCGTTGGCGGTCATGACGCGCATGGCGACCGTGGCCCCGCGCGGCTGCCAGGCGGCAATGACGTGGTCAATGACCTTCCAGTTGTATTCGCCTTCGCGTGGCTCAATGTCGGCCCAGTCGAACCGAAGATAGATCACCGAACAGGGAAAACGTGTTCCGCCGCCGGGGCTGCGTTCTCTGCTCATCCACCCCTGGCCGGGATTGGCAAACAGCGTGTCCACCTCGCGAAAACGCACCGTCTGCCAGTTGTCCTCGGCGGCGCGCGTCAGGAGCGCAGCGAAAGCCATGACGGCGAGAAACGAAGGACGGAGAATTTTCATGATTTATCCGCTCAATTACACTTATCAGGCGCGGTGCAGCAAGGATTAATTTAAGGCGTGTTTTCAAAATCTATTTTCGGAGCGCGGCTGTGCCCGCAGAGTCAGCCGCAGCATTTGAACCACTCGCAAACCATTGCATCAAACGATTTGCTGCGGCTGGTCTCCGACACAGCCGCGCTCCGGGCGCATTTTGAACGACGGCAAGTATCCCGACTGGCTGGAATTGTATAATCACAGCACAAATAGTGTGCCCCTCGCGAATCGGAGCCTGAGTGAAAGTGGCAACGCGCCCAACGTCGCCGCCAGTCGCACCTTGTTCTCCAACTTCGCCATCAACGAATGACTCACCACCGCCGGAACCAATTGGATCGAACTGTTCAACCGTTCTGCCACCGCGCCTGTAGCGTTGAAAGGGATCTGTCTCGCCACCATAAATTCGCTGGCTGTCGGCTGGCGGCAACGCTGCAATAATCGTGCGACCGGCGGCGGGCAGGTAAACTTCTGCCCGATTTTTAAATGGAACCTGTAGAAAGATTCGCAATCAACGCGATTTATCCAACTGGTGTGGAGCCGACGCACAAGGTGCGGCTCCACACAGGCTGGGTTTAACCATTGGATTTGAGGTTTTTGTCGCAATAATAATCTTTGACAGAAACTCGCAAGTCCGCTTTCATAGAACCATGATAACCAGTCGAGTTAAAAAAACAAACCGTGCACGGTGCCATGCACGCGTAGCGGCATAACCATACTGTTAGGCGGATTCGCATGATTGGCATTTTCATATCCATTGCGTCCTTTTGCGGTGGCCTCGGAGTCTGGCTCGGAGGCATCCGGTCATATCTATCTCGTCATGGCGGAGTCGTAATCACCGGAGCCAATTGGACTATGAGTGCATGGGCAGATTGGCAGCAGTGCCGCGACTTCGCTCGTGCCAAGAGCGATGCCAGAGCTTTAGTGCTGTCCCGATATTTCATGTTAGCGCAGCTCGGAGTTGCCGTTGGTATTATTTTGATTATATGTGGCATTTAGTCCATCCGCCTAACAAGTCGCGAGGCTGTGTGAAAACTCCTGACCCCAAATTCGGTAACGATCAATTTTGCGTTGTGGGAGACTTTGATGAAATGAGCAGGCGGATTCGATGGTCGGAAAATGAGTTTTCACACAGCCTCTCGCCGGAGCCAACCGCCGTTACGCCGGTCCGTTCACCCAAGACCGCTGGGATTTACCACGCCGCAGTTCGGCGGTGGCTGCTTTCTACGTTTATGCGCATCCTATAATTCCTAACCCTTAATCAATCCAGACCTCATGAAATACCTGCTTTGCCTCTGCCTCGCGGTTGGCGCTTCACTGAATGCTTTCGCTGCCGGCTCGCCCGACGACGACGCCAAAGCAGTTCAGGGAAATTGGAAGCCCGCCAAGGCCGAGCTGGCCGGACAGCCCATGACGGACGCGGTCTTGGAGATCATCAGCCTCAAACTGGACAACGGTAAATATGAAGTTTTCGTCGGCGCGGAACCCGACCGGGGCACTTACACGCTCGATTCCACCACCCAGGCCAAAAGCATGAGCGTTACCGGCACGGACGGGCCGAACCATGGCAAGACTTTCCCCGCGATCTACGAACTCAAAGGTGACACGCTCCGCATCTGCTACGACCTTTCCGGCGCGAAACGTCCCACTGAGTTCAAGAGAGTCGCGGGCACGAAGCTCTATCTCGTAACCTACCATCGCAAGCACTAGCAGGTCGCTGCTCCGAATGAACAAAACGCCTGATAAGGACAGGTTGCAAGGTGTCGTTCCACAGTGCGTTTTCCGCCATGATTTCCATCGGGGGGTTAAAGTTGTGATGGGTGCCAGGCTAGGGCATGTTTTCAAAATGCGTTTGGAGCGCGGCTGTGTCGGAGACCAGCCGCAGCGGGCTGCATGATGCAAAGGTTTCCGAGCTAGTCACGCGCTGCGGCTGACCCTGCGGGCACAGCCGCGATCCAAAAACCAATTTTGAAGACACGCATTAGTCTTATTGTCGTCCAGCACACATCTTCAAGCAGTGAGTTACTCGTGGAAAAAGTGAATTTTCACGAGTATTTACGGTCAATTTAGCAGAGTTCACAAAACCGCGACAAGGAACTGGAAACGGTTCCAATCAGATTTTACCAGCACCCGAGGGATCATTGTTCGCAGCGCAATTCCATCCATGTGGCTTCGCTATTTCATCATTTGAAGGTCCACGGCGAGGTGTCCACGCCGAGTTCCTGAAAGAGGAAGGCATTGATGTCGGCCTGTTCGGCCACGCGAACTTGCAACGACGAACCCATTCCGTGACCGGCAGTGGCCGTCGTGCGCAACAAGACCGGACGACCGGAAGCCGTCGCCGCCTGCAGCCGGGCGGTCATCTTGCGTGAATGCGCCGGGTTCACCCGCCCGTCTGTTTCGCCGCAGGGAAACAGCACGGCGGGATAAGTCGTGCCGTCCTGCACGTGATGATACGGCGAATAGGCATAGAGCGCCTTGAATTGATCCGCGTCCTTCACCGAGCCGAACTCGGTGGTGTTGAACGCGCCGTTCGGGTCCAGTTCGACACGGAGCATGTCGTAAATGCCGACGCGAGACACGACCGCACGGGCTAGTTCCGGTCGCTGTGTCAGGAACGCGCCCATCAGCAGGCCGCCGTTGCTGCCGCCCATCACCGCCAGTTTATTCGGGCTGGTGTATTTGCGTTGGATGAGATGTTCGGCACAGGCGATGAAGTCGTCGAAGACATGCTGCTTGCGCGTCAGGTTGCCGGCGCGATGCCATTCCTCGCCGAACTCGCCGCCGCCGCGCAGATTGGCCACCGCATAAACGCCGCCGGCATCAAACCAGATCCGCCGCGTGGAGCTGAACGCAGGCGTCAGACAAACGCCGTAGCCGCCATAACCCGTGAGCAGCGTCGGATTCTTTCCATCCAGCTTAATCCCTTTCTTCCGCAAAATGCTGATGGGGATTTTTGTTCCGTCTTTTGACATGGCCAATTCGCGGACGACTTCGATGTCGTCGAACTTCGCCGGCGACGTGGTCTGAAATGCCGTCGCACGCGGCACCTTCATTCCCGGCTGCCACTCATACCACCCGGACGGTTTGAGATAGCTGCTACTGGCGAAAATCAAATTGTCGCCCTGCCAGCAATGCAATCCGCCCACCGAGGAAACCGGCAGCACCGGCACCTCGACCGGCGAACCGGTTTTGGGATAAAACCACAGGCGCGACGGCCCGCCTTCCATCAGCGCGACATAAAGCCCGTTGGCGGACGACGCAAATTCGCCGATCACGCCCTGACCTTCGGGCACGACCACGGTCGCTTTGTTTAGATCAAGTTCCGCGAGTGGCAGTCGAAGAATTTTTCCGCGTGGCGCATTTTTTTTGGAAAGAAGATACAGCGCTGCATCCTTGCCAAACTGAACCACCTTTACGCCATCCTCGAAGTGAGTGAGTTGACGCCACGAACCGGAAGCTTCGCGCAGGTAATGCGCGTAGTCGCCGCCGTCACCGTTGGCAACCGTGGCCAGAAGCCAGTGGCCGTCCTCGCTCGCGGCGAGGTCAATCTCCGCGATGCGCGGAAAATCGCGGCCCAATTCGCAAGTGTCGGCGCTGATCGGCGTGCCAAGTTTGTGAAACCAAATCTGTTGGTAAAAATGCGAGTCGCCTTCCGCCCGCTCGCCGGGCAGCGGATAGCGCGTATAAAAAATGCCCGTGCCATCAGCGTTCCACGCGGCACTGCCGCCGCCGGTAGGAAACTGGACGCCGGGAATAATGTCCGGCAACGCACTACTCGTGGCGGTTTCAAAAAAATGCAGCACGCCGTTTTCACTACCGTTCTCCGAGAGACAAATAGCCACGAGCCGGCCATCCGTGGACGGCACCGACCAATCCATCGAGGTGGTGCCGTTCGTGTTCCAAACATTGGGATCAAACACGACCTTGCGCAGCGCGGGCGGATAAATTGATTTCAGCCGCACGAGCACCGGCTGCTGCGCCGGCGGTTTGAAATGCGTGGCAAAGATAATTCCGCCCCGGCAATCCGCCAGACCGTAGCTGGCCGATTCATCCGCGATCAGCTCGGAAAGTTGCTGCGCCAGCCCGTCGTGAAAATCCAGTTTGTCAAAATAGCTGCGGGTGCGCTCGTTTTGCTGGCGGTTCCAGTCGCGCACCGCCGGCTCCGCGGCGTCTTCGAGCCACTGGTAATTATCCACTACCGCGACGCCGTGATAGATATTAGTGACCGGCTCGCGCGCCGTGGGAATGGCCGGGAGCTGCGCCAAGCCCGTGAAGGCTGTCATGAGACCAAGCCCCAACATCAATGGCGAAACCGCACAGATACGATTGGATAAGTTCATGCGGCCAGACAATAAACACGGTCGGGAAGATTTGTCCACAAATACCGTCCCGGCCATACGAGCCAAAGCCGATCCAATCACGAATTTGCTGAAACGAGATCAATGTGGTCGAAAGTGATAATCAGACAGCGAACCCCAGCGTAGGACAGGCGTCGCGCCTGTCTCTATTCATAAAATTGACCCTCCATTCTTGCGGGTTCTCACCCACGACTCGCAACCACTAATTCCAGAACGATTCTCCAAAGTTGGAGACAGGCGCGACGCCTGTCCTACTGCATCATTCCAATTCAAGCCGGTTTCGCGCGCACGCCGTGGCGGGTGCATCGTTGAAAATCATCCAAGCCTCCGGTAAGCTCCACGCATGGATGCTGATCTCACTGATTTTTCCGCGGCGCAGCAACAGGCTTTGTGCGAGCTTTTGATTCTGGCCATCTATGCCGACGGCCATCTGCCAACGGTGGCCGACGAGCCGTTGCCGAAGTTGCTGACGGCCTTGGGGCATACGGAAGAAATCGCCCGCCAGCGTGAAGTTGAGGCGACCGTTGCCAAACTGCGACCGTTGGCCCAGTTCATTTCAAGCGCCAAGGACCGGGCCATAACGCTGGCCAATGAGTTCACCGTGCGCAGCCAGCAGAAGCAGATGTATGCGGCTGTTCAACCAATCATGACGCGGGATGAACATCGCAGCACGTGGGAGAACACCCGGCTGACGAAACTGCGCTTGAAATTCAGAAAGTAGCCGCATGGCCGGGCCACCACCATCCGTCGCGCCGAATGATTTTCAAGCCGGCATGAAGAATGCGTGGCGGTTCGCCGCGTTCAACGGACTGTCCTTTCAGATCGTGCTGGGCAGTCCGATGATTCTCTACGCCAAAACGCTTCACGCCAATGCCACTGTGCTGGGCATCATCGCTGGCATGATGCCGCTGATGGTTATTTTTCAAATTCCGGCGGCGCAATACATCAACCGCATCGGCTACAAACGCTTCGTGATGGCGGGCTGGGGAACACGCACGTTGTTCACCTGCGGCATGGTGCTGGTGCCATTGGCAACGACGCTGCTGGACGGCGTCACGCGATTGGTGCTGCTGCTGGCCTTGCTCTGTGGCTTCAATCTGGTGCGCGGCATTTCCAGTTGCGCCTGGCTGCCGTGGATCACGCATCTGGTGCCGGAAAATTTTCGCGGACGATATGTTTCCGGCGACGCGGCCATGGCCAATCTCGGCAGCTTCGTGACGATCATTATTTCCGCCGCCTGTCTTGGCACACATCCGCAGCCGTGGCAGTTTGGCGTCATCTTCGCCTTCAGCGCGTTGATGGGCGTCGTGAGTTTGATGTATCTCAACCGAGTGCCCGACGTGCCCATCTCGGAAGAAATCCGTTCGTCCAGCCAGCCGGTGCCCTGGCTGGAAATCCTCCGCCATCCGCCGTTCCAAAAACTGCTGCGCTTTGTCATGGTGTGGTCGCTGGCCTATGGCGGCTTCACCACGTTCACGGTGGCGTTTCTGAAAACTGAGACGGGTCTGGCCGAGGCAAAAGTTTTATACGTCACATCCGTCGCCTTCCTCGGCGGCTTGAGCAGCTTGTGGCTGCTGGGGCATCGGTTGGATCATACCGGCAGCAAGCCCATCCTGGGTTTGAGCCTGTGCGCGTGGCTGATGATTCTGGCCGGTTGGATCGCGTTGGCGGGCGGCGCGCTCCCGGCCAGTTTGCCGGTGATTCTCTCGCTGCAATTTTTCATGGGCCTGTTTGCCGCGCTGGTCGGCATGGCCAACAGCCGGCTGGCGATGGCCATCATTCCGGCGATGGGCCGGAATCATTTCTTCGTTCTCTACTCGGTGTTCGCGAGCGTTTCGCTGGGAGTGGCGCCGGTTCTCTGGGGACTCATCATTGATCTCATTGGCAACCGGCAGGGGGAATTCCTGGGGCTGAACTGGAATCACTATACCATTTTTTTCGCGCTGGTCCTGCTGGTGTTTGTCGCGGCGTTGGTGTTGGCGCGAAATCTTCACGAGCCAAAAGCCGCCAGCCTCGAATCGCTGCTCACCGACATCATGATTGAATCGCCGCAGCGGCTGTGGCTCCGGGTCTGGCCTAGAGATTAATGCGCCTACTTGCTGATGCCGCGTTCGCTGGCGCGGATGAACTGGACCAGATGCGTGACTTCCGGCAGCGCGGGCAGTTCAGTTTCAATCTTCGCCAGCGCGTTCGTCATAGTCATGTCTTCGCGGAAGAGAATTTTGTAGGCTTTCTTCAACGCGGATTGCGCCGCCTCGGAAACGCCGTGACGTTCCAGGCCGATCTTGTTGATCGTGCGCGTCTCGCCGGGATTGCCGTCCACGATCATGAACGGTGGCACGTCCTGCACGATCTTCGAGCAGCCGCCAACCATCGAAAGCTTGCCGATGCGGCAGAATTGATGCACCGCCGCATAGCCCGCGAACACCGCATGATCTTCCACCACACAATGCCCCGCCAGTCCCGCAAAGCCCGACATGATGATGTGGTTGCCTAGAATGCAGTCGTGCGCGACGTGCGCGTGGATGATGAGCAAATTGTGCGAGCCGATGACCGTGGCCTCGCCGTCGTTCGTCGCGCAATGGATGGTGACGCC
>ODAK010001748.1_pt1 | contig 23314 bp, 26 predicted proteins | sample 1539591 | NCBI WGS metagenome assembly ODAK01 (sample SAMEA3539303, study PRJEB22396) | soil metagenome | biome: tundra; feature: field; material: soil | place: USA | collected 2010-05 | depth 0.15 m | reverse complement strand
CTGCACGCCCTCTGGCAGGTCCTCCCGCGAGGTGGTGATGACGAGCTCGTCGAGGTCAGCCCCGGCGAACGTGCACGCGGTCACGTTGGTGACCGGAAGTTCGATCACCCCATCGAGAATCCCGTCGGGCCGGTAACGGCGAACTGCCGACCCGCCGTACAAGGCGACCCAGAGGTGCCCCTGCGCGTCGACCGTGATCCCGTCGGGTGAGCCAGGGGTGTCGGTGATCTCGACGAAGGTGCGCCGCTTCGTCAGGCCGGAGTCCTTCTCGTAGTCGAACATGTCGACGCGGCGGGTTGGCGTATCGATGTAGTAGGCGATCGACCCGTCCGGACTCCACCCCAGGCCGTTGGAGATCGTGCTGCCACCGAACACGACGGACGTCGTCCTGTCGCCGTCCAAGCGATACACGGTGCCGCGACCCGACGCCTTGTCGTACGCCATCGAACCGCAATAGAAGCGGCCGTCAGGGTCGCAACTGCCGTCGTTCATCCGCAGGACGGGATCGGCCCACAAATCCGGCAGCGGGTCCAACTCGCCGTCCGCGTCTTCGAGCACGAACCCACGCTCAACGGCGATGACGGCCCCTCCACCGCGTCGGGGCCGCAGCGCTGCCGCGATCGCACCGACATGCAGCCGAGCGATATCGCCGGCCGCCGGGCCGTCGAGAGTCATGGAAAGGACGTCGCCGGCGAACATGTCGACCCAGCGCAGTCCACCCCAGGACGGCGACCAGACCGGTCCTTCAGCGTGGAACGCGACGGGTGCCGTGAGCTGCTCCACGTCGGCCATAAGGCGCGATGCTATGGCAGCACGACGACCTGGAGGTAGGCGGGCAGCAGGCAGGCAGGTAGTGCCCTGCCGCGTGCGATTCCGGCCTGGAACATCGCGACCCGAGCCTCGATCACGCCCTTGACAAGCTGCTCGACCTCATCTGCAGGCGATCCGTGCCGCCGCGCGTATTCAAGCTCCGCGAGGGCGTTGCGCCACCGTTCCCCGGCGGCGTTCGCGTCGACCGCGGGGAGGCCCGCGGGAGCAGCACGAACCCTGGGTTGCTCGTGCACGACCACACGTCACCTCCCGGCTTGAGGGGATTGGTCTGCCTTAGACCAATTTGATATTCCATCAGCTGGAATGTCCATAGGTCTTTGGCCAGGTGGCTGTTCAGTCGTTTGGCACCCGAGCACGCACCCCGTGCGGCGGGCGCCATGGCCGAGGCTGCGATGATGGTCGAGAGTCGTCCGCGCTTGCTCGCGGCGAATTCGGTCGCAGGCTGTCGAGAAGCCCCGAGTAGAAGGACAGGCTATGGCGCAAAGGGTCTCGGTCAATCTCGTCGACGACATCGATGGCGGAAGCGCGGTGGAGACGATCTATTTCTCCCTCGATGGCGTCAACTATGAAATCGACCTAGGCAGGCGCAACGCCGACCGCTTGCGAGCCGCGATGGCGGCATATAGCGAGGCCGGACGCCGATTGGTGCGGACCACCGGACGCGGCCGGGGTCGAACCGTGGTTCAACGCCGCATTGAGGTGGCAGCCGATCCGCGGGCCGTTCGTGCATGGGCGAAGGCCAACAAGGTCGTGGTCCCTGATCGCGGTCGGATTCCGCAAGCTGTCCTCGAGCGCTACCGGGCGGCCGGTCACTAAGCACACGTGGGATCCGAACGGTCCCGTCGCGACGAACCGCCGGGGCCAGTAGCCTGAAGTGGTGACGGGAGGTGCGATGTGCCGTTCGACCTGAGCATGTGGAAGTTGATGGTGCTCGGCCTCATCGCGGTCGTCGTCTTCGGCCCCGACAGATTGCCGCAGTTGGCTCGTGACGCCGGTCGCACCTTGCGACAACTCCGCGAGATGGCGCAGACCGCGCGAACCGAGTTGAAGTCCGAACTCGGCGACACCGTTGGCGAGTTCGACTTCTCCGACCTGAACCCGCGAACCTTCGTGCGCAAGCACCTGCTCGACGACCTCGATTCAGACCTCGCGTCGCCCGCACCCGGCCGATCCCCAAACGGGACACCGACCGGCGGCCCGGCACCGGCTGCTGCGGCATTCGGTGCGCTCACTGAACCGGCTCCGTACGACCTCGACGCGACCTAACGCAACTCCGCTACCGGCCGGTAGGCTCGGGTACGCCAATCGACCACAAGTCGTCGGCGCGACCCACCTGCCGTACCGGGCCAACGCCCGGCCGGTCGCTGGGCGCCCGGCGCGGACAAGCGCGGGGCGAGTGAGTTGAAGGTCAAAGAGATCATGAAGGCGCCGGTCTACACGGTCGGCGTTGACGTGCCAACGGCCGATGTCGCCAAGCTCCTCGTCCAGCACCGGATTAGCGCGGTGCCCGTCGTCGACGCCTCCGGGGCTGTCGTCGGCCTCGTGAGCGAGCACGACCTGATCTCCCGCGACGGCCCCACCGCACTCGACGTGATGTCGCCGGGCATCGTGAGCGTGACGGAGGACACCGACGTCGACGACGTCCGACATCTGCTTGTCGATCGGCGGATTCGCCGTGTTCCGGTTCTCTCCGGCGGTCGGCTCGTCGGCATCGTCAGCCGTGCCGACATCGTCGCGCTGATCGCCATGGAATGGGTCTGTGAGGTCTGCGGCACACAGGCGCGCGGCGAGCACCCACCGGCGTCCTGCCCGACTTGCGCAGCCGACACCGTGCGTTTCGTCCACCTGCAACAGCCGCCTGGAACGTAGGCCAGCACCCCCCGAAACCAGTCGCACTTCTCAAGACCGTGATGAGCCTCGGAGGAGCCGCCGTGCCGCCCGCACAGCAGAAGACCGTTACCCGTGCACCGACGGGTCAGAAGCGGGCCACCGGAAAGACAAGCACCAAGACCGCCGCGCGTTCGGCCTTCCCCGACGAACCGGTCGGCCGGCTGCGCGACTACTACCGGCAGATGCAACTCATCCGCCGGTTCGAGGAACGCGCGTCCGAGATGTACCAGCGGGCCAAGATCGGCGGCTACTGCCACCTCAACCTTGGCGAAGAGGCGACCGTCGTCGGCCTCATGGACGCGATGGCGCCGCACGACTACCTCTTCACTACTTACCGCGAACACGGCTACGCGATCGCGCGTGGCATCGAGCCGGGCCGGATCATGGCGGAGTTGTTCGGCCGTACGACGGGGGTGTCAAAGGGCTGGGGCGGCTCGATGCACTTGTTCGACGTCGATGCGCGGCTGCTCGGCGGCTACGGGATCGTCGGCGGGCAGATCCCGCCGGCGACTGGCGCCGCACTCGCCATCGCCTATCGCGGCCCCGGCGGCCCCGATACCGAGGCGGTTGTGTGCCAGCTCGGAGACGCCACGACGAACATCGGTGCGTGGCACGAGTCGTTGAACCTCGCGGCAATCTGGCGGTTGCCGATCGTCTACGTCGTCATCAACAACCACCTCGGCATGGGCACCCCGGTAGAGAAGGCAGCTGGCGAGCCTGACCTGTACAAGCGCGGCGCGGCGTTTCGGATGCCGGGCGTGCGAGTCGACGGCAACGACGTGGTGGCCTGCCGCGAGGCGATGGCCGATGCCTTGCGGCTGGCCCGTGAGGAGCGTCAGCCGTCGATCCTCGAGGCGACCAGCTGGCGGCTGCGCGGTCACTCGGTGGTCGACCCAGCCAAGTACCGCACGAAGGAAGAGGTGCAGCGACTGCACGACCTCGACCCCGTAGCGGCGTACCGCAAGAAGTTGCTCGACACCGGCGTGCTCGATGCCGTCGAGGCGGCCCGCATCGACGCTGAGGTCGAAGTCCAAGTCAACGCATGCGTCGAGTTCGCTGACAGCAGTCCTCACCCCAGCCCCGACCAGCTCTTCGCGCACGCGTATGCCACCCCGGTGGCCAACGCACCGCACGAGCTGCCCGGCGACCCGCTCCCGTCCGTGTAGCGAGAGGCGACCTTCCGTGGCTGTCATTACCTATCGCCAAGCGCTGCACGACACGCTTCGCGCCGAACTGATCCGCGACCCCAACGTGTTCTTGATGGGCGAGGAGATCGGTGTCTTCGAGGGTTCTTACAAAATCACCGCTGGGCTACTCACCGAGTTCGGTCCCGAACGGGTGCGCGATACCCCGATCGCCGAAGAGGGATTCGTCGGTGCCGCGATCGGCGCTGCGATGCTCGGCCTTCGGCCCGTCGTCGAGATCATGACCATCAACTTCTCGATCCTTGCCATGGACCAGATCGTCAACCACGCCGCGAAGATCCATACGATGTTCGGCGGCCAGTCACGCGTCCCCATGGTTATCCGGACACCGGGTGGCGGGGGTCAGCAACTCGCTGCCACGCACTCACAAAATCTCGAGGTCTGGTACGCGCATGTACCCGGCCTCAAGGTCGTGATGCCCTCGACGCCCGCCGACGCGAAGGGCCTGCTAGCAGCATCGATCCGGGACGACGATCCGGTGATGTTCATCGAGCACCTGGCCCTCTACAACACGAAGGGCGAGGTACCGGACGGCGACTATGTGACCGAAATCGGCAAGGCGGTCGTGACGAAGGCCGGTACCGACATCACGATCGTGTCGTACTCGCGGATGGCCGCCGTCGCCCTTGACGTCGCGCGGCGCCTGGAGGAGGACGAAGGGATCTCGGTCGAAGTCGTCGATCTCCGATCGCTGCGGCCACTCGACCGCTCGACCGTCCTGCACTCGGTGCGCAAGACCGGCAAGGCCGTAGTCCTCGAAGAGGACTGGCTGTCGTACGGCGTCGGCGCCGAGATTGCCGCGACGATCCAGGAAGGTGCATTCGACTACCTCGACGCACCGGTCCGCAGAGTCGCTGCAGCCGAGATCCCCTTGCCGTACGCGAAACCGCTCGAGCTGGCCGCATTGCCCGACGCCACGGCGCTGCTCAAAGTTATCCACGAAACCCTCGACGCCACCCGTTTCCGCGGCTGAGCGTCAGAGCATAGGGAGTTCTTGATGCCTCAGGTCTTCATGCCTCGGCTTTCCGACACCATGACGGAAGGCACGGTGAGCACCTGGACGAAGGGGATCGGCGACCGGATCGAGAAGGGCGACGTGATCGCCGAGATCGAGACCGACAAGGCCACCATGGAACTCGAGGCCTACGACGCCGGCATCCTTGAGCAGATCCTCGTCGACGTCGGTAAGACGGTGCCGATCGGCGAGGTCATCGCCGTCATCGGCGACGGCTCAGGAGCCGCCACGGCGCCTGCGGCAGCAAGCACGGCGCCTGCGGCAGCAAGCACAGCACCGTCCGCGTCGCCAACCACCGGGCCCGAGCCGGTTGCGCGTGCCGCGACCGCGTCATCGGCGCCCGCTCCCACAACACCGGAACAATCGGCGCCGAACGGAACGCCCGCGGCGTCCACCAATGGCACGCATCCGCTCGCGTCGCCGCTGGCGCGCTCGATCGCCCGTGATGCAGGTCTCGATCTCGCCACCGTGGCCGGTTCAGGGCCTGGCGGTCGCATCGTGCGCGCCGATGTTCAGCACGCCATCGCGGCATTGACCGCTCCTACTGCATTGACCGCTCCTACGGCGCCGACCCCCCAGACCGCGGCCCCGGCGGCCCTGGCCGCTCCGGTCGCACCCGCTGCGGCAGCGCCATCGCCTGCGGCGCCTGTCGTGCAACTGCCGACAGGCCCGGACGACGAGGAGATCGCGCTTAACAATGTGCGCCGGATCACCGCCCGCCGGCTCGTCGAGAGCATGCAACAGGCGCCGCATTTCTACCTGACCAGCGTGGTCGCAGCCGACGAACTCGTCGCCGCTCGGGCACGTATCAACGAGGGCCTCGCCGCGCTGGCGGTGGCACGCTCGGAACAAGCAACGAAGATCAGCGTGAACGACATCGTCGTCAAGGCGGTCGCGGTTGCACTGCGCGCACATCCCGAGGTGAACGTGTCCTTCGGCGGTGACAAGTTGATCCGGCACCACAGGGTTCACGTCGGAGTCGCCGTGGCCATTCCGGATGGCTTGATCGTGCCGGTGATCCGCGACGCCGACGCCAAGACGGTGACGCAGATCTCGGCGGAGACCCGCGACCTGGCGACCCGAGCCCGTAGCGGCAAGCTGAAGCCCGATGAGTTCACCGGCAGCACCTTCAGCGTGAGCAACCTCGGCATGTTCGGTGTCGATCAATTCACCGCCGTGATCAATCCGCCCGAAGCCGCGATCCTCGCTGTTGGCGCTACGAAGCAGGAGGCCGTCGTTCGCGACGGCCAGATCGTGGTCGGCTACACCATGGCGATCACGTTGTCGGTCGACCACCGCGCCCTCGACGGTGCCACGGGCGCGAAGTTCCTCGCCGACCTGGCGGCGTTACTGGAGAACCCGCTCGCGACCCTGGCCTGACTCGGCGGGTTAGGTGCCGCCGGCACCGGCGAGGTGGCCGAACTCCCAATGCCACGGCTCGAACGGATCGTGCACGGCCCACGCCGGATGCACCCAACCGAAACGCGCGGCGTTCGCCACCATCCAGCGGTACTGCGCCGAGCGCGAGCTCTGCAAGCCGCAACCGAGATCGACGGCCAGACCCCAACCGTGGTTACTAGTGCCCGGGACGGCCGCCAGTGATGGCCGCTGGCGAAACACTCGTACCTGCTCGGTGTAGCTGCGATACGAGTCCGTGACGCACAAGTTCGAGCCGAACACCTGCGCATAGGCCTGCGACATGTTGTCGAACGCGGCCGCAGCGTCTGGCCGCAGCCGGCCGCCGCCGGCGATCGAGCACAGCTGCGACGAGGGGATGAATCCGTCGGCGTACCCACCCCACGGACCGGCCGGATACGGCCCGCCCGCCGCGGCATCGCACAGCGCTGCTCCGCCTGGCGCACCAGCGGTATCCGCCGCGAGTGCGGCGGCCTCCTTCACCGCGGCGGCGCGTGCCACCGAATTGTGCGCTGCCGTCGCAGCCGCGATCCGTTGCAGCGCGGCTCGCTCCAAGGAGGTCTGGTACGCGGTCTGCGCGGCGGTCAACCGACTCGCCGCTTGGGCGGACTTGAGCTGCAGCGCGGAAACCTGCGCTGCCACCTGAGCTTGCACAACGGCAGCTGCGGTGACCGCTTGCGCGGCCTGGGCATCAAGTTGCTGAGCCTGCTGCTCGTCGTAGACCGCGGCATGCAGCACGTCGGCGCGCCCACGGTTGACGATCGACAGCATCTGCACGCCCTGAACGGTCACCGCAAGGTTGGACCCTTGCGCAAGAGCCGCCATCGATTCCTGCGCGGTCGGATCCACATACAGCTGCGCCGCGTACTGCGCCAACTGGTCGCGCAGGCCGGCGAGCTGGGCGTTGAGGGCTGCCGCCTGCGCGGTCGCAGCCGCGGCGGCCGACTGCAGGGCGGCGAGCTTCGCGCGAGCAGCGTCGAGGGTCTTCGCGCCGGCGGTCAGTTCAGCCTGGACGGCGGCGGCTTGCGCCGTCAGCGCGGCCAGCGTGGTGGGCGTGGGCGGAGTCGTCGCCGCCGCCGACGACGTGAGCGTGGGAACCGCGCAGGTGAGCGTGAGGGCGGGAACCAGCGCCAAGATCGCCAGCGCCGCCCCGCCAGGCCGACGCCGCGCGCGCGGCCGTTGCCCGAGGTATCCGGGGCGACGCTGACAGGCGATCACAGGCTCGGCGTCCCCATGGGCTGGAGGGCAGTTGGTTGGCGGCGATGCTATCCCCGGTCAGTGCGCAGCTACGGGTAGCCTTGAGATTCTTGACATCCGCACCTTTTGGCGAAGAGGCGAAAACCCGCAGTGTCTTCCACATCAGCCCACCCGTTTGCCGGATTCGGGGCGAACGAATGGCTCGTCGACGAGATGTACCAGCAATACCTGAAGGATCCGAGTTCAGTCGACAAGGCTTGGTGGGACTTCTTCGCCGACTACTCCCCCGCCGACCCGGCCGCGGCAGCTCAGACCAACGGGAAACCGCTGGTAGCCAACAGCAACGGAATGCAGACCAGTACGCCGCCAGCATCGGCTCCCACTGCGGCCAAGGCGCCAGAACCAGCCGCACCGCCGACAAGGGCGCCGGCTGCAACGCCGGCTGCACCCGCCGTCCCGGTTGCAGCCGACGAGATCCTCCCGCTCAAGGGCGCGGCCGCACGCACAGTCGCCAACATGGAGGCCAGCCTCCATGTGCCAACCGCGACCAGCGTGCGCGACATCCCCGCCAAGCTTGTAGCCGATAACCGGCTCGTCATGAACAACCACCTACGGCGCGGCCGTGGGGGGAAGATCTCGTTCACCCACATCATTGGTTACGCAATCGTCAAGGCGACCGCGGCACAACCGGAAATGAACGTCGCGTACACCGAGATCGCCGGCAAGCCAGGCATCGTCCGGCATCACGATGTGAATCTCGGGCTCGCGATCGACATGACCAAGGACGACGGCACCCGCCAGCTCCTGGTTCCCTCGATAAAGGGCGCCCAGAACCTCGACTTCGCACAGTTTTGGGCCGCCTACGAAGACATCGTCCGGCGAGCGCGGACCAACAAGTTGACGGCCGACGACTTCGCCGGGACGACGATGACGTTGACGAACCCCGGCACGCTGGGGACCGTGCATTCGGTGCCGCGGCTCATGCAGGGCCAGGGCTGCATCGTCGGCGTCGGCGCGATGGAATACGCGGCGCAGTTCCAGGGGGCATCTGCCGAGACGCTCGCCAACCTCGCCGTGAGCAAGGTCATGACGGTCACCTCGACGTATGACCACCGGGTGATCCAGGGAGCACAGTCAGGAGAATTCCTGCGGCAGATCCACCGGCTGCTGCTCGGCGAAGACGGCTTCTACGAAGATCTCTTCCGGGCCCTGCGGATCCCCTACGAGCCGGTGCGCTGGGTACAAGACATCGTCTCGACGCACGACGACGAAGTCGGCAAGCCGGCTCGGGTCATCGAGTTGATCCATGCCTATCGGGTGCGCGGCCATCTGATGGCCGACACCAACCCGCTGGAGTTCGAGATGCGCAAGCATCCGGACCTAGACATCGTGAACCACAACCTCACGCTGTGGGATCTCGATCGGGAGTTCGCGACCGGTGGGTTCGGTGGCGTCGCCGTCATGAAACTGCGCGACATTCTCGGCGTGCTGCGCGACTCGTATTGCCGCACGATCGGCATTGAGTACATGCACATCTCGGACCCGGACCAGCGACGATGGATCCAGGACCGGATCGAACTCGCGCACAGCAGGGCAAGCCGTGAGGAGCAGCTCTACATCCTGAACAGGCTCAACGTGGCCGAGGCGTTCGAGACGTTTCTGCAAACGAAGTACGTCGGCCAGAAGAGATTCTCACTTGAAGGCGGCGAGACGCTGATCCCGCTGCTTGACAGCGTCCTTAACGAGTCAGCCAGGAGGGGCCTCGACGAGGTCGTGATCGGCATGGCCCACCGCGGCCGCCTGAACGTCCTCGCAAACATCGTCGGCAAGAGCTATGGCCAGATCTTTCGCGAGTTCGACGGCAATATGGACCCGAAGTCGGCACACGGCTCTGGCGACGTCAAGTACCACCTCGGCGCGAACGGTCGCTACAACACCGCCGACGGTGCGTCGATCGAAGTCTCCCTTGCCTCCAACCCGAGCCACCTCGAGGCGGTTGACCCGGTACTCGAAGGGATCGTCCGCGCGAAGCAGGACGCGCTCAACAAGGGCGCCGCGTACCCGGTCTTGCCGGTGGCAATCCACGGTGATGCCGCATTCGCCGGTCAAGGTGTCGTCGCCGAGACGCTGAACCTTTCCCAGCTGCGCGGGTATCGCACCGGCGGCACCGTGCATGTCGTCGTCAATAACCAGGTCGGCTTTACCACGTCACCGATGGCTGCGCGTTCGAGCGTGTACGCGACCGACGTCGCCCGCATGATCCAGGCGCCGATCTTCCACGTGAATGGCGACGACCCTGAAGCCGCGGTTCGCGTCGCGCGACTGGCGCTCGAGTTCCGCCAGACGTTCAAGAAGGACGTCGTCATCGACTTGGTGTGCTACCGGCGGCGCGGTCACAACGAGGCGGACGATCCCTCGATGACCCAGCCACTGATGTACAACCTCATCGACTCGAAGCGGTCGATCCGCAAGCTCTACACCGAGGCGCTCATCGGCCGCGGCGACATCACCCTCGACGAGGCCGAGGCCGCGCTGCGTGACTACCGCGGGCATCTCGAGAAGGCCTTCACCGAAACTCGTGACTCGACCAGCGCGCCACACGAGCCGATCTTCATCGAGAATGCGCCCGGAGCGGGGCCCGACGTCGAGACCGCGATCAGCATCGACGTCCTCAAGAAGATTGCCGACTCACAGATCACCCTTCCGACGGACTTCGTCGCGCATCCGCGATTGCTGCCGCAACTCCAGCGGCGCGCGGCGATGGTGGACGACGACGCCATCGACTGGGCGATGGGCGAGCTCATCGCGATCGGCTCGCTGCTGCTCGACGGGCACCCGGTGCGGTTGGCCGGCCAAGACACCCGCCGTGGCACCTTTACCCAACGCCACGCGGTCCTCATCGACCGGCAGACCGGCGAGGAGTACACCCCACTCGCGAATCTGGGGCCGGGCCAGGCACCGTTCTACGTCTACGACTCGATGCTGTCCGAATACGCGGCCGTGGGCTTCGAGTACGGGTACTCGGTCGTTAGCCCGGAGGCGCTGGTCGCTTGGGAAGCACAGTTCGGCGACTTTGCCGATGGCGCGCAGACAATCCTCGACGAGTTCATCTCCTCGGGTGAGCAGAAGTGGGGCCAGCGCTCGGGCATCGTCATGCTGCTCCCGCACGGCTACGAAGGTCAGGGCCCGGATCACTCGTCGGCGCGCGTCGAGCGCTACCTGCAGCTGTGCGCGCAGAACAACATGACGGTTGCCATGCCGTCGTGCAGCGCGAGCTACTTCCACCTGCTGCGCTGGCACACCAAGAGCCCGCACCACCGCCCGCTCATCGTGTTCACGCCCAAGTCGATGTTGCGCTTGAAGGCCGCGGCTTCCTCCGCATCGGCGTTCACCGAAGGCAAATGGGCGCCGGTGTTGCCCGATCCCCGAACACAAGCGGCCGATGGCGTCCGCCGCCTCATGCTCTGCAGCGGCAAGGTCACCTGGGACCTCGTCGAGGCGCGCGAGAAGCGCGGCCGCACCGACACCGCCATCCTTCGCGTCGAGCAGCTCTACCCGTTGCCTGTCGCTGACCTGAAGGCCGCGGCGGCGCAGTACCCGAACGTCGAAGAAATCCTGTGGGTGCAAGAAGAACCCGCAAATATGGGGGCCTGGTCTCACATCGCGATGCGGCTCCACGCGCAGCTCGGCCGACCGATCACGCCGGTCACGCGCCCGGAGAGTTCGTCGCCGGCCACCGGCTCGCACGTGCGTAGCGAGCAGGAAACCGAGACGCTGCTCGCGAACGCGTTCCCGGAGTAGGTCGTGTACTTCACCGACCGCGGCATCGAAGAGCTCGAGACGCGCCGCGGCGAGGAGTCGGTGACCCTGGCATGGGTCGCCGACCAGCTGCGCACGTTCGTCGATCTCTATCCGGAGTTCGAGATCCCGCTCGAGCGGCTAGCAACCTGGTTGGCCAGGCTCGACGACGAAGCGGACGGCGAGTAGCCGGCGGCTATCCCTGCCTGATGCCGAGCGTGTTCCCGTCGGGATCGTGGAACCAGGCGCCGCGTGCCGGACCGAGTTGCGCGATGTGGCCGGAAGTTGTGAGCGGCCCTTCGCTGTAGTCGAGAAACTCGACGCCATTGGCGACGAGGTTCTTGACCTCGGCCTCGATGTCGTCGACCTCGAAATGGGCGAGGGTGTGCTCGCTCGTGACCGGCGGCCGCTTGAAGATCGAGAGCTCGCTGACGGCTCCGCATCTGTAGCGGGCCGCAAACGGCGTTTCCCAGAGGAACGTCAGGCCAACGATCTCGCCGTAGAAGCGCTTGGAGAGCTCGAGATCCGTCACCGGAATCGTCGCCACGACCATCGTTGCTGTCATCATCAGAAGGCTGCTCCTGTCGACATCACCTTGTAGACGTCGACGGTGGTCTCCTGAGGCGGAGACGTGAAGCCACCATCGATGCCCTGCTGCATCCGCGGCAGCAAGATCGTGTCACGGAACTGCTCCCAGCTCTCCAGCGTCTCGTGCACAGCCATGATCGTCCACCCACCCGGTGAAGCGCCGGCCGCATGAAACAGCTGACCCGCAGGCAACTGGCCAGCTGCCGGGTGAACAGCAGCGATCGATGCCTCGTACTGCTCCGAAGTACCTCCCGGGAAGAAGTGCACGACCCCGAACGGCTTGGTGCTCATGTGTGCTCCCTTAGTTGAAAGTACTTGACATGCCAAGTAGTAGTCCTGATTACTTGGCATGTCAAGCATTTGTCGTACACTCGTTTTCGTGGGCACCTATGACGCGGAAGGGGTCGAGCGCTGGACGCCGGCGTGGCTAGCGCTCGTCCGGACGCATGCACGACTGTGGGACCAGGTCGAAGCACGCATGCGCCGTGACAGCGGACTGACGATGCCGCGCTACGACGTGCTCATGCATCTTGAGATGGCAGGTGGGCGGCTCGGGCTCACGGACTTGGCGGCGGCGATCGTGTTGTCGCCGTCCGGTCTGTCGAAACTTCTCGATCGCATGGAGGCGTCCGGCCTGCTCCGTCGCGAGGCCGATCCACACGACGCTCGGTCGACGTTCGCGACGATCACTCCCCGAGGCAGGACGCTAGTGAAGAAGGCCAGGCAAAGCCACCACTCGTGGCTGCAGCAGCTATTCGGAGACGCTCTCGACGACCGAGACCTTGCCGACCTCGCACGCGTCATGGACCGGATCGACATGCGAGCGCCTCGTACATAGACCTGTCCCACCGCAGGCCAGGGTCAGACGGTGAAGACGACCTTGCCGAAGATGTTGCCCGCACCCATGGCGGCGAAGCCCTCGCGTGCCTCAGATAGCGGCAAGATCCGGTCAATGGTCGGCCGAACGCCAGTAACCATAAGGAAATTCAGCAGCTCCACTAACTCCTGACGGGTGCCCATCGTCGAACCGACCACGCGCAGTTGCTGGAAGAAGACCCGACGGAGTTCGGCCGACGGCGCGTCACCGCTGGTGGCGCCGCAGGTGACGATCGTGCCGCCGGGCCGAAGGCAGCGCAGCGAGTGAGCCCATGTCGCCGCGCCGACGCTGTCAAACACGGCGTCGACGCGCTCGGGCAAGCGGCCGCCCGACTCGTACGCAGCGTCCGCGCCGATCTTCAGCGCGAGGCCACCGCGATCCAGCGATCGACTGGTCACCCAGACGCGGCGCCCCGCCGCCTTAGCAAGAGCGATCAGGGCCGTCGCGACACCGCCGCCGGCCCCCTGCACAAGCACGGTGTCGCCGGGACGAGTGCCCGAGTTGCTGAACAGCATCCGATAGGCAGTCAGCCAGGCAGTTGGCAGGCAGGCGGCCTCCTCGAAGCTGAGCCCAGCCGGCTTTGGCACCAGATTGCGAGCCGGGACGACAACGAATTCCGCAAGCGCACCATCGAATCGCTCCGACAACAGGCTGCGATTCGGATCCATCGTCTCATCCCCGCGCCCGGCGTCCGGATCACCGATGACACCGTGGACGACGACCTCGTTGCCCTCGTCATCGACTCCCGCCGCGTCGCAGCCGAGGACTCTGGGCAATTCATCGGCCCGCAGGCCGACCCCGCGCAGACTCCAGACGTCGTGCTGGTTCAATGCGGCGGCCTTCACGTGCACCCGCGCCCAGCCATCAGGGGGCAACGGATTCCGCACATCACCGACGCTGAGACCGGTCAGCGGGTCGTTGGAATCAAAGGACGTCACGCTCACGGCAAGCATGAAGCCGACGGTACGCCGACCCCAAGCAGGGACTCGCCGACGTCGCGCGGCGCGCCATCAGCTTTCGTATCCGGATCTTTACCGATTGGCCCCGGGCAGGCACTTAACCTGCTGGAAAGATGCACCCAGCATGATGTGCGTAAGGTCGGGCGACCCCCGGCCTGACATCGCCGGAACGCGGTCCCGCATTGGGTGCCGGAAAGCCGGCCACTACCTGGAGGATCTGTTGACAGCGCTTCGCCTTCGACCACGAACCCAAGCAGCCGGCGTCGTCGCGATCGCGACGGTGCTTGCGCTGAGCGGCTGCGCTAGCAAGAAGAGCACAACCGCCACTAGCCCGACCTCGGCCGCGCCATCGGCCGCCGCGAGCGCGGCTCCGTCGACGGCAGCCGCCCCATCTGCGGCTGCAAGCAGCGCGGCTGACCCTGCGTCGCTGCTCCCTGCGGCGATCAAGACGGCCGGTGTCCTCAACATCGCGACCGACGCGTCGTACGCCCCGAACGAGTACTTCGACACCGACGGCAAGACCATCATCGGTCTTGACGTCGACCTCGGAAACGCGATCGCGGCGAAGCTGGGCCTCAAAGCCAACTTCCAGAACGTCACGTTCGCCGCGATCATCCCGGCGCTCGCCGCCAGCAAGTATGACCTCAGCCTTTCGTCCTTCACCGACACCAAGGCTCGCGAAGCCACCGTCGACTTCGTCGACTACTTCAATGCCGGCGAATCGTTGATGGTTCTCGCGGGCAACCCGAAGGGCGTGACCGGCCCAGACCTCAGCCTGTGCGGCCTAACGATCGCCGTCGAGAAGGGCACCACCGAGGAGAGCGAGATCCCAGCGCTTTCGAAGAAGTGCACGGACGCCGGGAAGAAGGCCATCACCGGTCTGTCGTCCGACGACCAGAACGGCGCCAATCTCGCGCTGACCAGTGGCCGGGCGGACGTCGGTTCGGCCGACTCACCGATCGCGGCCTATGCCGTCAAACAACTTGCCGGCAAGATCCAGCTCGCGGGTCAGATCTACGAGACCGCGCCTTACGGCATCGCGATCCCGAAGACTCCCGGACTCGCACCCGCTATCAAGGCCGCGCTCGCGGCGATGATCGCGGACGGCAGCTATAAGACGGTCCTCGACAAGTGGGGCGACGACGCCGGCGCGATCACCACGCCAGTGATCAACGGCGCGACCAGTTGACCCTTCGATGATGTCGGAGAGCGACACCGTTTCGGGACGGCCCGAGAACATTCGGGCCGTCCCGGTTCGGCATCCGGGTCGCTGGGTCGCGGTCGCAGTGATCGCGGTATTGGCCGCGATGCTCATTCACATGCTGTTGACCAACCCGAATATCGAGTGGACAACGGTCCGTAAGTACCTCTTCAGCCACATCATCCTGCGCGGCGTGTGGATGACCATCAAGTTGACCGTGCTGTCGATGGCTATCGGCATCGTGCTCGGCATCGTGGCCGCGATCATGCGTCTGTCCGAGAACCCCGTCGTCAGAGGCGCGGCCTGGCTCTACGTGTGGTTTTTCCGCGGCACTCCGCTGCTCGTGCAGATCGTCTTCTGGTTCGCGATCAGCGATTTGTTCAAGACGCTCGCCTTCGGCGTACCTTTCGGCCCGCACTTCGCCAACCAGAAGACGGTCACGCTGATCTCCCTCTTCCTCAGTGCATTGCTGGCGCTAAGCCTGAACGAGGGCGCCTACATGGCGGAGATCGTGCGCGCCGGCATTCTCGCTGTCGACGAGGGGCAGACCGAGGCGGCGCATGCACTCGGTATGACAAAGCTACAAACCATGCGCCGCATCGTGCTGCCACAGGCTATGCGCGTGATCGTGCCGCCGACTGGCAACGAGATCAACAGCATGCTCAAGAGCACATCGTTGGTCAGCATCGTCGGCATCTTCGATTTGCTGCGGTCCGCCCAGGCGATCTACAACGCAAACTACAAGATCATCCCGTTGCTCATCGTCGTCGTGCTGTGGTACCTCGCGATGACCTCAATTCTCCAGGTGGGGCAGTTCTACCTCGAGCGTTACTACGGTCGCGGATCCACGCGCACCGTCGCGCTCACACCGATCCAGCGGGCAATGTTGATGTTGGTTGGCCTGCGGCGTCATGAGGGGCTCCGATGACTGGACTCATGGTCGATGCCCAGCATGTACACAAGTCATTCGGACCGAACGAGGTTTTCAAGGGCATCGACTTCCAGGTCGCGCCCGGTCAGGTCGTTTGCCTGCTCGGCCCCTCCGGCTCGGGAAAGAGCACGTTCCTTCGGTGCATCAACCACCTCGAGAAGATCAACGCGGGCAGGCTGTTCGTCGATGGTGAGCTTGTCGGATACCGCGAGCATGGCGACAAGCTGCACGAACTCTCGGAGAAGGACGTCGCCAAGAAGCGCACCGAGATCGGCATGGTGTTTCAGCACTTCAATCTCTTCCCGCACATGACGGCGCTCGGCAACATCATGGAAGCGCCCTGCCAGGTGAAGAACGAACCAAAGGCGCAGGTGCGCCAGCGCGCGAGCGAACTGCTGGTCAAGGTCGGGCTCGGCGACAAGGCGAGCGCCTATCCCCGGCAACTGTCTGGCGGCCAGCAGCAACGGGTGGCAATCGCCCGGGCGCTCGCGATGCGGCCCAAGCTGATGCTCTTCGACGAGCCCACGTCTGCCCTCGACCCCGAACTGGTCGGCGACGTCCTCGCCGTCATGAAAGACCTCGCCCGGTCGGGCATGACCATGATCGTGGTGACCCACGAGATCGGCTTCGCCCGCGAGGTCGCGGACACGGTCGTGTTCATGGACGGCGGGGTGGTGGTCGAGCAGGGTCCGCCGTCCGAGGTGATCACGAACCCGCGCCACGAACGAACGAAGGCGTTCCTCTCACAGGTTCTGTGACGCTCCCACTAGGCTCACCGTCCATGGAAGTCCGCGAACTCGCCGTCCCCGGCGCCTGGGAATTCACACCTCGCCAGATCGGCGACGAGCGTGGCGTGTTCCTCGAGTGGTTTCGTGCCGACGTGGTCAACCGCACGATCGGGCACAGCCTCGAGATCGCGCAGTGCAACCAGTCGGTCTCGCGCCGCGGCACGGTCCGCGGCATCCACTACGCCGACGTGCCGCCGAGCCAGGCGAAGTACGTCTACTGCCCGGGTGGCGCGGTTCTCGACGTCATCGTCGATATTCGAGCCGGCTCCCCGACCTTTGGTGCCGTCGACACGGTCCGCCTCGACAACGTCGACCGCCGTGCGGTCTACCTGTCCGAGGGCCTCGGGCACGCCTTCATGGCGTTGACCGACGGTGCGACCGTCACATACCTGTGCTCGACCGGCTACGCGCCCGATCGCGAGCACGGCGTGAATCCGCTCGACCCCGCACTGGCCATTCCGTGGCCCGACAATCTCGAGCCGGTGCTGTCGGGCAAGGATCGCGACGCGCCGAGTCTGGCCGAGGCCGCCGAGCAAGGCGTCCTGCCGACATATGCGGAGTGCCTCGCCTACTACGCATCGCTGCACCGCGCGCGCGGCTGATTCGCACGAGAGCCGGTCAGGGCTCGGGGCGGCCGGGGTGCCCGATGTCGAGCACTACATCACTGTGGTCGCTAGTACGGCTCTGCAGCCCACTCCGCTAGTGCCCGAAGTGCCGCTCTACTGCGCCGCGAGCGCCTACGACGTGTGGAGCCTCACCGATGACGGCGACGAGTCCGCGCCGATGCCGTTCTGGTCGTTCCCCTGGGCCGGCGGGCAGGCACTCGCGCGCTACATCCTCGACCACCCGGACATCGTCGCCGGACGCCGCGTGCTCGACCTCGCCGCCGGCTCGGGACTCGTCGCCATCGCCGCAGCCCTAGCCGGCGCCGCCGAGGTCACCGCGAATGACATCGACCCCTACGCCGCAGCCGCACAGGAGATGAACGCCAAGGCCAACGGGGTGCAGCTCACGGTCGTCACGCGCGATCTGCTGGACGCCGAGACCGACGCCGAGGTCGTGCTCGCCGGCGACGTCTGTTACGAGCGCGAGCTCAGCGATCGCACGCTCGCCTTTCTCACGCGGGCCCAAAGACGTGGCGCCGACGTGCTGCTGGGCGACCCGGGCCGTACTTATCTGCCGCGCGAGCGCCTGGCAGAAGTGGCCAGTTACGACGTCCCGACCACGCTTGTGCTCGAAAACCAACAAACGAAGCGGACCACCATCTGGACCCTGCGCGCGGACTAACTGCGGCGCAACGGGTAGTAGCGCAGCAGCACTTTGCCGACGACACATGCGTCAGGCAGGACGCCGAAAGCGCGGCTGTCGTCGAGCCCCGCCGCGGCGTTGTCCGACAGCACCCACCAGCCGCCGTCCTCTCGCCGGACCACGCGCTTCACGAGAAGCAACCCCTCGACGTGCGGCCGCCGGACGACGACGAGATCGCCCATGGTGATGCGCGCCCGCCGGGAGAGCAGCAGGCAGTCACCTGGCCGCAATGCGGGCAGCATCGAATCCCCGGCGACGACGAAGGCCGAGAACGGCATGCGCATTTCGATGATCACCTCCCGCGCGGTTGAAGCACACGATGCCAGGGGTAGGGTCCAGCCAGATCAGGAGATCGACGCCCCGGACCATACCTGCGGAGGAACGACATGTTGCTGCTCGCCAGAATTCTCACTCCTAAGACCGTGGTTCACGCGCACTGCGACCTGCCGTGCGGCGTGTACGACCCGGCGCAAGCACGGATTGAAGCGGAGTCGGTCAAGGCCATCATCGAGAAGTACCAGGCGAACGAGGACCCGGCCTTCAGGACACGCGCGCTGATCATCAAGGAGCAGCGCGCCGACCTGGTCAAGCACCATCTGTGGGTGCTGTGGACCGACTACTTCAAGCCGACGCACCTCGAGACCTACCCGCAACTGCACACGCTGTTCTGGGAGGCGACCAAGCTCGCTGGCGCCGCGGGCGCGAAGGGCCAGCAGGATCCGGCCGTCGCCCAGCAACTCCTCGACAAGATCGCCGAGATCGACACCATCTTCTGGGCGACCAAGAAGGCCTAGGGGCTTCGGGAGCGGGGCTGAGCGTGATCCGACCAGCCCGGCCCGACGACGTCCCGACGATCTTGGCTTTGATCCATGAGCTTGCCGTGTACGAGTGCGAGCCGGATGCGGTGGTCGCGACTGAGGCCGATCTTTCGGCCGCACTGTTCAATGACGAGGCGGCGTTGTTCGGCCTGATTGCCGAGCATCCGGGTGCCGAGAGACCGGTCATCGCGGGCTTCGCGTTGTGGTTTCTCAACTTCTCGACGTGGGTAGGGCGCCACGGCATCTACCTCGAAGACCTCTATGTGCGGCCGGAGTTGCGCGGTAACGGCTACGGGGGGCAGCTCCTCGTCGAGCTCGCGCGGATCGCCGTCGAGCGCGGTTATGGTCGCGTCGAGTGGGCGGTCCTGGACTGGAACGAATCCGCGCATCGCTTCTACACATCGCTCGGCGCCGTCCCGCTGCAGGAATGGACCATCTGGCGAGTCAGCGGCGACGCTTTGCCGCAGCTCGCGCAGCGCTCCGCTTCCGCCACCACGTCAACCGAGCGGCGGCCGGACGCCGATGGGCGCACCTAGTCACGAACAGTCCGCCAGTCGCGCGGTACCGTGAAGCCCCGGCAGGGAGCAGCAAAGCTGGCAAAACGACCGAACATGGATGGAGCGCGACGGCGTGGCAACGACAGAGGGCGTGCCAGTCCAGCACCCAGCTGCATGGCCTGCCCGAGACCGTGCCGGCGGTGATTTTGTGTCCGTTCGGGTGCCAGCCGCGGCTGCGTACCTCTCGGTGCTTCGCACCACAACGGCGAGCCTCGCGGCGCGGCTCGACTTCACCCTGGATGAGATCGAAGACTTGCGGATCGCGGTCGACGAGGCGTCCTGCCTGCTGCTGGCAGGCGCGGTCGAGGGCGCGGAGCTGACCAGCGTCTTCGCGATGTCTGCCGACTCGATCCAGATTTCGGTATCGACGATGACCGACAAAGGCCATCCGCCGAGCCGGGACTCGTTCGCGTGGACCGTCTTGTCGGCGCTGGCCGGCGAGGTCGACGCGTGGACCGAGGCCGACGGCCAACAGACCATCTCGCTGATCAAACACCGCTCGAGACATGTTGACGTGAGCCCCAGCCCCGACGTGCACACGGACGGCGGACTCGAGCCTGCGCCGCCGGATGTGACCCTCGACTCAGCAGCCGGTGCGGAAATCCCCACCGACCACGCGATTCCGGTGGTCACCGCCCGATCGGAGCGGGCCGCGAGCGATCGCGCGCGCGCCCGCGCGCTTTTTGCGGAGATGGTGAGCCTGCCGGAGGGCTCCCCCGAGCGGCACGCCATTCGCGACCAGCTTGTCGAGGCTCACCTACCCCTCGTTGAGTACCTTGCGCGCCGGTTCCGCAACCGCGGCGAACTGCACGACGACTTGGTTCAGGTGGCGACGATCGGGCTGATCAAGTCGGTCGACCGGTTCGACCTGGAGCGCGGCGTCGAGTTCTCGACCTACGCGACGCCGACCATCGTGGGTGAGATCAAACGGCATTTCCGCGACAAGGGTTGGGCGATCCGCGTTCCACGGCGGCTGCAGGAGCTGAAGCTCGCACTCGCGAAAGCGACCGGCGAACTCTCCCAGCGCAACGGCCGCTCACCGACGGTCGGTGAGCTGGCGGCGTTCCTTGGCATGAGTGAAGACGACGTACTCGAAGGCTTGGAATCGGCCAACGCCTACTCGACGGTCTCGCTGGACACCCCCGAGAGCGGCGACTCCGATGCGCTGGCTGTAGCCGACACCCTCGGGGTCATCGACGAGTCACTCGAAGGCGTCGAGTACCGCGAGTCGCTGAAGCCATTGCTCGACCAGTTGCCGCCACGCGAGAAGCGCATTCTGCTGCTGCGTTTCTTCGGCAACATGACGCAGTCGCAGATCGCCACCGACCTCGGTATCTCGCAGATGCATGTGTCGCGCCTGCTCGCCCGCACCCTCGCCGAACTGCGCGAAGGACTGCTCGTCGACGAGTAAGGCGGAGCCGCCGGTTCAGCCGGATCAGTCGTTCAGACGTTGCGTCGTGGACGGCGCGAAGAGGCCGACCAGCCCTACCAACGCGCATGCAGCGAGCGGAATGCCGACGAGTTCGCCGCCGTGCAGGGTCGTGGTCACGCCGATCGGGAGCACGATGAGTTGCGTCAACACCGCCGGCGACCTCGCCCACCGCCGGACGCGGGCAAGTCCGCGAAACACGAGGCCAAGACCGATCGTGCCAACCGCCGCCATGACAACGACGGCCCACAGATCACCCGAATCGAACGGTCGATGCCCTGACAAGCCGATAGCGGACGCCGCAAGCCCCAGCGTCTCGACACCGGTAGCGATGACGGCAACAAGCAGCGGGACGCCGAGTGGTTCGGACTTCGACACCTCGGGCTTCGACACCAGGCGAAGATAGCCGGTGCGCCGAACGCCAGGTGTTGCAGAGCGTGCAGACCAGCGGCGTACCCTTGGTAGATGCGAGCCCTGTTGGTTGCCAACCTGAATGCAACCGCCATGACACCGCGCAAGCGTGAAGTTATCGTCCGGGCCTTGGGCAGCGAACTAAAGATCGACGTAGCAGAGACCGACGGTCGCGGACACGCCGCTGATCTCGCGGCGCAGGCACGCGCGGACCAGTTCGACCTCGTTATCGCCGTCGGTGGCGACGGTACCGTCAACGAGGTCGTCACCGGCTTGCTGCGAGACGGGGTTGGACCAGACACTCCGCGCCTCGCGGTGGTCCCTGGCGGTAACGCGAATGTCTTCGCCCGCGCGCTCGGCCTGCCCTCCGAACCGATCGAAGCGACCGGCGCCGTCATCGAGCGGATTCGAGCCGGCCGGGAGCGCCGGATCGGCTTGGGCCGGCTGACGACGGCCGGACTGCATCGGTGGTTCACGTTCTGTGCGGGCTTCGGACTCGACGCCGAGATCGTCCGCGAGGTCGAGCGGCGGCGCCGTGACGGCGCGAAAGCGACCCCCGCCTTGTTCATGCGAACCGGTCTTCGTCAGTTCTTCCGGACGGATCGCCGCCATCCGGCGCTCGTCCTTGAGACTCCCGGCTTGGATCCGGTCGAGAGGTTGTTCATGACGATCGTCACGAACACCACGCCGTGGACCTATTTCGGTGACCGGCCACTCGAACCCACACCCGAGGCGTCCTTCGACACCGGCCTGGACGCCTTTTCCCTGCGTCGGCTGGGCACGGTAGGGACGGGCAACAACCTGCGGCGACTGCTCGTCGGCGGCCCCACTCCTCGGGGGCGCAGCATCGTCTCCCTCCACGACTTGCCCATCCTCACCTTGCGCACAACGCACCCGATTCCGGTCGAGGTCGACGGCGAATATCTGGGAGAGCACTCCGATCCGGTGCTCTTCTCCGTGCCTGAGGCGCTCGCTGTCATCGCGTGACGCCCGAACCCGCAAGTCCTTAGCTGCGTCCTAAGCCAGAGTCACAAATCGCGACCTGGACGAAATAGACGAGGCGCGACCCTTGCGAAGGGGTCGGGCGCCTGATTTAGTCGAGGGCGGAGCAGCGGTCACGGACAAGCTCGTGAACGTGTTCACAAAGAAATGTTTCAAACTCGCCCATAGCTGGGTAATGCCGCGGGTACTGCCACAAGACGGACACGTTTAGCACTCGTTCGAATGACGCAGAACTAGCCTGACGCACACCTAGCCCGACCCGGCCCGACGCTTAAACCCACCCGAACTACCGTGCTTCCGAACTGCCGTGCTTCCGAACTGCCGTGCTTCCGACGAGTAGATGAGCGCGGGATTGTCCCGCTGACTGCTGAGGAGATGGACCACATGGACTGGCGCCACCGCGCTGCTTGCCGTGACGAAGACCCCGAGCTCTTCTTCCCGATCGGCAACACCGGCCCAGCCCTTCTCCAGATCGATCAGGCGAAGGCGGTCTGTCGGCGTTGCCCGGTAGCCGAACCCTGCATTGCCTGGGCGCTGGAGACTGGCCAGGATTCCGGCGTTTGGGGTGGCCTGTCAGAAGACGAGCGGCGCGCCCTGAAGCGCCGCGGCGCTCGGCTGCGTCCGCAGACCGTCTAGTCCTCGGCCCGCCTAGCCCTCGGCCCGCCCACTCCTCGGCCCCGGCTAGTCGCCCAGCCGCACCGGGATCCGCAACGTCGCCACTGTGCCGCCTCCCGGCCGTTCCCGGACGTCGAGACGGCCCCGAAGATCACCCTCGACCAGCGTCCTCACGATCTGCAGCCCAAGCCTTGGCGATGCGGACATCGAGAATCCCACGGGCAGCCCCTCCCCGTCATCAGCGACCACGATCTCGAGTTCGTCCTCAAGGCGACGGGTCGACACCTCGACCACTCCGGACCTACCGCGCAGACCGTGCTCAAGGGCGTTTTGGAGCAACTCCGTCAAGACCATCGAGAGCGGGGTTGCCAGGCCCGCTGGCAGCTGCCCGAACGTGCCAACCCGTCTGGGTAGCGAGCCGGATTCCGCCGCCGAAACCTCGCCCACCATCGCGATCAGGCGGTCGGCCACCGGGTCG
>ODAK010001747.1_pt1 | contig 23323 bp, 21 predicted proteins | sample 1539591 | NCBI WGS metagenome assembly ODAK01 (sample SAMEA3539303, study PRJEB22396) | soil metagenome | biome: tundra; feature: field; material: soil | place: USA | collected 2010-05 | depth 0.15 m | reverse complement strand
ATCGACGGTTTCGAAGCGACGATGAAGAACACGCTGCTCTACGCGTACTACGGCGGCATCTACATCGGCCGCAATACCACGGTCGATACCAACGGCAAGCCCGTCGGTTATGGCTACACAGGTTCGGCGAACAGCCAGAACCGCGCCATCAACGAATTGACCTTTGGCTTCAACCAGACAATATGGAGGGATGCGCGCTACGGCGCCATCAACGTGATGGGGCAATACGAGTGGTTACAGCGCGCTCCGTGGTACGTTGCTGCCGGTGCACCGAAAGGTACGCACGACAGCACGATTTACGTCAACGTACGGTACACCTTGCCCGGCAGCATGCCGAACTTCTAGGGCATGATCCGTACACGGAAAAACTCACGTGTGCGGCATTTAAACAATCTGTAACGTCGTTGAAACGCTGGGGTGGGAAACTTTTATGTTGCCCACCCTGGTTTGACTTCAAAAGGGACAAATATATGAAAAAGCTCACGTTAGTAGGTCTTGCAGTACTTCCCGTGTTCCTTACCGGAATGGCGATGGGTGCTGAAACAATCAATGCGGCCGGAGCCACGTTCCCTGGACCGATCTACCAGCAGTGGTTTGACGAGTACAAGAAAGCGCATCCGGATGTGCAGATCAATTATCAGGCAATCGGTTCTGGCGGAGGCATCAAGCAGTTGACCGCCGGGACGGTGGATTTCGGCGCCTCCGATGTTCCGATGACCGACGAACAAATCAAAGACATGAAAGTGAAGCCACTTCATTTCCCTACGGTTCTGGGAGCGGTGGTTCTCAGCTACAACGTTCCGGGCGTGGCTACCGATCTGAAACTGACGCCTGAAGCGCTTTCCGGCATTTACCTCGGTGATGTGAAGATGTGGAACGACGCGAAGATCGCGTCGGCAAACCCCGGTATCAAACTGCCCGCCAACCAGATCGAAGTAATCCATCGGACCGATGCCAGTGGCACCTCATTCGTCTTCACGGACTATCTCTCCAAAGTCAGTCCGGCCTGGAAGAGCAAGGTTGGCGCAAGTGCCGCTGTCAGCTGGCCCCTGGGTTTGGGCGGGAAGGGCAATGAGGGAGTTGCAGGTCTTATCAAGCAGACGCCCAACTCAATCGGCTATGTGGAGCTTTTCTATGCCGTGCAGCAGAAGATGACATACGCCACTTTAAAGAACGCATCGGGTAAAATGGTTAAGCCGAGTTTCGCCAGTGTGACCGCTGCCGCGGCTGCCGCCAAAGACATGCCGGACGATTTCCGCGTCTCGATCACCGATGGCATGGGCGCGGGTGTTTACCCGATCTCTTCGTTCACGTGGCTTCTGATTCCGTCTGAACTCAAAGATGCCACCAAGAAGAAAGCGATTACCGAGTTTCTTGCATGGATGCTGACAACCGGCCAGAAAGACTGCGAAGCACTGAGCTACGCGCCGCTGCCCAAAGCTGTCGTCGCCAAAGAGCAGAAGCAGATCGCACTGATCAAATAGTTCGTTCCGGTCTCCGGTATTGACCATGGCCACCTCAACCGCCTCACTGCAACAGGGAGTTGTCCCGTTTCCAAAACGCCGTTTCGGCGGTGATGAGGTGGCCCATCTTGTAACGCTCGTATTCGCGACGTCGATTCTTCTTGTCACGCTGCTGATCGTCTGGCAACTGTGGCTTCACAGCGCGCCTTCCCGCGCCAAATCCGGGTTCTCATTTTTAACTTCCACACTCTGGAATCCTGTCACCGATCAGTTCGGCGCGTGGCCGTTCGTGTACGGCACGGTCGTCACGTCTTTCCTGGCTCTCATCATTTCGGTGCCCCTGGGTGTCGGCGCCGCCATCTATCTGGCAGAGCTGGCCCGCCCGAAGCTTTCGAATTCGCTGACATTTCTGGTCGAGCTCCTGGCCGCGGTGCCCAGCGTCATTTACGGTCTGCTTGCGATCTTCACTCTGGTACCGCTGATGCGCGATTATATTGGACCGGCGATTCAGAAGGTCCTGGGCTTCCTGCCGTTTTTCAGCGGGCATATCTACGGCGTCGGTTATCTCACCGCTGGCATGATTCTCGCGATCATGACGTTTCCGTTTATCATTTCCGTCTCCCGTGAAGCTCTGATGGCGGTGCCGAGAGAGCAGCGGGAAGCCGCCTTAGCGCTCGGCGCCACACAATGGGAATCGACGCATCAGGTTGTACTGCCTTTCGCGAAGCTCGGCATCATTGGCTCTGTCTTCCTCGCTCTGGCCCGGGCGCTGGGTGAAACGATGGCGGTCACGATGGTGATCGGTAACGACCCTTCGATCCACGCGTCGCTGTTTGCGCCGGGCTACACGATCGCGGCGGTTATTGCAAATGAGTTTACAGAGGCTACCGGGGACATTTACCTCGGCGCCCTTGTGGAACTCGGACTGGTCCTTTTTGCTCTCACCATGTTGATCAACGGCATTGCACAGTTATTGATTGTGCTGACCACCAGGAAGGCGTCCGCAAAATCATGAGTTCCGGCGAATCCACTTCCCGAGCGCACGATTCACGAAATCGACGGCGCAACCGCGTGAATAATATCATGCTGGGCATGTGCGGTGTCTGCGCTTTCGTGACAGTGTCGATGCTGTTTCTCATTCTGGGATTTCTGGTTTACAACGGCGGCAAATCGATTGACCTTGACTTTTTCACGAAACTTCCGCTGCCTCCCGGTCAGAACGGGGGAGGCATGGCGAACGCCATTCTGGGCAGCGCTCAGATCGTTGTAGTGGCTACGCTGATCGGACTTCCGATCGGTTTTTTTGCAGGCGTGTATCTGGCTGAGTTCGGCGCCGGGAAGCCTTTTGCCCACATCATTCGCTATGTGGCCGATCTGCTGAACGGTATTCCCTCCATTGTGATCGGTATTGTGGCCTGGACCGTCATTGTCGTTCCCCAACATCATTTTTCAGCGCTCGCGGGCAGCATCGCGCTGAGTCTGATGCTCATTCCGATAACCGCCAGAAGCACGGAACAATTTCTCCTGGAAGTTCCCCGCGCCATGCGTGAAGGTTCTCTGGCCCTCGGAGCCAACAAATGGAAGACCATTGCGAGGGTGATTGTACCTGCCGCACGAAGAGGAATCATGACCGGAATGATTCTCGGCGTGGCGCGCATCTCGGGGGAGACGGCGCCACTGCTGTTTACCAGTCTGAACAATCAGTACTGGAGCACTGGACTTTCCGAACCGACCGCCTCACTCCCGGTCATGATTTTTTTGCGGGCAATTTCGCCCTACGACGACTGGCATCGACAGGCATGGGCCGCAGGCCTCGTGCTGTTAGTGCTTGTCTTGCTTGCTAACATAGCGGCGCGTACGGTTATTTCGCGGGGGGCGTCTCTCCCCAGATAGGGAAACATGACACCGTCGAAAGATATGAGCACACCACGAATGGCTCCTAATCCTCAGCAGAGCGAGATGACGCCAAAGAACAATGAAGCCGGCGCCGCGGTGCAAAGCACGAACGCGAAGATGCGCGCTTCGAACATCAACTTTTATTATGGTAAGTTCCGCGCTCTGCAAGATGTCTCGCTTGACTTCGCGGCTCACCGCGTCACGGCCCTGATTGGTCCGTCCGGTTGCGGGAAGTCCACATTTCTGCGGAATCTGAACCGCATTAACGAGACTCTGCGGGATACCAGAATCGAAGGTGAAATCACTCTGGATGGCGAGAACATTCTCTCCAAAGACGTAACCGAAATACGCCGCCGCATCGGCATGGTTTTTCAACGGCCGAACCCTTTTCCGAAGTCCATCTTCGAAAACATCATTTATGGACCGAAGATCAACGGCATGCTGAGGAAGTCCTCGGCCGCCGACATCGTCGAGAAGAGTCTCCGCAGGGCGGCCTTGTGGGACGAGGTGAAAGACAAGCTCAACGAATCGGCTTATGCTCTTTCAGGAGGCCAGCAGCAGCGGCTGTGTATTGCGCGAGCGCTCGCCGTCGATCCGGAAGTACTGCTGCTCGATGAGCCATGTTCGGCACTCGATCCCATCGCTACGGCGAAGGTGGAAGATCTGCTGGTCGGTTTGAAAGAACAGTGCACGATCGTGATCGTCACGCATAACATGCAGCAGGCAGCTCGTGTGGCGGATACGACAGGCTTCTTTCTTCTCGGCAGACTGATCGAGCACGACAAAACAGACGTGATCTTCAAGAATCCGACGAAAAAGGAAACAGAAGATTACATTACGGGCCGGTTCGGTTAGACCTTTCAACTCTGCGTGAGCACGACAGGAGATTCCATTTGCGCCCATTTGAGGAAGCATTCCAGCTGTTAAACGACTCGCTCCACGAGATGGGTGCGCTTGTCGCGCACTCCATACAACGGAGCGTTTTGTCACTCGTCGAGAGAAACGAAGACTACGCCCATCAGGTGATCCGCGATGAATCACGAGTCGACCAGATGGAAATCGGCATTGACGAACTGGTCACCAGCCTGATCGTCAGGGAACAGCCGGTGGCGCGAGATATGCGGCTGGCGGTGGCGGCGATCAAGATCACGACCGATCTTGAGCGAATGGGCGACCTTGCCGTGCATATTGCTGAAAGGGCGTTGTCGCTGATGGTTCAGCCCCCCTTGCCGGCGAGCATCGATTTCGGGGACATCACCAATCTCGTGGAATCGATGGTGCTTGGCAGTCTCGATGCTTTCGTGAAGCGGGACGCGCAGGCGGCGAGAAACATCCTCGAATCCGACGATGCGGTGGATAAGGCTCGTAACCGCATTCAGCAGCAGTTGATCGAACTCATGCAGCTCGATCCCGTTACTATACCGAGAGCGCTCGATTATCTGATCATCGCCCGCAAGCTGGAGCGCATTGGCGACCATGCCACCAACATCGCGGAAGACGTGATCTTCCTGGCACAGGGCGTGGACGTGCGGCACAGGGCAGCGCTCGAACCGGCATAGCAGGCTGCTGAGAAAACCCGCAAAACCGCTTGCTCGCGCGCGGCTCAGAAAACAGTCGCTGATTCGAGATAACTTACTGAGCCGCGACGCCCGGAGATCCCCTTTAGGGGTCCCGGCTGCGAGGGAGCGGTTACCTGGGTTAGTTTTTCAGCACCCTGCCATGGCTGAGGAAACGCGACTGAAGTCGCGTGTACCTTAGTCGTTCCAGCGGGAGCGGTGCTGGATGAACCACGCCTGGCTGTCGACCGATTTCGAACCTGTGACGGGAGTGAATTCGTAGGTGCCGTCCGCTCTTCCGGTGCGGCCCTTGAAATTGTCCGCGAGGCATTTCTCCAGCACGGTGTCGCGCAGACGCGCGACAATCGCGCGGTCGATGATCGGAAACAGGAACTCCACGCGGCGGTCCAGATTGCGCGGCATCAGATCCGGGCTGCCGACGTAAACCTCTTCCTGTCCGCCGTTCTTAAAGTAGTAGACACGGCTGTGTTCCAGGAAGCGGCCGACCACGCTTCTGACGGTGATGTTGTCGCTGACGCCCGGGATGCCTGGCCGCAGGCAGCAGAGGCCACGCACCAGCAGATCTACTCGCACGCCGGCACGCGAAGCTTCGTAGAGCAGACGCACCATGGCACGATCTTCGAGCGCATTCATTTTGAAAACCAGACGGCCTTTGGAACCGTGTTCCATTTCGCGGCGTATCAGTTCGGCGATCCGGCCGCGCAGCGCCATGGGCGCGACAAACAGTTTGCGGAAATCCTTCTTGTGTGAATAACCGGTGAGGTAGTTGAAGAGATCGGTGGCGTCGGCGCCGAGATCGGGATCGCACGTGAACAGGCTGAAATCGGTGTAGAGGCGCGCGGTAGTGGCGTTATAGTTGCCGGTACCGAGATGCAGGTAGCGGCGGATGCCATCCTGCTCGTGGCGGACGATCAGGGCGATTTTGCAATGCACCTTGAGTCCGACAAGACCATAGACGACATGCACGCCTTCACGTTCGAGCGCGCGGGCCCACTCGATGTTGCTCTCTTCGTCGAACCGTGCCTTGAGTTCCACAAGCACAGATACCTGCTTGCCGTTTTCAATGGCGTCGACCAGCGCCTGCACGATCGGGGAGTTCCGGCCGACGCGATAGAGCGTCATCTTGATCGCGAGAACATCAGGATCGTGCGCGGCCTTCTGCAATAAATCGATGACGGGCTGGAAGGACTGATACGGGTGGTGCAGGAGCCGGTCGCGCTCGCGAATAACTGTGAAAATGTCTTCCTCCGCCTGCGCCGAGAAGACCGGCGGAACCCAGGGTTCAAAGGGCTCATCGCGAAGAGCGGGGCGATCAAGCACCGGAAGCTGGCGAAGACGTCCCAGATCGATCGGACCGGGAACGCGGCATACTTCATCGGGTGCGATCTCCAGATTCTCGGCGAGAATTTCGAGGATGTGGCTGGAGATGGTGGAATCGGTCTGGAGCCGGACAGCCTGACGAAAACGGCGGCGCCAGACGGCTTCTTCAACGGATTCGAGAAGGTCGTCGCTCTCCAGTTCCTGAATAGCGACCTCGGCATCGCGAGTCACATGGAAGGGATGAGACTCGATGATTTCGAGGCCGGGGAAAAGGGATGTCAGGTTCGCGGCTATGAGTTGCTCGATCCACACAAACCGGAGGGGACTGTCGGAACGGGCGATGGCGCTGGCTTTGCGCGTGCGGCGCGCGCCGTGAGACGGCACTGTGACAAGCTGCGGCAATGCCTCGGGGACTTTGATGCGGGCGAAGTGCCGGCGGCCGTCGGTGTCACGCAGAACGACGGCGAGATTCAGGCTGAGATTCGAGATGTGAGGAAACGGTCGGCCTGGATCGAATGCGAGCGGCGTCAGGACAGGGAAGACCGTCTCCATGTAATAGCGATCGACCGCCGCGCGTTCCCGCTCGTCGAGCGCGGAGTAGTCGGCGATGACGATGTCGTTTTCGGCAAGTCCGGGGAGGAGCTGATTCTGGTAGCAATCGTAGAGGCTCCTGACGAGTTGATCGACGCTGGCAGCGACCGCGACCAGTTGCTGGGGGACGGTCTTGCCATCGATGCTCAGGTCCTGATTGCCTTTCGCCAGTTTCTGTTTCATGGCGGCGACGCGCACCATGAAGAACTCGTCGATGTTGGAACTGACGATAGAAATGAACTTGACGCGCTCGAGGAGACGGTTATTCGGATCGTTCGCTTCTTCGAGAACCCGCCGCTGAAATTCCAGCAAACTGAGCTCGCGGTTCATATAGAGCGACGGGTCGTCTAACGATGGAGGCGCCGATGATGGCTCGGAGGCGGGTGCGGACTTCGGCAGCCGGGAGGCCTTCCTGCGTGGTTTGCTGTTTTCCACCGTGATTTATGCCGCGAGTCAACTGGACGAGCGCGGCAGCAGGATCGTGAAAGTCGAGCCTTTAGCCAGACGGCTTTCCACTTTGATGGTGCCGTCCATGCGCTCCACAACGTGCTTTACGATCGATAAGCCCAGGCCTGTGCCGCCCACTTCGCGGGAGCGGGCCCGATCGACGCGGTAAAAACGTTCGAAAATCCGAGGCAGATCGTCGGAAGGCATCCCGCTTCCAGTATCCGATACGGAGATAAAAACGCGGCCTTCCGCCGTGGTTCCGGTGTCGATACGGGCTTCGCCCCCAGGCTGATTGAATTTGACAGCGTTGTCGAGAAGGTTGACCAGCGCCTGTTCGAGGCGGAGCGCGTGACCGGTGATGAAGGCGTCGCGCACCGAGCCGCGAACAAGATGGACGCCGCGAATGCGCGCTTCGGGTTCCACGGTCAGGAGGGCCGTGTTCACCGCATCTTCAATGGATATCGGGCCGGGCTCGACATCGCGTCTTCCCGATTCAAGATCCGAAAGGGTAAGGAGGTCGGAGGCGATATTGTTCAGCCGGATCGCGTGCGCCTGAATAATTTCCACAAAGCGGCGATTGTACTCGGAGTCATTGAGAGCGCCGCCCAGAAGAGTTTCGGCGTAGCCGCGAATGGCGGTGAGGGGTGTTCGGAGTTCGTGGGAAACGTTGGCGACGAAATCGCGCCGAATGCGTTCGAGGCGTTCAAGTCCGGTGATGTCATGGAGAATGACGAGCGCGCCGCGGTGCGGAGGAACCTCGAGCGGCGCGGCATAGGCTTCGAAGACGGAAGGGTCTTCCAGGGTGAATTGGAGTTTGCATTTCACCGGCTCGCCGGATGCGAGTACTCCTGAAATCAGAGTGAGAAATTTGGGATCGCGGATCAGGCCCCGCACCGGGGTGTTCTCCTCCACCCGCTGTTTGAGCCCCAACGCATCTGAAAGAGCCTGATTGCAGAACAGGACGCGCATCTGATGGTCGACAGCGAGGACGCCTTCGGCCATACTCTTGAGGATAACGTCGCGGCGTGTGGATTCAAGGCTGAGGCGATCGACCAGTTCACGAATGCGCGAGGCCATGCGCCGCAGAGACTGGTTCAGCAGGATGGCTTCCTGGCCGTCTTCAGGCAGAGGTTCCACCTCATTGGAAGCGTCGAGCACGTGTTCCGTGAAAATCTTGAGGCGCTGGATGCGCCACTCGATCGCGCGCGAAAATGTCCGCGTCATGACAACCGCACCAGCGATCGCCAGGGCGAGTTCCAGGATGATTCGAACGACGTGGTTGGCTGAGGCGATGGCGTCGACGACGAGCGCGACACTGCCGATCAGCAGGAAACAGCCGATGAACAGCCTTAGTTTTATAGATTTGCCCATCGTTCGAAACCCGTCTTTCGAGTGTTGACACGCGCTCGACAGGCTTTACGTCCAGTTTACACTCCAAATGTGAACGTTGTGTCACCGGCGGGTGTTTTCAACGCTTTAAGGAGGGTAAGCTCAGGGCTTCACGCAACTGAAGTTGGCGGACTCGTCGATGCTGCCGGTGCCTTTGTAGCGCGCCACCTGCGGGTACGAGCAGAGCGGGCGAGTGCGTACAACCCTGCTGGATACCACGCGGCTGGCCTCGATGCGGTCGGGCGCTTTGCTGGCTTCAACCCATTTGACGAGAGGTGTCGCGGTATCGAAAACGCCGGTGCCGACACCGCCGCCGCAGTGGAACATGCCGGGCACCATGAACAGACGGAAGAAATCGTCAGTCGATGAACCCATCTTTTCGGTGACCTGCTCGTAGTATTCAACGCCCATCATCGGATTCAGCTGCGGATCCGCCCAGCCGAAGTACATGATCAGCTTGCCGCCGTGGCGTTTGAAAGCGGAGAGATCCGTGTCGGTGGCGTCCATGATCTGGCGCATCTCTTCCATGCGCGCGGGGTCTTTGTCGATATCGAACTGCTGAATGGTTACCGGTTCACCTTTTACCTTCGGGCCCATGTAGCGGAGGAAATTCTGGCCGAAGGAAGTCCATGCGCCGGGACCATTGGCCGCATCGATCTGCTGGCCGATCCAGCCGCTCTGGCCGTTGGGTCCGGCGACTTCCGCACCGACGGGGAAGCCGGGGAAGAAGCGCTTGCCATCGCTCATGATGTCGCTGTGAATCCGATCTGCGGCGGCAAGCTCGGCAGCGGTGAAGCATTCGTTGGTGTCGGCGCCTTCCGCGCAGCGGGGCAGATCGCGGGCGGCCTTGAAATCACAGCGGCGCGGGTCGTCGATGAGGCCGTCTTTCAGACCATCCTTCGCGTCGCATTGTTCGTAGACACGGTTGGCGAGCAGGTTGAGCTTAGCGGCGGGAAACGGATTGGTGGCCAGGCCCTGCATCCAGTAAGCGCGCGCCATGTGCGTGCCGGTTTGGTTGAGAGCGGGCGCACCCGCGATGATGCCGTCGAAATCATTGGGGAAACGCTGGGCGAGGATGAGGCCCTGGCGCCCACCCTGCGAGCAGCCATCGTAATAGGATTTCGCGGGGCCGCTGCCGTAGTAGGTCCGCGCCATGAGTTTGGCGGCCTCGGCTGTCACATGCAGAGAGCGGAAGCCGAAGTCGAGCAGTTTTTGTCTGTTGGCGGCGAAGCTTGCACCGGGTTCGTTGACGGCGGAATGCCCGGTGTCGGTGGCCGCAGTAACGAAGCCGGCCGTAAGACCGTGGGCTCGATTTACCACGCGGCCCGGGGCATCGAACGATTCGCCCGCCCAGCCGCCATTGCCGAACATATAGAGGCGGCCGTTCCATGCGGTCGGAAGGTTCACTTCGATATTGATTTCAGGCGCCACCATCAGGCTGACGCGGCAGTGCTCCGGAGCTGTGGCAGATGCGGGAATGACGCGCGCGCTGATCACGGAGAGGTCGTAGCTGGTCATGCTCCGCAGTTCACCGCAAGCCATCGCAGGCTTGCCGGTGGGCACCGGCGCGGGAGAGTCGCGGAACTGTACGGCGCCGCCACCCTGTGCAAAGATTGCCGTTGCGCTGAGCGCAGTAACTATAAGCAGCCGCATGCGAACCTCCAGGTTCGTGGATGATTGTATCTCGATCAGTGGTTATATACTTGCCCCGAGGTATTCCATGCGCCATAAAGTTATCTTTGCCATTGCCGCCGTTGCCGCCTTCTCCACCGCCGGGTTCGCCCAGGACGGCCCCTACAAGATTTTGAAGTCGGTGAAGGCCGGCGGCATGGGCGGGTTTGACTACGTGTACGCCGACGCGGCGGGACGCAGGCTGTATATCCCGCGTACCGGCAATCCGGCGCGAATCACGGTATTCAATCTGGACACGCTCGAGTCAGTGGGTGAGATCACGGGCGCCAATGCGCGCGGCGTGGCTGTATCAGCGAAGACCGGCCATGGCTTCGCCAGCAGTAAGCCGCTGACAATGTTCGACACGAAGACGCTGGAAGTAATTAAGAAGATCGACGTCGAAGGCGGACCCGATGGCATTATGTACGATTCGTTCAACGATCGCATCTGGGTGTTCAGCCACTCGATGCCGCACGCCACCATCGTCAACGCGGCCGATGGTTCCATTGCAGGGACAATTGCGGATCTTGGCGGCGCGCCGGAACAGGCTGCGAGCGATGGCAAGGGTCACATCTACGTCGACATCGAAGACAAGAACAACGTCGCGGTGGTCGATGCGAAATCGCTGATGGTGACCGCGCATTACGATATTGAGGGCAAGGGCGGCACGTGCGCCGGGCTGTCGCTCGATGTGAAGAACAACATTCTGTTCGCCGCGTGCCGGAATCCAGCGAACATGGTGGTGCTTGATGCGGGAAACGGTTCTGTGATTACGACGCTGCCGCTTGGCGTGGGGACCGATGGCGCCGTCTTTAATGCGGACACGATGGAGGCCTTCAGCTCGCAGGGCGACGGGACTCTGACTGTAGTGAAGGAGAACAGCAAGAGCAGCTTTGCCGTGGAACAGACTGTGAAGACCATGGTCGGTGCGAAGACGCTGAGTCTCGATGCGAAGACCGGTCACATCCTGCTGATCGCCGCGGAATACGGTGCTCCGACGACGCCACCGCCAGCGGGCCGGGGCCCTGGCCGTGGACCGATGGTGGCAGATTCGTTTACGATTCTGATGGTTGGTAAATAGCCGGGCTTACTTTCAATTCGCATGCAGAGTCAGTTTCTGCACGCGCCAGTTGCCGAGTTCGCCGACCAGCAGTTCATTGTCGCGGCGGCAATCAATTGCGTTCACCGTGCCGAATTCCTTCGGCAGTTTGCCCGCTTTGCCGAATTTTCCAGCAACCTTGCCATCCAGGTCGAGCTTATAGATCTCGCCGTCATGGTCGATGTCTCGCGGCGTATTCGAGTTGGAACTGAACAAATATTGGTGCGTGCCGGGCGTGATGCAGATCGCCGAAGGCGTACCGATGTCAGTGAGCTGCGATTTGAAATTGCCATCGCCGTCGAACACCTGAATACGTTTGTTGCCGGCATCCGCTACGTAAACACTACCGGCGCTGTCGAGCGCGATTCCTCGTACTGAGCTGAACTGCCCTTTCTCCGAACCTTTCGAGCCCCAGGACTTGATGAACTTGCCATTCTTATCGAACTTCGCTATGCGAGCGTCCGCAACGCCATAGCCGTCAGCCACGTAGATATTCCCCGCGGCATCCCAGGCGACGTCAGTGGGGCGCTGGAAGATATCACTCTGCGCGCCGGCGCCGGCGGGTCCGCGGCCCCCACGTCCAGGCGCGTCCACCGGCGGCGCGGGGACACGTTCGGATTCCGATTTGCGGCCCAGCAGGAGTTGCACGCGGCCGTTTGGATCGAACTTGATCACCATGCTGGACATCTGATCTACCACCCAGATGTTGTCCTGCGGATCAATGCGAACCTGCTGTGCCACCAGCAAGCCGTAGGAGTCTTTGCCGATCTCTCGCGTGAATTTTCCGGTGCGGTCAAACTGATAAAGCCGCGACCCGCCATGCGCGAAGGGGCGCGCCGTACCAATCGAAATCGTCGGGTGCCCGGTGCGCGTGTAGACAAAAATATCGCCCTTCGAATTCGTCGCAACGCCGGCGACTTCGCCGATCGAGACGCTGTCCGGATACTTCAGCAGGTTGACGGAAGAGTCGAATGAGATCTCAGGCGTTTGCGCGTGAGCCAATCCGCATAGCAGTAGTACGGCAAACAGACCTTTCATTTCTTTGCCTCCCGATGGGTGGGTTTAAGCAGCAGCTTCTGAACGCGCCATGCTTCGATCTCGGAGACAAAGATTTCGTTCGGGTTGCGGCAGTCCATCATGTGCACCACTTGAAAGCCGCCGGGCTGTTTGCTCGCATGCCCGAAGCGACCCAGAATTGTGCCGTCGAGTTCCATCTTGTAAATTTCACCGGTGTTTTCCCACGTGCCGGGACCGTTGCCGTTGGGGTTCGAGTTCGAAGTGAAAAGGTATTGGTGCGGCCCGGGCGACACGCAGACGGTCCACGAGTCGCCGATGTTGTCATAGCTGGCTTTGAATTTCAGATTGTTGTCGAACACCTGCAGCCGGTGATTGGAGCGATCCGCGACATAGACGTCGCCCTGCGCATCGACGGCGAGGCCGTGCGGCAGATTGAACTGATCCTGCCCGGTGCCGGCTTTTTCCGTGCCCACCTGAGCGAGGAAGCGGCCGTTTTTGTCGTACTTCACAACGCGATTGTTGACATAGCCATCGGAGACGAAGATGTTGCCCTGCGGGTCCCACCCGACGTCGGTGGGGCGTCCGAAGAGATATTTTTCGGCTGGCGGTGCGGGGGCGTTGGTGGTAGCGACGGCACCTTCGATCACCGGCGGCCGGCTGCCGAGTACCATGACGACGCGCCCGGCGGGATTGAACTTGATCACCATGTTCGTGCCTTCGTCGACGACCCAGATGTTGTCTTCAGGGTCGACGCGAACGGAGTGCGCGAATTCAAAGCCGTAATTCCCTTCGCCGATTTCACGGACGTAATTGCCGTTCTGATCGAATTCGAAAAGGCGTGTGGTGGCGCTGCGCGTGTAAACGAAGAAATGACCTTTGGAGTTGGTGGCGATCCCCATCGATTCGCCGAGGTACAGACCAGGCGGCATCTTAATAAGGCTCGGCACCGTGTCGTAAGGAATCTCGGGCACGTTCTGCGCCTTCGCTTTGGATTGCGCGAAGAGTCCGCTGCCTGAGAGCAGCAGCGATATGAGACACAAAGGCAGGCTTCGCCGCATCGTTAAACCTCCGGAGAATTGCGCTTCAATTTATAACACAGGGCGGCTTCGGACACGCAGCTCTACTTCGTCGAGATAATAACGGATTGTTCGGACGGCAGCAGGCGCCGTTCGCTGGAAGCGAAGCCGGCATTTCTGAACATTGTGTCCAGTTCGCGGAAGGTGTAAGCGTCGCCGCGTGCCGTCGAGAGCAACATTGTGATCGCGAAGCGGGCCGGGGTCAGAGGAGTCACGCGGTCGTCGTTGGGACAGAACTCCAGGGTGACGGCCCTGCCGCCAGGCTTGAGCGCCGCGTGCACTCTCCGTAGAAAGCCCTCGCATGCCGGCGGATCGAAGTGGTGCAGGAAATTCGTGATCAGCACCAGATCGTAACCGGAGCCGAAATCCACTTCAAAAGCGCTGCCCGGCAGCGCATGCAGGCGTCTCGCCACGCCGGCCTTCTCAGCGTTCTCCTTCGCTACATCGAGCACTGCTGCCCAGTCGACTGCCGTGATCTGTGCTTCTGGATTTCGCTGTGCAATAGCGATGCCGAAAACCCCATGGCCGGCCGCGATATCGAGAACCTTGAGTGGACCGGTGCCTGCTACCGCCTCCGCGATGATGTGCGCCGGCATCGACATCATCGGGGCCATCGCTCGCGCGAACTGAACCCATAAAGGATTATCCGGCTCGACGCTGCCCTCGCCTGCATCCACCGTTCCGCCCTCTCGAACACAATCCGTCAGTGACAGCGCGGCGGTCAGAGTTTCAGGACTGCAAAGAAATTCCGAGACGCTCGCTATGCACGCGGGCGAACGGCGATCGAGGAAAACTGTGGCGTCAGGCGCGCAGGAGTAACGTCCATCCTGCTTGATGAGAAAGCCCTCGGTCACGATAGTGTCGCAGAGGATGCGAATGCCGCGCTCCGACGCCCCGCATTTCGCGGCGATTTCCGCAGCGGTTGAGGCGCCCTCGCAGATGATAGTGAAAACGTCGAGTTCTATCGCGGTGCGCAAGGCAGCGGTCTGCTGGTAGGCGCGCAGCGTTTCGAAGATGCGTACGGGTGAAGGAGGGGCTGCGGGAGCGGCCATGAATGCCTTTTCTTTCGCTCGCTACGGTTTGTTGACACGAACCATGAAGCTGTTACAGAGCGTGACTTCTTTGAACCAGTGCGGAGTGCCGGCGGGCACAACGATCACATCGCCTTTTTTCAGATGGTGCTCGACCCCGCCTTCGATGTCGGTGCCGAGCCACTCGCCAGGACGGGTCTGCTTGCCGCCGACCATCTTACCGCCCGTGACATACAGCGCTTCACCGTCCACAACGAACAGAATGTCGGTCGTCTTTTCGTGTAACTCCACCTGACCGGGCTTTTCGCGATGCGCTCCCGCCACCATGTATTCGCTGTTCGTGGTGATCAGGCCTGTCTTGGCGAGAGCCTCGGAAACCTTCGCCGCATCCATGTAAACGACGGGTGCGGGGGCCGGCGCATCGGCCGCGCGGACAAGTATCGAAAGGCCAAGCGCTCCCAGGACCGCCAGTGTTTTGTTCATCGAATTTCTCCTAACGCAGAATGCTATCAAAAGGCTGCGAAGAATCTACGGCGCCTTGGGGGCAGGGAAGAAGGCAGTGACACGGTCGTTGAGCGTAAACTCCATGCCCAGGCCAGGATACTGTTTGACCACTTTCGCGCGCATCTCCGCGGCGTTCTTCGAATCCGCGACATTCGCATCCCAGTCCGAGATGTACTTCTTCATGAACGCGATTGCGGCGAGATCGCGCGTCGCGCCTGGGCCTTCGTGGCCGGGAATAATCATACGTGGATTCAGCGCGGCAATCTGATCGAGCGTCTTCATCCAGTCTTCGCGCGCCTTATCCTTCGGCACGCCGAAGTAAACGTGATCGAATACCGTATCGCCCGCCACCACGGCGCGCAGCGACGGAATGTAGACAAAGCTGTTGCCGGGACCATCGCCCTGTACGCCGGCGGTAATCGGGAACTGCTCGCCTTCGAGCGTCAGGACAGGTGTCGTCAACTCTTCCGGTACGACAGGGTCAGGTCCCGGAATGAGATTGCCGTAAGTCGGCAGCCAGAACTTCTGGCGTGCAGGCCACGCTGTCTTAATGCCATTCGCCGTTGCAGGAAGCGCGACGATCCGGGCCGCCGGAAACGCCTGATGCAGCACCGCGAGCCCGAAGAAATGATCAGGGTGCGGATGGCTGATGTAGATCGTGGTCAGGTTTTTCTTTGATTCGAGAATCTCCGCCGACAGGCGATGAGCTTCGCTGAGACTGAATTGCGGGTCGATCACAATCATGTCTTTGTCGCCGGAGATCATGGTCGAATTCACGTCGTAGCCGTTTACGCCATGGCCGGTATGTACCGCGAGATGAAGCGGGGCTTGCGCATTCGCCGCGCCCACCAGCAGCAGGGCGCAAAGAAAGGTCCGTTTGGTCATAGCGAAATTGTATCCGCTACTCCGAGACGCGCGTGATGCGATGAAGGTGATCGCGCATCGAACGGTTCTGGCGTTTTCGATGCCGCGTCACCGCAACTCGCCAGACCGCTATTGCCACGACCAGTGCCGATGCGCTGACAGCCGCGAACAACCACATTCGTTCATTGTAAGGCCCAGGGGTACTAAAAGGCATGCGTGATAGGATGCTCTTTCACAGACCACCTGTATCCAGGAGAACCCGAAGATGAATAAGAAACTGTTATTGCTGCTGGTGGGGCTGATTGTGGCGGCTTCGGCGCAGCAGCCGAGTTCCAACTTCACCGGCGGCAAAGTGACGAGGCTCGAAGAAAACCCGCCGGGTCAGATCGGTTATTTCCACTTCGACGCGGGCGCCCGCACCAAGTGGCACATCCACGAGAAGGGCCAGTTGGTCTTCGTCGAAGAAGGTGTCGGGCTCGCGCAGGAAAAGGGCGGCCCGATCGTCGAGCTTCACGCTGGCCAGGCGATCTGGTGTCCTCCGGGTGTTGCGCACTGGCACGGCGCCGCGCCGGACAAAGGCGGCACGCAGTACAACGTGACTCGCGGAACCATCAAATGGCTCGATGAAGTCAGCGACCAGGAATATCACGGCAAGACTGTACCGAAGCCTTAGTGGCCTGCTGTGGCGCACGCACTTTGCGTGCCGCGTCGAGACTCGTCTCGACGCATGTTTCGGCCGCTACTCGATCGACTTACCATCCAGCACAAAAGTCATCAGCTTTGGCGCCACTGCCGGAGTGGCTGGCGGAGCCGTCGCGAGATCTGGCGTTGCATTCGTGCCGGTCTGTGCAGCGGTTGGGCCAGGAGTCGGCGGCGGGCCACCTGGAGCATCCTGATACCGCGGCACAACCTTGCCGATGCCGCCCATCAGCGTGACGTACTGTTTGCCGTCCAGCTCGTAAGTGATCGGCGGTCCCATTCCCCCGCCGAGGCCTGTCTTGATTTCGAGCAGCTTCGCGCCTTTATCGGCGCTGTATGCGATCAATCTGCCATCGGGCGTCGACTGGAAGACGAGATTGCCGGCGGTGGTCACGGTGCCTCCGCCGATGCTGCCGCCCTCCGGTGCTCGCCAGCGTTCGGTCTGTGTCGCCGGGTCCCACGCGATAAGTGCTCGTCGCTCGCCGTTCTGCACTGGGGGACCAATCGGACTCGGCGTCGGAATCTTCTTTGCTCCTGAAGCGCCCGGCGCATTCGGCGCAAGCCCGGTGTTCGACCGGCCCGGCTTCACCGTGAAATTCGAATCGAGCGCGAAGTTCATCGTGCTGGTGGTCGACGTCGGGATGTAGACCAGACCTGTTGTCGGATTGAACGACATCGGCGCCCAGTTGTGCGCACCGCCAGGGCCGGGCGAAAGTGTGATCGTGTCGTTGCCGTAATGCGCTTCCGGATTGACGATCGGGCGGCCAGTGACTTCGTCCAGACCCTTCGCCCACGTGATCTCGGCGAAAGGCTGCCCGGAGATGAACTGGCCGGTGAGCCGGTCGAGCACGTAGTAGAAGCCGTCTTTATTCGCCTGCATGATCACCTTGCGGGGCTTGCCTTTGATGGTGATGTCGGCGAGCAGAAGCTGCTGCACGCTGTCGAAGTCCCACGAGTCGCCCGGGACAGCCTGGAAGTGCCACTTCAATTCGCCCGTCTCGGGTTTGACCGCGAGGATGGAGCAGACGTACAGATTGTCTTTGCCCTTCGACTGGCGAAGCGGTTCCGGCCAGGGGCCGCCATTGCCGGTGCCCACATAAAAAAGGTCGGCCTCAGGGTCGTAAGCCATCCCGTCCCACACGGAACCGCCGCCGCCCAGCTTCCACCATTCGCCGCTCCATGTCTCCGCGGCTTTCTTCAGCGCGGGATTTTCAAAAGGCTTCGAGGGATCGCCGGGAATTGTATAGAACCGCCATGCCAGCTTGCCCGTATCGGCATCGAAAGCGTCGAAGTGCCCGCGCACCAGCAACTCCGCGCCGGCCACGCCGATGATCACTTTTCCCTTAGCGATGCGCGGCGCCATGGTGAGCGTGTAGTTGTCCTGCGGATAAGCCACGCGGGATTCCCACACCGGCTTGCCCGTCATGGCATCGAGCGCGACCAGGCGTCCATCGATAATCGGTGCGATGATCTTGCCGTTATAAATCGCGACTCCGCGGTGTACAACGCCACAGCAGATCTTGGCACGAACCGCTGGCTGGTTCACTTCCGGATCCCAGCGCCACTTCTCTTTGCCGGTACGCGCGTCGATCGCGAACACCACGCTCCAATTTGTCAGGCTGTAGATGGTTCCGTTCCACACGAGGGGCGTTGCTTCCTGATTGCCGCCGCCGATGCCGAGGTCGTACGTATACGCAAGCCCCAGCCGGCTGACGTTCGTGGTGTCGATCTGCTTCAGCGGACTGTACCGGGTTTCGCCCTGCGTCAGGCCATAGCTCAGCCATTCCTCGCCGGACTTGCCGGCGTTGCGCAGCGCAAGGTCGTCGATACGGTGAGGTTGCTGCGTAAATGCGAGCGGCGCGGCGAACAGAGCCACCAATAGCGTGCGGGACGAAAACGGCATGCAGAATATCTTATCGAACCATGGATTTGGGACTCGGCTGAGCGTGGCCCAGAATATTGTGGGGCTTATACGGCTTCTCGACCGCCGCAACTTCGTCGGGCGTGAGCTTGATATCGGCCGCCGCAATCAGGTCTTTCAGTTGCTCTGTCTTTGTCGCACCGACAATGGGCGCAGTGATGCCCGGCGCCTGCAGGACCCACGCGAGCGCGACCTGCGCTGCGGTGCAGCCCTTTTGTTTCGCCACCACGCCGACCGCATCAGCCACCGCGAAATCGTCCGGGCTGTAATACATGTCCTTCGCGAAAGTATCAACTTCGGAACGCTTCGTATCGCCGCCATCCTTCCGGCGCGTGCCTGTCAGGAAGCCGCGAGCCAGCGGGCTCCACGGAATAATCCCCAGACCCTGATCCATACATAGCGGAATCGTTTCGCGCTCTTCTTCGCGATAAATGAGGTTGTAGTGATTCTGCATGGACGAGAATCGATGCCAGCGATTTTCTTTCGCCCTGTAGAGAGCCTTCGATAGCTGCCACGCGGCCATACTGCTCGCACCGAGGTAACGGACCTTGCCCGCTCGCACCAGCGAATCGAGCGCATCAAGCGTTTCTTCGATCGGAGTATTCGGGTCCCAACGATGGATCTGGTAAAGGTCGATGAAATCCATGCCGAGGCGGCGGAGTGAGTTCTCGCACCCTTCGATGATGTGCTTACGGCTGAGCCCGCGCTTGTTCGGGCTCTTGCCCATCTGGCCGTGTACTTTCGTCGCGACCACAATGTCATCGCGCGAAGCCATCTCGCGCAGATAGAAGCCGGTGATCTCTTCACTGAGGCCCGCGGAGTAGACGTCGGCAGTGTCGAAAAAGTTGATCCCGCCGTCCAGCGCGATTTTAAAATGCTCGCGCGCACCGGCTTTATCGACGTGCCAGCCTTTAGTGCCGAGCGCCCAGTCCGGCAGGTCGCCGCCGCCATAGCTCATGGTCCCCAGACAGATTCGGGAAACGGTGATTCCGGTATTACCGAGAGTTTTGAATTGCATGGTCACTAAGATTCTAACGGCACGGCTGATAATGGTGAAGACCTTGAGCCTGCTCAGCAAATTCACCAGCTTCCATAACTTCATGGCCAATCTCGGCCTCGTGATTCGGGACGATCCGCCAAAGGTCATCGACATGACTGGCCGCGTCTGGGGCGAGCCGGTGGATGGCCTTGTCCTTTCGATTCGCGAATTGCCGCGCGAAGAAGAGCGCCAGGTGGCGGGCATTTCGGTTGTGATGAAGAATGAAGGCTCGGAGGCGAAGACCATGCGCGTTCCGCAGGGGATATTTTTCTACAAAGTCGAAGGTCTGGAATTGTCTCCCTATGGGCGCCAATTCATGAACTCGCAGCAGAAGAATAAGACCCTGGAAGTAAAGCTGGGCGCCGGTGAAGCAACCGATACCGATCTTCCGCTGGACACGCTTTACAGCCTCCGGGCTGCGGGAAATTACAAAGTGCGAGTGTCGTGCGAACTTCCCGGCGGAGCTTTGCTGCTGTCAAACGAAATCACAATCCGCGTCTGATCAGCACCCATAGCCCCAAGCGTAAGCGCGGGGAACGTCCGCCTAATGGATTTCCGGCTCCGGCGTCGCGGCATTCCCTCCGAGAAAATCAAAATCGCAACCCCGGTGCGCCTGCGTTACCCGCTCGTTGTAAAGCGCCATATACCCACGCTCATACCGTCGCGTGGGCTTCACCCACCTCACTCGACGAGCCTCCAACTCATCGCTCGACACCAGCAAATCCAGCCTGCCAGCGCCCGCGTCGAGGGAAATCAGATCCCCGGTTTCCACCAAAGCCAGAGGACCACACACCCAACTCTCCGGCGACACATGCAGCACGCATGTCCCGTACGCAGTTCCACTCATCCGCGCATCCGAAATCCGAACCATATCGCTCACTCCCTGCTCATGCAGCTTCCTTGGGATCGGCAGCATGCCCCATTCCGGCATGCCCGGCCCTCCCAGCGGCCCGGCATTTCTCAGCACGAGCACGGAATCCGCCGTGACGTTCAGATCGTCTCCATGAATCCGCGCATCCATGTCGTTATAGTCATCAAACACAACAGCCGGCCCGGTGTGCCGCAGCAACTTTGCGTCCGCGGCTGAAGTCTTGATTACCGCTCCGTCCGGCGCCAGACTGCCGTAAAGAACGCTCGTTCCGCCGCTCGCGAACAATGGATTCCCACGCGGCCGGATCACCTCCGGATTGTGCACGCGCCCCGTGGCAATATTTTCACCCAGCGACTTTCCGTTTACAGTCGGGCACTCCAGGTGCAGTAAATCCCGGATCTCATTCATCAGCGCACAAAGCCCGCCCGCATAATAAAAATCCTCCATGAGAAAACGTCCTGAGGGACGGATGTCTGCCAGCACCGGCACACGCTTCGAAATCTCGTCGAACAGAGGCAGCCTGAGTTCAATGCCGCAGCGCCCAGCCATCGCGATCAGATGGATCATCGCATTTGTCGAACCGCCGATCGACATATCGACTGTGATCGCATTCTCAAACGACTTGCGCGTGAGAATGCCCGAAGGCCTGCGCTCCTCCCAGACCATCTCCACGATCCTCGACCCGCAGTTCATCGCCATCCGCGCATGGTTGGAATCGACCGCTGGTATTGACGACGCGCCCGGCAGCGTCATACCGAGCGCTTCCGCCACCGCCGTCATAGTGGACGCCGTGCCCATCGTCATGCAAAAACCCGGCGAGCGCGCGATGCCATTCTCGATGCCGTTCCAATCCTCCGCGGAAATGCGATCCGCGCAGCGTTCCGGCCACAACTTCCACGCATCCGTCCCGCTCCCGAGCGGTTGCCCGTTCCAGTTGCCGCGCAGCATAGGGCCCGCGGGCAGATAGATCGCCGGCAGATCCATACTGATCGCGCCCATCAGCAAACCGGGCGTCGTCTTGTCGCAGCCGCCCATCAGCACCGCGCCGTCCACCGGCAGGCTGCGCAACGCTTCTTCCGTATCCATCGCCAGCAGATTGCGATAGAGCATCGGGCTCGGCTTCATGTACATCTCGGTGATCGAAAACGCGGGGATCTCCACCGGAAAACCGCCCGCCTGCCACACGCCGCGCTTCACCGCCTCCGCGCGCTCACGCAAATGCAGATGGCAGGGATTGATCTCGCTCCATGTGTTGACGATCGCAATGACGGGACGGCCCGTGAAGTCGTCCTGCCGGAAACCCATCTGTTTGAAACGCGACCGGTGGCCGAAACCGCGCAGGCTGTCAGGTCCGAACCAGCGAAAGCTCCTCAGTTCCTCCGGTTTCATCGCGCCGGTTTACCCGCTTTGAGAGGTTCCAGAATTTGTGTGATCGCTTCGAAAATATAGGGAGCCGAGCGGTCCCCCGAAATCTGAAAGTAATGATCGCTCGGGTAATGCCCGAGCACCGGCCGCGTCATCGCTTCATACGTTCGCAGCCGTTCGCGGATCACTGCTTCCTGATCGTCTTTGCGCATCTCAAGCGGCGCGCCATCTTCATCGCAGCGGCCGGCTGTTTTCGGACGCTTCGAAAGTATATTGAACATCTGGCCGCACCTGGTGCACTGGCGCCGGCTCATCATTCGGCCAACCAGAACGTCAGCCGGTACATCCAGATGAATTACTACCGGCGCGGGAAGTTTTCGCGCCGCGATCGCGCGATCGAGAAACTCTGCCTGTTCTACCGTTCGCGGAAACCCGTCCAGCAGGAACCCTTTCGTGCAATCCGGTTGGCTGATGCGCGATTCCAGCGCGGCATTGATCAGGTCATCAGGCACCAGACCACCCGCCGTCATGATGGCCTGGGTTTGCTGGCCAAGCGCTGAACCGGCAGCTATTTCGGCGCGCAGCATGTCGCCGGTTGAGATCGATGGAATGCTCTTGCCAAGCCATTCGATGATCAGGCGGCCCTGCGTTCCCTTGCCGCATCCGGGTGGCCCGAAGAGGAGAATGATCAAGGGACGATTGTATGGCATCGTCCTGCACAATTTTTTGCCGTACGCGCTGAATCAATAAAGGCGATACTTGAGGTATGTCATCACGCAACGGAGATAAGGCTCGCTACGGCAGACTCCGCAAGAAAAAAATCGCCCGCCGCCTTCGTATGGACGAGTTACAGAAGACGCTGGTGAAGACTCCGGCCGCCACTCCCGCCTCCGCTTAACCCCCGTTCCGCCCCACCTCTCTCACGTTCGGGTTAATCCAGAGGATTCCGCTTCACGCCGCGTGGCATCGGCCCGTTCCCCGCGCCTCTCTCGCGTTCGGGGTCACGGCCGATGTTATGGCGCCGTATAACCCCAAGCGTCAGCGCGGGGAATCCAACTGGTCAAAGACCCAGTAGAGCCGCGCCCGAAATTGCGTAACTGCCTGAAACGAAACGTTCCCGTCCAAAACCTCGTGAATCGCGCCTAAATTCCTGCTAGAATAGGACTTACTCCTTAATACACATGGCAGATCAGGGCAATCCTCCGCAGGGTCCACCTGCGCCTCCGCAGGCACCGCTTCCGCATGGCGGAGGCAGCGATAACAACGACCGCAATATCAATATAAATATCGAAGACGAGATGAAGAGCTCGTACATGGATTACGCGATGAGCGTGATCGTGGGTCGAGCCCTTCCCGATATTCGTGACGGCCTGAAGCCTGTTCACCGCCGCATTCTTTTCGGCATGAGTGAAATGGGCCTGGCGCCCAATCGGCCCACGCGTAAGTGCGCCAAGATCGTCGGCGAAGTGCTGGGTAAATTCCA
>ODAK010001746.1_pt1 | contig 23327 bp, 18 predicted proteins | sample 1539591 | NCBI WGS metagenome assembly ODAK01 (sample SAMEA3539303, study PRJEB22396) | soil metagenome | biome: tundra; feature: field; material: soil | place: USA | collected 2010-05 | depth 0.15 m | reverse complement strand
GCTGACCTGTCGCTTAGGAGGCGGCCGCTCTATCCAACTGAGCTACGGGCCCGATTAAGACTTATTGTAGCGTCGGAGGCCCTTGCTGCCTATGTCTTTCCGGTATTGCATGCCGTCAAAGTGGATCCGGTCGACCGCCGCGTAGGCTTTCTTCATGCTGGCCGCGAGGTCTTCTCCCGTTGCGGTGACACCAAGGACGCGGCCACCTGCCGTCACAATGTCGGGGCCAGCCTGTCTGGTGCCAGCCTGGAAGACCACGGCATCTTTAACTGAGTCGATGCCTGTGATCTTGTCTCCGGTGCGAGGCGTGTCGGGATAGCCAGCCGAGGCCATGACGACGCAGGTCGCGGGGTCGGGCGACCACGCCAGCAAATCGGGTGTCAGCGAGCCCTTCGCGGCGGCCATCAGGGCTTCGCCCCAGTCGCTCGTGAGACGCATCATGAGGGGCTGGGTTTCGGGATCGCCGAGCCGGACGTTGAATTCGAGAACGCTCGGGCCGTCTGCCGTCATCATCAGGCCGGCGTAGAGGAACCCGGTGAAGCCCGTGGTTCGGACAACAGGCTCGATGATGGTGTCGAGAACGTGGCCGCGCATGGCCTCAGGCAGGATCTTCGAATCGGAGTAGGCGCCCATGCCGCCGGTATTAGGACCCTGGTCGTTGTCGAAGATGCGTTTATGGTCCTGTGAAGGTTCCAGGGCAACCGCACGCTTTCCGTCGCAAAGGACGATGAAGCTGACTTCCTCGCCTTCGAGGAACTCCTCGATGACCATCGGGAAGGGCAGAGTCGCGAGGGCAGATTCGAAGTCGGCCTCGTTCCAGGCGATGATGACGCCTTTTCCGGCTGCGAGGCCATCGGTCTTCAGAACGACCGGATAGCGGAAGTTGCGCTTGATTTGTGCCGCTGTTTCAACAGTTTGGAAGGCAGCGGTAGGGATGCCGAGCTTCGCCATGAACCGCTTCGAATGGATCTTGCTGCCTTCGAGCGAGGCGTTGGCGGCGACGGGTCCGATGATGGCGAGGCCCTTCGCGCGGAACTGGTCGACAACCCCGGCCACCAGAGGTACTTCGGGGCCGACGACGGTGAGGTCGATCGATAAACCTTGGGCTAATGCGACATAATCCGCCGTTGCTTGACATGCTGCGTGACATGTTGCGACTGTGGCGATGCCGGGATTTCCGGTCGCGGCATGGACCTCGGTGACTGACGGAGACTGCCGAAGCCTCCAGGCCAATGCATGTTCGCGTCCTCCACCACCGATCACCAAAGTTTTCACAGACTACAATAATATCAATGAAATCTTTGAAGTACGACGTCGTGATCGTGGGCGGCGGGCACGCTGGCTGCGAGGCCGCGAGGGCTTCCGCGCGCCTTGGGATGCGCACGGCGATGATCACGATGAATTCCGATCTGATTGCCCAGATGTCTTGTAATCCGGCAATCGGAGGGATTGCGAAGGGTCATCTGGTCCGGGAGATCGACGCGCTGGGCGGCGTGATGGGTGAAGTCACGGATGCGGTCGGGATCCAGTTCCGCCTCCTGAACACCAGCCGTGGTCCGGCAGTGTGGTCGCCTCGGGCGCAATGCGACAAGAAGCAATACCGGATGCGGATGAAGGAGGTTCTGGAACGAGAGCCCAACCTTCATATCAAACAGGCCGAAGTTGCGGCCCTGATTATCGAGGACGCGCGGGTGCACGGTGTCCATCTGGTGGACGGGCGTTCGATCCGGTGCGAGGCCGTCATTATCACGACCGGCACCTTCCTCAACGGTCTGGCGCATATCGGGGAACAGCGGTTTAGCTGTGGGCGCAACGGTGAACCACCATCAATGGTGCTCGCCGAGCAGATCCGGGCGCTGGGTTTGGGCTGGACCAGGCTGAAAACCGGAACTCCGCCTCGGTTGGATGCGCGAACGATCGATTGGAGCAAGTTTGAGCCGCAATTCGGGGACGTGGACCCCACGCCCTTCTCTTTTCTGACCGCAAAGATCGACCGGCCGCAGATCCAGTGCTATCTCGGGCGGACTACCGCCGAGACCAGGCGCATCATGTTGGAGAGTGTGGCGCGCTCGCCGCTGTATAGCGGGCAGATCGAGGGCGTGGGTCCCCGGTATTGTCCTTCTATAGAGGATAAGTTCGTGAAGTTCCCGGATAAAGAGACCCACCAGATCTTCCTGGAGCCGGAGGGGCTGGATACGAACGAGATCTACGTAAACGGCATGTCGACCAGTATGCCGATTGACGTGCAAACCGCGGTGGTGGCGTCTATACCGGGGCTGGAGAACGCGGAAATGATTCGGCCGGGTTACGCGATTGAGTATGACGCGGTGGATGCGCGGGAACTGGATCACAGGCTCGAAGTGCGTAAGTTGCCTGGTTTGTTCCTCGCGGGGCAGATTAACGGCACTTCCGGGTATGAAGAGGCTGCCGGGCAGGGTCTGATTGCTGGAATTAACGCCGCGCAGACCGTTCGGCGAGTCGCACCGGTCATCATTCCACGGACGCAGGGCTATATCGGGATCATGATCGACGATCTGATTACAAAGGGGACGGATGAACCCTACCGGATGTTCACTTCGCGGGCTGAGTACAGATTGCATCTGCGGATCGATAATGCAGACGAACGTCTGACCCCGATTGCAGAGTCTATCGGCCTGAGTTCGGAAGAACGCAGCCGGCTATTTTCGAAGAAGTCGGAGCAGAAGGGGAAGTTGATGGCTGCACTTGCGGCGAGCCCAAAGGGCGTTTGGCTGCGGCGGCCGGAATCGAAGATTGCGGAGCTGGCGGCATGGGTAGACGATACTCTCGGAGAACCTGTGGAGCGCGGTGCTTGTATGACCGTGGAGACGGAGATTAAATACGAGGGCTATATCGACCAGCAGAGGCGGCAGATTGAGCGGTTGGTGACCTCAGATACGCGGTCGATACCGGAAGCTATGCGTTTTGAAGGAATTCCGGGGATCTCGCGGGAGGTCGGGGAGCGGTTGACACGGGTCAGACCGTCGACTTTAGGGCAGGCTGCGAGGATTCCCGGGGTGACTGCCGCGGCTGTGGCAATATTGGATGTGTATTTGAGTGTTTCACGTGAAACATAGACAGAAAAGCCGTTTCACGCTAAGACGCAAAAGGTAAAGGCAAACGCGAGGAGATGTTTCACGTGAAACATCTAAATGGGTTCGTTTGTTCGAATCAGTTATTCCTGCTGTACTGTTTCACGTGAAACGTTAGATGACTAAAACAACTGTGGCGCGAATCATAGCTATCACGAACCAGAAGGGCGGGGTTGGCAAGACTACCACCGCTATCAACCTCTCGGCTGCCTTGGCGGCGAGCGAGGTGAAAGTCCTTGTCATCGACTGCGATCCGCAGGGGAATACAACCAGCGGGCTCGGAGTTCAGAAGACAGAGGGGATGCACACCATCTACGATGTTCTGATCGATGGTAAGGAAGTCAGCCACTCTATCTGCAAGACGGAAATGGATGGGCTGGATCTGCTGCCTGCCGACAAGAACCTGATCGGCGTCAACTTGGAGTTGGTGAACACGGATGATCGCGAATCCATCCTGCGCCATCATCTCCACCGGGTCAAGGACAAATACGACTACATCCTTATAGACTGTCCGCCTGCGCTGGATCTGCTGACCCTGAATGCGCTGATGGCCGCCGATGCGGTCCTTGTTCCGATCCAGTGCGAATTCTTCGCCCTGGAAGGCGTATCCGGTCTGATGGACACCATCGACCGCGTCCGGGATTCCTTCGGACATCCCTTGAAGATCGAAGGCATTCTGCTCACGATGTACGATGAGCGCACCAACCTGACACGGCAGGTGGCGGCCGACCTCAGAGAGTTCTTTGGCACCGAGGTCTTCCGGACCGTTATTCCCCGCAATATCCGGCTGGCGGAAGCGCCCAGTCACGGGAAACCGATCCTCCTTTACGATCCGGGTTCCAAGGGCTCGGAAGCTTACATTCAACTCGCAAAAGAGATTCTTACCAATGACCAAAAACGATCCGCGCAAAGCGCTCGGTAAGGGCCTGCATTCGCTGCTGCCCAGCCGGAACAACTCCGCTGCGCCTGTTCCACCGGCTGCAGACCCAGCGCCGAGCCTCGATCACACACCCCAAACCCTTCCCATTGAACAGGTTGCGCCGAACCCAAACCAGCCCAGACGGGAATTTGAGCCCACTGCTTTGATGGAGCTCACCCAGTCTATTGAGCGTGACGGGATCATTCAGCCGATTATTGTCCGCAAGACCGGGCCGAAGCAATACCAGATCATCGCGGGCGAGCGGCGCTGGCGGGCAGCCAAGGCGGCAGGGCTCAAAGATATCCCGGTAGTGGTCCGCGAGGCAGACGATCAACAGGTGCTGGAACTCGCCATCATCGAAAACATTCAACGCGAAGATCTCAATCCGATCGAACTGGCCGTTGCTTTCCACCGGATGGGTACCGAGCTTGGCCTGAGCCATGAACAAATCGGCCAGAAGACCGGTAAGGAACGCACGACTGTCACCAACGCGGTCCGCTTACTTCAGTTGCCGGATGAACTGCAAAGTCTCGTCGCCTCCAGGGCGTTATCGTCTGGCCATGCACGCGCTCTCCTGAAGTTCGACGACCGGGATACGCAGCGTGAAATTGCGCTGCGGTGTATCGCCGAAGGATGGTCGGTCCGGCAAATAGAACAGTTCACGAAGGCGAAACCTGCTCCCGCCAAGCCAGCGAAGAAGGAATTCGAGCCGCAGGATCCCAACGTGAAGTTCGCTGTAACGGAACTGGAGCGGATGCTGGGCACACGGGTGCGTATCATCGCCGGCGACAAGGGTAAAGGGCGCATCGAGATCGAGTATTACTCGGTGGACGATCTGACCCGCATCTACGAGGTCATGACGGGCACACAAGGGTAACCCCGTTTCGCCGCGCTTACGCCTTGTGTTATGTCAAAAGTTTCAGAATGGCTGAGAGTTCCTGGCGGATGGCCGGGATCGGGTCGGCAGTCGGGAAAAGTTCTTCCTGACGAGCGGGCTTCGCCACAACCACTGGCTCCCCCTTGCCGGATTTCAACGCTTTACGGGCGCCTTCGATCGTGAACTTCTTGTCGTACAGCAGTTGCTTGATGTTGAGCAGCATCTCGACATCTTTGCGCCGGAACATGCGCTGCCCGGTATTGGACTTCTTGGGAGACAGGCCGGGGAATTCGGACTCCCAGTAGCGAAGCACATACGGCTCGACGCCTACCAGTTGGCTCACCTCGCCGATTCGGAAGAACAGCTTATCCGGGATCGGGGTAATTTCGTCAGTCATCCGCTCATAGCCATCCTATCGCTATAATTGTTCCGCTTGGGAACCCACCTGCGCCCGACGCCCCCCTCCTACGGCCGACCGACTGACCGCAACTTCGAACTGAAGTCCCAGATCCACAAAAAACTGCTGGGAGTGCTCAACCTGGAGCGCGTTTCCTCACTGCCGAAAGACAGGCTGCGCGCCGAGATCGGGCGCGTTGTCGAAAAACTCCTCGAAGAAGAGCGGGTGCCGATGACCGCTGCGGAACAGAACCGCATCATCGAAGAAGTGCTGGACGAGGTGCTGGGGTTGGGCCCGCTGGAGCCGCTGCTGAAGGAACCCTCGATCTCGGACATTCTGGTCAACCGGTACGACAAGGTGTATATCGAACGCGGCGGCAAGTTGTCGGAAGTGCCGGTGCGCTTCCGCGATGACGCGCATCTGATGCACATCATTGAAAAGATCGTCTCCCAGGTGGGCCGCCGGATCGACGAAGCGCAGCCAATTGTGGATGCGCGGCTCGCCGACGGTTCGCGCGTGAATGCCATAATTCCGCCTCTCGCACTGGACGGGCCTTGCCTGAGTATCAGGCGATTCGGCCGGCATGTTATTACACAGGAAGAGATGCTGCAGTACAAGACGCTGATGCCCGCGATGGTGAAGTTTCTGGCGGCCTGCGTGCAGTCGAAGACCACAATTCTTATTTCAGGTGGAACCGGTTCGGGAAAGACGACGACGTTAAATGCGCTGTCGCGGTTTATTCCGGAAGAAGAAAGGATCGTCACCATCGAAGACACGGCTGAGCTGCAGTTGCAGCAGAGGCATGTGGTGAAGTTCGAGACGCGCCCGCCAAATCTGAATAAAGAGGGCGGGATCAATCAGCGCATCCTCCTGAGAACCGCGCTGCGCATGCGTCCGGACCGGATTATTGTCGGTGAGTGCCGCGGGGCGGAAGCGCTCGACATGCTCCAGGCGATGAACACGGGCGTCGACGGGTCGATGAGCACGGTCCACGCAAATACGCCGAAAGATGCCTTCTCGCGGCTCGAAACCATGGTGATGATGGCGGACCTGGAGATCCCCACGCGGGTGATACTTCAGCAGTTGGCGTCGGCCATCAAGCTGGTGGTGCAGGTATCGAGACTGCAGGACGGAACGCGCAAGATTATGAGCATCGCGGAAGTGGTCGCGGCGCATGACGATCACGTGGAACTGCAGGAAGTGTTCACATTTGAGCGGACAGGGGTGGATGCGAACGGGAAGGTGCAGGGGACTTTCCGCGGGACTGGCGTACGACCAAAAATTCTGGACAGGCTGCGAGTGAGCGGCATTAACTTGCCGGACTCGATCTTCGCCGAGACCCTGTCTGTAAATTCATGAAAACCGTCCTAACTTATATTGGGTACAGAGCATCCAACAGACAGGCAGAGATATGAGCACATTGATGAAGACTTCGAACCCGGCGTTCGCGGGGAATACGTATACGGCGCCGGGCGTGGGCGTCGGGTACGGGCCGACGATGACGATTTCCGGCACGGTGAACAAGGCCGGGATTCTGATGTTATGCGTGCTGGCAACGGCGGCGTACAGCTGGAATCAGTTTTACACGAACGGCCCGCAGGCCGTTGGCGGCCTGGTAATGGTCGGGATGTTCGGCGGGTTGATCGCGGCGTTCGCGACTATTTTCAAGAAAGAGTGGTCGCCGATAACGGCGCCGATTTATGCGTTATTCGAGGGCCTGATGTTAGGGTCCCTCTCGGCGATGCTGGAACTGCGGTTTCCAGGGATTGCAATTGAGTCGGTCGCGCTGACCTTCGGGACCTGTTTTTGTTTGTTGATGGCATATCGGTCAGGGTTAGTAAGAGCTACGCCTAAGTTTACGGTCGGCATTATTGCGGCTACCGGCGGGATTGCGATTGTTTACTTCGCCAGTATGATTCTCGGGTTGTTCCATGTGCAGGTGCCAGGGATCTTTGGCAGTGGCCCTATCGGAATTCTGTTCAGTCTGGCTGTGGTAGTGATTGCGGCGCTTAACCTGATTCTCGATTTTAGTTTTATTGAAGACGGTGCTACCAGAGGGGCTCCGAAGTATATGGAGTGGTACAGCGCTTTCGGGTTGATGGTTACGCTGGTTTGGTTGTATCTGGAGATTATTCGGCTGCTGTCTAAGTTGAGGGATAGAAGGTAGGCGGGCGAAAGCGCCCGCCCCACCTCATTTGACTTACTATGGGTTGGCTTCGATGCTCTTCTCTAAGCGGTCGAGGGTTTGCATCGCAGTGTGGCATTGGGCCACGCTGGCGTTGGGTTCGCGTCCTTCTTTAATTGCTGAGAAGAACTCACGGTCCTGCAGTTCAATGCCATTCATAGAGACGGCCACGCCGGTGAGGTCGATGGGCTGGTTATCTCCATCCACCAGATCGTCGTAGCGCGCGAGGTAAGTGCCGTTGTCGCAGATGTAGCGGAAGAAGGTTCCGAGAGGTCCTTTGTTATTGAACGAGAGCGCCAGTGTGCAGACGGCTCCCGACGGCACCTTCAGCTGGATGCTCATATCCATTGCGATCTTGAGGTCCGGATGGATTGGTCCCTGGAGGGCATTCGCGCGATGCGCGATTTCGCCGGTCTGGTATTGAAACAAGTCCACCGTGTGACAGGCGTGGTGCCAGAGCAGGTGATCTGTCCAGCTGCGAGGCTTACCGGCCGCGTTCATATTGGTGCGGCGGAAGAAAAATGTCTGGACATCCATCGACTGGATCTTCAGTTCACCGGAAAGGATGCGTTTGCGGATCCACTGGTGGCTGGGGTTGAAGCGGCGGGTGTGGCCGCCCATGGCGATCAGACCGGTTTCCTTCTGCACACGCAGGAGACGTTCGGAATCCTTCAGGTTGTCCGCGATGGGGATCTCGATCATGACGTGCTTGCCGGCACGCATGCACTGCTCGCCCTGGTCGGCGTGCATTTGCGTGGGAGTGGTCAGGATGGCAGCTTCGACGCCCGGTTGTTTGAGGCTTTCGGCGAGATCGCTGGTCCAGTGGGGGATACCGAATTTCTTCGCGACTTCCTCGGTTCCGGCGGGATTGCCACCCGCAAGCGAGACGACTTCTATGCCGTCAATCTTTGCAATAGCTTCCAGATGTTTGATGCCGAACGCACCTTGTCCGGCAACGCAGATTTTCATGTTTTAACCTCTGTTCGAGTATACTGAGACACTCATGGTTTCCACGCGCAAACTGGCTGTCTGGTCTGCGAAATGTCCTGCCTGCGGCTCTGCGAAGAGCGTGCGATGGTCGCACCGCCGTAATCGTTGGGAACAGATACTTAGCGTCGTGCTAAGACCGGCTCGCTGTGAAGGCTGCGGGCAGAGGTGGTTCCGGCTGGCTGGGGCGGGATTACGCGAGCGGTCAGCGGCCGGCAATCCTGACGCGCAGAAAGCGCCAGCCGATCAGCACTGAAGTCAGGCTCAACAGCGCCCCTCCGAGCATCAGAAACAAAACTGTAATATCCCAGGCGGGCCTGTGCTTATAGAGCAAAGGCAAATTGATGGAATGCAGGCCGTGGTAGAGCCAGCGTTCAGGCCAGCGGTCCGCACTGTAGCTGCCAGCGAGGCGACCGGTGCTCGGATCGATGTAATAGCCGCTTTGCTGTTTGTCTTTGAGGCGCACGAAGAGCACGGGCAGAGGCAGTTCTCCGGTTCGATCCAGATAGTGCGCATCGTACTCATCGATGAAACGCGCGTCGGAGAGGCCGGTGGGCTGGGCCGCTTTCGTCACGATGGAGAGGAGTGCCTTGCGATCGAGTTCGAGCGCGGGCGGGCCGTCCATCGGAATGACGCGGCTGTGGGTGGCGTCTTCGGTGACCAGGTAGTAAGGCTTGCCGGCCAGTGAGATGAATTCCAGTTCTTTGGCGTGAAGCGATGACTCGACCTGCAGGAGAGCCTGCCGCGGAGTCTTCTGTGTGAAGGCTGTAAATTCAAAGGGATCGCCGCTGAGGGCTTCGGGTATGCGGGGATCTTCGCCAGCCACTTTGACGGGGAAAGGATCCATGGAGAGCATGCCGCTGAAGGCCCAGGTGCAGGCGAGGAAGCCGAAGAACAGGCCGAGGATCATGTGCAGGCGTTTCGTGCCGGCGAAGGGGATGCGCTTCGAAGGCGCGTAGAGGGAGAGGCCGGCGAAGAGACCGAGAAGCGCTACCACAGTTGCGGCGCCTGAGAGCCAGATGACGACGCGGCTCCAGAGCGCTGGGTTTTTCCGCAGAGGCGTGAAGTAAAGCCAGTGAGCAACCGGGCCGAGATACGCGAGGATGCGCCCGGCGCGCGTGGTGTCCTGGATGACTTCGCCGGTGGCGTGCGGGATATAGACTTCGCGGCCATCGGGCCAGGAGTATTTGGTGAGCGGCTCGTAATTGTAATAAATGCCGCCAACGGTCCATTGGTCTTCGGAAGTCATCTCTTCCACGCGGACGGATTGGGCGGGCTGGTTGACCCAGGCGGCGGCGGTGCGAAGGTTGAGGTCGGGCGGGAAGGTGGTCTGGGTCTGGCCGTTGTCGGCATAGACAAAGGCACGCGCTTTACCGAGGCGGAACTGGTAGGCGGGACGTGAGTCGAACGTCGCCAGACGCACTTCATCGGGCGCGCCTTTGGTGTGGAGGCTTGACCAGGCTTCAGAGGCGGTGAGGCGGACGCGGGCGGCGTCGACGGGTTGTGCGTGAGTGAGGCGGTCGGAAGGCTTCACCTCGGGGTAATCGCAGTACATCATGAAGATGCCGGAGACAAACCACCACAGGAAGAGCACGCAGAAGGCAGTGCCGGTCCAGCGGTGGGAGAGGATGGCGAGTTTCTTTACAAGTGAGCCGGGCCGGATCATACGTGTGGGAGCGGCTTCCATCATATTCCGTGGGAGAATCGGGGCGTGCCGAGAGATCTGGCGGTGCTGCTGCGGCTGACAATCGACAGGGAGTTGCCACACCTGCGCGCGATGACAGAAGAAGCAGCAAATCGGACGGATGGAAGGCCGGGAAGCTGGACGCGGAAGCAGGAGTTGGGGCACCTGATCGATTCGGCGGCGAACAATCATATGCGGTTCGTGCTGGCGTCGGTGGATGGAGAGTTTCGCGGGCAGGGTTATGCGCAGGACAAGTGGGTGGAGGCGCATGATTACGCCGGGATGGAGTGGCTCGGATTAGTGGAGCTTTGGTATCACTACAACGTGCTGCTGGCGCATTTGGTGCAGCGGATTCCGGATAACCAGATGGACAACCGGTGTGTTATCGGGTGGGGGGTTGTGACGCTGCGGTTTGTGATCGGCGACTACGTGCTGCACATGCAGCACCACCTGGATCATGTGCTGGCGCGAGAGGCAGTTACGGCTTATCCGGGCTGACAAAAAAGAGGGCCAGCCGGCTCCCTCACGGTCGCGGTTCGGAAACGGAAAAATCACTTCTGAAGGGCGATGTTTCAAGAGGATGACACGCGGTCTTTCTGTGCTAGACTCGGTCCTGTCGCAGAAATGCGGAGGGGCCGAAAAGCCGCCATCCAGTAGGGAATCCCAGGGACAATCTGGCGAGGCGCCGGCCTCAAAATCTGGAGCTGTTACGCTCCCGGAGGGGAAGTGTTGTCGTTGTGAGTGGGGATCATCGTAACCCGTGGGATTTAATCAAAGAGCAGCTGGAAAAGAAGCTCAGCGCGGAGAGTTTTGAGAACTGGATAGTTCGGACGAGGTTCGCGGGGGTGGAAGGCAAAACCCTGCTGGCGACCGCACCGGATGGACAGACGGCGGCGTTTCTGGTTGAGGAGTACGGGAACCAGATCAACCGCCTGGCAATGGAACTGGGCTTGGGCGTGGATCGCGTGGAGTTCAGCGCGGAAGCGGCGAACCGTCCGGGTATGCCGTTCAGCGCGGTCAGTCATCAGAATGGCGACGGACACACGGAGATCGAGTCGCCGATTACGCTGAATCCGAAGTTCACATTTGACTCGTTCGTGGTGGGGTCGTGCAATCAGTTTGCGCATGCCGCGGCGCAGTCGGTGGCGATGAATCCGTCACGCAGTTATAACCCCCTGTATATTTACGGCGGAGTCGGGATGGGCAAGACCCATCTGATGCATGCTATCGGGCGGGCACTGACGACGCGCGGCAAAATGCGCATCATCTACACGACCAGTGAGCGCTTCACGAACGAAGTTGTGACGGCGATCAAGCATGAACGCATGCCGCAGTTGCGCTCGCGTTATCGCACGGCCGATGTATTACTGATTGACGATATTCAGTCGCTGGGCACGAAGGAGCGTACACAGGAAGAATTCTTCCACACGTTCAATGAGCTGCATGATGCGCAGAAACAGATCGTAATTTCGAGCGACTGTCCGCCGCGGGATATCGGGGGCCTCGTGGAACGTCTGCGTTCGCGCTTCGAGTGGGGCCTGATGGCCGATATACAGCCGCCCGATTTGGAAACCAAGATGGCAATCCTGGAGAAGAAGGCGGAGATCGTGGGGATCCATCTGCCGGCGGAAGTGTGCACGTACATTGCGAATAAGACGAAGTCGAATGTGCGGGAGCTGGAGGGCGCGCTGGTGAAGCTGACGGCGTATTCTTCGCTCACATCGAACCCGATTACGATCCAGATGGCGCAGCAGGTATTGAAAGATCAACTGGTGAAGCAGGATCGAAGAATTACGATCGATTCGATTCAGAAAGCGGTAGCGGAGCGGTTCTCGATCAAGCCTTCGGTGCTGAAGGAGAAGAGCAATCGCAAGGAGATTGTGCTGCCGCGTCAGGTGGCAATGTTCCTCGTGAAAGAGCTGACTTCGGCGTCGCTGCCGGAGATCGGGCGGGCGTTTGGCGGCAAGCATCACACGACTGTCATTCATTCGATCAACAAAATCGATGCTCAGCGCAAGGAAGACCCTGACCTCAACAAGATGATCAACAGCCTAATCGACTCATTTCAATGAGTTTGCTGGTTTTTGAACAGACCCCCGCGGAAAACGCCTGTTAGTTTCTGTGTAAAAACCGTGACAGGCCGGGTTGTGCAGGTTTCTCCCACGTCCGATGCACAGCACTGAATGGCGTAAAGTTCTATTTTTTTGTATAATTTAGGGAGTCTTCCACTTTTCGACAGACCCCACTAATACGGTTATATAAACGTATTTATCTTTAACCGTAACAAAAGAGAACGTCACAAGAGAAAGACCGTCACAAGAGAGGAACCGGGACACAACAAAATGGAGTTCACTGTCAGTAAAGCGGATCTGGTCCGCGAACTAAGTTTGTCTCAGGGCGTGGTCGAAAAAAAAACCACGATCCCGATCCTCTCGAACCTTTTGCTCGAAGCGCGCGGCGACCGTTTGTACATAACGGCAACGGATCTGGAACTGGGGCTCAGGACATCGTGCGCGGCGCGAGTGAAGAAGGAAGGCTCGGGGACGATCCCGGCGCGCAAGCTTCTGGACTACGTGCGGCTGCTGCCCGATGCGGACATCACGGTGAAGTTCGCGGAGAACAACTGGGCGAATTTCACGTGCGGGCGTTCGAGAACGCGTATTGCCGGCATGAGCCGAGAAAGTTTTCCGGAACTGCCTGTTATGCCGGAGACGATTGCGGAAATTCCGGTGAAGCAGCTTTCGGCGATGATCGCGCGAACGATGTTTGCCATCTCGATGGAAGAAAGCCGGTTCACGCTGAACGGCGCGTTGCTGTTGCTGGGCGACAAGACCATGACGATGGTCGCGACCGACGGGCACAGGCTCGCGTATGTCCAGAGGCCGTCGGACAGCTCCAATGGCGCCGGGGTGGCGTTTCGCGCCTTGGTACCACGGAAAGCGATGGCGGAGATCACGAAGCTGTCGGACGATGCCGCCGCGGACGCGAAAGTGAAATTCGGCAGCGACGACAATCATCTGTTTTTCGAGTTTGGGCCGCGGCTGCTGATTACGCGCAAGCTGACTGGAAATTTTCCGGATTACGAACGCGTGCTGCCGCAGGACAACACGCATATCGCGACGCTGCTGAAGGACGAGATCAAGGGCGCGATCGAGCGCGTGGCCCAGTTTGCGGATGAAAGATCGCGGGCGATTCGTGTGCAATTTACGGCGGGCGAAGTGAAGGTGTTTTCGTCGGCGCTGGAAACGGGCGAATCGGAAGAGAGTGTTCCGAGCCAGTATTCGGGGCCGGATCTGGAGATCGGGTTCAATGCGCAATACCTGCTGGACTTTTTGAGAGCGGTGCCGCAGAGCCAGGTTTCGTTTGGATTGAAAGATCAGAAGAGCGCCGGTGAGTTGCAGCCGGCCGCGGCAGAGTCTGCCGAAAACGAGCAATATCGGTACGTGGTTATGCCGATGCGTATTTGAGTACAGTAAAAAAATTTTCCTATGGCAAATGAAGTAGTATCGACGTCTTCCCCGGTTTACGATTCCTCATCGATCAAGGTGCTGGAAGGGCTCGAGGCGGTACGGCTCCGCCCTGCGATGTATATCGGGTCGACGAGCGAAGCAGGTTTGCATCACCTGGTGTACGAGGTGGTCGACAATTCGGTGGACGAAGCGCTGGCCGGGCATTGCACCGAGGTCAACGTCACGATTCACATCGACGATTCCGTGACCGTGGTGGATAACGGTCGCGGCATTCCGGTGGACATGCACGACGAAGGCGTCTCGGCGGCGGAAGTCGTAATGACGAAGCTGCACGCGGGCGGTAAGTTCGATTCGAACAGTTACAAAGTTTCCGGCGGTCTGCACGGCGTGGGCGTGAGTTGCGTGAATGCGCTGTCGGAGAAGCTCCATCTGGAAATCTGGCGGCCTTCGAAAGAGTCAGGTTCGAACTCTCTGACGTGGGAGCAGGATTACGAGCGTGGGGCGCCGAAGGGTCCGCTGACTGCGACGGGTAAAGCGGGGAAGAAGCGCGGAACCAAGATCACGTTCAAGCCCGATACGACGATCATGACGGCGACGAAGTTCAACTACGATACGCTGGCGAATCGTCTGCGCGAACTGGCGTTTCTGAATAAGGGCCTGAAGATCACGCTGTCGGATGAGCGCGAAGATCCGTACAAGCAGGCGGAGTTTATTTACAACGGCGGGATCGCGGAGTTCATCAAGCATCTGAATAAGGGCAAGTCGGTGCTGCATGAAAATCCGATCTACATGGAAGGCGAGAAGCCCGGGCCGGGCGGCCACGGAACGATAGGGATCGAGATTGCGCTGCAGTACAACGATGGCTATTCGGAAACGCTGTTCAGTTTTGCGAATAACATCAATACCGTCGATGGCGGAACTCACCTTACGGGATTCCGCGGGGCGCTGACACGCACGATCAACGCGTTCGGCCAAAAGGCAGGCCTTTTCAAAGACGTTAAAGAGAATTTGAGCGGCGACGACGTTCGCGAAGGCTTAACGGCCGTTATCAGCGTGAAGGTTCCGCAGCCGCAGTTCGAAGGTCAGACCAAGGGCCGCCTGAACAGTGATATCGCGGGCGAAGTCCAGCAGTTGATGAACGACAAACTGGGCGAGTTCTTCGAGAAGAATCCCGCTGTGATGAAGAAGATCGTCTCAAAGGCGATCGACGCGGCGCGGGCGCGCGAGGCGGCGCGGAAGGCGCGGGATCTTACGCGTCGTAAGGGCGTGCTCGACTCAGGCGGCCTGCCGGGTAAGCTGGCGGATTGCCAGGAGCGGGATCCGGCGCGCTGCGAATTGTTTCTGGTCGAGGGCGAATCGGCAGGCGGGACGGCGAAGCAGGGGCGTGACCGCCGGTTCCAGGCGATTCTGCCGCTGAAGGGCAAAATTCTCAACGTCGAGAAGGCGCGGTATGACCGGATGCTGGGTCATGAGGAAATTCGTGCGCTGATCACGGCGATGGGGACAGGGATAGGGAAAGACGATTTCGATCCGGCGAAGCTCCGGTATCACAAAATCATCATCATGACGGACGCGGACGTGGACGGATCGCACATCCGGACGCTGCTGCTGACGTTCTTCTTCCGTCACATGAAGGAGCTGATCGACCGGCAGCATGTTTATATCGCGCAGCCGCCTCTGTATCGCATCAAACGCGGCAAAAGCGAGAAGTACATCAAGAACGAAGCGGAATTCACGCGTGAGATTATGCGTCGTGCGGTGGAGAGTCTCACGATCGAATACGGCACCGTGAATGGCGATCCGACGCGGCCGAAGCTGGAAGGCGGCGAACTGCGGTCGTTCCTCATGAAACTGGATGAGTTTCAGCAGATGTCCTCGAAGCTGGAGCGGCGAGTGCGCGACGGGCGTGTGGTGGAAGTGCTGAGCAAAGCGGACCTGAAGATTGACGGCAAAGCGGACTTCACGGAACGGGCAAATCTGGAAGCCCTGGTGGAGCGAATGAAGGCGGCGGGCGTACCGGCGCAGGTACTCACAGACGAAGAACATTCGGCGTTCTATGCGATGTTCCACGATTCGACGAACGCGGAACGGCGCATCGGGGTGGAACTGGCACAGCAACCGGAGTACCGGAAGTATCGGCTGCTGTCGAAAGATATCTCGGCTTTCAATAAGCCACCGTTTACAGTGCTGAAGAACGAGAACAGGGATACGATCGCGAACTGGCGCGACTTGCTGGATCACGTGAAAGTGGAAGGCAAGCGGGATGCGTCGGTGCAGCGGTATAAGGGACTGGGCGAGATGAATGCCGAGCAGCTTGCCGATACGACGATGAATCCCGAGAAGCGGACTTTGCTGGTCGTGCGGCTGGAAGATGTCGTGGCGACGGATCTGATCTTCACGACGCTGATGGGCGAGGATGTGGAGAGCCGGCGGAAGTTTATCGAAGAGAACGCGCTGGACGTGAAGAATCTGGACGTTTAGGAGAGGTCCCCGCGCTCACGCTTGGGGTTATGAGCGCTGACGTGGGGGCCCACAAGACGCTTGCGGTGAGGAGTAGCAGCGTCGGGTCCATGGGGTGTTTGTAGCGCGGCAAGGCGAGCGTCAGGTAGTAGGCGAACGGGAAGATTACGGGGCCTGCTGCTAACGGCACGAGGAACGTGCTTCGCCGGCGGATCAGGATTATGATTGCGGCGCCCGCTGCCAGCGCCTCGCAGATGTTAAATAAAAGCACGTAGCGGAACCAGAGGGATTTGGTCGACAGGAAGTCGTCGATCGGGTGCGCGGTGCCGGCGGTCCAGAACATGATGAAGCGGCCGAATATGAGCTGCGCTTCGTGTGCCGGGTGCGTGAGTATGTAGTTCACTGCGTTGCGGCGCTTCTCCGCCATATAGGCGATTTCACCCATTTGGATATATTCGTTGCGTTCGCTGGCGTCGTTGACCGGGTGCTGTTCGCCGAGCCATATTACCTTTGCCTGCGGGTTATTGCCGGCCCACATTTGCAGCCCGAGTGTTGATCGCAGCGGCACAAGGTTGTGGAAGACGACGTAATTGCGCAGCGTCCATGGGATGCACGCGAGGATGATCATCGCGGCGGCCAGCGCTGCATTTTTCCATTGGCGGTTGCGGTATGCGGCCCAGCCCAGCAGCGGCGGGAGCAGCGAGAGCACCGCGGCGTTCGCCATCAGAATGATTCCCCAGAGCAGGCCGTAGAGCGTCCAGTCGCGTTCGCTCGCAGAATCGGCGATGCGGAGGGTGGCCCAGAGGGCTGTCGCGCCGAGGAGCGCAGAGAGGGACGTGTCCCAGAGGCTCTGATAGCTGAGGAGGATGGCGTTCGGAAAAATCGCCCAGAGCCACGCGGCTGCGGCTGCGAGGTAAACGCCCTGGATGCGCTTGCCCGCGAAGTAGAGAGGGATGCAGGTAAGCGAAGAGAAGCAGATGTTCATCGAAATCGCAGCGACCCAGGATGCAAAGGTGTAGACGCCGAAGATACGCATGATGAGCGACAGCAGCCAGGGGTAGAGCGGTGTCATCCAGGCGGTGGGGCCGGTGTCGAGGCGCAGGGGGGAAGAGAAGCCGTGGCCCTGGGCGAGTGAGACCGCGATGTTGCCTGATTCGAAGAGGAAGGGTACGGCGGCGAGGCCGCGGTGCGGCGTGTGTGCCTGATAATTCCACGCGGGGACGGCGCGCAAAGTGAGCGCGATCAGAAAAATCAGCGGTAGGGAGGTGGTGATTTTTTGGAGCCTGGGTGCCACTTAGGAAATTTCAATCTAACAGGACGAAAAGGCGGCAGGCGAAAGCGCCTACCCCACCTTACTGTTTCAGCAGCTGGGTGATTTTCTGGTCGAGGCCCAGGGTCTTGAGGACGGCCGGGTTGGTTTCTTCGACGGCCAGCGGATTATGGCAGAGGCTGCAGTCCTGGCTGATCGTCTTCTTCGCCGGGGTCGAGTGGCTTTCGTCGTGGCAGCGAAAGCAGCCGCCGTTGTCGGCGTGGCTGAGGTTGTTAGGGTAGGTGCCCCACTTTACGCCGAGGTCGGGGAAGACGTTGCGGTCGTAGATAGTCTGCAGGAGCTGCGCGGTCTTGTTGATGTCGGCAGAACGTTTTGCCGCGACGTCGGGATACTTCTGCTGGTAGAAGGCTGTGAACGCTGCAGGCGAATTGGCCTTCAGGGCTTCAATTGCGGTCTTGTGCGCAAAGGGGAGACCGACGGGAATTTCGCCGGCGGCCATGGCTTCGTCGACGGCCTGGTCGGGCTGTTCGAAGTTATGGCCCTGGCGGTTATGACAGTCGGCGCATTCTATGAGGAACTGCGGCGCGCTGGCGTCCTTCGCGTTTGCGGTCGAGTAGATGGATGTCTCGCCGGTGTTGGAGTTGCGATATTCGACGGATGAGATCGTCTGGTGTTTGGGATCCGCCGCGCGGTAGCGGATCTCAACGCCGCGGCCCATGTGCGCGCCGTGGATAGCTGTGACGTTCATCATCAGGACCGTCTGGACAGGAGTATTCGCTTCGTCGTCTTTGAATTTAGAGAGCACGCGCATGGGGGTTCCGTCTTCGACGGTGCGCGAGTGGCACTGCTCGCAGGTTTCGACCGAGGGCGCGAGGCGGCCCGACAGCAGCCCGGGGGGAACGGGGCGAGGATAGTCATTCAACGTGACTTCGAGGAGCTGGCGGGTGCCATTCATTTTGGCGCGCATGAAACCTTCGGCTCCGGGAACGATGTGGCAATTGACGCAACCTACGTTGCGGTGGACGCTGCGGCCGTTAGCGACGAACTGCGGCTTCATGACGTGACAACTCTGGCCGCAGAACTGGTCGGTCTCCATATGAGTGACTGCGCGGTAGGTGACCTGGCTCGCGATGACAACGTTGACAACGGTCATGGTGGCGAAGAAAAGGCCGAGGCGGCGCATGACGGTCCGGCGGCTTTGCACCTGGGCGAGGCCCGCCTGGATGCGGCGGCGTGAGAGCCACGCCCCGACGGGAATCAGAATGAGCCCGAGAAAAAAGATGGCCGGAATGGCAAAGGCGATAAGGATACCGATGTAGGGATTGGCAGTCCTGCCGCCGGCGTGGAGCACAACGACAAACAGCCACGAACAACCGGCGATGGTAACCAGCGATGAACCCAGCACACTGAGCCAGTGACTGGTGAGAAAGGCGAGAACGGGGCGGCCTTCATTCAGGGGGTTGTTGTTACTTCCCACTGCGGCCAGCCCTTGTATTGAGATAAGCGATCAAACCGGACATATCCTCAGCAGAGAAGTGCGGCCACGGGAGATGTTTCTCGCGCATTTTATCCAGCATTTTGGGGCCATGTAGCGTGAGCGCGGCAATCATCGTCGTGCCGGAAAAGAACTGGCCGTTGGAGGCAAGGCCCGCAATGGCGGGAGCGCCGCTGGACGGATCGTCATGACAGACCGTGCATTTCTTCGCGGCGAAAACCTGCGCGCCGCGGCCAGCTTCGCCTGCGCCTTCGATGGCGCGTGAGAACCAGATGTAGCCGGCGATCTGACGCATTTCGCCGGGCGCGAATTTCGTGTCGCGAAGGCTCATGTCTATGCCGTGATTCCACATGTCGGCGGCGATATTGGTGAGCGTTTCGGTGTGGAGATTGGTGGCGAGGAAATGGGTGACGCTGCCGTGGCAGGAGTCGCACTTCTTTTCGGAAAACAGCTTCTTGCCCGCGTCACCGGCTTCGATGCGCAGTAAGGGTTTGGGACGGGGGCGGTTGGTAGCGCGGCGCGTGTAGACGAGAAGGTCGGCGAGATCCTGTCCCTTGAGTTGCGGGACGCGGATGTTGTTGCGGGCCATTTCTGTCTGCATGGCGCTCGAATGGTTCCACATGGTCTCGACGAGCTGGAGCGGGTCGGAGACGTCGGTCCATTCCGCTACCGGTTTAACGCCCGGCATTTTCGGTTCGTCGATGCCGTGACAGGTAGCGCAACGTTTCGTGGTGAAGAGAGCTTTGCCGCGGGCGGCGTCGCCCGGCTCTTCGAAGAAGCGGAGGGAATAGAAGAAGGCGAACAGGTCCGCCGCCTGCTGATCCGTCATGACGGGTCGCGGCGCGTTGCGGAGTTGGGTTTCAGCCCACATGGCGGGCGCGTGATTCCACATGGTCGCGGCAAGGGAAGCCGGCGTGAAACCGCGATCGGCGATGAGGCCGAGGTCGGGTCCGACGGTAGGGCCAATGCCGTTGAGGGCATGGCACTGAACGCAGCCCTGAAGTTCGAAGACTTCGCCGCCTCTGGCGGAATCGGCTGAAACCGCGGAAGCCGCATGCAACAGGGCGGCCGAGAAAAGCAGGGTAACCGGCAAGAATTTTTTCATCGCGTAATCCTCACGCCCGTGGTGACCATTTCTGTTCTGAAGCCCTGGTAGAGATAGAAAGCCTCATTGAAGCCGTAGTAGCGCCATTCACTCTGCCACGATACATGTTTATTGAGCGCAACGGAAAGCTTTGCCGCCGGCTGGTAGAACGTGGTCGGATTACTGCCAGAGGACAGGAAGGCCGAGCCACCCAATGCCAGTTTTGTTTTATAGCCGAGCCAGCCGGGCATGTTGAAGTCGAACATGGCACTCAGCGTGTGGCTGTTGTCGCGATAGAAAGACCGATCGGTGATGAGGAATTCGGGATCGAGGTAAGAAATATCAGAGCGCAGGGTGGAGCGGGTGTAGCTGCCTTCGAAGTCCCAGATTTTGCCGCCGCCTGGCGAATAAAGGATCGAGCCGGATTCCTGATGCGACAGGAAGTCGTATTTCACGCCGGGCGAGGGGTTCTGATTGTTGAGAATATTGGCGCTGGCCGAGACGCTGAACGAAGACGAAATCTGGTAGCGTCCCCGGACGCGTGCCTTCTGATAGTTGTACAGGCTGGTGCGGAAGTAAGTGCTGCCGCTCGCGCCGTTTTCGAAATCGAAATTGAGCCAGGCATCCTGGATGGGGTGCCACGACACGCCGGCGATGACGACGTTGCGGCGGATTTTCCCCTGTTCGTAACCGGCGAGCTCCGCGATGGGCAGGATAGCGTCGCTCGCATTGCCCCAGACGTAGCGGTAGCCGCCACGAAGCGTGAGATTGCGCGCGACATCGACGAAGACGTTCATCTCGGCCTGATTCGAGTTTTCGACGAGCGTGGAGTTGAGAAGTGAAGCGATGGGAACGGCCCCGCCGGCGGTGGTCAGAGTCTGCTGACCGATGCTGGAACCGGTCGAGTGCATGCGGTCCGTGACCCAGGAGGGGATGAGACGCACTCTGCGGAACGGGCGGATCTCCGCGCCCAGATTGGCGGAGGTGTGGGGCATCTTCGCGATGGAAGAAATGATGTTCTGTTCACCGGTATAGAAGAGAACTTCACTGAGCAGAACCTGGCTGCCGGTATCGAGACCGCGAAAGTTCACGTTCGACACAGGCTCGGAGTAGAGGAAAGTGCCGTAGAGATCGGCCCAGGAGACAGGATTGGCGCTGAAAGAAGCGTCCGTATAGATGCTGTGGCCGCGCACGCCGTAAGCTTCGGAGAGGCTGGTGAGATCGAGTGTCTGGCCGAGAATCGGCGAATAGAAGTTACCGTAGTTCACGCCAGGCGCGCCCGAGTTCAGCTGCTGATCGTCCTTGAAAGTCGTGCCGCCCTGTTCAAGACGGGCGTGGAACCAGGAAAGCTCGATGCGCACGCCGCCGCGATAATTCTCGGTGGAATTGCGCGTGAGGTTGTTGACCGGATACTCGTTGGCGTTGGCGACGAACGTCGCGATGCCGGTGCCGTTATCCGCGTTGTGTTCGTATTCGAGGTACGGCATGATCCGGTGATTAGGCAGGAGATCGAGACGCCAGTTGCTGAGCTTTTTGCGCGTGTCAAGGGCCTGCTCGTTGAGGACGATGCCGCTCGAAAGCAGGGGATCGGCGAAGGCCGGAAGGTTGCTGTAGTAGGCGATGTTGCGATAGTCGCCGGAGAAATTGTAGAGACGCGCTTTGCGGATGTCGATGTGGAAGGTGGAGTAAGGATCGTCGCCCCAATCGGCGGCACGCACATCGATGCGGTCGAAGAAGCGTTTGTTGGGGTTCAGGATGGTGAATTCGGTACCGAGAAGTTTGGGACCGGAGCCGAGATCGACGATCGAACGATAGGTACTGTTGCTGCCGTAGACGCCCGTCTCCCAGCGGTAACCGAGATCGATGTAGCCGGAGAAGTTGGGCTGCTCGGCCGGGACGGGTGTGGCTGCGGCGGCCGCAGGAGCGGGAGCGGGCGCTGCCGGCGGGGCGGCAACGGGCGGTGTCTGGGCCAGGAGTGTCAGCGCGGATGCGAAGAAGATGACAGGATATTTCATCGCAGCAGATTCCTGTCTACGTGGCTGCCGTGCACCTTCTGGTGGCAGACCGTGCAGTTGCGGTAGCGCGGTGACGTCATGTCGTGGAAGGCGGGCGGCACAACGCCGGTAACAATTCCAGTGGTATTGGGTACGGGCAGGTTGGCGTGGCACTCGAGGCAGACAAGCCGCACTTCCTGACGGATGAGCATTTTCGCGTTCTGCGAGCCGTGGGGCATGTGGCAGCTCTGGCAACCTTCTTCACGCACCGGGGCGTGTTCGAAGGCGAAGGGTCCGCGTTTATCTCCATGGCAGTTCATGCAGCCGGGCTCGTTGGCGTTGGCCATGCGCTGCAGGCCAGGCTTGAAGGTGCCGTGTGGATTGTGGCAATCGACGCAGGTCATGGCATTTTGCGGGATGCGATGTCCGAAGGGCTCGGCGAAAGAGGCTTTGACGTCGATGTGGCAGCCTTCGCATTTTGCGTTGAGCTCAGCGGGCTTGCGGGTTACCAGGGGCGCCGGGCCATGGACGGAATGACAGGTCGTGCACGCGATGGAGTTACGGGCATGGCTGGCTTCGAAGCGGCCGGAGACAGTGGGCCGGTTGCGATGGCAGGTGAGGCAGGTGCGATCGACTTCGGCCGGGGAGAGTTCCGCAGGATTGCGGATATCGAGAGCGGACAGCGTTTCGACGTGATTGCTGCCGGGGCCGTGACAGGATTCGCAGGCTTTGCCTTTGAAGTTCTCCCCTTTGAGGCTGGCGGCGCCCATGGCATCGACGGCTCCGTGCGGGCTTTTCAGGAGAGCTTTGCCGATATCCTCATGGCATGTGCCGCAGGTTTCCGAACCAACGTAAGTAGCCGGCTTGGTTGATGCCACAGGCTTCGCCGCCGCTGGTTTCGGAGGAATAACTGCCGCTGCCGGGGGCGTTTGGGGGGCGGCGTAAACCGCCCCCATCAGAATTAATAATACTGCCCGCACGGAACGGTTCATTCTGGGTCCAGTCGTCATCAATACTGCGCGTGGACCTGATCGACTGCTTCGACGGCGCCGGCGCTGTGGCACACGGTGCAGCTTTCGCCGAGTGTTGTCGTATTGCCGAGGAAGTGAGACGACTCAGCTTTAGAAGTGTGACAACCGCTGCAGGCGCCCGCGATTGCCTGATTGGGATTGATCCAGCCCTGCGGATCGACCACCGGATTCAGGCCTATGGGCAGGTTCAACTGGCTGTTGTTGACATGGCAAATGGTGCAGTTGCGCGTGTCGCCGGCAGAGCCTGTCGGGCTGAAGGGTGGATAGCCCGTTTGCGAAAGATCGTTGTGGCTGCCGCCGAAACCGCCGCCGATAAACGGCTTCTTCGCTCCGTCGGCCGCGGCATTGGGTCCGAAGGGCGTCC
>ODAK010001745.1_pt1 | contig 23327 bp, 27 predicted proteins | sample 1539591 | NCBI WGS metagenome assembly ODAK01 (sample SAMEA3539303, study PRJEB22396) | soil metagenome | biome: tundra; feature: field; material: soil | place: USA | collected 2010-05 | depth 0.15 m | reverse complement strand
AACGGCCGCGCCCCCAACAAGGCGCGGCCGTTCGTCATCTCACAGAGTTTTTCCGCAGGAAGTAGCTAGGGGCAATGGTCCCTCCCTTCTTGGTTAATTTGGCTTAACGATTTTCCCGTTAAGTCGTGATTTAAGCAACCTGTTAATTGGTAGTGCGAGCCGGTCAAGGTGTGAACCCCGACCGGCCCGCTGTTAGCTCACTTCAGCGCCTCCAAGCGCTCAGTGATGGCCTGCTTCCGCTCCCCAGCACTCGCCTTGAGGTCGTCGTACTCGGCCTTCGCCTCGTCGGCCCTGGATTTTGCGGCCTCGACCTCCCGGTCGATTGCGTCAATTGCCCGTTCCAATGCTGCTCTGGCGTCGGCCAGCGCGTCATCCGGTGTCGTCTCACGACGCCTTGTCCGCGATGGTTTGGCGTTTGGCTCGCCGCCCTCCAGCTTCTTCTTGTGCGAGTAATACGACCCGCGAACCGAATCGAATGGCCTGCCGGCTTCCTCGGCAATCTGGCGGAAGGCGTCGGCCTTCTCGGTGCCGGAGGCGATCATCGCCTCGACCCGGTCGTAGATCTCTTGGGCCTTGGTTACTGCCATGAGCTGTCTCCTTTGGGTTGAATGGCCTTGGCGGCGAGCAGAAAGGCGCGTGCCCTTCCGCCCGCCGTGCGGCCGTCCAGCCCTCACGAGCGCTCCACTTCATGCGCGTGGTGTGTGAGCCGGGCACAAGCGATATCGATGTACTTGGCCTCGCGTTCGATGCCGAGGAACGGCCGGTCTTCGAGCACTGCGGCGATGCCGGTGGTGGCGCTACCGGCAAACGGATCGAGGACGACCCCGCCTGGTGGTGTTACCAAGGCCACCAGCCAGCGCATCAGCGCGAGCGGCTTGACGGTGGGGTGGATGTTGCGCCGCAGCCGCACCGCTGGCCGGCTGTAAAGCAGATCGGATTGCAGCGGCAGCGCGTCGCAGCCTGTCTCGCGCTCGGCCTTCGACGCTTTGGCGCAGAAGAACAGACGGCTGGGGCGCAGATCGGGACGGGCCGCGTCGAGCATCCCGGCCGGACAGTCGCTCGCGCAACGAGCCTCGGTGCAGTCGGGCGAGTGGGAGTGCGCCAGATGCGACGGCCAGTAGCCATTCACGCGAGACGCCTCAACGTTCAGCGCCCCCGTACCCCACTCCTTGATGTTGCGCGGCGTGGTGCCGATGAGGGGTTTGCGGGCGAGCAGGATCGGCTCGTAAGCGGGCCGGAGCATCGCCGCCAGCCCGCCGGGGAGCTTGCGGGCCTTGGGCGTGCCTTGCGCGTAGACCCACATCAGCACGTCGCGCACTTCGAGCCCGGCGTCCTCGACACCGCTTACGACGCGATGGAAGGTGCGCGGGCTCCCGAACGCGACCAAGTGACCGCCAGGTTTGAGTACGCGCTGGCACTCTGCCGCCCAGGCTGTCGCCCACGCGGCGAAGGCTTCGCCACCGAAGAGCTGGCGTCCGGCCTTGCCGGCGCCGTCCCAGGCTTCGCCGTGGAAGGCGATCCCGTAGGGCGGATCGGTGACAACGCAATCGACCGAGTTCTCGGGCAGCTTCGCCAGCGCCGCAAGCATGTCTGCTTCGAGCAGCCGCCAACGGTCGGTCGCGTCGCTGTAGACCGAGAGCTTGCGGGCGGTCACGAGCGGGCCTCAGCGGTCAGGAACTCCACAACCTCGCTCGTCAGGCAAACCGCGAACATGCGCTGGGCCTCAGCGGGCAGGCGGCCGAGGGCGCTGTGGACGCGCTCGGCGCGGCGGGTGTCCGGCACCGCCCACAGCACCTTGGGATGCACTCGTTCGCTGCCGGAGCGGTGGTGAGCGAGGTAGCGCTTGGCTTTGGCGAGGATGGTGCCGGTCGCCTCGGTTGCGAGATCAACCTCCACATACCAGCGATCCTCGTAGCTACTGCCGGGCGCGGCAACGCGGACGAACAGGTCGGGCTTGAGCGTGAGTCGAGCGCCCAGCCCGGCGAGGAAGGTGCGCCAGCATTCCGGCTCGCTCTGAACCTCGATCGATTCCAGGGTGCCGCTCCTGCTGGCTTCGCCGAGGGCGACGACCAGCTCGGTGCAGGCGAGAGTGTGCGCGACATATAGCGCGCCCGGAGCTTCGAGGCGGTTGGCCTGCTGGCTGCGTCGCGTGAGCAGCTTCGCCCCGGCGACGCCGACGGTGTAGAGCATGCCGCTGCTTCCGGCGCGCTCGCCCCCGACACGGCGCGGTAGCGCGTCCAGGACCCGCCAGTCCGCCAAGCGCTTCAGCGCGCGGCGTCCGGCTCTGGCACGCGCGTCGTTGCGCTCGGATGTCAACCAGTACCGGCGGATGAGCTGATGACCGCTCGCCAACCGGGAGCTGCTGACGAATCCGAGCACCAGCCAGTCGGTGTCGGTCATCCGCTGGAGAGTCCGATACAGCCGATCCGGGGTGATGTAGTTGGAGCGGGCGGGAACCAACTGCTTCGGCAGCGAAAAATCCCGAGAAGCTACTCCTGCACGGGGATCGCGACGCTCCCGACTCGACATCACGGGAGAGACGACGGGACGGGTCATGCCTCCCTCCCAACCCGCCCGTACAAGCCGCCGCTCTCGGTGGAATCCCCATCCATACGCCTGATCAGCTCCTCCTCGATCTCGGCCGGATCACGGCCGTAGCGCTCAGCGCTCAGCGCCCGGATGCGGGCGGCCTGGCCGGTCACCGGCGGCGGCCCCTCCGTGCGCCCGGTGACAACCACCGAACCACTCCCCAGCGCCCCGGTGTTGATCCGAGCGGCGCACTCATAGCGGCCCAAGCCCATCAGGTCGCTGGCGGTCAGACCGGGCAGCTCCCTAGCGAGTCTCGTGGCCTCTTCACTGCCGGTGATGTTCAGCGCGATCAGGCTCCCGACGTTCCCGAGCAGCGAATCGCGGACGCTCTGCGGCAATCTGGCGAGGCTCTGGCTGGCGGCGACCACGCCGCAGCCGAGTCCGCGACTGCGCTCGAGGAAAACCTCAACGCCGATCGGGAGCCTCAGCGATTGCAGCTCGTCGCAGTAAAAGAAGATCGGGTGCCGGGCGGGCTCGGGCAGATTGACCCTGGCCTCGACGGCCGTCCACACCAGATAGCCCACAAGGGCAGATAGAAGGTCGTTGGCGCTCTCCCCCAAAGCGGACGGACTGAGCGCCACGACCAACCACTTCCGCTCAGCCAGCAACTGCGGGATCGACAGCTTCGGCTGCGGCTGGTTGATGATATTTCTGAGCGCCGGACGCGCCAGCAGGCTGGTGATTCTGGAAAGAGCCGGGGCGATGTGCTGAAACTGCTCAGCACTGGAAAGCGACTCTTCATAGGTGCGCCACTGCGCCGCGAGGATCGGGTCACGCAGCCGGGCAACGGCGCTGCGTCGCAGGTTCGCGTCGGTGTAGAGCCGCATCCAGTCCGAGAGCACCGGGTCCGGTAGCTCCGCCAGCGTGCGAAGCCCCATCCGCAAGTAGCCATCGATCCGCACGCCCCAAGCGTCTTTGTAGATCCCGCGCAGGGCGGACAGAACTACCTCGGTGCGGGCGTCTGGGTCACCGCTACCGAGTAGGTCCAAGCCCAGCGCACGGCCGGGAGCCGAAGGATCGAGAACGACGATGCGGTCGGCGTGCTCAGCCGGGACGCGGTCCAGCAGATCGCTCACCAGCTGGTTCTTGGGGTCGAGCAGAATCCCGCCATAGCCCCCAGCCAGGTCGTCAAGGATGCACCGCATCAAGAGGGTTGACTTTCCGCCACCCGTGGGCGAAATCACAGCCATATGGACCCGCGAAGCCTCCGGCGACAACGCCACCGGCCGCTCGCCATCCGAGTCCCGACCGATGAGCAGCCGGCGACCCTCGCGTGGGACATGGCGCGGCACGAGTAGCTCACGGGAGGCCCCAACCTCGACCCCAGGCACGGGCTCACCAAGTGGCAGGCCGAGCAGTGGCACAATTTCTGAGACAGCCAGAAAACCTGACGACCGGCGTACCTTGGGAAGCGCGCCAAGCGTCCGGTTGCCACGCTCGTAGGTGACGCGGATACCTCCAGCCAACCCACGGCGGCTGCGCAGCACATTCTCGATGTGGGAGGCCAGCTCACGGGCGCGACTCCTGGTGACCGCACGGATCACGATGAGGCCAGCCACCGAAAAGCCCGGTGACGCGATCTTGGCCGCCCAAGCTTTGGCGGTCTCCCGTTGCCGAGGTGTTGGCTCTGCCGGTTCCTGGCGCGGGCGCGGGCTCCCCGGCGAGAGCGCCCACCGCAGCGCCACAATCTCGTCCTGGCGCAAATGAGCCAAGCCGGAAAGCAGCGAGCGGGACACGCTCGCGGCGTCGCCCGTGAGCAAGAAGCTCGGCGTCTGAACGAACAGCCTCAGTGTCAGCGTCGCTGCCTGACTCGGGCTGGCCTCCGCCTCGGTGACGCGCATCGACGGGACCGCTCCGGTAAGCGCGGCCCGCACAGATTCGCGCACCGCCTCGGGGACGAGCAAGCTGTGCGTGATCTTGCCCTCGGTTGCTACGACTTCTGCGAGCAGCTCGGTGGTGTAGGGCAAACCAGCCAAGCCGTTCCAGACGGCCGCTACCTGCCCGGCGTCAAGGCCAATCGGATAGCGGGTTGAGAGCCGGACCCGGCTGGCCCTCATTCTCTCGGCCTGGGCGCGCTCATAACCAGCGATCCCGGCAAGCAGGCTCAAGCCGCCAGTCCCAACCCCTGCGAGGGAGAGCAGCTCAGTGTTCACGCTTGCCCTCAATCTTCTTGCGCTTGGCTTTCGCGGCCAGCTCATCCGCCCGACGCTGTTTCAATATTCGTTTGGCTTGAAGCCAGTACACGAGCGCGAGCTGCTCTGTGTCAATCTCCTTCCGCCTGACCCCTGTTACTTTGATACGACGTGAATTCGCCATGATAATTACTCCTTTCGTGTGAGTTGGTTCTACATTTGTCACCTCCGTGTTAGTTTGTTCGCCGTTTGTTCGGTCGACCTCCAGAGCTTACGTTGAGTGATTTGTTTGAGTCAAGGACTTTCTTTGCCTGTACGGGACTGAATCCGGCTGTGCTTTAGGGAGTTACAGGCGCGGGGTTAATCGCGCTACCTCGGCCCGGTCAGCCACCACACGCAGCGCAAAAGCGCCCCGACGATGCCGCCAATCAGGAGCGGCGCGACAAGGGCACTGGCCAGTTTGGTCAGTGCAGGGGTGGCAGCCGCCAGCACCACCAGCCCCACGATCCCGATCAGGCCGGCGTGGATCAGCTTGGTCATCGCCTGCTCTCCTCGAGCAGACGGTCCATCGCCTCGCCCAAGAGCACATCAGCGGCGTCCCGCTCAACGAGGAGATTGGCGTTGGCACAGCGGAGCTGGCGGCACTCTCTCTCGGCGCGACACAGCTCTCTCTGAAGTCGGACCTTCTCGCCTGAGAGCCTCCGAGCCAGGCGCTGGAACTGCTCACGCTCGCTCATGGCCGCCCCACCTCCACGGCTGTTCCCTCGATGATGTCGTGGTCGTCATAGGCGAGGCGCTGATCATGCTCGGCTTCGAGCAGGTCGAGGACCGCCTGCCGCCGGATGCCGCGGATCTCCTGTTCCGCGACGTAGCGCTCATACTCCAGCCGGTATCTGTGCGGGAGACGATCGCGGACCCATGCGGCAAACGCCATCAGCACGAACGCCGCCCACAAGACGAACCCAGCCACCACGGCCACCGCGCATCCGATGAGCACTAGATCCAATGCGTGCAGAAACAGCGCCATCACAGGCTCCGCCCGGTGCGAGCCACGACCTTGCCCATCGCCATACAGGCCGAGTCAGCGATGTGGCCGAGCCGCCCGGCAGCGTGCGGCGTACGCATCACAAGGGCCGCCTCCAGGCCACTGAGCGCTGAGGCGTTCAGCAACGCCGTCTCGGCAACCTCGGCGATGACGTCGAGCCGGGCTGATTCCCGTGCAGCCAGCACGGAGCTGGCAGCACGGTTGAGAGCGATCTCGCTAGCAGCCCGGCGCTCGAGCCTTGAGAGGCCACGAGATGAGACGAGTGCGGGATGGTTGGGCATAGGTCCTCCTGGTCTGGATTTGGAGCGCCACCAGGCGGCGGCGCATGCCAGCGTCAGGCAGGTGTGCTTTCTTGACCTCTTGTCATGAAACGCGCACGCAAAGCCGGATGGGACCCACCGGTCGGCGACCAGCCCAACCAGCACGTCGGCGCGATGCTCCACGGCCTGCGCGAGCAGGCAGGCATCACCCAGGCGGAGGTGGCGGCCGACATCGGCGTCAGCCAGAGCTACATCTCCCGCGTGGAGCGAGGCAGCCGACCGGCCTCCGACCGCATCATCCGCTACTACGGGGAACGCTTCGGCGCCCCCGATCTGCTTGCCAGCCTCGTCGATATCGCCCGCGAGTCAGAGCGCGACCGCCAGCGCCTGCGCAACCCCCTGCTCATCGCCCGTCAAGCCCGCTATCCGCTGGACGGAGACGAGGCGAAGTTCATATCCGAGACACCACCGGACGGGTCAACCGTCCCTTGCGGAGCGACCTTCACCAAGACCTGGACCATCCGCAACAGCGGCACGGTCCCGTGGCGGGGACGGCGGTTGCGGCGCGTCGGGCCGACGACCGGGCCGTGGACACTGACATCGGCGCGCTTCACTCCGATCCCGGACACCGAGCCGGGCGAGATGGTCACGATCTCAGTCCAGGTCCACACGCCGCAGATGGAGACGGCGGCGGTGGCCCAGTGGAAGATGGTTGATAAGGACGACTTGCTGTACTTCCCAACGAAGTACTCAGTCGGACTGGCGCTGTATGTACTGGTGGGGCATCAAGCAAGTGACATGCCGTGATCAGGTTCATGCCTAACTCGTTGATGTCTGGCATCTTCCGCCGTGGAGCCGGTAGAGGCGCAGTTCCGGTCCGGGGTGCTGGTAGGCCAGCGGGTAGTAGTCGAAGCTCCAGTCGAAGTTGAGTACGCCCGGGGCATGTCCGTGGCTATAGGGGGAGATGCGGTAGACGAGCTGTGCCTGTTGCTGGAGCGCGCGGTAGTAGGCGATGGCGTGTGGCGCTGCCTGGGGGTCGGTGTAGGCTCGACCGGATTGGGTTGAGCCGGTGAGTATCCAGCAGGCTCCCTGGCGCTCGTAGTAGGGGATCAGGGCGGGGCTGAGGGTGCGCTCATAGTCTTCGATGTTGACGACGTGGCTTGCTGCCGGATCGAGTGTCCCTGTGGGGGTGATGACCGAGCGCAGGGTGGGGTACTTCGCCCAGCGAGCTCCTGGTAGTCGTGCAGTGAGGCTTCCGGGTATGTCGGTGGTCCAATCGGCGGGCATGACCGGCTCGACCACGATGCGGCTGCCGGGCGGGATGTACGCCACCATCCACTGGCGAGCAGTAGCAGAGGTGTAAGGGCGAGCCAGGATGAGGCTGGAGTGGACGCTGTAGATGAATCCCTGTCCGCAGAGAGCAACAGCAGCAGCGGCGATTGCTGGGCGTCGCAAGCGAGGATGGCGCTTGGCGATTGCTGCCAGGGCCTGGTTGGCGGCGTATGCGGCGAGCAGGCAGATCAGCGGCAGGATGGGCAGCAGGTAGCGGCCGAAGAAGCGGGCGTAGGAGCCCATGAAGACGAGGAACACAACACAGGTGGGCACCAGGACCCACCAGTGCCGCCTGTCTTTCCGCCACAGCACTATCGCGCCTGCCAGGGCGGCGATTGAGGGAATCCAGCCGAGACCCCAGGTGAGGCTCCATAGGTAGTAAAGGACGCCGTTGCCGCCGGGTGCTCCTAGCTTCGGAGCCGATGAGGCGGTGGCTTGGTGGGTAATGCCGTAGCGCAGTTCGCCAAACGCAAGTAGCGCGTAGGGGTCGGCCACGACGAAGGCGCCAGCCGCGCATACGCCAGCGATGAGGACACCGAGGGCGATCGACCGCGCGGTGTCCTCACCTCGGCGAGCGAAGATCGCTGCCGTAAGAGGAAGCAGCGTGATCGCGCCGTTGTACTTGGTGGCGCATGCCAGTCCCAGCCCGACTCCCGCGAGCAGATAGTCACGCCTTCGGCCGTGACGCAGGACGCCGGCGCTGCCGAGCAGCGACAGCGTGACCGGCAGGAGCAGAGGCGCGTCGTTGAGTGCGAAATGGGCGTAGAAGACCGGCAGGAACGCCACCGACTCCAGAGCCGCCGCCAGCAACCCGACCCCACGACCAAAGAGGCGACTGCCGGTGAGGTAGAGCAGCCACACCGCTCCCGTCCCGAGTACAGCGACCGAAACGCGGGCGACGATAAACACGCTTGAGGGATCGGTAGCGAAGGCGTGGGGTGTGCCACTCCCAAACCAGACCGCGAAGACGGCGTGGAGCCAGAGGTGAACGCGGGCGGGTTGGTGAAGTAGTGCGGGTTGAGGCTGCCGCCGAACATATGCACTGCGCGACCCAGGAAGTCAGCGTTCTCATCGTTGTTGTAGATGTAGGGCAGCCCCTGGGCCACGCCCCACAGCCGCAACCCCAGGCCGGCACCGAGTACCACGAGCATCAAACCCGCCGTTGTTCGCCGCTGCGTATGACTTCCGCCGAGCATCGGCGGTGGCGGTGAAGACAACTCCGAACGAGGAGCCGTCTCTACCGCAATGTCAGGGGATTGAGCCTGCAGCGTCTCGCCTGGACCGGAGCTTGCGAGTCTTGATGGGCCGAGTTAGAGCGCGACGAGCTGGTAGACGCGGACTGTGCCGGAAGGCGTCGTCTCGGCAAACGAGGTCACGCCGTAGGTCACTCCCCCATAGCGCAGCTCCCCGGACGCGGGTATAGACGTTGGGCTCGGCTGAGTGCTCCCGGCAATTTCGCTCGCGCCGGCCCGCACATACGTCGGCGCTCCAGTGATGCGCTGCGCATAGCTGACGAAGCCGCTGATTGGGGCGTTGTCCTGAGTGAAGCGGTACCAGATCGCTCGCGCGATGCGGCCGATCTCAGCGATCCTGACGGCGTTGCAGGTACGTATTGAAGGGGGCACCAGCGGATGCAGCAGCGAGATCCGCACGGTGCCAGTTGGGTAGGCTTTCGCGTCGAACGAGTACACCTGAAGATCCTGGCCGCCAAGCGTGACCTGACCTTCGCCCGGGAGCGGCACTGAGCCGGTGTGGAGCGTGTACCCAAGCGGGACTCGCGAGCGCCCGACGTGCAGAACGAGCGGGACGGACTCGAGGCGCCTCTCCAGGCCGACGAATCCCCGATCGTCTTGTACGGAGAGCAGGTAGCTGCCGACGAGGCGCCCCCGGTAGTAGAGATTGCCGCCGGTCGGCGCGATGATGTAGGGACCGCCGACGTCGGCGAGTAGCGCGCCGCCTTGACTGACGCGTAGGCGCACGATGTGGGTATGCGAGTAGACGAGCGCAACGACGGCTTCGTGGATCGCAAGCCGGTTGCCTTCGGCCAGCGCCGCGAGCAGCGGCATGTAGGCTTCGACCTGCTCGCGATCATGGACCGCTCCGGGGCCTTCGAGCTCGTCCCGATATATACGTTCGGCGACCTTCCCATCGGTGGCGGTGAGCGCCTGATTCGTAGCCCCCGCACAGGCGGTGCCCGCCGACAACGCGTGCGATGCTCCCGCAGCCGCCGAACCACAGCCAGCAGACAGGAGCGTGGCAATTGCTGCCCCGAGTGCTCCCAGCGTCCAGAGTCGCTGACGCAGTTGGTGCCGCCCTACCGGGGTGCTTCGCCCCGCCCATCCGCCGACACGTCGCCTCAAGCGCCACCGCCCCTTTGCTGGCCGCGAGAGGACTCTGCGGGCACGGCGGACGCGTGGGGGCGCCGCCATGCCCGTACAGTCCTCTCTACTGGAATGTCATGGGCGCGGACCCTACCGCAATGTCAAGAAATAGGTCTACCCGGATGTCATTGCTCTGGATCGGTCTCGCCGGAAGGCTGGAGCGATGTCCGCCTCCCCGGCCTTCCAAGTGGCTCTCGGCCTAGCGGTCAAGGCCCGCCGCAACGAGCTTGAGCTCACCCAGGAGCAGCTCGCCAACGACACCGAACTGCATCAGCGCTGGATCTCAAACGTCGAGACCGGCAAGCGCAACCCGAGCTATGCCAGCCTGCGACGCCTCGCCGCAGGGCTGTCGCTCCCCACCGCTGACCTCATTGCCCGGGCCGAGCAGCTTGAGCCCGACGTCACCGTCACCAACAAGCCGAAGCTCACAGCGGGCCGCCACTGACTCGTCGCGCCTGTGCGACGCAGCGCCACACCTTGACCCATCAGGCGACGCAGCCCTAGTCTGCCCGGCTCCCATAAGCCCTAGCGGCCCCGGCACGGATTGCAGCCGCGCCGAGGCCCGGACACAAGGAGCTGTGAACTCCCCATGCCCGAGACGAAGCCTACGCCTGAGCTGCCGTCGAACGATCTCATCCTCGCTGCGCTCGAACGCGCTATCTGTCACCGAGGTGGCAATGAACCCCAGACGCTCTCCACGATCAAGCAGCATCTAGGACTCCCGCACAACGGCTGGACGACCGTCCTGCTGCGCCCCAAACTCCAGGCACTCGAAGCCGCCGGCCTGGTCGAGCAGTCCCGCCTCCGCAGCAAACCACTGTGGGGACTCACGCCCGAAGGGCACACGCGCCTCGACGTTGTACGAGTCGTGCTCGTGCTGCCCGAGGCACCCCAGCACCAGCGTTGGAGCGAAGCCCGCAACGCTGCCGGTGAACGGATCGCCAGATTCCGCGGCGACCTACGAGGCGCACTCGATGAGGCCATAGCCCTACTCGAAGCCGATCACGAGGCCGACTCAACTACTTGGTTCGAGCTCAGTGAGCGCCTGCGCCAGACGGGCAGGCTGTTCGCATCAGCGATCCACTGCTTGCGGGAGTGGCCTGAGCCCGACGACTCGCAAGCAGACATCGACGATCCGCCCTACGGCCAACGTGGACGCCGCCAGATCCACGGATGGGATAGCGAGTTCCCGTTTTGACAGCCCGTCGCCAAACGGCACTTGTGCGACGTAGCGCCAGCATCTATCAAATGCTAGCGTGCCGGTCGTGCGAATCCGCCCACTCGCGCAAACTGCGGACAATGCACATAAGGCCCGGCCTTACACATGACCGCCGAGACGATACCTCGCCACTACGCCTATGTCACCCGCATGGTGATTAAGCTTTTCCGGGAGGGGGCACTCTCAAATGTCGCGTCAGTCGAAGTCGAGCCCGAATGGGGATACACAACAAGACTGCGGTACAGCAGCGGTGCTACCCGGATAACGTACGGCAACGATATCGGGCTCAACGCCGGTGCTGCTACCGAGCTGGCTCGCGACAAGGCTTACACGAAGCTCTTTCTCAAAAACATGGGCGCCCACGCGCCCGAGGGGTCAGCGTTCCTCTTCCCTTGGTGGGCGGATCGGATGAATCCAATGAGGCGACCGGCAACGGTGCGCACCACTGAAAGCGCCACGGCATACGCGTGCGATGAGCTAGGCCTACCGGTTTACGTCAAGCCGGTGGATGGCTCGAAGGGCATCGGCGTCTCCCGTTGCGAGACCCGAACCGATGTCACCGCCGCACTCGCAGAGCTAGACAAGCTTCGGACTAAGCTGGCTCTGGTCGAGAAGGCCGTGGATTTGCCTGACTATCGCCTGGTTATGCTCAACGGCGAGCTGATCTCAGCGTATCGTCGCACAGCTCTAAGCGTCACCGGCGACGGCGAGCTGACCGTGCGCGCACTTATTGACAGACTTGACGCCGAGTTTCGTGCTTCAGGGCGTGACACTCGTATCACGCCCCGCGATCAACGCATCGCTCGCCACCTTCGCCATCTAGGTCTGGGTCTCGACTCGGTTCCGCAAAAAGGAGAGATCCTGCGTCTGCTTGATATCTCCAACCTGTCGGCGGGTGGCACTGCCGAAGATGTAACCAGCCAGGTCGCCCAGCACTGGCGCGACTTCTTGTCTACGGTCGCCGAAGAGTTCGGCCTGAACTTCTGCGGTATGGATCTGCTATGCAGCGATATCACCGATGCCGCCGCTACGTACTCGCTCCTTGAGCTCAATTCCGCCCCCGGACTAGATCACTATGCCTTCGTCGGAGAGAGTCAGGCACAAGTGGTACGTGCGCTTTACGCCAAAGTACTCAATGTCCCTCCTGCGCGTGGACATCACGGCTGAGCTGCATCGCCGCACATATTACTATTGCGCCAGTCTCACTAGTAATATACCTTTTAATCAGGTGGAATGCAGTAACTACCACTCTCTTGAGCGGCCCAGCAGCCCGTCTGATAGCTGCATTTAGACGCTCATTTACAAAGCCTCCGAAAGGAGTCGTATGCATTTTCGCGCGGTCGCCGATAGGTGTGCCGTCGATATGCGGCAACTACGGCTTCCTGTCTCGGATGCGCTCGCGCTGCAGATACTCGAAAGCGCAGGATTTAGCCTGCTTGAGGTCGATGTCGTCCAAGTCGCCTGGGAACTGCTCGGCAACAGCTACCGTCGCGGTGCCCGGCTATCGGAGGCACCGGACGTGTTTGACTGTTCGAGTTTCATCAAGTACGTCTATGGAATGCGCGGGATCTGGCTGCCTCGACGCTCAATTCAACAGCGCAGGTGTGGCATCAACGTAGGTATCGAGGAAGTGCTCGGCGGAGACCTGATCTTCTGCTCGGGTCATATCGACTATTTCGACAGCGATCCGGATGACGGCGTTGGTCATGTTGGCATAGCTACGGACGCGGGAACGGTGATCCATGCCGCAAACCGTCATCTCGGTGTCGTGGAAGTACCAAGACAAGCCTTCCTAGGACAACCGGAGCATTTCCGCGGCGCCAAGCGGATCGTTCCGCGCACCGCTCGGATCGTAACGCTCCAAGCGCCTCAAGGACGGGAGCTGGAGATATCTGACGATATACGGTGGATCGTGCTTCAGCAAATGTCGTAGTCGCTCAGCTGGGACCGCACGTAACACGTGCGGTCCCTTTTCTTTAGATCAACTCCGCCATGTCGCTCACTACCGGTTGTGCGACAATGTTCCGTTACTTGATACCCTACCGCCCTGGCGTCACTCACCGGAGGCTAACGAAGGAGGCTGGGAGCGTGAACGGGGAAGAACTACGACTCAACCTGCCGGCAGTTCTAGAGCAGGTTTTGTCCGGCCGATACGACGCTCCGATGAGTACCAGTGATGGCCTGATCTGGGTCGTGCACCCCGAGAGTACTCTCGGGGCAGTACTCGTACGTGAGAAGTGGCGGCCCCACGTCTTGTTCAAGGCCGGCGTGGTGCTTGATGCGCCCTTCACGCCCTCCCTGTGCTATCACGTTGCGCACTTCAATCGTAATCTGTGGACAGGGCGCCTCTACCTCCGGCACAACCCGCAGGAGAACGTGGGGCTAGCTCTAATTGAGGACATCGTCTTTGGCGATGCACTGGATACCGAGCAAGGCTGCGGCATCGAAGACTTGGCGTGGCGAATCGACTGGCTCATGAAAATCGCGGGTGCGCTTTCGCAAGACACCATCGAGGAGTATGGCGGGCAGCCGTTTGGAGCAAATGACGCCATGTTTCTTGACATCGAGTCGCCCTGAGCTGTCAGGCGAGTAGCACGCAGCAACGAAGCTCGCAGAATACCGATCGTGACATGCGTGGCTCAAAGACGAGCCTTGGCCGTGATCCCTGAACTGCGGGGCGCGCCGAGATACTCGACCTAAGTTCGAATCATTTGATACGGTCCGCAAAATGGTGGAACTCAAGTTTGATCCGGATGTGCACGAGGCTCTTGAGAGCGGGGTCGCATCGATTGCTGATCCTGCCGAGCGGGAGCGCATCTCGAACTTCCTGAGCGCCGTAAACGCGGCTCGGTCCGAAGTGCGTGTCGAGCGACTTGAGGCTGTTGCCGCTGCGGGTCAGGAGGCATACGAAACCCGGACCGCTGAGCTTCACCTCGGCTGGCAAAAGATCATTCTAGTCGAGACTGGCCTCGCGGGGGAACAACTCGAGCATCACAGCAAGGAGCGAAGCTACGAAGTCATGAAGTGGTCCTATGACCATTGCAAGACGCATGGCTACACGATTGACGATGTTGATAAGGGCACGCCGATGGGCGAGTACATGTACAACATCAACCTAGCCATCATTGCGAACATGCCACTGCCAACCCCGCCAGTCGGTTCCGCCAGCGGTGCTGCTTCCGCGTCGGGCTCGGGATGCTTGATCGCGACGTTGGGCATGGTGGGAGTGTTTGTAGCAGCCGTCGAGTACTGGACGGTCCGTCAATAGCGTGGGTCCGGCAGTCTTGGCTGGTGCCACGAGACCCACATCGCCGATTGTGCGACGAAAAGCCATGTCTAGCCCACATGGCATTGACGATAAGGAGCGCCGGTCTTTCTTATAGCCACTTGTCGGTGCTCTGGGCTTGCGCTATCAGTTTAGCTACCTCATCCAGACATCATGACGGCAATAGAGCTACTGATAGAGCAGTACCGTACGGTGCGCCAAGAGAGCCTTGACGCGTTGAACCAGATGCAAACCATCAATCAATGGGGGCTGGGGTCAATCGGTGTGAGCGTCGGACTTGGCCTAGTCGCCTCTGAGCGCAGTGTCGTTGCCGCGGCTGTGGTGCTGATGGGCCTCGTGCCGGGCTTCATCGCATTTGGCATCGTTACGATGTCGGTTATAACTCAGCGCATCATTCACACACGCCTCTACCTTCGACTCTTGGAGAAGGAACTCGGGGTGCATTTTGACGGATTCGTGGGATGGGAGCGCACCAGAGCAAGAAACTTTCGCATCGGCACCAGTGGATATCCATTTGCGCTATTGACGAATCTCGGGATTGCGATTGGAATCGGCCCTGGCCTCGGTGCGGCTTTGCTCGCAAGTCACGGGGAGTGGATGGCTTTCATTGTGGGCGAGGTGATAGATGTCATCGCGCTCGCTTCGTTTTCGTGGTGGATCATCAAAGTATTTAAAGATATGGGTGTTCGTAACGCGAGCGAACTGGCGGATAAGTCGTGACGGGCGAGCCGGATAGCTAGTGCTCGCATCTGCGCAGAATGCCGCTTGTGCGACGCAGCTTTGACAGCGTAGCGCCCGCTGATACCGCCGCCAGATCCCTTCCTTAGTGAATGAGCCCACTTGGCGGTCGAGCGACGTTGACAGCTCGAACGCGGCATCATGTGCGCGGTGCGGCGCTGGCTATGGGTTACGCTTCCCGAGACGTGGGCTCATCATTGAGTCAGTCCGAGATAGTCATGTGCGATCGAACGGTCACCGTAGTTCCGCTAGCTGGTAATCTCCGCTGCGGCGTCACGGCGAATCCGTGCCACCGAGTCCATGATTGACCTAACCAAGCTCAAGGAAGCGCTGCCTTTCCATGCACGCCCGCGATCGCTGCGCCCGGGCAAGATGCTCGACGTGCGGATTACCGTCCAGCAAGTTGATCGGCCGGGAGGCCTATTGTGGGACATAGGCGACACCGGAGCCGGCCCCCGTGGAGGCCAGAAGTACGTGCGTCCGGCGGACACGGCGGCCGCGATTCTCGGAATGCTCGCTCTCAGGCTCGATGAGATGGAGCGCGAGGTCCGCAGGGACATAGCAAAGTCAGCCTAGGTCGCCTGGATGCCCTCGAAGGTCTTCGTTATCCCCGACACAAACGCCTTCCGGGGCGACCCGATGATGCACGGCCATAAGTTCAGAGTGCTGATCGGCGAGCATGATCGCGGTGTGAAGATCCTAGCCATCCCCGAGGCCGTGTTGCGAGAGCTGCCTCGACAGTTCCGAGAGCAGTTCGAGACCGCCGTCATCAAGGTCCAAAAAGGCGCTGACACGCTGCGTAACCTCGGTATCAACCTCGGGCCGCTACCCATGCCTGCTGTTCAGCAAGCATCTCAGGAGTACGAGCAGAGCCTACGGAAGCAGCTCCTCGCCAAGAACGTGCGGATTCCGCCGATTCCGGATCGCAAGGTCGAGGAGTTCTTCGACGCCGCGAACGCGCGCCGCCGGCCGTTCGGACTTGAGGGTAAGGGTCTAAAGGACGCAGTCGTCTGGCGAACGGTGCTTGATCTCGCCCATGAGGGCGAAGTGATTTTGATCTCCAGAGACGGCGACTTTAGAGACGAGAAGTCGCACGATATCCACGAGCATCTCCTCGCCGACTTGGCGAGGGAAGGCCTGTCGGCCGATCGTGTCCGCTTGGCGGACGACCTTGACGAATACCTCGAGGAGTATGTTGACGGCAGTACGCAGGCGCTTGAATTGGCTCGTAATCTGCTTGCCGAAGACCAGAGCTGGGCGTCGGAGTTGCGGGAGTCACTTAGGCAGGCGCTGCTAAGTCTCGATATCAGCCGCGATCCGGTCACGATTTCCACCTCTCCAAACGCATCGCCGGATTTCCAGTATGTAGACGAGGCGACGATCGAAGATCTTGAGATCAAGAATGCCTACGAAACCGGCGACAATGAGATCGTCTCACTAGAGGTCGTCGTCAGAGCGGAGATGCAATTCACTTTCATTACATCTCGGGCGGAAATGGAGTGGCTTGCCTCTGAAGAGAGCGACGTCGACTTCGACCTCTATGAGGAGACCTTTGCACAGGGGCATACGGGAGACCGTTACGTATCGATCGAGTTCGCACTCGACTTTGGCGTTGACTCCCACGACCTTGGCGAGCCGGAAAAGCTGCACGCCGAAGACGTTTCGAACCCGAGCCCGACGCCAGAGGATTGAGTCGAGGCACCAAGCAGGCAGCGTGACGACGGTCTGCTGATGCCGGCTGTCGACGGATTGTGGCTACGCTGCATTTGGCCCCGCAGGAGTGGCTGGGCAGCCGTCGTGGAGCAGCGCCCTGCTACTTATGCCGACGCATTCGTGGCGGAGGCTTGTGTACCGGCCTCGCATACGTCGACGATCTTGATTACTGTTTCGAACCAGGGAAGCTCGCGGCCGTTGCCAGCGAGCGTGAGCTGGCGCTTCGCGGCGAAGACGGCGAGGTTCTCGTCTATGAGCAGCGAGTTGATGTGTTCCTGGAGGTGTTGACCTCCCTCAAGCTGCCCCTTCGGGCCGATGTCGTCGTAGGCTTCACTCCAGTCTTGGCACGACTGGAGAAAATCTCCAACCAGCTCCCGTTGCGTCGTCGACAAGCCATCGGGGTAGTCGTGGACCCAAGAGTCCGAGGGGCCGAGGAGGCGTAGCAGCGCGTCGCCGCTTGCGATCGGTTCAAGCAGTACCGGCTCGTCACGTCCTCTCAGCGAAACGTCCAGCATGGAAGGCATGCGCTGGCCCCGCACGCTCTGCTCGTGAGCGCTCTTGATACGCCGCAGCTCCTCCGTAGTGAACCTGTCGGGCTGTCCATCAACCACCGCGTGGCAGTTAGCGCACAGCAGGATCAAGTTGTCGTAGCCATCGAGATCCTGACGCGAGCCGCTTGAGCCGCGCGGCCCAAGCGGAGCCTGAGCGACGATATGGCACTCTCGGCCGACGATTGCATGTGGATCGCCGGCTGCCGCCGGGGCCTCAACGAGCTGGGCTTGGCAGCGTGCACATGCGTTGCCGGACAGGCTCCAAAGAATCTTGCGGTTATGGGCACTGAGCGCCACGCCCCCATTGTGGCGCACATGGTCGAAAGGAATCTGCTCGGCACGCGCCGGATCATGGGTGGGCTGATGGCTCCGGCACCGGCTTTGTGAAAGGGTTGGGTACGTGGAAGAAGCGTTCCTAAAGATCGGGCCGGCGGGCGTCAAGACGATGATCACGCGGCTGGCCGGGCGTCCAGGGGTCGGCGTCTATCGGATCGAGCTCACAATGGAGTGGACCCCGACGAGGATGGACGAGCTTGAAGGGGCGAAGGTCCTCGTCGCGGGTGGTCTCGAGGTCAGCTTCGCTCAGGACGCACGCTTGCCCCTCGGGCAGCTGCAGGCGCTCTATGCCATCGGGTTTCCTGTTCGCACACACGGCACTTCGACGCGGGTTGACCTCGGGGCGAACCTGTTGCCGGCTCAGCTTGAGGCGCTAGAGCGCGAGCGCGCGGGCGGGCCGCTCAAACTGCATCTGAACCTCCAGGGGGCCGTGCTTCGGGATGCGACGGACACGGCGGATGCCTCCACCGAGCTGTTCTGGGGCGAATTGGTGTATCGGCTCAAGGCCACGGACTGGATCGAGGTACTTGAGCACTGGCGCTACGCCCAGGGCTTCTTGCTTCAAGTGCCCAAGTTCACGAACCGCGACTCCGCACGCGCCCTGCGGGCGAGTGATGATCTTGAGAAGGCGATCAAGGACATGACCGAGGGTCGCTACCGAGAGGCCATCGCGGCCTGTCGTGACACGCTTGAGACTGCGTATGGCAACGAGGACAAGGACCGCCACCCGGAGCTTGAGTACAGCGTCAAGGGCCTGTCCGAGGCCGACAAGGGAGCGCGCTTCTGGCTTGCGCGCCGTGGAGTATGGGCTGTCGCACACGCCGCGAAGCATCGCGACGAGGCGACACGCGACATTGAGTGGGAACGCCGCGACGCTCAAGCACTGATCTTGATGTTGAGCGCTCTGCTTGAGCAGGACCCACCGCTCTGAACCGTATCCGAGAACACAGGCACGGACCTTGTCCGAGACGTGCCGCCGTCCGCCGGTTTCTAGAGGCTCATCAAGCGCCTAATCGATCCTGGGCCGAAATCGCTCCTCGTGGAGCCGTCGGATAAGGGTCGACGTAGATGTCGAGGACTTTCCCGCCATCCCCGGACTGTGGGATTCGAACCCGGTCGCTACTGTCGATGACGCCATTAGCTGTCGGCGCCTACGTCACGCCCGCAACGAAGGTTCTCAGCCGCCCTCGCCCGCCGCTTGCGCCCCGACGGGTCCAGAAGGTCGTTGACGAACTCCTCGATCCATGAGAGTTTGGTCTTGGTCCCCGCGGGCGCGCTCACGACCTCGCCGCTACTCGCTGCACGTCCTCGGCAAACGCTGCTCGCGCGACATCGGCCGCTTCCGTGCTGCGCCGCCCCTCGGCTCTTGACCAGCCCGGCATCGGCGTCACGGCCAGCCCCACGACGAGCGCCCGACGTCATAACCCGAATGTCGCGGGTTCGAATCCCGCCCCGCTATGCGAGAAGGCCCCACGAGTGTCGAGTTCTTCGTGGGCGATAGGGCGGATGCGTCCGGGGCTTCATGGGATTGCGCATTCACCGCACGGTGAGCGTGTCGGTCATCGTGACCGTCTGGGTGCCGCCGCTGACGTGATAGTTATCGTTCACGGGGTAGTGCTTGGAGAACGGGAAGTCTGCGATCTTGACCGTGGGCCCCGGTGCGCCGGCGGCACTCCAGTCGGCTTCGTTGTCCATCGGGTAGAGGGTGCCCGAGAACGTGTTGCAGCTGGGATCGCCAGCGATGGAAAGCGATCCGGCGCTGATGTAGGCGGGGACATGGACGCCGACGAGGAGCTGGTCGACGGGGCCACCGGGACGCGATGGGAGTGGCGAGATCGACATCGGGAAGCTCGTCGGCCCCGACGCTGACAGGGTGCAGTGCCCGTTCCCCCCGGCATAGCCAGGCGCGGTGAGGTCGATCGTCCCGTGCGCGGTCAGGGTCCGGCTCGTCGACACGACGACGCCGTGGCTCAGGTCGACGGTGATCTCCGAGTTGAAGCGTATGTGCGTGGTGCCTTCGATCAATCCGTCGTTGCTGACGTTGTGCACCGTGAAGTCGCCTTCGTAGGTCGCCGTGAACGGGCCGCCCGAGCCGTGTCGCTTCACCGGTGATGGCCTGCGCTTGTGCGGTTTCGGGTGCGGTCCAGGGGGCTTGTTGTCATGGCAGTCGCGTTCGGCAAGGCCTCGTCCGAATCGCCTGATCAGGGCATCGATGTCTTTGGCGTCACCCCGCCCACGCACATGATCCAGCGTCTTCCCGCTCACCAGATCCACGAGTGACAGGTCAACCACGACGTTGCCGCTCGCATCCACCGTCCCGGAGCCCGTGATCACATAGGTGGGAGTCGCCGGGTTGTACGCGAAGTCGGCGATGATACGGCCCTGTTCCTTGAGCTGCTGCTCGTGCTTCAGGGCATCCTGTAGCTGTGGGTTGGCGTCGACGAGGCGGTAGTGGGCGGTGCCGTGGCAGCGGTCGAAGATCGCGCTGATGATCTGGCCCTGCATCGAGCCGCTCTTGAGGCCCGAACCATTGGCGGCGGTGACGTTCATCTGTCCGATCGCGATGACCGGTTCCGTGGTGGTGGCCGCTGCCGCGACAGCCAGCGCGGGCGGTTCGCCGGGTGCGACCGGTATCAGTCCTCCGGCGCCCCCAACGGAGATCACATCACTCAGTCCCACGATCGTGCCGCTGCGGAAGTTCTCGTCCTGGACGTGCACGAGGTACGGTCCGGGCGGGACGGAGAGGCTGTAGGTCGCGCCGCGTGCCGCGACGACACCGGCCAGCGTGCCGTCGTTGGCGCTCACCGCCATTACCTCGAGCGCGCCGAGTGACGGCCGCTTAAATGGTTCGAGCCCGCCGGACAGCGCGACCGGGCGGCCCGCGCCAGCTGCCGCGCCCGGCAGCACCACGGCGGCGAATGACAGCGCCATCAGTCCGGCGAGGAGGCTACGTGACGCAATCACGCCACCGATCCTCGCGGGGCTTCGGGAACAAGTCAAGTGCACGGAACCATCTGACGGCTGGCAGGTAGAAGCCAAAGAGACCTTGACCAAACCCCCAGGTCGCGTCTCAGGAGTTGGCTGCGGTACCGAGCACGTGGTCCGGGACGTGTGAAGCGGACTTCTACTCTTCGCGCAAAGCACTAGCGATTTGGATGCTCCAAGGAGTGTTGATTGTCGTCCAGAGGGGGCACGAGGCTCGCTACCCGCGCGACGCTCGGATCGCCCGCAAAGCGCTAGCCGCCTTGCCGCTCATGGGGCAGAGCGCTGGCTCATCCTGCCTTCGCCTCCCGGGCGCCCGCGACGGCTGCGTCAAGATGGAGCGATGCTCGCGTTCTTCGGCGGCACCGCCCTGTGCGGTGCAGGGGGCTGGGCCTTCATTTACGCCCACTACCACGACCCCACCCCCGAAGCAGACCCGGAAGCCGTCAGCCTTCTGTCCCATCCCGACTACGACTTGCTCCACTACGGAGGCGTGGCGCTGATGGCTATCGGCGTCCTCATGATACTTTGGGCGATGTTCCGCGGTATGCGAAAGGCACCTTAGGACGCGCTGCCAATCGCCACAGTTGCGCATGGCGACTCAGTCTTCGGGCACGAGGTGGAGGCTGTGATGGAAGGCGAGTTCGATGTGTTCGGTGAGGCCTTCTCCTTTGACGGGCCCGACCAAGGTGAGATGGTCGGTTAGCTGAACGCCTTGCGGATCCTCGGGTGTTGTGATCTTCGCTGTGTCTGCTCCTCCATGTTCACAGACGTGGCCGCTCACTCCGATCACCTGGGCGAGGTTGCCTGCGCTTGCGGAGGTTCGAAAGGTCAGCCGGAAGCGGGGAGCACCTTCGGTGTGTCCGTACGCCATCGCAGGGCAGCTGGGGTCCGGACCGGCTGGTTCGGCGACCGGCAGTTCGTTGACGGCTCGCGCTACCGCCTGAACGGTGGCTGGGGCGGTCGTGATGACGCTGCGTGTTGTGGTGTGCGGATGTGAGGGTTCGCCGGGATTCAGGGCGCGGTAGGCCGGTGTCGTGACCGTCACGTTCAGCCATCGCGCGGTGGCTGGCACGAGCGAGCTCGCAAGCCGACGCTTATGCCACGCGACGACCGCATCGACCCGCACCGCGTAGTGTCCGGACCCATCGAGCGCGATCGAGACGAACAGTTCCCGGGGGCCGGCGAGCGGCGACGCCAACGGCGCATAGAGGGTCTCCGACCAGTTTTCGGTCTTACCGGCAGTCCCGCCGTAGCCGCTGGTCTGGACCTTGGGGATCGGTCCCTTCCTGGCGAGGAAGGAAAGAATCGCTTCCGGGCGGTCGGTGGAGGACCAGTAGGCGTAGCGGTCGACAGCTTTTGCGGAGTCTTCGCTGTTTCCCGGACGTCCTAGCTTGCCGGCGACCGCTTGAGGCGGCGCAGAGACCTGTTGCGTGCCTGCCGGGAGCGGCACCGCGGCAAGCAGAGCGTCGGCGACCGCTGCGGCGGCACCTTCGCTGTAGAGCGGCACACTCGGCCCCGCCACGACAGTCGCATCTCGAGCGGTTGCCCCACAACCTCCGACCAACATGGCCAGTACGGCGCTGCACAAGCCCAACCTCGCCATCCTCGTCCTACCACGCCTTGCAGTCCCGGGCTGTCCCATGTCTATGCCGAGACTACGCCCGAGCAGCGAGGTCCGTCACAGCTCGGCGACTCGGTCAATTCCTGGAAGCCCGAGCCGGCAAACACAGACGCCCGCTCCCGTCACTGCGGCGCCCGCTTTCCTTGGTGACCGCCTGCCGGCGTCGGCGTTGATGGCGCCGCTGTTCTGTTCATAGAGACGAAAAGTGGGAGGGTCCCCAGAAAGCTCAACGGCTCTCGCTTGCGGCGGTGGCGCGACACCCACGGCGCACAGCGAGAGCCGCGTTCCGGGGCCGCGCCACGAGGTTCAGGCTTCGCTCAAACAGCCCCCCGGCGCCATCGTCGAGCTTCTGGCTCTGTGAAGCCACAAACGGTTCAAAATTCGACGGCGATCGGCAGCGAGTAGGTCAGACCCGCGGACGTGGGGGTCCGGGCGCGGTAGTAAGAGACTTCTCCTCTCCCCGCTGGGGCGGGGAGCAGAACCGTGAGCTTGCCGCTCGCCGGGAGCTCGAGCTTCTCGAAGATCACTTCTCGCGTGCAGCTGACCTGCCGCGCGATCGTGATGATGTGCTTGCCGGGACCGAGCCGTTCGGTGTACTGCAGGCTCACACGGTCACCCCCGGCCGCTGGCACATTGCCCGTGATCTTCAGGGTTCGGCCGAGCTTGAGCCCGAGCGAGGACTTGCCGGCGACCGTAGCGGTGTACCGGGTCAGGGGCGCGAGTCGGCCCGTCGGCGCCGGCAGGTTGACCTCGAATGTGCCGGCCGCCGTGACCACGGTGGAACCGCCAAGGCCCTTGGCGTACTTCTTCGGAACGTGGGTCGTGCAGGCTGCTGAAGTCCTCTCGACCCCCCGCGGACCCTGCGTATGTACCTGCGATTGAAGCTATGGCAACTGCCCGAGCCCGTGATCCGGGCTGCACCGTGCCCGACCTAGGTAGTTCTCCTGTTCTCGGCCGTCTTCGAGTACATCGAGGGCTTCTACAACCGCCACAGACGACACTCCACCCTCGGATACCTCTCCCCAGAGGAATACGAGAGAGAGAGAGAGAGAGAGAACACCACAACCACAAACAAGAACAGCGACTAAGTGCCTATCGCAAAGACCCTGTGGGAAGGGATTCTGCGATGGGGGTCGTAG
>ODAK010001744.1_pt1 | contig 23339 bp, 35 predicted proteins | sample 1539591 | NCBI WGS metagenome assembly ODAK01 (sample SAMEA3539303, study PRJEB22396) | soil metagenome | biome: tundra; feature: field; material: soil | place: USA | collected 2010-05 | depth 0.15 m | reverse complement strand
CCATCCCGTCAGCACATCGCTTTACTATCTTTGCAACAGGTATTGTTACCTCATGATCATCACTTTCGCCAACCTCAAAATCAATATTAGCGGGGTTCACTGGTTTTGGCACCGAGCAGCTTCCGGCACCGCATTGCACATTATTAGGCGCCTTGTATTGTGAGTGTGTTCTCGAACACCCCACAGCCAACGCCAAACCAACCAATGATCCAAAAACTATACTGCTTCTCATTACTTTATCTCTTCCAGTAATCTTTGCGAGCCTTGACAGAAACAAACTCTTTGCGCTCATACCACATTCCTATTAGCATTCCACCAAAACAAGCACCACCATCGATGCCAAAACAAGTGTTGTTCTTGTTCTTGAACACAACTGGTGCACCTGGAAACACATTGTGCCCGAAGACAATATCATATGGTTGATCCCAAGCTTCTGCCCAAAACTTGGTTCCCTTTGGTTGGGATTTATCTTTGGGTAATGGTTGAGATCGCCCCTTGTCATTCACATAGCGACAGCGGATTAGCTGATCAGGATCTTGGTCAATGAAGTGTTTGTTGGGCTCGCATCCCGCATGAACAGCATAAGCCTTGTCGGAAATGTTGGTCGTATATGGAAGAGAGGCCATCCAAACAAGATCGTCTTCGGACAACGATTTATACACCGCTTGTTTATGTTCCGAAAGATACACCGGGTTCTTTTGTCCGGTTTCTTTGCGGATCAGTTCGTGACGGAAGTAGCGGATCAAACGGTCTTCGTGATTGGCCCTGATGCATTCTGCATTGAGGCTACGAACAAGATCGACAACGCCTTTGCTATCAGGTCCACGATCAACAAGATCTCCAACAAATATCAGGCGGATTCTTGACGGATCATACTTGGCCTTATCAAGTAGTTCAGTGAGTTCTGGCAAACAGCCATGAACGTCACCGACCACAAAGGTTTCACGCATCACTTCTCCTTGCCAACAACCATACTAACAGTTTTCGCTTCTGCTTTTGCTTCCGTAAGAATAACGATCTTTTCGCCAAGCATTTCAAGCACGGTTTTCAACTGTGCGTATCCAAGATCCATATGTGCCATCTCGCGACCCCTATAACGAACAGTCCATTTCACACGATGGCCTTCGTTCAAAAACTCTACAGCTTGTCGCACTTTCGTAGAAATATCGTGATCAGAGGTTCCAGGTCTTAACTGGAGTTCTTTTAGTTCTGAAACAACCGCTGTTTTTTTCAGTTGTGAAGCTTTCTTCTTCTCATCAAACTTGAACTTACCGAGCTGCTGGATCTTACATACTGGAGGGTTACTTTTACCGTTGATCTCGATCAGATCAGAGCCTTCAGCTTTAGCTTTTGTAATCGCATCCACAGTTCGCATAACCCCCAAGTTCTCGCCTGTTTCACTGATAACGCGCACACTTTCCGCTTTGATTAGCCAGTTTACTCTGATGGATTGTTGTTTACCGTTTTGATTATTGGTGTTGGACATAGTTCCTTGTTGTGTGTATGGTTCGTTCATCGTTTCCCATAATCTGTGTTCAATGCTACATGCATCATACCTTTGCCAAGAGCTATCTTGTCATCATCTGATAGCAGAATACTCATGCGGCTGTAGTATTTTTGTGCAATATAACGAACATATGTATCCAAATAATCTTGGACGGTCATGCCTTGCGCCATTCTAAACCCTGGAGCAGTTACGGTTCTCATCGCTGCTACATATAAACAATATGTAGTAGACATGTGATCATTTCTAATGACCTTGCATAATCGTTGAAGGTTGCCACTCATACTGCATTCAACCTTTCAATAGCTACCTTCAATCTTGACAATGGAACGGCAAGATTGACGCGAACATAACCATTACCACATTCTGACACCAAAATATTCGCTCTCTTGAAAGCATCCGGTCTCGCAGTCTGCGTCCAAAGGAACATACCGATATTGCTTTCAACATCGTCCGGAACGTTCAGAATATCCTTTCGGATAGTTCGACAGAGAAACTTTGCCTGATACAAGGCATCTCGCGCGTCTACTATGAACCCTCTTTCTGCGATTGGGTTCTTGGCGATGTCCTGAAGAAGCTCCAGCAAGAAGATTTGTGATAGTAATGACACCCCAACTGTCATCATCTCCATATACTCTTGGACAAACTTATAGTAACGCATGTCATGAAAGACAATGTAGCCCAATCTCAAAGACGAGAGGCCGAACATTTTAGAGATGGAATATATCTGCGCATCTCCGATATTGCCATATTCATAGCTGTCAGGAAGATATACCGGAGTATAGTAAGCGGCATCATGAATAAAAGGAACTCCCTGCTCTTGAGCAAAAGCGTGAAGTTTCTTGCCGTGATTTAGATCATATATCTTGCCATCCGGATTGTTGGGCATAATGGAGAGAAAACAATCGTAGTTTTCTGGCTTACCACATTCCAATCCATGTGCCTCAACAAGCGGCTTGATCAAGCCCCATGTAGGATCATGATGACCGAGCGTGTTGTATCCCAGTTTTTTCAACGCATAAAACATAGCGGCAAGAGCTTGCTTGGCACCATTGGTTATGATGACGGGAGCATTGTGTTTGCGTTCAAGAAGTTTTACGAGCGGTTGATATCCTGAAGGATGGGGATAGTTGAAGGTGTGTTCTCGCCGAACAACATTAGTATGTTGATATCTGGTGGTGTAATCATCTTCATGAAACTGAATGTTTGGGAAGTCAAAGTGTTTCAGTAAAGACTGACGCACAACTGTGGCTTCGCCAAAACAAAGGTCAATACAGTTCTCTGGAAGCTTATCAGCGAGAGATAGCATTGTTCATCCTAGGCAGTTGCAGAAGAAATAGCCACAGTTCTCACATCTATGAGTGAAATCAGATCTAACATCGAAAAGATTATTAGGAATGTCAGCCTTGACCTTTGTCGCATCAAAATATTCAATCAGATTAGCTAACGCCGCACGACCCTGATCATCGCACTTTGCTTTACCTTCAAGTATTAGTCGAAGTTTTTTAGCAGCGGCACGACGATCATATTTCCATTGTGCTGCAAGTTCTTTGGTTGAGTGCTTGATCATTGAAGGAAGTCGATATTGTAGTTATTATCGCGTCGGAGAGTGTCGAGCAGTGCTTGATAATCCGGTATCAGATTACGCATACCCAATGCATCGAGTGCATTGAGAGCTTTTGCGGCGGTCTCAAGTTGCTCTCTTGTTGGGTCGTACTTTGGCTCCCAGATACATTCGTCAATGAGTTTGATGAGTTGCTCGCCGATTAGTATGATACTCATAGGTATATTACCCCGTATTCAGAACTGATAGATCCGGTCATCCTTTTTCGATTTCAAGAACATAACCCCGTATTCAAGTTCGGAGATGGTGTAATAAACTTTCTCAACACCGGCATAACCAAGAAGTGTCTCGCAGGTTTGACAAGGACGAGCCATGGCAAAGCGACCGTCAAGCTTTCGACCACGAGCATTCCAGATCACGGTTTTAGGCGTGATCTTGGCAATGATATTCGCCTCCGAATGTTTGTGAGGATACGGGTAACGAGTGTTATAGCCACTCATAACATCTTGGTCAATCATTACCGGCAGATTGCGCGACTTGACGATCTTTTGGTCAGACCCACGAATAGCCACAGTTCCAAGCAAGAATAGGCGTTCATCTTGTCTACGTGTGGCATATTCAAGTGCCATTTGAAACATCTCGATCATTATTGCCTCACGACGATTTATAGTCGGTTTCCGGAATAACCTGATATAGATATACGGAGGGTAGTCTCCGAACGAAGGTAATGCCATGATCAAGAAAAACGCAAGCCATGCAACAGATAAGTATCCGTATCAGGCGAATGTGAAGCTGACGGAAGAAGATATGAACCGAGTATTAGCAGTGAATACGGAGCACTTTGAGGGAGATGCCAGCGTCAGTATGCTAATCAGGGTATTGGTTAGAAAGGGACTGGATTGGTATGCGGCAAAGGATGGTAAGTGATGACAGAAAGACAGGGAAAAACCATACCATGCTCTTATTGCACGAAACCTCATTACAGAGTATTGAGCACTATTGGACCGAAAAACTTCTGCTCTGCGCAGTGTTGGGGTAAGCACAAAAGCGCCACCGTTCCAACAGTGGAATGCGATACATGCAAAAAGCCTTTTCAACGTTATGTGCATCAGATCAAGGACAAAAACTACTGTTCACATGAATGTTTCGAGGGCTCACGCAAAGACAATATGCTCACTGTCCCGTGCGATTATTGTTTCGCCCCACTTGAACGATATCCATCGCTTATTCACGAAACAAACTTCTGCGGCTATGATTGCATGGGCAACTACAAATCTGGAAAGCCAGCACCCAGAACCGGCACAACCAAGATATCCACCTGCATAGATTGCAACAAACGCATCGCCGTTAGCTATTACAGCGCTTATCAGGGAAGATGTGATGAGTGCAAAGATACCCATCTCACAGAGATGCGTAAAACGATATCAGATTGCCAAATCTGTGGGGCAGAAACTATCGGAGGGTGGTATGAAAAACGGCAATATTGCGACATCTGTTATGCCAAAGTGGCGGTAAAGGCAATGTCCGACGCTCTTCATGCTAATGGCCCGCGCTCCAAAAACGAGATCATGTTTGCCGAGCTATGCATTGAACAGTTCAATAGCGTGGAAACGAATGTTCGGATATTCGAAGACGATAAACATGATCGTATATGGGACGCAGATGTCATCATACACGATCTGAAAGTCGCTGTTTCATGGAATGGCGTATTCCACTACAAGCAGATATTCAAGGACAACTCACTGCAAAATGTGCAACGACGAGACAGATGGAAAACAGCAGCCATAAAAGCCAATGGCTATAAACACTATGTGATCAAAGATATGGGAGTAGCTAATCCAAAGTTCGTCCATGAACAGTTCGCAATCTTCATGGGCTTCGTCAGCAACCTACCGATCAAGAAAACCGGGAAGAAGAAACGCAAGTCAAAGCGATCTTGAACATCTCGATCATGATAGACTATCCTTACGAACCATCGCCGTTCTCAAACTCATCGGCGAAACCGGCTAAACCAACAGGATCGCATATCAGCTCATCTATCTGGCTGTCATACGCCAGTAAAGTTTCACACAGATCCTGCATCGCGTAGAAGGCATCCTCACGCTCACTGATGCCATCAACTATCAGATCGGTAGTCCGGGCATCAATGCTCTTGCGCACTGCCTCTATTGCATCCGTAATCATCTTGCGCTCTTCGTCAGTCAACATCGCTAATCTCCTTTATCCGCCAAGCAACTTTGTTAGTATAGACTTTTGAGGCAAAGGCACACCGCCCTTCGATATCTTGCCTTTATAGGTCTTGTTTTTCTTCTTGCTCTCATACTTTGCAATCACCTGCTTCAAACGAGCTATTACTTTGTCCTCGTCATTGCAATCGTGATCGCCATATATGAATAGCATCAATCCGTTATCACCAGAACGATAACGGAGCATATCGAATGTCTTTGGTTGCAGTTGCATTTCTACATGCTGCATCTCAATAATCGCTCTGCTGACCTTTTCTTCAATGCTGGCCTTGATCGGCTCAACAATCGCCATAGCATCCTTCTTTACCTCGCTCATATCAATCTCCAAAGATGATGGCATTCTTTACCTTATCAACAAGTGATAACTTCTCGTTCTTCAACTCTCTGCAAACCATCTTGATATCAATATCAGGCAGGGTTGTAGAGCCATGCAGCATGATTTCTTTTAGCACATCAATAGTCACTCTGCCCACATTGATAAAGTCCGTGATGTATAGCTGCACAACACTATCATCTCGTTTATGGCACTTGGCGGACAAGATTAGTTGTCCTTCCGATGTCATCTTATTCAACCTAATGTGTTTAGTCTTCTTCTTCATAATCAGATGATCCTCGATTGTTTCATGCAGTCACAGAAGTAAAACCCGCACTCATCGCAACGAATATCGCCTTCAACAGCTCCAAACCGAGCCATAGCAGTAGTTCCAGTTGAAGCGCTGGATCTCATTGCCGGTGCTGTGTTTGTGCGGATCTCCGTCTTTTTTTCAGGAGGCTTTGATGCCTGTTCTTTCGCCGCAGCATCGTTGATCTCTTTTTCGATCTCATCGAACAGTGCATGATTGCATTCGGCGCATTGCGCTTCGCCACTGATCTTGGATGAGCATTTAGTGCAAAGCAAAACGTCATGACCGCATGAAAACGGTATGTTTTTTACATCGCCACCACCTGTGCAGATTGAGCATCTCATTGTTTTTTGCCCTGTCAATAAACCTTATTTACTTTAGCGAAAACACTCTCACGATCCCCAACAAAGTAAAGCCTGCCATTACTATTATTGAAGTGAAACTCATACACATTCTGTCCAGCAGGAACATGGTTAGCGAACGCTTCGCCCAATAAAAACTGATCGTCTTCATCTAAACGAGACAGATCTAGATGGTAGAAGTCGCAAATCTTCATTAGATCTTCCATGCGATCTTCCCATGCGATAACATCGACCATCTGTTGGATGGTATTATCGATTGAGTATTCTTCTAAACGGGAAGAGTTTATCCAAAGCGCCATACTGAAATGGTAATCATTGTTTTGTAGGGCGCTCAACATTGAGTATTGTTCTTTACGTATTCTGCATACGTTTTGTCAGCAAAATCTTGAAACTTATTACTGTGCATAAAGCCCGCTTGATACAATGAGAAACGGACTTTATCTATTGGAAGTTTCGAATAGAAGATTGATGGCAAAGCTTCATACATAGTTCTTGGCATAAGATGGCTGATCGGCATACTCTCTGGAAACATATGCCCATGATCAATAAAAAACTGACGAGGTGTCATGTAAATCGCTGTAAATCGCTGTTTCTCGCTAATCTCAATATTCATACAAGCAAAGTAAAAGTCTCCTCGCTCCAGCTTCGCCCATTCATATAGAAGGTGCTCCTCCTTATTGGAGGCGATTGAAAGTTCCCAAGGCTTCATTAGCTTTCACCGTGTGTAGTTTCAGTGTGTTTCACGCTATCGAATGTTAGTTTGAAAAACGTGCGAAAGAACGGATAGTCCGCTGTAGTCTCTCTACACACCGAATATATATCGTTAGCAATGATACTGTATCGCTCAAAATCAACAGCGGTTTCTTTTACCGCCTGTTTATCAAGCATGGTCGGAAGTATGCCGGTATCGCCATACAAACCGTAGTATGTTGTGTTTACTTTATGGTTTTCTTCTTTGCATTCGTGCAGCCAGTTGACACCGGACAGATCAAACTTTTGACAGTAGAATACATCTGGAATACGGTCGTAGATAGTGTATGATCTTGCAATCGGTCGTTTATACATCTTTGGATGGAGGCCATCTACAAAGATACTACCGTCTGTGCGTTGAAACTTCCCTGTATGCACAACGCTTTGGATTATCGTCAGATATGCGTAATATTGAACGTTATATGGATTAGCACAATGCTCAAACGAAACAATACGGGAAATGGTTTCCGAGAACTGATCCAGCTCTTTTGGAATACGGTATACCGGCCCCATAGATGTTTTGATTGGCAAATCAATGACACAAAGACCGTCTGGAAAGTTGTTAGGAAGTGAAAACTTCGCTGTATCGTAAACAGTTCCTATGACAAGTGGTTTTTTGGTTGCTTCAAGTTTTGCCAAATCAAATCGAGAGTGTATGTTTTGAACTACAGGATGATCCCTGTCAATGAAGTCCTTATATGGCTTCGCCGAGATAAAGTATGTTGGCTCGCTCAATACGGTGGGCTTCATATCAGCAACCATAAAAACTGGCTCGCTCAATACGGTGGGCTTCATATCAGCAACCATAAAAACCATGATTAGTATGGGTGTCCCATTTATTGTTCGACAACGATTGCTTCTCTTTTAGTTTGGCCAAAAGGTCATTGGCATTAGCCGTTTGCACATATTCAATGCGGCCATTTTTATCCAACTCTACAACGAAATCCTCATTACGAATAGCTTTGAGGAAACGCTTGTAAACAGAACGCGGTGGAACCTTGAAAAATAGCAAGGCTCGCTTGATCTCTTCGCGTATTTCGGTTGCATCAAAGCACAGTCTTTCTGGAACTGCATCTTCGGTAGAGTATCCGTATTGGTTTGTCTTGATCAAGCGCACAGATACAGAGTAGTATTCGTCTGTTGCGTCATAGGTAGTTTGTATGACTACGCGCTCGTAATCGGTGCTTGCCTGCCACACAGCACCGGAGTAAGATCCGTTATATGCAGATGCTCGTTCCTTCAACCATATAGTAACGGTGAGATCGGAAATCGATTGATCTTCCGTAGACGATGAGGAAACAGAAAGATTGTCTATCTGTCGGTAGTGAAAGCGATCGATTGCTTTTAGGCCAACGTCATCCTTGTCTGTGAGATATGAGGTTGCTGATACTTGCAATGGAGTTTTGACGGGTGCAGCCTCGGCTTTGATCTCGGTTTTTGAAGGTTCAACTGTTACTTGGGTATGCGAGTTGATATGAACATTGAGATGTGCAGTGATATACTTCTTGAGTATATCCATATCGCAATACCCACACTTTACGGTAAGGTCTTCCTTTGGTTTGAGGTTTTTCGTAGCGGTCTCCTTTTCGTCATCTGGAAAGATTGCAGATGCTTTCAATGGCGCACCGCATAAGTAGCAGAAGTTATTATTCGGGCCAACGGTAACAAGCTTCTTACAAGACGGGCATTCAATATTGGTTGGTTCTTTGACAACTTCAGTGTCGAGTTCTATGCGTATCTTGGTTACAGCATCGGACAGTTTGTCACCAACCTGGCTGCCAAGATCAATAGGCTTCATCGGTTGAGTAAGTTCCGTTTTGTGAATGCAGGTATAAAGACCACATTCATCGCATTGAGTGGTTGACATCAACTTCACTGTATGAATAGGTTTAGTCATCTTCGCTTTGATTTGTTCTTGTTTTGGTGTTTGATGTAATGGCGATGGGTTTGTTTTCTTGCTCGCTTTGCTTCCCGTTTTTCTTCCTGCTCACGCTTTCGTTCTTCGTCTGGATGTTTACCACAAAAAGTGCAACGATCAGAAATGTAGATCTGATGTTTGGTTTTATCGGGATCGAGAAACTTTGTCAAACAAAACCGGCAGATCAGCCCATGCTTTGCATCATAAAGCTGAATGACTTCCTTATTGGATAGTTTGCCTAAAGACATATGGATCATTGGTTTCGCAAGTTCCAAGCTTGGGTTATCACCCAAAGCAAAAAAGCGCCAAACTGATGCTGCGATTATTTCTCGTAGCAATGTGAGGCGCTTTGTGTGTTAGCAGAGTTCATTGTTTGGGAGGCAGGCGATAAACCCAAAAGTAGATACAAGTGAATGCCACAATGACGATCGATATCCAGAAGAGAACGACTATTATTGCCATCTAATCCTCACTTCAATGAGAAGGATACTGTCAGTGACACATTCACATGTGCTTTACCAGAAACAAGTTCAGTGACATCATTGTTTCCGCCACCACCCCTTGCGTTGCTTTGGGAAGCTGATGCCAGTGTCCTTATTCCACCAGAAGCGCCACCACGACTTCGCTCACTCTCATCATACCGAACCTGATACGACGCAACTTCGAGCGTATCCCTACCGATGTTGAGCACTCCGCATTCCACAGCAAACTTTTCATTGAGCTTTTTCCAAGCATCTTCAAGAGCCAGTTTTTGCAGTGCATCTATATTTTTAGCCTTGAAGACCGGGTTTTCGATTGCCAGGTTCTCTACATTGAGAGCAGAGAGTGTGTCGTAGATCATTGCTGACATCTCAACAGATGAGGAAACGAAAGAGATGATATACGAGGCTTTGTAACCGTGATTGATATACTTCAGGAGTTTGTGATCGTATTCATGATCGACAAAACAAGACGGTGACTTCCTCAAACCATCAATCTTCATTCCCTTTTCTTCGAGAAAAGAGATGGCATCAGCGATAATCTTGGTTTGTTTTGCAAGCTTCTCGCGAGCATCGTTGGGAGACTTGCCACCAACCTCGCAAGATACTTGAAAGTGCACGACATCATACTCACCAACTGCAAGACCATTTGAAGATACTGAAGTGAAAACTTGCTTACTCATTGTATGCTCCTTTAGCTTTGATTATCCGACTGATATCTCGAATACTATACCATCCATCACTTCCAGATTGACACGATCGCCACGAATATCATCCGTTTTATAGATGACTTCTTTATCACGAACAATGGTTCGCACTGTCCAACCGTCAGCTTTTAGCTTGACGGTTGCTTCCTCTTCAGAAAGACCAATGCAAAGAAGACTGCCGATATCATAGAGATGAGTAGACATAGTGAGGCACCCAGGGATAGCGAGCCTGGATTTCTAAAACCGAAGTAATAGCGTCCGACGATTAGACGAGTGCCCCGTGGCCCCCACCAATAGCTTTCACTACCGGCGGGGATGAAGATGTTGTTGATCGAACGGAAGCGATCAACCTTCTATCAATACAACCAACAACATCAGTGACGCAGGTGGGGAATGAGCCACACATTGTTTTGACCGAAGTCAAACTCTCCTGATCATTAGAGGACTGCGCCGAATAGATCGGTATGTTTCTTCCTACCCTGCCTTGCGGCATCGGGTCACTGGAATGACGCAGGAGATAATGTGGCGCTGGGATCCCAACATCACATATCTTTTTCCGATGTCTGAAACATACCAATCAGTGACGGGAGTGGGGAATGAACCACACATTATCCTTGCCGAAGCAGAGGCTGTCCTAATCATTAGACGATCCCGCCGAATGTTTCTTGTGGTTTTGTTCACCCGGTGAAATGTTTTTTAGTCACTTCACATCGGTTTCCGTCCACAAGAAACGACGAACATTTTATCCACTTATTCAGGTGCTTCCTTTCATCCCCATGCTAACAAGCCGAGGCTGTTAGATGAGTATCAAAGAATAGTGCCGGGGGAAGGGTTCAAACCTTCGTCCTCTCTTGCGAGCGATCTTCCGTTAGATCTACCCCGGCGAAACTACTTACTCCACTATCTTTGTTTCCGTAACAACTTCTTCTACGTTCTTTTTGATGTATTTAAGACCACCCTTCGGACCTTTTGCGATTGTAAGATCATCTGTTGATAATACAAAAAACTTTAGCATGTTATATACGACAGACCACTCGGTGTCCATCTGTCCACAGATCTCTTTTGCAAAGACTGTGGTTGGGATATTTCCGTTAGGACCCATCTTCTCAACGCGCTCGTTTACAACTCCCAAAAACTCTTTGTAATGCTCAACTGCTTTTTCTATATTGATAGACATATCGTATCTCCATTTCTAACTGTTACTTACTACTTGCATATATAAACTGTGAGCGCAAGCTCAAAGCAGCTTGCTACAAGCTGCGCTTATTGTTCTGCTATGCTTATTCGTTCGACACCACCATTATAATCACTCCCGCGCCACCTGTCAACCCCACCCGATATTGCCCGCCCGCCCGAGAGCCATTCTTTCGTTATCATTGGCAACGCCTGCATAGATCTCATGTTCTTTCAACACGGCGAGTATTCTTGACATGACCTCTGGTGTAAACTTGATCGCGCAGTAGTTGCCACGCAGGATATGAACCCATCCCGTCATAGCTATTGGAGCGATCAGTGCAAGTTTTTTGATGACGGATGCCATGCCATCGCTTTTAGGATAGTCCAGCATTTGGAGGCGAACACCAGTCGTGGGCTCCACGTATGTCCCCATATTGATTACTTCTTTGGGGGCAGAGCCAAGCTTACTGCCGCTATCTTTCAAGCTATCGCGAATGGCGCTTTCGAGATTGATAACACCGCCAGGTTTCTCATTGCTCACTTCGTCATCAAGTTTTGGCTCCGTCCATTTGAAAACGAGACCATTCAACTGATGCATCTCTTCCAAAGTTGGTTCTCTGAATAACTTTATTGACACTATACCGTGAGCAGTTTTACGCTTCAGTTTGAACATAGGCTTTTCTCCGATGCATTATATATGGCAACCCATTCTTTTGTAACACACTTTTCCATCTCTAACATAAAGTCCATATACCACCATCCGCACATATCAAGCGTTTCCCAATAATCATTCCATGTATCTATGGAGAATGCTTCTGTAAAGAAGCGCTCTGTATAAACAGCAACTCTTTCATATTCGAGTTTCACGAGACGATCTTGACATCCTCGATGATGTGACATTTTGAAGTGCTTCCTATGCAGGTTTCGTATAGGTCTATTGCTTTCTGTAAAGCAACAACAGTGGTTTCTACATTGCCTTTAGTTGATGAAGTTATACTTTCGATGTCTGTCAATATTTGTTTGGGCACAATGTCTTGCATCGAACCATCAGGTAATCGCCTTCTATGATATGATGCAAGTTCACTTATTCTTCCAGCAATATAGTTAGCCGCTGAACGAGAAGATTTGAAACCACAAGCTGTGACACGAGAAGTATCATCACAATGAAAATAAACAATCATTCAACCCTCGTTACTTTGATTTAGACTTGAATACAAATCTTACATTCTGATGTTTGCACTTACTGTTCCAGTCGTTCATATTCCAACCAAAATCTTTCAGAATGAACTTCCATTGTGACTTTGTGCAAGTATCATTACATGTTTTAGCTATCTTCACAAGTTCAGAGAACACCAAACGATTGGGCTCCCTTATTCGCAAAGCTTTCATAGGATCTTCGCCAAGTTCCTGTTTTGCCAACTCGAAACGAGCATTACGTCTATAGTTCATTTCTTGCTTCAAGTAAAACTCAAACTCTTTTCCTGACACATCAGGAATATCCAGCTTTAGTTTTATACGGGCATCGAGTTGGTCAACCTTGAAACGGAGTTTGCGATTATCCCTACGATACTTCTCAAGAGCAGAGAGCGCTTTGTTGAGCGCATGATATTCTGGACGAGAAACTCTACGTCCTTGTTCCATGCCAAGGCAAAACACAACATGAAGCATGATATCGAATAGAGAATGATTATCTTTCTCGGCAAGCTCAAGAAGTTTTTTCGATAGTCGATAGTTGGGGGGAGGAAAAAGTTTACGCTCCTGTTTGCCAATATTGAACCCCTCATACTCGAAAGATACCTTTTCCTTCTTGCGAATAAGGCGATACCCATCCTCCAAGATTTTTTTGATGGGCGAGATGATTGCTCCATATGCAAGTATAGCGTTAGGATTAGAAGGCCACTTACGCATCTTCTTGACGCTTTTTTCCTTCTTTGATTTGCTCTCGTCTTTCTTGTCCCCGAAACCTTTACCATCGTTTGGTGCAGTCAATGACGCAGCAACCTGCTCAACTATCGTAGGTTTGACAACCTCGATCTCTGTTGAGATTGTTTCTTCTGTTTCTGCCGGATGCTGTATTGTATCCATCGTTTTGATCGCAGCTCCCATATATCCGGGTTGATCCGGTCTTATCCAATCCGCCATAGATACGTCCTACCTATTATATTCCACCTCTCCAACGACGAGATGGCGCAGCAGCAACTGCAATGTTTTCAACTTCAACTTGTGCTGGTTCATCGGGATATGTGCGTTGTAAACGCTGTGCCGTTTGTGCCAACTCACGTATCATGTCTGCATATGGTCTTACTGGAGGAGGTGCTGGCTCTTGTGGCTCAATCCCCGGCACTCCTTGTGGGCCTTGCGCATATGCGACATACTCTGCCCGATCAAGTGTAATCGGAACAAAAGTAAATGGTTCTCCGAATACCCCCGTTTTTATCTTCTTCGCTTTTGCAAACGAAGCATAACCCCTAATCGCTCGCAAGGTCATTACTTCTTTTTTCGGCTTGCGGCGATAAAGTATGTATCTACCGCTACCAGGAGAAAAGGATATAGTAAGTTCCTCAAACGTAAACCATCGCTCTGGAACTATCTTGTTTCTTATGAGGTGCTCATAAAGGAACAAGTGATCCCCAACCGCTTTATCACATATCGATATATAGTTAGAAGCACTTATTGATCCTGGCGCATAAACACTGAACAGCACAGACATTGACACCCTTACTTTCGCATTCGCATCTTATCATTGATCCTGATCATTTTCCTGCATCTGATAATGATCTCATCTTGAGGCAACTTTTTCAAAACCTCCATAAACTTTGTTTGGAGCTTATCATCGTTGACGGAGCAAACACCTTCAACGATCAGGTAGAAGTGGTGATCTTCCGTGAACCCTTTTTCAGTATATAAAGCCTCAACATCATCGAAGTCGCTACTCACCGTTTTGTAGCTTCCTTGATTTGTTTGCCATACTTGGAGATCATAGTGAATATGCCGTATCCATACCCAAGCATTATTGCAAGGTAAGTTAGCAAAAAAACCAGGATCTTATCGACATCACCAGTTGCAGATATTGCAGATGTAATGGCTAATGATACGCCAATATTCAGTATGGCGAATACCAAACGACGAATATGGTTGTTTTCGATCATGATGCTGCAAGTTCAGTTATTGCGAACTTCATTCCATCCGCGGTAATCAGTTGCCCATCGTTTGATACGCAATAGCTTATGGCATCAATAACATCTTTGGCAACTTCTTTTGCGGAAAGTGCCTTGACTGACGCTTCTCTTCCGGCAATATTACCACCTGTTTGCTGCATGATATGACAGTAAAGGCGGATGGCTTCGATTAGGTTCATAGTATTATCGCAGTGTTAGAAACTTGAAAAGTGCAGACCATGGTTGAACAACACTGGATATAATCCCACTAACTCCACCATTACACCAGAACAAGTAATCTGATGATGGATTTTTGACCGCCCTATTGTAGTCAGCTCGTGATGCAACTGGGATCATGTTTTTCACACTGTATCTTTCTCGTGCTGGCATCATAGTTCATTCATCCTTTCATTAGTGCGCTCGAAGGATGCCAACCCTTCTGGTTTTATCCCGTGGTTCGATTTCCAATCACCAGGCAATGGGAGCGCGTTAGTTGTTTATAGCCAACCATGGCTGTCTTTCTTACTTGAAGAACGATGTTGTTCCGCTTTGGAACAACAGTTCTGTGCTTCTATTGTGCAACCGTTTTGTTGAACGGTTGGTTTTGACAGTCTATTACGACCGTTTTGAGGCTACGATCTTTTATGGCGTTGCTTCATACGCCTATTCAGTTGTAGTGTCCGGTCATCTGTTTTCAGGCAGTCTCCACCGGATTTGTTGTGAGCTGTCAATATAATCAGTCATGCCGGTTTGTCAAGGGGTCATGGCAATATGGTTTGCGATGAATGTTCGAGCGAGTGTCGATCAGTTCATCTACCACACAAAGCTTCTTCCGCAGATCTTTGCAGTAGCTGCTATTCCCGTGGACCTCGGCACACATTGTTAGTTGCAAGTTCTCTGCCCGCATCTTATCAATAATACGATTGACCGAAGCATAATAGTTTGATGTCTCGGTTTCTGGAGACATTGGAACTGTTTGCATGGTGTTATCGCGAACGTTCAATGTATCTATCTTCAGATCATTAGTAGGTTCTTGGCCATAGTGTGGCGCAACTTGATATACGGCCACAGTGGTCTTATCGGTAGTAGTGGCAGTGTTAGTTGATGCACAAGAACAAAGTGCAATCATCAAGCCAATCGATACCATTGCTGTTTTCATTTGACGATCCTTATCTGCTTGAGCTTGTTCATCCCACGGCTTTCATTTGCGTTTCTTCAACAAGAAGCTTGCACAGCGCGCTGAACCTTACAGCTTTATCATCATCATTCGGCGCTTTTTCGAGATTGAAATAATCCGCAGCGACCAGTGTTTCAAACAAACGTTTCGGGTTGTGTTTGACTTCTGGATCCTTGATCATCGCATCTTTCACTTGCTGCATCAGATCTGGCTTATCTTCCCATCGGGACTGGGCAAGCCAATCACTTACCAATGCACGAAGCCCCTGATGTCGCAAACGACCATATGACCAGTCTGCTATTGTTTGCTCTTGCTCACCACGCTTTGCAGGTGCTCTCGCGCCGCACGCATCAAGCAGTTCTACGATGCGATCGTTCTCTTCATCAGATAGGATCGCCTTCATAATAGCACAGTTGATCTCGTATCCTTTGCCATCCTTGGGAAGATCGATAGTAAAGGGTCTCCTCTTCAAGTTCGCCCTGATATATCCATGAGCGGTCTTCTTGCAAAAGTTGTCATCGGGATGTGCTATTGACAATGTGAAGTCAATAGTTCCTTTGCCACGATCAACAGTTGAACCGATCAAGGCAATAGGAGTTCCAGCACGTATGACCTTTTGCAAAACTCGCCCAAGTCTATCATAGCGATAGGCATCCTTGGTTTGGCGAAGGTAGTAAAAACGCACATACTTCTTCGGTTGCTGTTTGACTGTCTTTACCGGCTTCATCTTTTTGATCCATTTCCGTGAAAGAGTTTATAGCTTTCTGTTGTGTTTAGTTCTTTACGCAATCCAAGATCAAGCCCAAAGTCTTCACCAAACTTGTCCATAACATTCAACATATGGGTAAGAAGTTGTCCCTTACCGAATACTGTTGAACTCCCATCTTCAGTTCTAATGTTGTCGGGAAAACGAAACATAACCCGATCATTTTCCGAAGTTATCGTTTCTCTCCATCGTTCTTCCAACACGGACATTGCATCATCAATGAAACCGATATACTCTGAAAGAACGATTTTGTCATTAGGTTCGCGCAACGCTTCGCAAGTATCATAAAGCATCTTACGGCCCTGATTGATTATCGTATACACCTCGGCAATGAACTGCTTTGCTTCGCCTTTTGTTCTGACTGTTGGTGAAAGCTGTCGAACTTGGTTCATATCGTTCTCTTTACTTTCTTCGACAAATCATCAAGCGATGGTATCCAAAAGTCACCATACTCATCATCGTTCACGCTAATAACTTTTAGTGTGTAGTATCCCATTGCTATACCTATGAACCTGTATATCGATTCTGCATGTGGCTTACCATGAAGCACATCGATATAAGTGCATCCAAAGTTTGCAGCACACGAGTTCTTGTTCTTCTGCATCCATCGACAAAAGTCGCGTTCTTCTTGAATGGTGATCATCGTTTCATCTTCATTGAGTAATCATACATGGCGATGCTTGCCGCTACACCAACGTTCATTGACCGGACGCTGCCGATACTTTCGATCTCAACTATATCGTCCGACAACTCCAAAAGATCTGGAGTAATACCAATGCTCTCTTCGCCAGTAATGATGATCGGCCGCGAGGGCCACGTATAGGTAGTTAGTGGCTGCGTCTTCCGTTCGAGGTTGTTTTCGAGCGCAACGAAACGATACTTATCTTTCAATGCTTTGACTTCATCGAGCGTAGAAAGAAACTGTAGGTTTAGATAGTGATATGTTCCTGCCGCAGCCCGACGATCAAACCTTCTCTTGCCATAGAAGTAGATATCAAAGATACCAAATGAGTTTGCGCTACGAACGATGGTGCCCAGATTTAGATCGTGCTGTATGTTCTGCAAAAGCAAAGCTACAGGGGGCGCCGATGCCCTCAACCTATCCTTTATCTCCTCATTCGACAATGCCTTGAGTTCATCTTTGACATTGCGCTGCCAAAGTAGATAGGGATTATTTTTTTCGATCATCATACCACCAGATCTTGGAACCTATTGCGAACCAACAAACTGGTCATATCACCGGCACAACTACGACAATAGCCAAAGCGCGTAGTGAGCCGCGTTATTGTGTCTTCAGCTTTCTTGATGCTAACCTTGTCCAATCCGCTGCCATCCTCACGCACCAACACAACGACATCACGAGCGATCAGTGCAACTTCTTTCTTTCGCTCGCTGAATATCGTCTCTCGCATGCGTTTTAGATATTGAGGGAAGATCTTTCCAGCATCAACCTTCTGACCTGGGTTATCAATGGACCAAGCAGCAATCATACTTATGATCTGCTTGCGCCACTCTTCGGCCTCAATCTTCACGTCCAGCAGCTTTTCAACATCACCCATCACCTTCTCATCAGCTTCTTCATGACGCTGCATGATCGGATTATACAGGCGTTCTTTCTTGATCCAGGCGTTTACATTTGTGATGTAACGACTAAACAACTCTGCATACTGCTCATCATTCACCAATCCGCTCGAAACATACAACTCATATTCCGAAGCGTCCAGCAAACGATTGAACAGAACATCACGGAAAGTTTTCATCTCGTGATATCCGCCATCTATACTACTCTGTTGTAGCCACTCAAACTCATTGGTTCGTTCGCAAAGAGCATCGATTTCTTCCAACACAGCCTGTGGGTTTAGACAACGATAGGTATTCGATTGAGCGGCATCGAGCAAAGTCACTCGCATCTCACGAGGACTTGCACCAACACGACCCTCATAGATCGGATAGATGTTACTCTCATTCCAGATATCTTTGATCGCTGCACGCAATGTTTTCTGTCCATCAGCGTCCAACCGTTCTGGAACTTTTCCGATCGAATACAAATCTGCCTTCTCTACGGCTGACAATGAAACGATGATTGCAGGTAGTCCAGAAGTTCCCGAATACCGATCAGGATTGGGTTTTCTCATTCTCGTGAGAACAGCAAAGACCGCTGCCATCTCAATAGCATGAGGCGCAATATGTCTTTGGATCTGTGGCGCTACATAAGTTTCGTAGATAACCCTCTCTTGCTCATAGCTACGAAGATACGGCATACGAACAAGATCCAGCCTACCACGGAAGCTTGCAAACTCGGGATGTTCACGGAATGCATCAAAGTGCAGTTCGTTTGCGCTTCCCATCATAACACAGTTCAACTGAACATTCTGTGAAGAAAGCCCGACCTCACCTGTTTCAATAGACACTTGAAGATATTTGAAAGCTTCGAGGGGACGCTTCAATAGATCGGAAAACTCCAATAGACCACCAGCGGCATCGATCAGTTCGCCTTTCGCTTCATAAAGCGAAACAGCTTTCAGAGAAGCGGGCAATGATTGAATAGATCGATCTGCCGTGATCTGATGTTCAGAGGCATCAACAGAAAGCTGCGGTCCAACAGTCACCGCCCCGGTTCTATAACGGCGAGTGATGAAGTATCGCTCCACCTGAACATGGCGCAAGACTTCCGCATAAGACCCCTCATAGGATGACAGCAATGCCTCGAAAACTTGCTGGCTTTTGTGCGAGAGTTGTCCCTTCAAGATCCAATCGTTGGGAGTTTCACCTTTGAAGGCTTCACGAAGAAGTTTCTCACGATCTCCAATAGGAATGAGGAATAGCGGATGATCCCTAACTTCGACAATCAACTTCGCATCCACATCATCATCTGGAAGATGAGCGTAAGATCCGAGATCTTTACTGTCACTTGCTTTTTCGTTACCAAACCCAAGAGTGCCTTTGATCGTTTTCTTGGATGGGAAGATCCAGTTGAAACGATAAAGAGCGCCATCGTCGAGGGTGGAATAGTTCTCCAACGCAGACATCATACATTGAGCGATGGTAGACTTTGCAGAACCGTTTGGTCCATGAAGAAACACCAACCTGTTAGATCGCCCCTCGCGCACAAAGTTTGATAGGGCACGATAGATATCTTCCTGAACATGCTCTTGACCGATAAGAGAGTTCTTGGGCAATCCGTTTTCTTTTTCGGATTTAGTTTCCCACGGCGCATCAAACATCTTGAAGCGAGTTACTTCTCCCCATGGATGTTTGACCTTGGTGGTTCCGTAATGGTCAAAGGTATCTCGCAGATATCGAGAGGCATCACGAGAATATGCAATGGGCTGCTTCTCGAACAAAGCGCAGTATTCCGCAAACGACAACACGCGCTTGCTTGTCTTGAAACGCTTCTCTACATTATCAGCGATAGATTTGATGGAGAGCATTGATGTGATAGTTCCTTACCGATGGTTGACGGTTAGCGAAACGAGTTTATATTAGAGGAGGTATCTGCATAATGCCGTATGATTACATATAGATGAGAGCAATAGATGAGGGATAAAAACGGAGAGATAGAACAACTGCCAGTGGTCGTTCTTGACCAGAACGCAACTGCCCACGCCATCATCTACATATACCAGTCACCATCAAAGAAACGGTATGTGGGTCAGACATTCTATACGCTGGCACAACGAGCCGGTAAAAACGGCATCGATTACCAAAAGTGTCCGCACTTCTGGCACGCCATTCAGAAGTATGGATGGGAGAACTTTACGGTTGAGATAGTTTGCTCGACTATTGGACTTGATAACGCTAACTGCATGGAAGACTACTTCATAGCCTTGTATGATACAACTAACCCAACGAAAGGCTACAATCTAACTACTGGCGGATCTAACGGCAAGCATAGCGAGGAAACGAAGGAAAAAATACGAGCTGGTAATCTCGGCAAGATTGTTTCTGAAGAAACAAGGGCAAAGATATCGGCAGCGAGAACTGGCACAACTATGCCTCCAAAGTCCGCAGAAGCCAGAAAAAAGATCTCCGAAAGAAGAACCGGCCAAAAACATTCCGAGGAAACAAAGCAACTGATATCGGAGAAGAAAAAGGGAACTCCCAGTCACTTCAAGGGCAAACATCATTCAGATGAAAGCAAACAGAATATGTCTTTGGCACACAAAGGACAACCATCGGGGATGAAGGGCAAGACACAATCAGATGATGCAAAAAGAAAAATGTCAGATGCAAAGAAAGGGCAACCATCTCCACACAAAGGGAAAGCTTTTTCCGTTTTTCTATCTGTTGAAGAACTTGCAGAGATCCGAAAACTACACGACGAAGGTCATAGCAACACGGTTATTGGCAAACGCTATAACTGTTCTGCCGAAACCATTCGTCGTGTAGTTCTTCGGAAAGATCGTTTCGAGAATACCTAACTACTTGTTATTCCTTGACATCCCCGCGTGCGAAAATGCTGGAAACGTATGCCAAAACGTCATTCGCGCTCTGGGAATTGTAGCCGAAATTTTTTATCATCCGGGCCTTTATGATGTCGATCTTTTCTTGCTGATCTTTGTCCATAACCCCGCTGACAATGTTCTTCAGCTTGATCGTGTCTCTCTGATCCTCAAAGAGCTTCAACTCCAAAGCCCTACGAAGACGATCGTTTGTTTCCCAGGTAAACTTCTTGCCATCGATCGATAGCGCTCCAATGAAGTTCATGATTTCAGACCGAAAATCTTTTTTGCGACTTTCAGGAATTTCTATCTTCTCTTCGATCGAACGCATCAGTCTCTCATCGGCCTCTTCTGCCTTGCCGGTGTATACGTTCTTAACCTTCTCCTTCAATGTGAACGCCTTGATGTTGTCGATGTAGTTACCGCACAACTTCGCGATCTGATCCTCATCGGCAGAGATTGCCCGCTGAACTTCGTTCTTCACGATCTCCTCATACTCACGTTTGACCAACCCGATAACTTCCATGTATCGCTTGCGGTCATCCTCATTGTTGATGAGAGCATGGTTCTTCAATCCCTTTTCCAGCTCATTCATGATCATGAACGGATTGATGGTTCCATTTCCCGTATCATTCACAAGTGCGTTGGAGATCTTGTCCTGAATATAACGCGGGGAGATACCATCCATTCCCTCTCGCTGACCTTCTTTGCGAAGTTCCTTGACGGTATCCTGTGTGTAACCGGGAAGCTGCTTACCATCATACAACTTCATCTTCTGCAAGAGAGACAGGTTGTGCTTCTTGGGATCCTCCAAGCGCGTCAAGATGGAGAACATAGAGGCGCACTTCAATGTGTGAGGTGCAACGTGTGTGTTTCCAACCTTGCCAGGACCGAAGTCCTTGGCATAGATCTTCTGCTCCTCGGTGAGCTTGGTGATATACGGTATCTGAATGACAACTGTTCTATCCTTCAGAGCGGACATGAACTTGTTATCCATCAGCTTCTGATACTCGGCCTCATTCGTGTGACCAAGAATAACCTCATCGATCCCAACCTGGGAATGTTTCTTCGGCTTGATCGAACGAGACTGCGTGGCCTCCAAGAGATCGTAGAGGAATGCGGTATCGAGCTTGAGCAACTCGATAAACTCCACGATACCACGGTTACCAACACAGAACTCTCCATCGAAGTTGAATGCACGAGGATCGCTGTCCGATCCATACTCTGCAATCTTGCGATAGTTGATATCACCAGTCAGCTCTGTGCTATCCTGGTTCTTCTCATCCTTGGGCTGGAAGGTTCCGATACCAATACGATCCTTCTCCGACAGAGCAAACCGGCGAACACGGATATGGTTTTCCATAACCTTTTCCCAGTTGCCCTCATACTTCTCCATCAACATCTTGAAGACGAGACGGGAAGCGGGATCCAACTCTCCATCAACCTTTGCCTTGAAACTTTCATTGGAAAGTCCAAGCTGATCAATGGCTTGCGTTCGCCACTCTGCCGGGAAGAGACGAAGCGGATCCTCATTCATTGCAGAAGGCATAATATCTTCCTTCTGAACATTAGCATCGCGCAGACCGACCCAATCGAAAGTGTAAAGCGCTCCGTCATCCGTCTTCGAGTATCTCTCAAGTCCCTGCTTTAGCAGGCGAGCAATCGTGCTCTTTGCTGACCCGACAGGTCCAAGCAATAAGAACAGGCGCTTGGATGCAGAGAAACCACAAGCCGCTGACTTGAACACTTCCATCAAGCGCATCAGCGGAATATCAAGACCGAAGATCGCCTCTGCCCCATTGTTGTCGGGATCATCGAAGAAGTGATAGTGCGTCAAGGTTTTCTTGTTATCCACATATTCGGTGGATCCCTTGGACATGATCATGTCATACATACGCTGGTATGCATTGCGAGTAACTTGTGGCCTCGCCTTCACAATCGCGAGATACTCCTCGAATGACCCCATCCAGTTCAACTCTTTGAACTGTTTGACATCCTGCAAACCATTAGCCTTACTGATTAGTGAACCCATGTGACCTATCCTTTTTGTTGTGTCTTTGGTTTGTGCTTTACGAACTTTGTGGTGTTTTTATGCTTTGCAGATCAGTTCAACTTTGCTAACAGCCCATATCAATGCTTTACGGAACCAAAAGTATAGAGTAAGATATACAACCACAAATCCTATCCACTCGGGTGAGATATGATCGAATGGGCACATCCATCGCGCCAGAAAGTAGGCTGGCAATAATGCTGCCATAAACAAAGCCATTCTACCAAGGAAGGTGGTAACGGCCATCATCTTATTTCTCATGGCTCATTTTGTTCTGGAGAGATGTGTCCGTATTCAGCATCTTGAGTAATGACCTTGACAGGTTCAGCATTTGCTTCTCTGGCAGCCTTACGCTTTGCCTTACGGCGCTTGTTATATACAACACTCATGGGGTAATCTCCTTCGCTTTGGTCATAT